>ENA-OQHF01000027-OQHF01000027.1-human-gut-metagenome-genome-assembly--contig:-NODE-27-length-77857-cov-5.634080_pt1 | contig 77857 bp, 83 predicted proteins | sample MGYA00242559_ERZ504709 | MGnify/ENA primary metagenome ERZ504709 (study PRJEB26092, sample SAMD00036203) | human gut metagenome | host: Homo sapiens | study: EMG produced TPA metagenomics assembly of... | reverse complement strand
AATGTGCCGCAGGCGTCACAATTAGATTTATCGCAGGACAAAATCAGTCATTTTGTCCGCGGTTCCTCCGGCATTAAAATGCCTGCGGAATTGGAGAAGAATATGATTCATCAGACTATGGAACTGGATATTGATTATGAGCGGGCGGGGATTTTACATAAGGGACAGAAGGCGACACTGACAACTTATATTAAGGAAATGTATCCGGGATGCAGAAGCCGTTTCACAGACCAATGGTTTTTAATCTGTCCGGGCGGCGGCTATGAACATCATTCGCCGCGGGAAGGGGAAGCGGTTGCAGTGAAACTGCTCTCACTTGGCATGAATGCGGCAATTTTAAGATACAGTCTGATTCCCGATGAATTTCCGTGTGCGCTGTACGAAGCGGCGTACGCTGTACGGTATCTGCGGGAACATGCTAAAGAATGGGACTGTGACCCGGATAAAATTATTGTCGGCCGGATTTTTCGGCGGGGGGACATGTAGCGGCAAGTCTTGGAACAATGTGGAACAGCAAAGAACTGGAAGGGTTTGTCAAAGAGTACCTGCATACAGAGCCGGAAATGATAAGGCCGGATGGCATGCTGCTTGGATATCCGGTGATTACATCCGGGGAGAAAGCCCACAGAAAATCATTTGAAAGACTGCTTGGGACACGTTATGAGCAGCTGCTTGAGAGTGTATCACTGGAAGAACGTGTAACGAAAGACACACCGCAGACCTTTTTATGGCATACAGTCACAGACGGTGCTGTACCGGTAGAAAATTCCATGCTGTTTGCACAGGCATTGCAAAAAGAACATATTGGATTTGAATTGCACCTTTTTCCACACGGTAATCACGGACTTGGACTTGGAACGCGGGAAACAGATACCGCAGACGGAACACATTTCCAGCCGGAAGTATCCGTCTGGCCGGAATTATTTGCAACGTGGGTGGAAAATTTATAAAAAAGAATGGAGATAATGTGAATAATCTTTAAAACGAAGATTTTTCACATAGCTATTTTGTGCCGCAGGCGCCACAAAATAGCTCTTATCGCAGAGTCCAATCTGACATTGGACCTGCGATTCCTCCGGCATTAAAATGCCTGCGGAATGGAGATTAGTATGAATCGGTTATATCAATTCATGAACTGGCCTGAAATTGAAGGACTGGTATATTCAGAGTGCAGTCATCCGATGGAGCTGCTCGGTGCGCATATGTGCAGGGATGGTATGCTGGTACAGGTTTTCCGTCCCGATGCGGTCGAGGCAGAGATTCATATTGCGGGGAGAAAAAAACGCGTACGCTTGTGAAAAGGTTGACGAATCAGGCTATTTTGCGGTCTGTATTCCGATAAAGAAACAGACTGCCTATACTGTCTGTATTGAAGATATCAAAGGACAGAAAAAAGAATATATGGACCCTTATGCGTGCGGCACGGCTTTAACGGCAGAGCAGCACAAAAAACTTGCGGCAGGCGATGACTGGGAAGCATACCGGCTTTTTGGCGCGCATGAGCGCACTGTGGGCGGAATCCGCGGCGTTTGCTTTGCTGTATGGGCCCCCAATGCACAGCGTGTCAGTGTGGTAGGTGATTTTAATCACTGGGACGGACGGATTTTTCCGATGGAAAAACATGAGGATAGTGGTATCTTTGAACTGTTTATACCTGAAATGAAGGCCGGCACAGCCTATAAATATGAAATTAAATTTAAAGGCGGCAATATTGCGGTAAAGACAGACCCGTACTGCAGACAGTGCGACGCCGGTCAGGGCTTTGCATCGGTTGTGTATGCAGATATTCCGTTTGCATGGGAAGATGGTGCATGGCAGAAGGCGGAAGAAAACCGGGATATAGAAAAAGAACCGGCTGCCATTTATGAAATATCACCGGAAACCTGTCGCCAGATTAAAGAACCGGAGCAGTTCGCGGCACAGATTGCAAAACTTGGATACACACATATTGAACTGCAGGCGGCAGCGCAGTATGACAGCAGACGCAGAAATCTCCGGGAAACAGCAGGCTATTTCGCACCTGCGGATATTTTTGGTACGCCGGATGACTTGAAGCGCCTTGTCAATGCAATGCACAAAGAAAATATCGGTGTTATTGCAGACTGGAATGCTGCATTTATGGGAAATCTTCCATCAGGGCTTACGTGGTTTGACGGAACGAACCTTTATGAGAGCAGTGCATTCTGCCTGACACCGGATGCAGATGTGGCGGTATCCTCATTCCAATATGGAAAGCCACAGGTAAAAATGTTTTTAATTTCCAATGCAATCATGTGGATAAAGGAGTATCATATAGACGGGCTTTTTGTAGATGAAGTGGCAAGTGCGCTGTACTTAGACTATGGCCGCGCACCGGGCGAGTGGATTCCGAATCTTTACGGTGAAAATGAAAATCTCGATGCGGTTGCATTTTTCAAACAGCTAAAAAAAGTGCTGATAAAAGAAAAATGTCCGGCGGTTCTGATTGCGCAGGATTCCAGTACGTGGGGCAGGGTGACCGGCAGCCATGAAGATGCACTGGGGTTTGATTTTAAATGGAACCACGGCTGGAAAAATGATTTTGATAAATTTATGCAGAGTGACCCGCTTTTCAGAAAGGGTGTATATCAGAAACTGACAGATAATATGCTGTATTTTTACAGTGAATTTTTTATACAGGAACTGCATATAACCGAACAGGAACTGCCGGGCAGCAATGATGAGGAAAAACATGCCAATATGCGTCTTGCAACGGCATATCAGTATTGTTATCCAGGTAAAAAGCGGACGGCGGAAAACTGTACCGGCACATTGCCGCAAAGCTTTATGGAAGCATTAAATGCATTTTATAAGGAACATCCTGCATTATATACCGCAGATTATGAACCGGAGGGCTTTGCATGGACAGATACGCAGGATGAACAGGAAACGGTGCTGGCATTTGTGCGCCGGAGTATGGTATCAGACAGTACATCGCAGGATTTGCTGGTAATTGCAAATTTCACACCGGTTGTCCGTAAGGATTTCCGTATGGGTGTTTTAGAGCCGGGTAAATATAGGGAAATTTTTAATACAGATGCAGCACATTTCGGTGGACAAAACATTTTAAATGAACAGCAGCTGTCTTCGGAAAAGGTGGAAAGAAACGGCTGTGAAAATTCTATTGTACTGGATTTACCGCCGCTGGCACTAACCGTTTATGCGTATGAACCGTTTACAAAACTGGAACTGGAAGAAATCCAAATCCGGGAAGAAGCTGAACTTGCGGCAAAGGCAGCACAGGAACAGGCATGGCAGGCAGAACAGCTGAAAGTCAAAGCCGAAGAAGAAGCACAGGCTGCCCTTGAAGCGCAAAAACAGGCTGAACTTGCGGCAAAGGCGGCACAGCAGGCGTGCGAAGAAGCCGAAAAACAGGCACAGGAGGCGGAAGCTGCGAAGTTAAAATCGAGCAGGAAACCAAAAGAAGCTTGCGGCTTTAAAGCGCCAGGAAATAAGTAGTCCGGGATAAAATGCCCCAACAGGCGTAAAAGCTGAAAAAAAAAGAAACAAAAATGGAGGAAACATGAATTATTTTGTCGCACTTAGTTCGGCACAGGATACGGCAGAACAAATTGAGTTTTTCATTTTTCAAAAAGCAAATCTGATTGCACTGTTTAATAAATTGTGCAACTGGAGTGTCAGTCTGGCAGGAAAAATCATTATGGCACTGATTGTCTGGCAGATTGGAAACGTCTGATTATCTGGCTGGTTAAGATATTGTAAAAGCACTCGGAAAAAGTGATCTGGATGTCGGCGTAGCCAGATTTATCGGTTCAATTACAAAGTTTGCAGGATATGCCATTTTAATACTAATCGTAGTGGGAATACTGGGAATTCCTACAGCCTCGCTGATTACGGTATTTGGTTCAGCGGCACTGGCAGTCGGTATGTCCTTACAGGGCAGTTTGTCAAACTTTGCAGGTGGAATTTTACTTTTGATATTTAAGCCGTTTAAAATCGGCGATTATATCATATCGGGAAGCTGTGAAGGAACGGTTGTGTCCATTGAACTTTTATATACCAAACTGCATACAATTGATAACAAGATTATCATGATGCCAAACGGCACCCTGTCCAACTCGAATATTATCAATGTTGGTGCGGAAGAAGTGCGAAGACTGGATATCCAGATTGGCGTGGGATATCAGACGGATTTATCCAAGGCAAAGGCGCTGCTGATGGAATGCTTAAACCGCAAGGAAGAAATCATCAAAGACAAAGATGTCCGCGTTATTGTAAAGAGTCTGGACGAAAGCTGTATTACACTCGAAACCAGAGCGTGGGTTGCCAATGACAAATACTGGGATACCCGCTTTGAACTGTTAGAAGAATACAAAAAGATATTTGATGAAAACGGCATTGAAATTCCGTTTAACCAGTTAGACGTACATATTACAAAGTAAATGTAAAAAGATACAGACTAAAAGAGCTGTCACATGAAAATGTGGCGGCTCTTTTTTAGTGCGCCTTGCGGCGCACGCTGCTAATGTGAATTTCTTTCATATTTTTTACGCAGATTTTACAAACTTTGGACACATTTAATGGATAAACTATCCAACATAAGGAAATGCATTTTTGAAAAAATAAAGGGAGGGATGCACATGGCAATCGAAGTATTTAACCGATATGAGAAAAAATACATGATAAATGCCATACAGTACGAAAAACTGACACAGGCAATCAGTGAATATATGGTTGTGGATGCGTATAACCGCGATAAGCCGTTCTATGAAATCTGCAACATTTATTATGATACACCGGATAATGCATTAATCCGGGCATCGATTGAAGGACCGGTGTATAAAGAAAAGCTCCGCATGAGAAGCTATGGAACACCAAAGGAAAAAGATCATGTCTTTGTTGAAATTAAAAAGAAGTACAAAGGCATTGTCAACAAGCGGCGTACGATTATGCCGTTAAATGAAGCCTATGACTATTTAAAACATTATCAGATGCCGGATATGGAAAATCCGCAGATGAACCGGCAGGTATTCCGGGAAATCGACTATTTCTGCCATACCCGCAATTTAGTGCCGAAGGTTTATTTATCCTATGAACGGCGGGCGTATTTTGAAAAAAAATGACGGGGATTTCCGTGTTACATTTGATAAAAATATCACAACCCGCAGGGAAGATGTCCGGTTAGAGAGCGGAAGCTATGGACAGCAGCTTTTACCGGAAAATACGTACCTGATGGAAATTAAAATCAACAGGGCAGTGCCGCTGTGGTTTACAAGGATTTTATCGGAACTGGAAATTTATCCCGTATCTTTTTCAAAATATGGAACAGAATATAAAAAATATGTTATGGAAAATCAAAGAATGAATGGAGGAGAAACATTATGTTTGAATCAATATTTACAAGTACAGCGCAGGATACAATCAGCATTGGCCCAGCCATGTTAGGACTTTTTACGGCACTCGTGTTAGGACTTTTAATTGGCATCGCCTATATGACTGCCTGCAAAAAGGACGGTTACAACAAAAACTTTATCATCGGTCTGGTACTGCTTCCGGCGATTGTGTCTGTTGTTATCTTTTTAATCGGCAGTAATGTGGCAAGAGCATTTTCAATGGCAGGCGCATTTGCACTGGTTCGTTTCAGAAGTGCACCGGGAAATGCAAAAGATATTGCAGTTGTATTTTTTACGATGGCAGCAGGACTTGCCTGTGGACTCGGATATGTCGCATTTGCAGCCGTATTTGCAGTTGTGATTATACTTGTTTTAATCGTACTTTCTGTATCAAACTTCGGCGATATGGCATCCGGAAACCGCCAGTTAAAGATTACAATCCCGGAAAATTTAAACTATACTGATGCGTTTAACGAAGTTTTTGACAGCTATACTACAAACAGCCAGCTTCGCAAAGTAAAGACAACCAACATGGGAACCCTGTTTGAACTTACATACACGGTCGCATTAAAAAAAGATGCCAATGAGAAGAATTTTATTGATGCACTGCGTGTAAAAAATGGAAATTTAAATATTGTACTTGGCATTCCGGAAATGGAAAGCGCGAATTTAAACTAAGCTGTGAAGATATTGCCACGAAAGTCTGGCAGAAGTATTTAAGTCAAGTCAGAAGGAATTCAAATCACAAAAATAATAAAACATAAAGGATATAAAGCAGTCCCACAAATGCCGCTACAGGCAGGACTGTCTTTGTATCCTTATTTTTATGGAAAATGTGGACACCACTAAGCAATGTGATACGCACGGCAAAGGGCATATCAATCGAGAAATTTTCAAAAAACACTTGTATTATTGGCTCAATTATTATATTATAAACACATATACGAAAGGGACGTGAGGAAAATGATAGATAATAACACACAATTTTTTAAAACACAGCCAGACAAGGCAATTTCAGTAGAAGGAATTTTAGAGCAGGTATATCGTGCTTTGAAGGAAAAGGGTTACAATCCGGTGAATCAGATTGTGGGATACATTATGTCAGGAGATCCTACCTATATTACAAGCCATAACAATGCAAGAAGCCTGATTATGAAGGTAGAACGCGATGAGCTTGTTGAAGAAGTGATTAAATATTTCATCGAAGGAAAAGGCTTATAATATGAGAATCATCGGACTGGATTATGGTACGAAGACAGTAGGTGTTGCAATCAGTGATGCACTCGGCATTACAGCACAGGGATTAGAAACCATTACGCGCAAAGAAGCGAATAAGTTACGAAAGACACTTGCCCGGATAGAGGCAATCATTGAAGAATATGAAGTAGAGCAGATTGTTTTAGGATTCCCAAAGAATATGGATAATTCTGTTGGAGAGCGTGCGCAGGATTGTCAGAATTTTGCAGAAATGTTAGAAAGAAGAACGGGACTGCCGGTCGTATTATGGGATGAACGCCTGACTACGGTATCGGCAGATAAAGTATTGATGGAAAGCGGTGTGCGCAGAGAGAACCGCAAAGCTGTAATTGATAAGATTGCGGCAGTATTTATCTTACAGGGATATTTAGATTACAAAGCAAATGGCAACTAAGTGTGTGAGCATGGCAGTTTTGGAAAATCTTCCGGAACTGCCATCAAAACTATTGGTTTGCCCCTTTCACCCTGTCGTATAGAATTTCAGAATTGAAATCAAGAATGGAGAATAGCATGGAAAAGCTTACCTTTGTAACGGAAGACCAGGAAAGTGTAGATTTTTACATTATAGAGGAAACAAGAGTCAATGGTATCAATTATCTTTTAGTCACCGAATCAGAGGACGAAGAAGATGAAGAAGCGGAGGCTTATATTTTAAAAGACACATCAAAGGCAGAAGATACAGAAGCGGTTTATGAATTTGTTGAATCGGAAGAAGAACTGGATGCAGTCAGCCGCATTTTTGCCGAGTTACTGGAAGACATGGATTTAGAATAGTTTTAGAGGTGTTAAATGAAGAAAGAATATGTAGGTTCTGTTAAGATTATCCCACTGGGTGGTCTTGACAAGATTGGTATGAACATTACTGCCATACAATACGATGACAGTATTATTGTAGTGGACTGCGGTCTTGCATTCCCGGAAGAAGAAATGTTAGGAATTGATCTGGTTATCCCGGATGTCACCTATTTAAAGGAAAATGCAGATAAAGTCAAAGGTTTTGTCATTACGCACGGACATGAAGACCACATCGGTTCAATTCCGTATGTATTAAAGGAAGTCAATGCGCCGATTTATGCGACAAAGCTCACGATGGGCCTGATTGATTCCAAGTTAAAAGAACACGGCATGCAGCGTCAGGTAAAGCGTAAGGTGGTACGTTACGGACAGTCGATTAATTTAGGTGATTTCAGGGTTGAATTTATCCGTACAAACCACAGTATTGCAGATGCAGCAGCACTGGCAATTTTCTCGCCGGCAGGTGTCATTATCCATACCGGTGACTTTAAAGTGGATTATACACCGGTTTACGGTGAACCGATTGATTTACAGAGAATGGGCGAACTGGGCAAAAAGGGTGTTCTTGCACTGATGTGTGATTCTACGAATGCACTCCGTCCGGGCTTTACAATGTCAGAACGTACCGTTGGTGCAACGTTTGATAAGATTTTCACAGATAATAAAAACAGTCGTTTGATTATTGCAACTTTCGCATCCAATGTAGACCGTGTACAGCAGATTATCAATTCTGCGGTAAAGTACGGCAGAAAAGTCTGTGTTGAAGGACGAAGCATGGTCAATATCATTGAAGTTGCCGAGAATCTGGACTACTTAAAGATTCCGGAAGGCACACTCATTGATACGGAAGAAATGAAAAATTATACACCGGAGCAGATTGTACTGATTACAACGGGCAGTCAGGGTGAGTCTATGGCGGCACTTTCAAGAATGGCTGCTTCCCTGCACAGAAAAGTGTCTATCCAGCCGGGTGACTGTGTTGTCTTTTCATCAACACCGATTCCGGGTAACGAAAAGTCTGTCGCAAAGGTTATTAATGAACTCGGTATGAAAGGGGCTAAGGTTATTTTCCAGGATACCCACGTATCAGGACATGCCTGCCAGGAGGAAATTAAGTTGCTCTACTCCCTGATTAAGCCGAAATATGCAATTCCGGTTCATGGCGAATACAGACATTTAATGGCACAGAAAGAAGTTGTACAGTCTTTAGGTTATGATAAAGAGGATATTTTCATTGCAAAATGTGGTGATGTACTGGAATTAAGCGAAGAAAAAGCAGGCATTGTAGGACATGTACAGACTGGCGAGATTCTTGTTGACGGTTTAGGTGTCGGTGATGTCGGCAATATTGTACTGCGTGACCGTCAGAATCTTGCAGAAAACGGTATTATCATCGTTGTACTCACACTTGAAAAGTACAGCGGACAGCTGGTAGCAGGTCCGGATATTGTGACAAGAGGTTTTGTCTATGTCCGTGAAGCGGAAGAACTGTTAGATGAAGCAAGAGAAGTGGTATCCGGTTCTGTAGAAACCTGTATGGATAAAAACATTACAGACTGGAGCAAAATTAAGAACATTATCAAGGATGATTTAAGCGAATATCTTTGGAAGAAGATGAAAAGAAACCCAGTTATACTTCCGATTATTATGGAAGCACATATGTAACGTAAAATGGAGATGTAAATGGGAAGAATCGATGAGCTGAAAGCAGAATTAATACAGGCGGTTTTAGACAGTGAAGAATACCGCGAATATAAGAGGCTGGAGGCGGAAGTGTCCAAAAATGCCGATTTAAAAAGGGCAATTGATGAATTTCGGAGACGGAATTTTGAAATACAGTACAACGATGAAATTCAGGAGATTGATGAGAATATTTCGCAGCTGGAAGCGCAATACGCTGATATGAGAAATCAGGGACTGGCAAAAAGTTACTTTTCGGCAGAACTGTGTCTGTGCCGTCTGGTACAGGATGTCTGCGTATCGCTTGTGGATGCGGTAGATTTTGATGTGGACTTTTTAAATGAAAGCGGCAGATAAATGCCGGGCAGTATGGGAGATTGACAAAAAATGAACAAAAAAAAGTATCCGGATGATTTTAGGTGTCTCGCTAAATGTAATTGTAATTGCGGTAGGTGTGTTTATCATTTTTACGGCAGGAAGCAAAGCGTATACCTTTGGTCATAGTATTTTTGATGAAGAAGCTGTTTCTTCCGAGGCACAGGCAAGGGAAACACAGGTTACGATTTCAGACGGCATTGCATCTAAGCAGCTTGCAAAGCTCCTTTATGACAAAGGACTTGTAAAAGATAAGACCTGTTTTTATTATCAGATTATATTATCCGACTATAAGGATAAATTTGTAGGTGGTACGTATACCTTAAATACGGCGATGACACCGACGGAAATGATGAAAGTGCTGTCGGGTGCAGATACAGGAGAGGATAAATAATGGGAACAATTGTCAATGAACGGATTGTTGATTACATTAATTCTTTAGATAAAGGGAATTCTCCGGTTTGTAATGCAATAGAAAAGGAAGCGTTGGCGGACGGTGTTCCGATTATCAGAAAAGAGATGGGTAATCTGCTCAAGGTGCTGCTTTTGTTAAAGCAGCCGCAAAAAATTCTCGAAGTGGGAACGGCAGTAGGTTACTCATCTATTCTTATGAGCGAAAATATGCCCGAAAACTGCCGCATTACGACAATTGAGAATTATGAAAAACGGATTCCTGTTGCAAAGAACAATTTTAAACGGGCAGGAAAAGAAGAGGTCATCACGCTTTTAGAGGGTGATGCGATGGATATTTTAAAAGAACTTGATGGAACGTATGATTTTATCTTTATGGATGCGGCAAAAGGACAATATATTAATTTTCTGCCCGAGCTGCTACGGTTAATGCCTGCGGGCGGATTGCTTATTTCAGACAATGTATTGCAGGAAGGTGATATTGTAGAGTCCCGTTACGGTGTAACAAGAAGAAACCGGACAATTCATACAAGAATGAGAGAATATATTTATACACTGACCCATGCAGAACAGTTAGAAACGAGTATCGTTCCGATTGGTGACGGTATTACATTAAGTGTTAAGAAGGGATAGTGTGAAGAATCCTTAAACCTAAGATTCTTCACACAGCACTTTGTGCCGCAGGCGTCACAAAGTCGCTTTTTATCGCAGAGCCAAATAAGATTTGGCTCGCGATTCCTCCGGCATTAAAATGCCTGCAGAAGGGAGATTTGTTTCTGAGCGAAAACAAATCTCCCTGATAGCAGATGAGAAATCGCCTGCGCGAATTTCTCATCGCTTCTTCGCAACAAGTCGCTCAGAAATGAGGATAAGAGAATGGCTGGACATTTTTATAACGGACGCGAACTGGAACTGCTGATTCCGGCAAGCAGTCTGGAAGTTTTAAAGATAGCGGTAATATTCGGTGCGGACGCAGTATATATTGGTGGTGAAGCCTTTGGACTGCGTGCAAAAGCAAAGAATTTTTCGATGGAAGATATGAAGGAAGGCATTGCATTTGCACATGCACATGATGTGAAAGTTTATGTGACGGCAAATATTCTGGCACACAATTATGATTTAGAGGGTGCAAGAGCCTATTTTGAAGAATTAAAGACAATCGGACCGGATGCGCTGATTATTTCCGATCCGGGGATGTTTACGATTGCAAAGGAAGTGATGCCGGATACGGATATCCACATCAGCACACAGGCAAACAATACCAATTATATGACGTATCAGTTCTGGTGGAAGCAGGGTGCAAAGCGTGTTGTAACGGCAAGAGAGCTTTCTTTAAATGAAATCAAGGGAATCCGTGCGCATATCCCGGATGATATGGAGATTGAAACGTTTATTCACGGGGCTATGTGTATTTCCTATTCGGGAAGATGTCTGCTCAGCAGCTTTATGGCAGGATGCGATGCAAACCGCGGAGCGTGTACACATCCATGCCGTTGGAAGTATTCTGTTGTGGAAGAATCCAGACCGGGCGAGTATATGCCGGTTTACGAAAATGAACGCGGAACGTATATTTTTAATTCCAAGGATTTATGTATGATTGAACATATTCCCGAATTGATTGAAGCCGGTATTGACAGCTTTAAAATCGAAGGAAGAATGAAAACGGCATTATATGTGGCAACGGTTGCAAGAACGTACCGTCTGGCAATTGATGAATTTTTACAGGACCCTGAATTATATAAGAGCCGGATTCCTTTTTACAAGTCTGAAATCCAGAAATGTACGTACAGACAGTATACAACAGGTTTTTTCTTTGGAAAACCGGATGAAAACACCCAGATTTATGATTCCAATACATATGTCAAGGAATATACGTACCTGGGCATTGTAGGAGAGTGTAATGACAAGGGATTGTATCATATTGAACAGCGTAACAAATTCTCTGTCGGGGAAACGATAGAAGTTATGCGCCCGGATGGTACGAACATGGAAGTTACCGTCAAGGCAATTTACAACGAAGACGGAGAAGCGATGGAAAGTGCACCGCATCCGAAACAGCAGCTTTATATTGATTTAGGTGTTCCGCTTTGCCAGTATGACATATTAAGAAGAAAAGAAGATTAGATTGGAAAAGCAATAAAAGGCATTCCGGCACATACTATATATAAATATGTGTCAGGGGTGCCTTTCTTTGAAAGCATTTGAAAAGCCGCTATCGGCAAAAGAAGAAAAGGAAATGATAGAACGTTTTCATAATGGGGATATGGAAGCGAGAAATATATTGGTGGAGCGCAATATGAGGCTCGTGGCACACATGGTCAAAAAATATCTTCAGGCAGACCGTGATACGGATGATTTAATCTCTGTCGGCACGATTGGGCTGATTAAGGCGGTCAATTCATTCAAACCGGATAAAAGTATCCGGCTGGCAACCTATGCCGCAAAATGCATTGATAATGAACTGCTGATGATGCTCCGCATGGAAAAGCGCAAATCCAAAGAAGTGTCGATGTATGAGCCGATTGGAAAAGATAAAGAGGGCAACGAAATCAGCCTGATAGATATTGTCGGTGAAGAAAAAGAAGATGTAGTAGAAGATTGTCTTTTTGCACAAAGGGTGTTGTGTCTGTATCAGAATCTTGATAAAGTATTAAATGAAAGAGAAAAAACCATTATTATCCGGCGGTACGGTTTAAACGGCAAAGAACCGATGACCCAGAGTGAACTGGCAGACCGGCTGGGTATCAGCAGAAGTTATATCAGCAGGATTGAAAAAAAGGCACTTTTAAAGCTTAAAAAACTGCTGGAGGATGCCAAACTATAAAAGCAAAAGAAGGGAATTGCCATGCAGGAAAAACATGAAGTCATAAAAGAAAGACTGCGTTTTGTGAGGGAACGCATGAAAACAGAAAATGTAGACATATTTGTAGTATTTACCGATGATTATCATATGTCTGAGTATTCGGGCGCATATTTTGCAGACCGGGAATACCTGTCCGGGTTTACCGGCTCTGCGGGAACTTTGGCAGTGACACAGACAGAAGCAACACTTTTTACGGACGGCAGATATTTTGTTCAGGCACAGGCACAGCTTGAAGGTACGGGCATTACGCTGATGAAAATGGGCTGTGCAGGCGTGCCGACGCTTACAGAGTATATCCGTGAGCGGCTGGGCGCAGGCGGAGTGCTTGGCATGGATGCAAGAACGTGTGCGGCACAGACAGGAATGGAGTGGATAAAACTTACAGAGGCGTGCGGCGGCAGGATCAAAGGGGATTTTATGCCGGTACAGGAACTGTGGAAAGACAGACCGGCATTTCCGGCTTCCAAAGCGTATGAACTGGAACTTAAATACAGCGGAGAGAGCCGTGAGGATAAAATTCACAGAATTTATCAGGAAATGGAGACGGCACACGCGGCATATCATGCGGTGGCTTCGTTAGACGACATCTGCTGGATTTTAAATCTGCGCGGCGATGATGTAGCATGTAATCCGGTGATTATGGCATATCTGCTGTTTGCACCGAATGCAGTGTATCTGTATACAGAGGAATCCCGTTTTACGCAGGCAATGAAAGCTGATCTGGCACAGGATGGGATACAGCTTCGTCCGTATAATCAAATCTATGCGGATTTATGCAGTCTTGCGGGTAAGAAAACTTCGGTGTGGATGGATATGAAAAGAGTGAATCTGGCGCTTTTCCAGAGTGTGCCGGAAACTGCAGAATGCATTTGTAAGGAAAATCCGTCCGTGCATATGAAAGCGGTCAAAAATCCTACAGAACTTGCGAATCTGCGGGATGTCCACATTGATGACGGACTTGCCGTGACGAAATTTATGTATTGGCTCAAAAATACAATGAAGCAGTACGAAGCAGGAAAAGAATGGAATGTCACGGAAGTGACGGCAGCAGAGTATCTGGATAATTTAAGAAGCCATATTCTGGATTACAAGGAATTGAGTTTTGATACAATCAGTGCATACGGTGAAAATGCGGCAATGATGCATTATCACGCAGAAAAAGACCACTGTGCGGTGCTGTATCCAAGGGGGATGCTTCTGGTGGATTCGGGCGGACAGTACCTTCGCGGCACGACAGATATTACCCGTACCTTTGCACTGGGTGAAGTGACAGCAGAGATGAAAAAATATTTCACACTCACCTTAAAGGGCATGTTAAATCTTGCCAATGCACGTTTTTTAAAAGGCTGTACGGGCTTTAGCCTGGACATTCTGGCAAGAGGTCCGCTGTGGGAACAGGGCATGGATTACCGGTGCGGCACGGGTCACGGAATCGGGTATCTGCTCAACGTGCATGAGTCGCCCAACGGCTTCCGTTGGAAGCACAATCCGGGCAGAAATGATTTGTGCGTATTTGAAGAAGGCATGGTCACTTCCGATGAGCCGGGTGTATACATTGAAGGCGCTTACGGTATCCGTATTGAAAATGAAATAGAGTGTGTCGGTGACGGTGAAAATGAGTACGGCACCTTTTTAAAATTTGAACCGCTGACCTTTGTTCCGATTGATCTGGACCTGGTAGACACGGCATGGCTGGAGAAAAAAGATATCGAAAGGCTTAATGCATATCATACAGCGGTTTACAGCAGATTGTCACCGCATTTATCCGGTGAGGAACTTGAATTTTTAAAGCAGTATACAAGACCGGTAGAATAAACAGCCGTATCAGGCGGGAAAAGAGGGAAAATGAGTAAACAGCAAATGAGTAAAAACGAACCTGTGGATAAAACAGTCGATTTAAAACTGGGCAAATGGAGAGAAAAATCCATTGCGCTGGAAGAAGAACGCAAAAAAGAGGAGGAAGAACGCAGACAGCAGGGAAAATTCAAGTGTTTCATGCAGGATTTTACCGGTTGGGTGCATAAAGAACCTAAAACTGCGGCAGGTGCAGCAATCGGTGTACTGGTGCTGGTGGCCATGCTTGTAAGCTTTATTTGTGTGGTGACGTCAAAAGTAAAACCGGAAGACTACATTACGGTATCCTACACCGGAGCGGACGGATATGCCGTAGCAGAGTGCAGCGTGGATACGGAAAAACTGTACCGTAAGCTTGCAGGAAAGACAAAAGACACAGATAAACAGAACTGTTACAGAAGTCTTGCAGAATCGGTAACGGCAGCAGTGCATCAGATGAATATTGCAAACGGTCAAAAAGTAAAGATTGAGGTTTTATTTGATAAGGAGCTTGCAAAAGAACTGGGAGTTAAAATCAAAGCAAAAGACTATACCGTGCGTGCCAAAGGTATTGATGCAGGTACAAAGATTGATTTATTCTCCAATGTAGAAGTGACCTTTGCTGGAATCAGCCCGGATGCGTATGCACTGGTTACCAACAAGTGGGGCGATGAGTATCTTGGCAGCCTTATATTTACGGCGGATATGACGGAAAACATTCAAAAAGGCGATGCAGTGACAATCCGCTGTGAAACCGGCAAAGAAGAACTCGGACGGCACGGTTATATCACAGATACATTAGAGGTAACAGTGCGCGCCGAGGGTTTAAGTGAGTATGTACAGACACCGGCTGACATAGACAATGCAGTGCTGTCAGAAATGCAGGGACAGATTGAGGATACGATTTCTGCACAGACAGAGGATACAACCTTCCGTATGTTATATAAAGCCACAGGAAAGACTTCTTATTTAAGAAGCAGCAATATTGAAGAAGCTTCGGATATTGAATGTCTTGGCATATACTTTTTAAAGAAAAAAGAAACAGCAGACGCGATGGCAGGACCGGACAATTACCTGTATTTTCTTTATCAGGCAGTGATAGAAAATGATGACAATGAAGAAGATGTTTATTTTGCATTTGCTTATTCAGATGGATATGTGACATCACAGGGAATATTTGACATTGTCCATGATGAAAATGAAAAACGCTACAGCTGTTCGGATGATTATGACAGAATTTATGAGGAAGCAATAGAACAAAATGAAACACAGTACCGGATTGAACAGATACAGTAACCGGTTGATGGAATGAGGTGGAAAGATGGTTACAATTGAACAGTTATTCAGACAGGCACAGCAGGCAGGCGCAGCAGAAATATATCTGATGGCGGGCAGAAAACCGGCAGCACGGATTGGTGGAAAGATAAAGAATCTCGATTATCCGGAATTAAGCAGCACAGAAGCAGAAAAAATTCTGCTTGAAATGCTGGATGCAAAACAGGCGGCACAGTACAGGGAAACAAAAAGTGTGGATGAAGTGATTGCATTTCATGGAATCGGCAGATTCCGCGTGCATATTTACCAGAATGACGGTGTGCCGTCAGCCTGTGTAAAAATTATCAATAAGAAAGAGGGACTTCCGGAAGAACTAAAAGCACTGGCAGGGATTACGCAGGGACTGGTACTTGTCTGCGGAAAGCCGCACAGCGGAAAGAGTGCCACACTTGCGGCACTGGCAGAACAGATGCTTGCAGGACGTTTTATGCATCTTGTAACGCTGGAAAGTCCCGTAGAATATCCGATAGAAGCAGGAAAAGGGCTGTTAAGCCGCCGCTGTATTGGAAAAGATACCGGTTCTTATAAGGAAGGAATGGACAATCTGCTGCATGAATCAGCAGATGGTGTTTTAATCGGTGAACTTGAAACACCGGAAGCTGTACAGGCGGCACTGCGTGCGGCAAAGATGGGACTTGTTGTGCTTGGAACGGTAAACAGCGTGGATGCAGATACGGCTGTTGAGCGGATTGCACAGTTATCGGGAATGGAAGCACCGTTGCAAAAGACCCGGGTCTGGAAAATGACAAAGGCAGTAATTCAGCAAAAGTATGAGCTGTGTGAAAGTACAGGCAAATTTGTATATAACTGTGAAATTTTAAAATATAATAGTTGACAAATTAAAAATATATCTGTAATATGAATAGTGAGAAGAATAAAACTATATTATATTACAGAGGTGAGCAATGTTTTCAAAGGTTTACAGTACTACGATTACGGGCATTACAGCCTATGTAGTTACAGTAGAAGTGGATGTGGGGAGAGGATTGCCGGTATTTGATATGGGCGGTTATCTTTCCACAGAAGTAAAAGAGGCGAAGGAGCGTGTGCGGATTGCCCTGCGTAATTCCGGTTATGAACAGAAACCGCGGCGCATTACGGTCAATATTTCTCCGGCGGACATACACAAGTACGGGACAGGATTTGATCTGCCGATTGCCATAGGGATTCTTGGCGCACAGGATGAAGTCAATATGACGGCATTTGAAGATATGGTCATTATTGGGGAGTTAAGCCTTGATGGCACGGTCAACCCGGTAAAAGGAATTCTGCCATCGGTATGTGAAGCATTACAGCAGGGAAAGAAGCGCTGTATTCTGCCGGCAGAGAATATGGCAGAGGGAAGTGTTGTAAAGGGAATGGAATTGATACCGGTACGGACACTGAAAGAAACGGTGGTATATTTACAGACGGGAAAAAGTCCGGCGCAGGAAAGGAATAGTCCTCTAAAAGGAAACTATGATACGGCAGGGAAAGAAAGTCCACAGGAACAGCTGGACTTCTTGGAGATAAAAGGGCAGGAGAGTGCAAAGCGGGCAACGATGATTGCTGCAGCGGGGATGCACAACATTTTATATGTAGGACCGCCGGGAAGCGGTAAGACGATGCTTGCTAAAAGAATTTCATCGATTATGCCGGAATTATCGTTTGAGGAACAGCTGGAACTGACAAAGATATACAGTATTGCAGGACAGTTAAATCCCAATCATCCGTTGATGACGAAAAGACCGTTCCGGGCGCCGGGACATGGTGTGACCCAGGCGGCACTTTTGGGCGGAGGCAGAGTGCCAAGACCGGGAGAGGTCACGCTTTCGGGAAAAGGCGTTTTATTTTTAGATGAACTCACAGAGTATCGTCAGACAGTTCTGGAGGGGCTTAGAGAGCCGCTTGAGGAGAAAAAAGTGATTCTTACACGTTTAACGGAAACGTGTGTCTATCCGGCAGATTTTATGCTGGCAGCAGCGATGAATCCATGTCGCTGTGGATATTTTCCAGACAGAAGCAGATGTACCTGCACACAGCAGGATGTTACACGATTTTTGGGCAGAATCAGTCGTCCGTTATGGGACCGCTTTGATATCTGTATACAGGTTACGGATGCAGGTGTCCATAAAATGCAGTATCAAAGCTGTAATAAAAAAGGGTCATCGGCTTACATGAAAGAAAAGGTGGAGTGTGCAAGAGTATGGCAGGCGGAGCGTTTTGCAAAGGAGAATATTTATTTTAATGCGCAGATGAGTGCCATACAGCTTGAAAAATATTGCAGGCTGGGAGAAAAAGAACAGGAGTTTATGGAAAAAGTCTATGATAAATTCCACCTTACATCAAGAGGATATCACAAAATTTTAAAGACGGCGCGCACGATTGCGGATATTGAAGAGTGTACAGAAATTGAAATTGCCCATTTAAGCGAGGCACTTTCTTACCGCAGCTACCGTTCGGTAATCGAATAAAATGATACCGGGGTTAAATAGCAGTTTATTTAAACAGAAGAAATGGAGAATATATGCAGGAAAAAGAAGAATTATACTGGTACTGGCTGTGCAATCTTTCAGGGATAGGCAATAAGCGGATAAAAAGACTGCTGGATGTATTTAAAAGTCCAAAGGCGGTTTTTTATGCGGCGCCGGAAGCACTGCACGGTTGTACAGGTCTTACACAGCCAAACATAGAAACGATTATGAAAAACAGAAATATGGAAAAAGTTTATAAAAGTTTTACACAATTACAGCATAAGGGAATATCGTTTATATATAAGGAAGGAAAACAGTATCCCAAAAACCTTCTGCAATTATATGATATGCCTTACGGATTATACAGCAAAGGACAGACTTTGCGCGCAGATGAACCGGCAGTTGCCATGGTGGGGGCAAGAGGGTGTTCCGGCTATGGAAGGTCGGTTGCGTACAGCTTCGCAAAGGCATTTGCACAACTTGGTATTACTGTAGTAAGCGGCATGGCATCGGGTATTGATACTGCGGCACATGAAGGCTGTATTGCGGGCGGGGGAAGAACGGCGGCGGTACTTGGAAACGGTGTGGATATCTGCTATCCGCGTGAAAATATCCGGCTTTATATGCAGATTCAGGAGAAGGGAACAATTCTTTCGGAATATCTGCCGGGGACAGCGCCGGCAGCGGGCAGATTTCCGGTTAGAAACCGCATTATCAGCGGGATATCAGATGCGGTGATTGTTGTAGAAGCTAGAAAAAGAAGCGGTTCACTTATAACGGCGGATGCGGCATTGGAGCAGAATAGGGATGTTTATGTTGTGCCAGGGAATATCGGGCAGCCGCTCAGTGAAGGATGTAATGAACTGATAAAACAGGGGGCAATTGTAATTACAAAACCGGAAGATATTTTTCAGACAAAGGCGTTAAAAGATAAAATTTTTTATGAATAAAACAGTCGGGAAAGGGAAGGAAAAGAAAAAGATACAAAAAAAATTTCTTGCAACCCCCAAAGATATGGTGTATAGTTGTTTCGATTTGTATCCAAAAAGCCTTGATGAACTTTTAGCAGAAACAGGGCTTGAAATAGCAGATTTAAATCAGATGATTCTGGAAATGCAGCTTGAGGGGCTGATTACGGAAATCTCAAAAAACTGTTATGTAAGGAACGATTTAGAGATTTGAGGAGGCAAAAAAGAGACTATGGCAAAATATCTGGTAATCGTAGAGTCCCCGGCAAAGGTAAAGACGATGAAAAAAATTTCTGGGGGCAAATTATGAGGTTATGGCATCTCAGGGGCACATCAGAGATTTACCGAAAAGTCAGATGGGAATTGATATAGAGAATGACTACGAACCAAAATATATTACAATCCGTGGGAAAGGAGATATTCTTGCTGCTTTAAGAAAAGAAGTCAAAAAAGCAGATAAAGTGTATCTTGCAACCGATCCCGACCGTGAAGGAGAAGCGATTTCATGGCATCTGGCAAAGGCATTGAAGCTGGAGGATAAAGATATTTACCGGATTACATTTAATGAAATTACAAAAATGCAGTAAAAGCTTCTATTAAAAATGCACGCAAGATTGATATGAATCTTGTGGATGCCCAGCAGTCCAGACGTGTGCTTGACCGGATGGTAGGTTATCAGATTAGTCCACTGTTATGGGCAAAGATTAAAAGAGGCTTAAGTGCCGGCCGTGTACAATCTGTTGCTCTGCGTATCATTTGTGACAGGGAAGATGAGATTAATTCATTTATTCCGCAGGAATACTGGACAATGGAAGCAGTATTAGACGTAAAAGGTGAGAAAAAGCCTCTGACGGCAAAGTTTTACGGAGATGCTGACGGGAAAATCGACATTAAAGATGAAGCACAGATACAGGAAATTACACAGGCGGTAGAAAAAGAAAAATTCTATGTTGAAAGCATTAAAAAAGGTGAAAAGACAAAAAAATGCCCATTGCCGTTTACAACCAGTACCTTACAGCAGGAAGCAGCAAAAACATTGAATTTTTCAACACAAAAAACCATGCGCCTTGCACAGCAGCTCTATGAAGGTGTGGATATTGCAGGTAGAGGAACAATAGGTGTAATTTCGTATCTGCGTACGGATTCCACAAGAGTAGCAGATGAAGCAGTAGTTATGGCAGCAGAATATATTGAAGCTTCTTATGGAAAGGATTATGTAGGAAATACCGGTGTGGATAAAAAAGATGATAAAAAGATTCAGGATGCACACGAAGCAATCCGGCCGACAGATATTGCACTGTCGCCGGTTGTGATTAAAGAATCGTTATCCAGAGATCAGTTCCGTCTTTATCAGCTTATCTGGAAGCGCTTTACGGCAAGTCAGATGAGTCCGGCGGTCTATGAAACCATTTCTGTAAAGATTGCGGCAGGAAAATACCGTTTTACGGTAGCAGCTTCCAAGGTAAAGTTTGAAGGATTCTTATCTGTATATAAGGATAATGAAGAAAAGGAAGCCTCCAATGCACTGGTAAAGGGAATTGATGAACAGTCAGAACTGACATTAAATGAACTGAATCCACAGCAGCATTTTACACAGCCGCCGGCACATTATACGGAAGCATCGCTTGTAAAGACACTCGAAGAACTGGGAATCGGCCGCCCGAGTACGTATGCGCCGACCATTACAACGATTATTGCAAGACATTATGTTGCAAAGGAAAATAAAAATCTTTATGTGACAGAACTGGGTGAAGCGGTCAATAACATTATGAAGAAAGCATTTCCTTCTATTGTAGATGTAAATTTTACCGCAAACATGGAATCACTGCTCGACGGTGTGGAAGAGGGCTCAGTAAAATGGAAAGAGGTTATCAGAAATTTCTATCCGGACTTAAATGAAGCCGTCAAAGCAGCAGAAAAAGAACTTGAATCGGTAAAGATTGAAGATGAAGTAACGGATGTTGTCTGTGAGAAGTGTGGCAGAAACATGGTTGTAAAATACGGTCCGCACGGTAAGTTTTTAGGCTGCCCTGGTTTCCCGGAATGTAGAAATACCAAACCATATCTTGAAAAAATCGGTGTGGCATGTCCGAAGTGCGGAAAAGAAGTCGTTATGAGAAAGACCAAGAAGGGCAGAAGATATTTTGGCTGTGAGGATAATCCGGAATGTGATTTTATGACATGGCAGAAGCCTTCTGATAAGAAATGCCCGAAATGCGGCGGCTATATGCTGGAAAAAGGCAATAAGCTGGTGTGCGGTGATGAAAACTGCGGCTATGTAGAAAATCGTGAAAACGATGAAAATAAATAGAAAGCTTTTGAAATAAAGTGAAATTTTGTGAAAAATACAGTAAATTCAGTTGAATTGTAATGAAAAACGTGTTATTATCAATAATAGAGTATGGCAGTTTGCCAAGTAAACATAAGGAGGATAGAAATGAGTGTCCAGTTATTAGATAAAACCAGAAAAATCAATAAATTGCTTCATAACAATCACTCACATCGGGTTGAATTCAATGATATCTGTGCTGTGTTGAGCGGCATTCTCGAATCCAATATCCTTGTGATCAGTAAAAAAGGCAAGGTGCTTGGCACGGGATTTTATAACAGTGAGCAAGTTATTGATGAACTGATTTATGACAAGGTTGGCGGATTTGTGGATAATATGCTGAATGAAAGACTGCTCAGTGTTCTTTCGACAAAAGAAAATGTAAATCTGGCAACTTTGGGATTTACAAATGAGAATGTCAAAAAGTTTCAGGCACTGCTTGCACCGATAGAGATTGCCGGTGAACGGCTTGGAACGCTGTTTATGTACAAGAGCAATAACAGCTATGAAATTGATGACATTATTTTGTGTGAATATGGAACAACTGTTGTCGGACTGGAGATGATGCGTTCCGTAAATGAGGAAAATGCTGAGGAAGTCCGCAAACAGCAGATTGTGAAATCGGCAATCAGTACGCTTTCTTCTTCAGAGCTGGAAGCGATTAAACACATTTTTAAAGAATTGGATGGGACAGAGGGCATTCTTGTTGCGAGTAAGATTGCAGACAGGGTTGGTATTACAAGGTCTGTTATAGTAAATGCATTGAGAAAATTTGAAAGCGCAGGAGTTATTGAGTCTAGATCATCGGGGATGAAGGGAACGTACATCAAAGTCATTAATGAAGTCGTTTTTGAAGAAATAAAAAAACTTGATCAAAACTAATAAAAAGGTCTGATGCGTATATAGGAATTATGATACACAAGTGTAGCGCATCAGTCCTTTTTTTATGGTAAAATCTGTCAAAATTAGAATAATAATGTAAAAAATGCTAAAAAAAACTTGTAATTTTTCATATATAATTTATAATATATCTTAGGTTTTTTATGTGATGAGTACATAGGAACGCATCGAAGAAAGGAGTATAGAATATGAATTCGGGGGCATTTGGATATGTAGATGTTTTAAAGACGGCAGCAGATGCAAGCTGGTTAAGAGAGGAAGTTCTTACCAATAACATTGCAAATGTGGATACACCAAATTATAAAAGACAGGACGTGGAATTTACAACTTATTTAAAGTCTGCGCTTGAGCAGGCAGGTACACCGGCTTCAACGCTGACACAGAAGGTGAATGAAGCTAATTTGAGCGGAATTACAACCAGGACATATACGGAAAATACAACATTGTCATACAGAATGGATGGTAATAACGTGGATTTGTCTACAGAGAATGCTGAACTGGCAGCAGAACAGATCAATTACAATGCGTTAATAGACAGCATGAATAATGAATTTACAAGAATGAAGGCAGTATTAAAATAAATAGGCGTGACAGCTTTTAGCAGAATGTTTGTTATAAATGGGAGGAATGATTAATATGTCGATGTTTACAGCTTTTAATATCAGTGCTTCTGGAATGACGGCACAGCAGTTGCGGACAGATGTGATTTCACAGAATATTGCAAATGTCAATACGACAAGAACGTCCGATGGAACACCTTATGTCAGAAAGGCAGTCGTATTTACGGAAAAGACACTGACAGCTTCAACCGCCGTGACCGGCTCAAGCTCAAACGGTTCATCTTTTGCCAGCGTGTTAAAACAGGCACACAATGGATTGTTAGGCGATGGTGTAAAGGTAACTTCTGTCTATGAAGATAATTCAACAGATATGAATATGGTATATGATCCGTCACATCCGGATGCAGATGAGAATGGATACGTAACCTATCCAAATGTAAACGTTGTACAGGAAATGACAGATTTAATTGATGCTTCCAGATCTTATGAGGCAAACATTTCTGCATTTAATGCAAGTAAAACAATGGCAAATAAAGGACTTACAATCGGAGAACAGTAAGCAGTAAATAAAACCGTAAATAGAGGAATGGAGATTTATTATGGACGTAACATCAGCAATTAACAGCCTTGGAACAGATTATGTATCAAAGGTTTCACAGGCAATGCAGGATTCGGCAACGGGAAGCACAGCAAAGACAGACAGTACATTCGATTCCATTTATAATGCAGTATCCGGACTGTTAGACAGTACTAATACCTATATTCAGCAGGCACAGCAGGCAGAAGTTGATTTTGCGCTGGGAAATATGACCAATACTCATGAACTGGGTGTTTATCAGCAAAAAGCTAATATGGCATTACAGTATACGGTGGCAATTCGTGACAAGGCGCTTGAAGCGTATAAAGAAATTATGAATATGTCAATTTAATTGATGGGAGTTAATGGATAGATGGCTGAAAGAATAAAACAGATTCCAAAGAAACTGTTGGAAATCTGGAATAATTGGACAAAAAAACAAAAGACGGTAATTGTAAGTGCAGTGGCTGTGTTTTTGGTGGCGGTTGTAATTCTTGCAGTGGTTTTAAACCAGCCGAATTACCAGGTGCTTACAACCTGTAAGGATTATACTGAATTAAGTGAAGTAACGGCGTTGTTAAAGAGTAACAGCTATGATTATAAGGTGGCAGACAATTCACTGATTGTTCAGGTGCCAAAAGCAAAGCTGACAGATGCTAAAATGTTAATTGCCTCTGAGAATATCCAGTCAGACGGATACAGCTTTGACGATGCAATGAACAGCAGTTTTACAACGACAGAATCGGATAAGACAAAGAAATATGCACATTATCTGGAATCAAAGCTGAAATCAGATTTGGAATCCATGGATGGAATTAAAAATGCAACAGTAAATATCCAGCTTGCAGATTCAACCAATTCCTTTTATACGGCAACCTCTGATGCATCAGTAGGTGTTACATTAAAATTATCAAAGACGATGGAAGATGAAAAGGCGGAAAGTATTGCGAATTTCCTTGCAACATCAGTTGGTAATACCAATACAGACAACATTACAATTTTAAGCAGTGATGGTTCAACACTGTACTCCGGTGCAAATAATTCAACGGTTTCCGGTGTCAGCTACAACAGCAAATTAAAGTATAAGGAACGTATTGAAAATACAACCAAGAATTCATTAAGACAGGGACTTCTTGCAACCGGTTTATACGATGATGCTTATATTACAATGAATCTTGTACTCGACTGGGATGCAGTCAATACGATTGCAAAGCAATATACACCGGCAGACGGACAGGAACAGGGACTTTATTCAGAGTCCTATGATGAAACATCTGTTGGAACAAACGGTGCGAGCGGCACGCCGGGTACAACATCAAATGATGATACAACCTATGAGGTGACAGATGGTACATCTTCTACTTCAACCTATGAAGTACATAAGTATGCTTACCTGCCAAATGAACTGGTAACAACCACAACAAAAGAGCCGGGTTCTATTGTGTATGATTCATCTACGCTTCAGGTTACATTTATTAAGAACCGCATTTACAATGAGGATGAATGTAAGAAGCTTGGCTATCTTGATAACATGACATGGGATGAGTTTAAGGCACAGAATGCAGATTCCGTTGCATTAGACGTTGATAATACATGGCTGGATGCGATTTCAAGAGGTACAGGTGTTGCACAGGGCAATATCAATGTACTGGCTTATGAAACACATTACTTTGAAGATTCGGATTCACCGAGCGTATTCCAGACAGCAAGCTTCTGGATTCAGATTGCACTCGCTGTTGTTATTTTAGGACTGCTTGCATTTGTAGTAATCAGAAGTGCAAGACCATTAACAGTAGAGGAGACAGAACCGGAATTGTCAGTAGAAGAAATGCTTGCAACAACCAAAGAGAACCAGCCTGCTGTTGATGACATTGATATTCAGGAGAAGTCAGAAACGAGAAAGGCAATTGAAAAATTCGTTGATGAGAATCCGGAAGCAGTGGCATTACTGCTGCGTAACTGGTTAAATGACGGATGGGATTAATAAAAGGCAGATAAAGATATAGATGTATATTGGAATGGAGTGAGAGTATGCCAAAGGCAGCAGGGAAAGATAAAGAAATGGACGGTGTTGAAAAAGCAGCGATTCTTTTGATAGCATTAGGACCGGAAAAATCAGCACAAATCTTTAAACATTTAAAAGAAGATGAAATAGAACAGCTTACGCTGGAAATTGCAAATACCAGCAGCGTATCACCACAGACCAAGGAAATGGTACTGAATGAGTTTTACGAAGTATGTCTGGCACAGCAGTACATTGCCGAAGGCGGTATTTCTTATGCAAAGGAACTGCTCGAAAAGGCGCTTGGCGAAGACAAGGCAAAGGATGTTATCAGCAAGCTGACAGCATCATTACAGGTAAGACCGTTCGAGTTTGTCAGAAAGACAGATCCGAGCCAGCTGTTAAACTTTATTCAGGACGAGCATCCGCAGACCATCGCTTTAATTCTTGCATATCTGCCGGCTTCCATGTCTTCGATGGTAGTGTCATCACTGCCACCGGAGAAACAGGCAGATGTAGCAAGAAGAATTGCACAGATGGACAGAACATCACCGGATGTTATCAAACAGGTCGAAAAAGTGCTTGAAAGAAAGCTTTCTGCACTGGTCAACCAGGATTACACAATTGTCGGCGGTGTCGATGCAATCGTAGAAATCCTCAATTCGGTTGACCGTGGAACAGAAAAACATATTATGGAAACTCTCGAAGTTGAAGAACCTGAACTTGCAGATGAAATCCGTAAGAAGATGTTCGTATTTGAGGATATTCTTTCACTGGACGACAGAGCAATCCAGCGTGTATTACGAGATGTAGACAATGCCGATCTGGCACTTGCATTAAAGGGTGCAACAGAAGAAGTACAGAATGTAATCTTAAACAACCTTTCAAAACGTCTTGCTGTTATGATTCGCGAAGATATGGACTTCATGGGACCTGTTCGTATGAAAGATGTTGAAGAAGCACAGCAGAAGATTGTAAATGTAATCAGAAAGCTTGAAGATTCAGCAGAGATTGTAATTGCAAGAGGCGGAGGTGACGAGATCATTGTCTAATTTGCTAAAGGTTGGAACAACAATCAGTAAAAGTGAAAGAATCATTGATTACAATGATATTATTAAAGACAGAGTAGAAGCAGCAAGAGCGGCAAGCCGTCAGAAGGCAGATTCGGACGGATTTATCAACGGGTTAAATGCAGATGTTGTAGAACGGCTTCCGGAAGATGAAATTGATACAGAAGCAGCGGCATCAGAAGAAATGACACAGGAATCCGCTGAAGCTGCAAGAGCAGAAGCAGAAGAAATCCTTGCACAGGCAAAAGCGGAAGCAGAAGAAATTCTGGCACAGGCGCAGGCACAGGCAGGACAGATTCGTGAAGAGGCAAAGAAGGAAGGATTTAATTCGGGAACGATTGAATCAGAACGCCAGCTCACAGAAAAAAAACAGGAATTAGAACAGCAGCACGCACAGCTGGTAAAACAGCTGGAAGAAGATTATGAACAGCGCAGAAACGATATGGAACCACAGATTGTTGAAGCACTGCTGGCAGTATTTACCGAAGTGACACATACAGTTTCTGAAGACAACAAAGAAATTGTTCTGCATCTGATTAACAATGTTTTGAAGAATGTAGAGAACAGTCACAGCTACAGCATTAAGGTATCACCTGATGATTACAATTTTGTACTCAATAATCAGGGGAAAATCTATTGTGCGATGAACAATGAGGTAAATCTTGATATTGTGCAGGATATGGCGTTAAAGCAGAATGAATGTATGATAGAAACAGATTCAGGAGTTTTTAACTGCAGCCTTGATGTGGAACTGCATAATCTCATTAAACAGATTAAATTATTAAGCTGTATGTAGTAAGTTGGGGGATTTGGATTTGGCAGAATTTAATGTAGCAAAATACTATAATTTAACACAAAAATCCTACTTTGATAAGCTGGGCAAGGTTTCAAAGATTGTCGGATTGACCATTGAATCCATTGGACCGGATGCAAAACTCAATGATTTATGCGTGATTCATTCCGCAGATAATGAGTCCCATCTGTATGCAGAAGTTGTAGGATTTAAAGATTCCAGAGTGCTTTTGATGCCGTTTGATAATGTAGATGGTATCGGACCGGGCTGTATTGTGGAAAATACAGAAAAACCGTTAGCGGTAAAAGTCGGTGATGCCATATTGGGACATACACTTGACGGACTGGGCAATCCAATGAATGGTGAAGAACTGGGGCTCACAGAAGAATATTCCGTTGAGGCACAGCCGCCGGACCCGATGTCAAGGGAAATTATCAGTCAGGTGCTTCCGCTTGGTGTAAAAGCCGTTGACGGTCTGTTGACAGTCGGTAAAGGACAGCGAATCGGCATTTTTGCCGGAAGCGGTGTCGGTAAAAGTACCCTGCTTGGTATGTTTGCAAGAAATACGAAGGCGGATATTAATGTTATCGCACTGATTGGAGAGCGTGGCAGGGAAGTGCGGGAGTTCGTTGAGCGGGATTTAGGTCCTGAGGGAATGAAACGAAGTGTCCTTGTTGTGGCGACCTCTGATAAACCGGCTTTAATCCGTAATAAGGCAGCAAAAACAGCGACAGCCATTGCGGAATATTTCAGGGATCAGGGGAAAGATGTTTTACTCATGATGGATTCGCTGACCCGTTTTTCCATGGCACAAAGGGAAATCGGTCTGGCTTCCGGGGAACCTCCGGTAACAAGAGGATATCCGCCGAGTGTATACAGCGAAATGCCAAAACTTCTGGAACGGGCAGGAATGTCTGCAAAAGGTTCTATTACGGGACTGTATACCGTTCTGGTTGACGGTGATGACTTTAATGAGCCGATTACAGATACAGCGCGAAGCATACTGGATGGTCATATTATGTTATCACGAAAGCTGGGACATAAAAATCATTATCCGGCAATTGATGTTCTTCAGAGTATTTCAAGATGTATGAGTCAGATTACAACGAAGGAACATAAACAGATGGCGGGCAGATTGAAAAATGTACTGGCAACTTACAATGAAGCAGAAGATTTAATTAATATTGGTGCATACAAGAGTGGTTCTAATAAAAATATTGACTATGCGATTTCAAAGATTGATGCAGTAAATGAATTTTTGCGGCAGGCAACGGATGAAAAATTCAGTTTTGAAGAAGAACTGGCAATGCTGTCAGAGATTTTTAAGGACTACGAAGCTTAAAACCATAGAGGGATAGCAGGGCATGGCAAAATTCATTTACAGAATGCAGAATATTTTGAATATTAAGCTGCGACTGGAAACACAGGCAAAGACAGAATATGCAGAAAATGCGGCAAGACTTGCAGCTGAAGAAGAAAAAATGCATCATCTGGCGTCAAGAAGACAACAGTATGAAAATGAAGCCAAGCAGAGTGCAATGAACCGGGTAAATATTGCAAGCATAAAGCAGAGTAATGAATCGATGGCGGTCATGAAAGAACTGATGACACAGCAGGCTGTCCGTATCCGAATTGCACAGAAAAATCTTGACAGGGCAAGGGATAAGCTAAATCTTGCCATGCAGGAGCGCAAGATTTATGAAAAACTGCGCGAGAAAGCATTTGAGGAATTTAAGCAGGAGTTAAATGCACAGGAAAAGAAAGAAATTGATGAACTTGTAAGTTTTAACTACAATGATAATAATATGGAAACAGGTGAATAAATATGGCGAGGAAAAAATCAAAGGAAGAGCTTAATTTAGACAATGTAGAATTAGATGAAAACGGCGAACCTGTGGAAAGCAAAGGGAGTAAGCTTACCAGTTTTCTGGTTGGTCTGGTAGTTGTAATTATATGGCTTGTGATCTTTGCACTGTTGATTAAAATGGATGTCGGCGGTGTAGGAACGATGTTAAGACCGTACTTAAAAAATGTTCCGGTCATCAATCAGATTCTTCCTGATGCAAGCAGTGAAGAAATTGCAGATGAAACCGGTTACAAATTTAACAGTATCGCAGAGGCAGTAGAACGTATCAAAGAACTGGAAAGCCAGCTTTCCGCTTATCAGAATTCCGGGGATGCATCCGCACAGCAGATTGCTGATTTACAGGCAGAGGTTGATCGTTTAAAGGTGTTTGAAGAAAATCAGGAGTACTATGAACAGTTAAAGGATGAGTTCGACAGGGAAGTTGTCTTTACGGATAATGCGCCTGATATTTCAGAATATAAAAAATGGTATGAATCTATTGATGCGGATAATGCAGCCGCACTGTATGCAGAAGTCGTAAGACAGCTGGAACATAAACAGGAAGTACAGGATTGGGCTGCGGCATATGCAAAGATGGATGCAAAGAATGCTGCGGCAATCTTACAGGAAATGACGGGAGATACCAATCTTGTTGCAGAAATTTTAGAGTGCATGACAGCAAAACAGCGTGCAGCAATTCTTGCAGAGATGGATACAGTCTTTGCGGCAAAGATGACAAAGATTATGTATCCGTAGGAATATTAAAAACGGTATAATCTGCCATGACATATGTTGTGGCAGTTTATATAAAAAAGAATTGAAAGGAGGCGTAAAGATGATAAGCACAGCAATTAAAGGCACAGACACAGCTTCAGGCATTGATTTAACACAGCTTTCGTCAGCAGGTAAGTCCGGTGGTGCAAGTTTTCAGAAGATTATGTCAAAGTCCCTGTCTTCTAATGTCAATAATAAGGCATCGCAGAATATGGTACAGACAAAGACTGCATCAGGTATGAAAAGCACTTCCACACAGCAGAATACAAAACAGGTATCCGCACAGGACGATACAGCAGCTTCTACCGCAAAGAAAACGTCTGACAACACCCGGTCTACGTTATCTGACAACAGTGACAAGCTGACAGATGCAGGTGAAAAAATCAAAGACTTTTTAAAGGAAAAGCTGGGTGTGACAGATGAAGAATTTGAAAAGGCTATGGCTGATCTTGGGCTTTGCATGCAGGATTTACTTCAGCCGGCAAATCTTACGGATTTAGTCGTAGAACTGACCGGTGTGGAAGATGCAGTTGCAATTATTACAAATGCAGGATTGTCAGAAACCCTGACTGATGTGATTGATTATGCAAAGCAGCTGGTTTCAGATGTGCAGGCAGGACGCGAACTGACACCGGTTCCGGCAGAAGCAGTACAGACTGTGGATACAGCGCAGGCTGATACGCAGGAAAATACAGTTGCCATGGCAGCACCGGTTGCAAAGGAAATACAGCCGCAGGAAGAAGCACAGGATAATACGGCAGCTGAAAGCACAGCAGTTCTTGAAGATGTATTAAAGTCGAAGCTGACACTGGAAGGAGCAGAGAATAAGACCTCTGATTCCGGTACAGGAAAACAGGAAAATGCACAGACCCAGACAAAGGCAGAAGCAGTGAATGAAATCGCAGGAAACCTTTCGCAGAACATCCAGGATGTTTTTGCCAATGCAGTACAGGAAGCAGCACAGGTAAATCCTGTTGAGGTTGTTCGTCAGGTCGTCGATGCCGTAAAGGTAATTCAGAAAGAATCGTTACAGAGTATTGAAGTTCAGTTAAATCCTGAAAATCTCGGTAAACTTCACATTACGGTTTCAGCAAGAAACGGAGTGCTGACAGCAGAGATTGCAACACAGAACGAGCAGGTAAAACGTGCAGTGGAAAGCCAGATGAGCATGCTAAAAGAAAATCTGGAAAGTCAGGGCATCAAAGTTGATGCAGTTGAAATTACTGTACAGAGCCATGCATTTGAAGGCGGACAGAATCTTCAGGGAAACAATTCCCAGCAGGAAAAAGCCGGTAAAGAAGGAAAACGTCATCTGGATTTAAGCAGCTTAGACGAACTCTCAGATGATGAATTGTCTGAGGACGAAGCGGCAGCAAAAAATGCAGTAATGAATGAAAACAGCAGTGTAGAATACACCGCGTAAAAGAAAGGAGTGTTTCAATGATCTGGTCTAATGTAACAACTACAAACGGAACAACATCATCAACGACAGAGAGTACAACTATCAGTTCAAAGTCAACGAAGGAAAAAGATGCTAAAGAATCCAGCACACTGGACGTCAATGATTTCTTAAGCCTTCTGGTAACGGAAATGCAGTATCAGGATCCGCTTGAACCGACAGACAACTCACAGTATATTGCACAGATGGCAACGTTCTCACAGGTTGAAGCGACCAAAGAAATGTTAGATACGGCAACACGCCAGACAGCTTCAAATCTTGTAGGAAAGACCGTTATTATGACAACGGATTTGAATAAAGACGGTTATATTGCAGGAAAGGTAGATTACTGGGAAGTTATCAGCAATAAGATTTATCTTGGTATTGACGGCAAGCTTTATGACATTGACGACTTAGATACCGTTATGGATGATGACTATTATAAGAAGTGGAATAAGAATGATTCAACAACAGATACTTCGAATAAGTCCGACAGTTCATCATCAGATACATCATCTGATAAAAGTGACACAACGGGTAAGACAGAATAGTTCAAAGAAGAATTAAGGAAGTGAAGATTATGATGAACCATATCGTAACCGGAGGCTTTTCTTCTATTGAACAGGCAACCGGAAAGTTTGGGGGAAAAAGGAGTTTAACCAACAATACGGGGACAGCCGCAACATCTTCTTTTGGTGAAATACTACAGCAGAAAAAAAGTATTGAAGCAGCGGTAGATGAAACTCAGTCCACATCATTACGTTTTTCAAAGCACGCAGGGGAACGGCTCACACAAAGAGATATCCAGCTGACCAGTGAGCAGATGATGCGGTTAGAGGAAGGCACACAGCGCGCCGGAGAAAAGGGAATTAAGGAATCCCTGGTGCTGTTAGACAACATGGCATTCATTGTGAATACACAGAATAAGACAGTGATTACTGCTATGTGTCAGAATTCCGGTGAGGAAAATATCTATACAAATATTGATGGGGCAATTGTTATCTAGCTGGACCGCAAGGAAGCGATTATTCCGGAATGACAGAAGGAATAAAAATAACTGTCTTTATCATCAGATTATGGAGGGCGAAAGCTATGATGAGATCAATGTTCTCTGCTGTGTCAGGTTTAAAGGCACATCAGACAAAAATGGATGTTATCGGTAATAATATTGCCAACGTAAATACGGTAGCATTCAAATCACAGTCTGTTACATTTAGTGATGTATACTATCAGACAACACAGACCGCAACAGGACCAAATACCGAAACAGGAGCAGGCGGTACGAACCCAATGCAGATTGGTACAGGTTCTTCAGTAGCAAGTATTTCTACAGCCATTACAACACAGGGTGCTCCTGAAAGAACAGATAGCCCATACGATTTACAGATTTCAGGAGATGCATTCTTTATTGTAAATAATCAGGGTAACACTTACTTTACAAGAGCCGGAAACTTTAAGCTGGATGAAGAAGGTGCGTTAGTTACAAGCGAAGGCGCCAATGTCATGGGCTGGCAGGTGGATAAAGATGGTGTTGTACAGAAAGACCTTGTTTCTGCATTACACGTTACAAGTTCAGATTTTACATATACAGCACCGGAACGTACAACCGGCATTACAGCAAAGGGAAATGTAAAGGCTTCTGATACAGGCTTAAATTCATTTACATTTAACTTCTATGATTCATTGGGAAATTCCTACCAGGGAACAATTTCTTTACAGTACAGTGCAGATACCAGTGATGCCTCCATTGCACGTTATACTGCAACAGGCGGAAGTATTTCTATCAACGGAAAGCCGACAACCCTTACAATGGCATTAGATCCGGCAGAATTCCAGTTTAATGCAACAACGGGTGCTGCAATTACCGATGCCATGCAGGCGATGACAATTACAATTACAGATAATGACGGTACAAACAACATTGCAAATATCGGTGTCAACAACGGTGGTAACTCATCTACACTGACATTAGACGCCTCCTCTCTTACAATGTATGCAGATGATACGGATATCAACTGCAGCCGTGGTCTTGGAACGAATAAGACAGGTGCCGGTAAAGCAGTCGGTACAATGTCTTCTGTTGGTATTGACCAGTACGGAAAGATTGTTGCAAGTTATACCAACGGTGATATAAAGACAATCGGTCAGATTGCCGTTACAACATTTTCTAACCCGGCAGGTCTTGAAAAGGTTGGTGATAACCTGTATGCAGCAACTATGAATTCTGGTTTGTTTAACGGAATCGGACAGGATGTTTCCGAAACAGACGGATCAATTACATCCGGTTATCTGGAAATGTCTAACGTAGATCTTTCACAGGAATTTACCAATATGATTACCACACAGAGAGGTTATCAGGCAAATTCAAGAATTATTACAGTTTCAGATACTTTACTCGAAGAGTTAATTAACTTAAAGAGATAATTAAAAGTTCATATGGAGGAGCGTGATAGAAGGAATTTTATCACGCCTCTCCAAAACATTGGAATCATATTTGAAATGAAAATTAGTTGCAGAAATTTACAAAAAAAGTGGAAAATTTCACTATTTTGTTGCAATCATGCCATAATAGTGTTTTAATATAAATAGTCTGAGTAACAGGGGAATTGTACTCTACTAAAAGAAAAAATGGAGGTATTAGGCTTGGGAGGTGGAAAAGTGTGATTGATGTAACGCGGATTAATAATACCCGGTTTGTTCTGAATTGTGACCTGATTCAGACCGTGGAAGAAACTCCGGATACAGTGATTACCTTGACAACAGGAACGAAGTATGTTGTGAAAGAAAGCTGTGAAGAAATTAAAAAAAAGGTTTTGGAATATAAAAGAAGTATTATTAGTGTACTTAACGAAAATATGTAGAAATGGAAGGTGTTAACTGTGGATTTAGCGACACTTGTAGGACTTGTCCTTGGTTTTGTAATGATTATCTTCGGAATTGTTTCCAGTGCCAGTTTTGCGGCAATTACGGAGAGCTTTATTGATTTACCGTCAATTATTATTACTATTGGTGGTACAATTTCATGTTTGATTACGTCTTATACATTCAAAGACTTAATTACATATTTAAAGGGTGCTGGTATTGCATTTAAGGATCCGAAGCTGGATCATGGCGCAGTAATTTCGAAAATTATTGAATTATCTAATGTGGCCAGAAAAGAAGGTCTTCTTGCACTGGAAGAAGTAGCAAGTAATCTTGAAGATGAATTTATGAAAAAAAGGTATTCTTCTGATTGTCGATGGTACGGAACCGGAGCTGGTAAGAGGCATTCTTGAAACAGAGCTTGCAAACATGGATGACCGTCACAGAAAAGTATCCGGATTTTTTGATTACATGGCTGCGATGGGTCCTGCATGGGGTATGATTGGTACACTGATTGGTCTTGTAAACATGCTTGCCAAGCTTGATGATATTTCAACAGTAGGACCAAACATGGCGGTAGCCTTAATTACTACTTTATACGGTTCTATTATTGCAAACTGGTTTGCAACTCCGGTTTCCAATAAATTAAAACTGATTAACAATAATGAATATCAGATGAAAGAAATCGTCATTGAAGGTCTGTTATCTATTCAGGCAGGTGAAAACCCTCGTGTTATCGAAGAAAAGTTAAAGTCATTCTTAGCACCGGGCTCAAGACAGCTTCAGGGTGAAGGCGAAGGTGGAAATGCTGGAGGTGAAGCTTAATGGCAAAAAAAAGAGCAGAAGACGCACCACCGTCCTTATTGTGGAAGGATACATTCAGTGATTTAATGAATCTTTTGCTTTGCTTTTTCGTATTGTTGTTCTCGATGTCGACTGTTGATGCGGATAAATTTCAGGAACTTGCGGCTTCTTTAGCTTCTGCATTCAGTGTGCTTCCGTCAGGAGGTTCAACGATTAAATCCGACGGCATCTTAGTCGGAAGCGGTGCCAGCCAGTTAAATGAGCTGAGTGATTACTATAATAATATGGGTATGAACAGTGAAGGCGATGTTGAACTGGATAAGGAGAGTAATACCGTAGATGAAGCGTATGAAAAAGTACAGGAAGAAGGGCTTGAGCAGTCTGAAAAGATGGCAGATACCATACAGGCGGCATTGGATATGTCTAATGTAGATTCTTCCCAGGTTGAAATTACAACCACCAGTCAGTATGTTATGCTGAGCTTAAGCAGCGGAATTTTGTTTGATTCCGGTAAAGCGGACTTAAAAGCAGAAGCAATTTCGGTTGTAGATAAGGTTGCAGATGCTGTTAAGATTTATGATGACAATACCATTTCAATTGAAGGACATACCGATAATGTTCCGCAGAATACGGCACAGTACCCGGATAATATGGTGCTGTCAATGTACAGGGCATATTCTGTATATACATATTTTGTAGATACAAAGGGATTTAATGTCAACAGTATTTCATCAACAGGACGTGGTGAGGCTGTTCCGGTTGCTTCAAATGCGACAGCAGAAGGAAGGGCACAGAACAGACGCGTTGAGATTAAGATATATAATATGCTCAATAGTTAGTAGCAGCATAATATATAAATGATATTTAGGAGGAAGAGTAATGAAAAAGAGTATGCTGAATGTGATTACATTAGCGTTAGTACTTATTAATCTTATTTTGACAGTGTTGCTGACTTTTTCACTTGTTTCAACAAATAATAAGACCAATAATCTGATAACAAAAGTTGCTCAGATTATCGATTTGGATATTGGTGAAACAACCGTTAAAGATGACACCACTTCTGCGGGTGCAAATATCGCTGATATTGCATATGTAGATGTTAAGAATAATGACAGTACAGATATTACTGTATCATATACAGATGGCGGTAAAACGCATTATGCTGTATTAAATGTTACAGTAGGCTTTAATACAAAGGCAAAAGACTATGAAGAAAAAAAGTCCAGCCTTGAAAACAGCATGAAAGTAGTTGTCAGTCAGGTAAACACAGAAGCATTAAAGTATTCTTACAGTGAATTAAATGCAAATAAGGCAACAGTAGAAAGCAATCTGCTTAGTTATTTAAGAGATTTATTCCAGACAGATTCTATCACATCTGTCACATTGACTAAGATGGTTGTATCGTAATGATAGAAATAAGAAAATAAGACAAAGGAGGTGAGGAAGATGGGAGAGGTCTTATCCCAGGATGAGATTGATAACCTCTTGAAAGCTTTAAGCACAGGTGAGTTAGATGCTGATGAGATGAAAAACACGGATGAACGCCAGGTCAAAGATTATGATTTTGCACGTCCGGCAAAATTCTCGAAAGAACATTTAAGAACACTTGAGATTATATTTGAACATTTTGGAAGACTTTTAGCAACCAATCTTCCTGCATATCTTCGTAAATCTGTTAGTGTAGATGTGGTGAATTCGGAAGTTGTTATTTATTCAGAATTTTCCAATGCATTGTCCAATCCAGTTTTGCTTGGTGTAGTTGGAATGGATCCTTTAATGGGGAACGTTATTATGGAGATGGCATCCAATCTTGGGTTTGCAATTGTAGACAGACTCTTGGGCGGTGTTGGAAATTCTCTGGAAAAAGAAAGGGATTTTTCAGAAATTGAATTATCAATATTAGAGAGAGTATTTACAATCTGTGTGAATCTGCTTCATGAACCGTGGGAAAACGTGGTGGAGATTACACCGCGTCTGAACCGGATTGAAACCAATTCTCAGTTTGCACAGATTATATCGCCAAGTGAAACGATAGCGATTGTTACCATCAATTTAAAGATTGGTGATGTGGAAGGATTGATGAACATCTGTCTTCCATATACAACATTAGAACCGGTTATGGATAAGCTGAATACGAAGTACTGGTTCTCAACAATGAAAGAAAAAGACAGTAACTCCTATGAAGCTGCGATTGAAAATATTATTGACAATGCACTGATTCCAATGAAAGCAGTTCTTGGTACAAGTAAGATTAATGTACAAGACTTTGTAAATCTCCAGCTGGGAGATATTATCAGACTGGATAGAAAGGTCGATGACGAATTGGAAGTTTACGTGGGCAATATTAAAAAATTCAAGGCTTTGCCGGGGTATTCAGATAATAAGTATGCAGTAAGAGTTACAGAAATTTTGAGAGAGGAGAGTGAGTAAGAATGGATGGCATGCTGTCACAAGAAGAAATTAATGCACTGCTCAATGGCATGGGCGGTGAAGATGCAGCACAGGATACAGCAGCAGATACAGCAGCAGATACAGCAGCACCACAGACGGAGGACTTTACACTTGCTGACTCAGATAAAGATGCAGTTGGTGAAATATCCAATATCAGTATGGGAACTGCAGCAACGACATTGAGTTCCCTGTTAAATCAGAAAGTAAATATTACAACACCGAAGGTTTCTGTTTCTTCATGGGATGATCTTGCAGAAAGATATGACAGACCATGTGTAATGATGCAGATTTCTTATAAAGAAGGTATTGATGGCAATAATGTGCTTATTTTAAAGGAAAACGATGTTAAGATTATTACCGACCTTATGATGGGAGGTGCGGGGGAAGTTGATGACTCCGAGCCGCTCAGCGAACTGCATTTAAGCGCAATTGGTGAGGCAATGAATCAGATGATGGGTTCTGCCGCAACATCAATGTCTTCAATGTTTAACAGAAAGATTGATATCAGTCCGCCAACAGCCAATGTGATTGAAACTTATTCTGACACAAGTATGGATACCATTCCGGACTTTTTGAAAAATAAGTTTGTATTAGTTGCATTCAGAATGCAGATTGGTGATTTGATCGATAGTGAAATTATGCAGCTCTATCCGATTGATTTTGCAAAGGAACTTTTAAAGATGTTTACAGCACCGGACGATGGTACGGTAGCACCACAGGTCGGCGGAGGAACAGCAAGTTCAGCTGCATCAGCAGAAGTACCGTCAGCAGCACAGCAGATGTCAGCACCACAGCCGGCACCTGTACCACAGCCGGCACCGGTACCACAGCAGGCACAGCCGATGGGATATGGACAGCCAATGCAGCAGATGCCGCCGATGGGATACGGACAGCCAATGGGCTATGCCCAGCCTGCCGGATACGCACCACAGCCGAATGTCAATGTACAGCCGGCAACATTCCAACCGTTCTCTGGCGATTTGAATGCAATTACACAGCAGGAAAACATTGATTTGATTAAGGATGTACCATTAGAGGTAACTGTTGAGTTGGGAAGAACGTCAAAATCAATCAAGGATATTCTTGAATTTGCACCGGGTACGATTGTAGAACTGAATAAGATTGCAGGCGAGCCGATAGACATTCTTGTGAATGGTAAAAATGTCGCAAAGGGTGAGGTTGTTGTTATCGAGGAAAGCTTCGGTGTACGTATTACGGAGATTATTAAAGACAGATAAAAACAGATGTTTATAAAATCGACATAAAATTTAAAAAAATAGTATGCAATTTTATGGTGATGATGTATAATAAACATGTTAAAAAGTAAATATCATTATAGTTAGATAGGAGATTATTTATGGCAAAGAATATTTTAATTTGCGATGATGCCGCATTTATGAGAATGATGATCAAAGATATTCTTACAAAGAATGGATATAATATTGTAGGGGAAGCAGAGAATGGTGCTAAAGCAGTGGAAAAGTATGCTGAATTGAAGCCGGATCTTGTTTTAATGGATATTACTATGCCGGAAATGGATGGTATTGAAGCTTTAAAGAAAATTAAAGCGGCAGATGCAAACGCTTCCATTATCATGTGTTCAGCAATGGGTCAGCAGGCAATGGTTATCGAATCCATTCAGTCAGGTGCTAAAGACTTTATTGTAAAGCCTTTCCAGGCAGACCGTGTTCTTGAAGCTGTTCAGAAAGTTGTAGGATAATGCAACAGTTATTGATTGGTAGCACGCTGGAATCATTGGCACAGCTGGTTACATTAATTGTAATTTTTGCTTTGGTGCTTGCTATTACATATTTTGCTACCAGATGGGTTGGGGGTATTCAGAAAGAAAAGATGATTGGCAGCAATGTCAAAGTTTTGGAAACAATGCGTATCTCTAACTCAAAGTATATTCAGATTCTGAAGATAGGTAATAAGTGTTTTGCAATTGCAGTTTGTAAAGACACTGTTACCTATTTATGTGAAGTAAATGAAGAAGAGCTGATATACAGGGAAAATTCAACGGGAGGAATTCACGTTGATAATTTCAAGGCAATATTAGATAAGTATAAAAAGGACAAGCCAGAGGATTAGGCAGGATAAGGCATTATGTTACGATTTTTAAAGAAACACGGGAAAAAATTTGTCAGAGCAGGACTGCTGATAGCAATTGTAGTTGCTGCCAGCACTATGATGACGAGTTCAGTTCCGGCGGCAGAGGACAACACTAATAAGCTGATTAGTGTGGGAATCTCGGCAGGTGATGGTTCAGATATGGCGAGTGTATTACAGATGTTACTGGTGTTGACAGTAATAGCACTGGCACCGTCAATTCTAATTATGCTGACATCATTTACAAGAATAGTTATCGTATTACATTTTACCAGAACTGCGTTAGGAACGCAGACAATCCCGCCAAATCAGATTATTGTGGGCTTGTCTTTATTTTTAACTCTTTTTGTAATGTCGCCGACATTTAACGAAGTTTATCAAAGTGCAGTTGTACCGCTTTCCAACAATGAAATTTCCATGCAGGAAGCCTATGAAACCGGAATTAAACCGCTTCGTACATTTATGCTAAAGCAGACCTCAAACAAGGATTTAGATACATTTTTGAAAATCAAAGGATTTGAGGCCGGTTCTATTGCTTCAGAGGATGATATTCCTACGGAAATACTGATTCCTGCGTTTATTATCAGTGAGTTGAGAATAGCATTTATCATAGGATTTTTGATATATCTTCCGTTCATTGTGATTGATATGGTTGTGTCTTCAACCCTGATGTCCATGGGTATGATGATGCTGCCACCAACGACAATATCAATGCCGTTTAAGATTTTATTATTTGTAATGGCAGATGGATGGAGTTTAATTATCGGCAATCTTATGACAACATTTAAGTAGCAATTCAGTTGGTTTTATGTAAGATTCCCCGCTTTTATAGTCTGGGGAATATCTTACTTTATAGGCAGATATTCTGCTTTGAAATCTAAAAATGGGAGGAAGACTTGTATGGATGCAGGCGATATTATTTCGATTGGAAGACAGACGGTCTGGATTATTATAAAGACATCGGTTCCAATTCTTCTGGTGTCAATGATTGTAGGTCTGATCATCAGTCTTTTGCAGACATTGACGTCAATACAGGAACAGACACTTACATTCGTCCCGAAACTGCTGGCAATTATGCTTGCACTGATGATTATGGGACCGTGGCTGCTGAATGAAATCGTTTCTTATATGAATATTTTATGGGGCAGTTTTGCCCAGTATATTAGCTGATTAAGGAGTTACAGATGATGGATTTCGAGGTTGCGTTAGATCAATTTGAAATTTTTATATTGATATTAATGCGGATGGCTTCTTTTGTCTATACGGCTCCTTTTTTTAATACATCGGGGACACCGCAGAAAACAAAAGTCGGCTTCTCGGTATTTTTATCTATTTTGGTTTACAGCTTACAGGGCAGTGATGTTTCTGTGTCATACAACGGGGTAATCGGATATGCGGCATTGGTGCTTGAAGAAGTGGCAGTAGGGCTTCTGCTGGGAGCGGTTACATCATTTTGCACACAGATTATTCTGTTTTCCGGTAAGATTATTGATATGGATACAGGTATTTCCATGGCACAGATTTATGATCCGACGACACGTATGCAGGTCGGTATCATGGGGAATTTTTATTACTACCTTGTCATGCTTCTGTTGATTGTAAGTGGACTGCACCGGTATCTGGTAGCGGCAATTGTGGAAACTTATAATGCAATTCCGGTAGGTGGCGTAAAGTTTTCCTCTACGATTTATACGGATATTTTGAAATTCGTCAGTGAATATTTCGTGATTGGATTTCGTATTGCGCTTCCGGTATTTGCGGTCATGCTGCTGGTAAACTGTATTCTTGCCATTATGGCGAAGGTTTCACCGCAAATGAATATGTTTGTAGTCGGTATCCAGTTAAAATTATTTGTAGGACTTTTGGTGATTTATTTTACAATTTCCATGCTGCCTGCGGTATCCGGCTACATATTGGAAGAAATAGAAACCATATTTGCAGCACTGGTAAGAGGAATGAGTTAGTGACATGATGGAATTGGAGAATTTGGTATTGGCATACAATCTCCAGTTTTTTGCAAAAGACGGTCCGGGTGGTGAAAAAACAGAACCGGCGACCAGCAAGAAACTGGATGATGTCAGAAAAGAAGGACAGGTAGCGAAAAGCAAGGAACTGATTTCAGCAGTATCTCTGCTTGCACTATTTGTATTGATTAAAGTTTACATTGGGATAGTAGGTGAAAAATTACTGAAAGTATTTCAGGATTTTTACAATACATTTGATAAAATTATATCAAGCAGTGCCACTGGGCTTCCGATGAATCTTTCACTGGAGGCAGTCAAACAGATGCTGATATCAATAGTGCTGATTGCGGCCCCGTTTTTGATTGTGGCAGTTATCATTGCATTTTTATTAAATGTTTTACAGCAGAAATGGATGGTAACGGCAAAGCCGTTACAGCCAAAAGCCAGTAAAATCAGTCCGTTAAGCGGATTTAAGCGGATTTTTTCGGTAAAACAGCTGGTGGAACTGCTAAAGGCTATTGCGATGATGGCGGTTATCGGCATAGTAGCTTATCAGACGATTAAAGATAAACTGCCGTTGATACTGACATTTTACAACATTCCGTTATATACGGCGATTGCGGCAGTCGGGAATATTCTGGTTGACATGGGAATTAGAGTAAGTGCCGTCTTTTTGATCATCGGCTTTGCTGATTTGATTTTCCAGCGGCATAAGTTTAAAACAGACAATATGATGACCAAACAGGAAGTTAAAGATGAATTTAAGAATTCCGAAGGTGATCCGCAGGTAAAAGGTCAGGTCAAGCGGCGTATGATGGAAATTTCAAGACGAAGAATGATGGAAGCACTGCCGGAGGCAGATGTTGTCATTACCAACCCGACACATTTTGCGGTTGCGCTAAAATATGAACCGAACTCGGGCAAAGCACCGGTGGTTATTGCAAAAGGTGCGGATTATCTGGCCTTCCAGATTAAGGATAAGGCAAAAGAATACCATATTGAAATTGTGGAAAATAAACCGCTTGCGAGAATCCTTTATCACAATGTCGATATTGGCATGGAGATTCCACCGGAATTATATCAGGTTGTAGCGGAAATTCTTGCGAGAGTCCTGCAGCCGGGTAAACAAAAAACGATGCTGTTATAAAATGGTATGGGGATCAGATAGAAAAAAAGACAAAATGTTACAAATATTTGAAATGTAAAAAGAAAAATGATAGAATAAATACATATGTGACATTTGAAAAAATATTAAAATAGACGAAAGGAGAATGGAATAATGAGCGTAAAGAAGAATGACTTATTCATGGGTTTGTATCTGCTTGCAGCAGTTATATTCTTCATTATTTCTATTCCTTCATGGTTGTTGGATATTATGCTTGCTATCAATATCGGAATAGCACTGATTATTTTATTTAATACATTATATGCAAAAGAGGTTCTGGATATGGCGGCATATCCGACCATGCTGCTCTTTACGACATTGTTTCGTATTTCGTTAAATGTATCTTCAACAAAACTGATTTTAAAAAATGGTGATGCCGGACATGTTGTTGAAACATTCGGAGAATTTGTGGGTGGCGGTAATTTGATTATTGGTGTTATTATCTTTGTCATCATCATTATTATCCAGTTTATTGTTATCAATAAAGGTACAGAACGAGTTTCAGAAGTAACGGCGCGATTCACACTGGATGCGATGGCAGGTAAACAGATGGCAATCGACTCCGATCTGAATACAGGTGCCATTACGGATAAGGAAGCGGCACTCAGAAGAAAGAAGTTACAGCAGGAAAACAGCTTCTTTGGTTCTATGGATGGTGCGACAAAGTTCGTAAAAGGTGATGCAACGGCAGGTTTAATTATTACCGGTATCAACATTATCGGTGGTATTGCCATGGGTATGCTCTATGGCGGAATGACAATTAATGAGGCATTGTCAAAGTATACCATTCTTACTATCGGTGATGGCCTGTCCAGCCAGATTCCGTCACTGCTCATTTCTCTTGCAACCGGTATTCTTGTAACGAAGGCTTCCAGCGAGGGTGAGCTTGGTGATGAGATGGTAGGACAGCTGTTCTCCATGGACAGGGTTTTGCTGATGGTTGGTGCGGCAATGGCATTTTTAGGAGCATTTACACCACTGCCGTGGTATGTCTTCATTCCGATTGGCGTGGCACTGATTATATACAGCCGTAAAGTGGGGGCAGATGCAGGTGCTGCCAAGATAGAAGAAGAGGTTGAACAGGAAGAAACAGAAGCACAGGAAATCCGTAAACCGGAAAATGTAGTATCACTGCTTAATGTAGACCCAATCGAACTGGAATTTGGTTATGGTATTATTCCGCTTGCAGATGTGAATCAGGGTGGTGACCTGCTTGACCGTGTCGTTATGATTCGTCGTCAGGTAGCCTTGGAGCTGGGTGCGGTTGTGCCGATTATCAGACTGCGTGATAATATCCAGTTAAATCCGAACCAGTATGTTATTAAGATTAAGGGAATCCAGGTCAGCGAAGGAGAAATTTTATTTGACCATTATATGGCGATGAATCCGGGATATGTCGAAGAAGAAATTACCGGTATTCCGACCTTTGAACCGTCTTTCCATCTTCCGGCAATCTGGATTACGGAAAGTCAGAGAGAACGTGCGGAATCCTTAGGCTATACGGTTGTTGATCCGCCGTCTATTATTGCAACGCATCTGACGGAAGTGATTAAGCAGCATCTTTCAGAACTGCTTACAAGACAGGATGTTCAGAATCTTATTAATAATATTAAAGACAATAATACAGCATTAATGGATGAACTTGTACCGAAGCTGATGAGTATCGGTGAAATCCAGAAAGTATTACAGAATCTTCTCTCAGAGGGAATTTCAATCCGTGACCTTGTTACAATTTTTGAAACCCTTGCTGATCATGCAGCAGTTACAAGAGATACGGATATTCTGACAGAATATGTCAGACAGAGTCTGAAACGTGCAATTTCAGGCAAATATTTCCCTGTTGATGAGGTAACAAGTGTTGTTACATTAGACCCGGCAGTGGAACAGGAGATTATGGGTGCTGTAAAGAATACAGAACAGGGGTCTTACCTGACGCTTGATCCGGAACGGACGAAAAAAATCATGCAGTCTTTGGGCGAACAGTTAAAGAAGCTTGAAGATATGGGAAAAAATCCAATTGTGATTACTTCGCCGATTGTCAGAATGTATTTTAAGAAGCTGGCAATGGATTATTATAAGGATATTATTGTAATTTCTTACAATGAAGTAGAATCAAATATTGAATTACAATCAGTTGGGATGGTGACAGCATAAATGATAGTAAAGAAATTTCAGGCACCGACGGAAACAGAAGCAGTATTAAAGGCGAGAGATGAACTGGGCAGTTCAGCCGTCGTATTAAATGTAAAAACATTGAAACAGCGTGGAATTTTCAGGCTGTTTCGGAAAGATATGGTAGAAATTACGGCTGCACAGGAGGAAAACGAAGGTGCAGGTGAAAAAAGCAGGACTTCTTTTGATGAAATTGCAGGGGATGTCCTTGCAGATACAGACACGCCGGCACAGGAAGGCCCGGCAGCGGCATATACACCGTCAGGTTACGCACCGCGCGTGTCAATGCCGGTAAGAAGCCCGCGCCCGGCAGGGACCTATCAGCCGTCCTCACAGGTGTCGGCAGCGGATACTGCGGCAATTGAGCAGAAGTTAGATTCTCTCCAGCAGCTTTTAAAGAACCGCATGGATTATGACTATACGGTATCGAAAGAAAGAACGGCAGACCGGGCAGCGCAGGATGTTCAGAACAGCTATGAATTGAATGGTGCAGATGAAGGCAGACGTGTGGTGCAGGAACGTGAAAATACCAATTACAGATTTTTGCAGCTTATATATAAGAAGATGCTTGAAAATGATGTGAATGAAAAATGTGCAGACAGCATTATCGGTGATATTGAAAATTCTTTAAAAAGGAATCCAATATTGACAGCATTCTGGCAGCAGTATATCAGAAAGTGATTTTAAAACTGGGTGAACCCCATATTATTACATTACAGGAAGATAAGCCAAAGGTTGCCTTTTTTATCGGTCCGACAGGTGTCGGAAAGACAACGACGATTGCAAAGATTGCTTCCAAATTTAAACTGGAAGAACATGCAAGGGTTGCATTTATTACATCAGATACTTATAGAATTGCAGCGGTTGAACAGCTCAATACCTATGCTTCTATTATATCCTGTCCGGTAAGTGTCGTTTATTCGGCAGACGAACTGGAACATTGTCTGGAAGAGTATAAGGATTATGACCTGATTCTGGTAGATACAGCAGGAAGATCCCATAAGGCTGAAGGGCAGATGGATGAGCTGATGGAACTGATTGAAAGAACCAGACAAAAAAGCGATGAATTTGATGTGGATATTTATCTGACATTAAGTGTTACAACCAAAAGTAAGGACCTTGTCAGCATTGTAGAGCGCTATCAGGATATTAAAGACTGGTCGGTTATTTTTACAAAACTGGATGAGACTTGTTCGCTTGGCAATATTCTCAATATCAGAATGATAACAGATGCACCGTTGTCATATACGACACTGGGACAAAATGTGCCAAATGATATTGAAGTGATTGATAAGCAGGCGTTGGCAAAACAACTTCTGGGAGGAGCTGAATAATGGATCAGGCAGAAAATTTAAGGAAAATCATGCAGCAAAAGGAAGAACAGGCAAAAGAAGCAGCACGTGTGATTGCAGTTACCAGTGGAAAGGGAGGCGTTGGAAAATCCAGTGTGTCCGTTAATCTGGCGATTCAGTTTGCGCGAATGGGAAAAAGTGTTGTAATTTTAGATGCCGATTTTGGTCTTGCCAATGTAGAAGTTATGTTTGGTGTGATTCCGAAATATAATCTGAGTGATTTGCTGTATAACGGGCGGGAATTGAAAGAGATCATCTGTGAGGGACCGGAGGGAATCCAGTTTATTTCCGGCGGTTCGGGAATTGCCAATCTTGCAAATTTTGACAAAGAGCAGGTGAAACGGCTGATTAATAAAATGACGGAACTTGAAAAAATAGCAGATATTGTTATTATTGATACAGGCGCCGGTATTAACCCAAGCGTTATGGAATTCCTGATTTCCAGTCCTGAAACGATTCTGGTAACAACACCGGAACCGACTTCTGTAACAGACTCTTATGCGCTGCTAAAGGCTCTGAGCATGACAGAAGGGTTCCAGGGGGAAAATACAACCGTTAAAATGATTGCAAACAGGGTGTCTGATGCAGGTGAAGGAAAGAATCTATATGAAAAGCTGAGTATGGTTGTTTCTAAATTTTTGAATATTAATATTGAATTTCTCGGTGTTATTCCGCAGGATAGTTACATTACAAAGGCAATTATGAAACAGAAGCCGGTTTCCATTATGTATCCGAATGCGGCGGCTTCAAAGCAGTTTGAAGCGATTGCAAAGAAATTGTCCGGCACACAGCAGGATGTTCCGGATTCAAGAAGAGGGATCAGGGGATATTTTAAGAACTTTTTTGCAAAAAAGAATGTGTAAAAGGAGTTGATAAATATGTCGAAAAAAATATTAATTATTGATGACTCTGCACTCATGAGAAGAGTGATATCTGATATAATTAAGTCAGGCAATGAGTACGAGGTTGCGGCAATTGCAAAAGACGGCCTGGAGGGATACGAATATATCCGCCAGAATCCGACACTTTACAGTGCAGTTATTCTTGATATTAATATGCCAAAGATGAATGGATTACAACTCCTGCAGAAGCTTCAGCGTGAGCATATTGAGCAGACCGTTATTGTTGTCAGTACGGTGGCGAAAGAGGGCGCACGGGAAACAATTCAGGCATTGGAATACGGGGCATTTGATTTCGTTACAAAACCGGAAAATTATCTGGAAACGAAAAGCGAAAGCTTTAGAAAACGTATTCATGAGATGCTTAATGTTGCGACCAGCACTAAAAAGACACTTGAAAGAGTCAGTGCTTCTTCCGTATCCAGAGCCGTACCGTCAGGAAGCAGCCGGTTTACACCGGGAAAAACGCAGGATGAAGCTGCAAGAGAACAGCGCCGCATGGCGGGCGCAGAAGCTTTAAAGGCAATCCGTGCCAGAACCGGGACAGCACAAAGTGCGGCACCGGCTAAAAAAGTAGATGGGAAGTTATATAAGGATGTGAAAACGAATTGTAAAAAGGTCGTGGCACTTGCCTGCTCAACAGGCGGACCAAAGTCCTTGCAACAGGTCATCCCGATGCTCCCTAGAAATCTGGATGCAGGTGTTGTGCTGGTACAGCATATGCCGGCAGGCTTTACAGCCTCGCTTGCACAACGGCTGGATGAGATGAGTGACGTACAGGTAAAGGAGGCAGAAGACGGAGATATTATCCGCAGAGGGCATGTCTATATTGCGCCGGGCGGAAAACATTTAAGAATTGTAAAAAATGGTTCAGGACATAAGATACAGTTAAGTGATGAACCGGCAATTGAAGGATTAAGACCTTGTGCCAACATTATGTATGAATCATTAGAACGGTGTGATTACGATGAAATCACCTGTGTAGTGCTTACCGGTATGGGAGCAGATGGAACCAAAGGAATCAAGGGCCTTTCAGACAGACATAAAAAGATTTATGTCATCGCGCAGGATGAAGACACCAGTGTGGTGTATGGAATGCCAAAGGCCATCGCTCAGACGGGACTGGTTAATGAGGTAGTACCGCTTAACCGTGTCGCTGAAGTAATTACGAAGAACGTGGGGGTATCATAAGATGGATGTTAGCCAGTATTTAGAGATTTTTCTTGATGAATCAAATGAACATTTACAGACACTGAGTGACCAGTTAATTATTCTGGAAAAAGAACCGGATAACAGTGATACGATTAATGAAATATTCCGTGCAGCCCATTCTTTAAAAGGTATGGCCGGCACAATGGGATATAAGAGAATGCAGAATCTGACACATGATATGGAAAATGTATTTTCCGAAGTCAGAAACGGCAATATGGAAGTGAATTCAAATCTTGTGGATGTATTATTCCAGTGTCTGGATGCACTGGAAACCTATGTGGACAACATCAGGGAAACACAGGACGAAGGAACAGATGATAATGAACCGATTATCAAAGCACTGAATGCGTTTATCGCATCAGAAGGTAAAGGAAATGCAGCACCGGCGGCAAAGAAGGAAGAAGCACCGGCAGCAACAGCCTCAGCTGCACCGGCAGATGATAAGGATATGCCGCTTGCAGATTTTGAAAAGAATGCAGTTAACGAAGCGTTAAAAAAGAATCTTCATGTATACAAGATTAAGGTCAGCGTAGATGAGAATTGTATTTTAAAGGCTGCCAGAGCGTTTCTTGTATTTAAAAATCTTGAAGGACATGGTGATATCATTAAATCAGAACCGTCTGTACAGGATATTGAAGATGAGAAGTTTGACTTTGATTTCAGCATTATTGTTGTAACAGAAGAAAAATATGATAATATTATTGCATTAATTAAGAATGTATCTGAAATCAAGGATGCGGCAGGCCAGGAAATTACGCAGCCTTTCCCTGAGGAACAGACAGAAGAAGCAAAAGAAGAAAAGAAGGAAACATCAGCAGTATCACAGACTGCAAAACCGGCAGCTGCAAAACCGGCTGCAAAGAAGCCTGCTTCTACAGGCAAGACATCCGGTTCAGTCAGCCATACAGTACGAGTAGATATTGAAAAGCTTGATGTTTTAATGAACCTTGTCAGTGAATTAATTATTGCAAAGAACGGTCTTGTATCTGCAAGTCATGTTGAAGGTGATGAAGCAGCTGCACTGAACCAGAGTTTCACAGAACAGATTGAATACCTTGAAAGAGTAACAACGAACCTTCATGAATCCGTTATGAAGGTGCGTATGATGCCAATTGAAAGTGTATTCAGCAGATTCCCACGAATGATTCGTGATCTGAACAAGAAGCTTGGCAAGAAGATGGAGTTATATATGTCAGGTGAAGATACAGAGCTTGATAGAACGGTTATCGATGAAATCGGTGACCCGATTATGCACTTATTAAGAAATTCTGCTGACCACGGTCTTGAAAGCGCTGAAATCAGAAAAGAACGCGGTAAGAGCGAAGTGGGCTCTATTTTCCTTGATGCGTTCCAGGAAGGTAACAATGTTGTTATCGAAGTCCGTGATGACGGTAATGGTATTGATACAGAAAAGGTAAAAGCAAAGGCAGTTGAAAAAGGTACAATTACACAGGAACAGGCTGATGTCATGACAGATAAAGAAGCAATCGATTTATTATTCAGACCAAGCTTTTCAACTGCTGAAAAGGTAACAGATGTATCCGGTCGTGGTGTTGGACTTGACGTTGTAAAATCAAAGATTGAAGCCCTGGGTGGTGATGTTGAAGTTAAGACAAAGTACGGTGAAGGAAGTACATTCAGTATCCGTCTTCCATTAACACTTGCCATTATTCAGGCATTGATGGTTAAGCTCGGAGATGAAAAGTATGCGATTTCACTTGGTTCTATTGAAACCATCGAAGATATTCCTGTAAGTGATATCAAGTATGTACATGCCAAAGAAGTGATTCATTTAAGAGGTAATGTTATTCCGTTAATCCGTTTAAGAGATTTACTGGATGTTCCGGGAGAACCAGAAGAATCAGAAAATATTACAGTCGTTGTCGTAAGAAAAGGCGATAAGCAGGCAGGACTTGTAGTAGACAGTCTGATTGGCCAGATGGAAATCGTTATTAAATCACTTGGTAAGTATATCCGTATCAATAAGATGATTAGTGGCGCAACAATCTTAGGAGATGGTTCTGTAGCCCTGATTATTGATGCAAATACGCTTGTATAGGGGAAGATGCTACAGAAAGGATGGGTATAAATATGGAACAGGTAAAAGCAATTACAACAGAGCAGGAAGCAGAAACTGCCGTTCAGTATATCGTGGTAAGAATTGGCAACGAACAGTATGGTATCAATATTAAATATATTGATAATATTGTCAGGAACCAAAAGATTACCCGCGTGCCAAAGACACAGACATATTATAAAGGTGTCATCAATCTGCGCGGTGAAATTATTCCGGTTATGAGCATCCGCTTAAAACTGGGACTTGAAGACGATGAATTTACAGATAAGACCAGAATCATCATTGTAAAAATCGAAGGTGCTACCATTGGTGTTATTGTAGATCAGGTAAGAGAGGTTGTAACACTGGATGATGACAATACAGAAAAAATCACAAGAACCTCAAGAGATGATGCAGCATCAGGTTATATCAGCAGCATCGGAAAGAGCAAGGGTGAACTGATTTCTTTATTAGATATTGTCGGTCTGATCGTAGAGAACTAAAGAAAGCGGTGGGAATATGGCAAAAATAAGTCTTGACGGATTGGACGCCATGCAATATGACGTTTTAAAGGAAATAGGAAATATTGGTGCAGGAAATGCAACAACAGCATTATCAAAGATGTTAAGCATCAAGATGGATATGTCTGTTCCGAATGTTGCATTACTGCCTTTTCAGGATATTTCTTCCGTGATTGGATCAGAAGATCAGACAGTAGTTGGAATCTTACTGGGTATTGAGGGTGACATTGATGGGATGATGATGTTCTTATTTGATATGAAATCAGCACACCATCTTGTAAATTCATTAATGATGAGAGATGTTACAACCGATGAAGATTTAGGCGCGGAAAGCTTTACGGAAATAGAAATGTCAGCATTAAATGAAATTGGAAATATTGTTTCTGGTTCTTATTTAAATGCGCTTTCCACCCTGACAAATTTAAAGATGATATGTACAGTACCGTCACTGACCGTAGATATGGTAGGTGCACTGCTGAGTGTGCCGGCAGCCGAGTTTGGTAAATATGGCGATAAGCTGCTTATGATTCAGTCAGAATTTGGCGAGATGGATTTTGTTACAGGATACTTCCTGTTAATCCCTGAACTTGATTCTTATGACAAAATTTTGGCATCACTTGGTATGTAAGACTTAAAATTTTTTTTCAGCTTGCGGGAGAAATTTGTCCCGCAGGCTGTGTTTCTTGAAACTGTAAAGATTAGAAAAAAGAATGGACAGTTGTATATGGGGAATATGATAAAAGTTGGCATGGCGGATCTGAAAGTCTGTAAATGTCCAGATGCGCTTACAACATTAGGTCTTGGTTCCTGTGTGGGCGTTGCATTATACGATCCGGTGACAAAGGTAAGTGGATTGCTGCATTGTATGCTTCCAGACAGTACACAGATTAGAAATAATTCAAATGTTGCAAAATTTGCAGATACAGGAATTGATGAATTAATTCGACAGATGGAAAACCTCGGGGCTTCAAAAAGCCGCCTGGTCGCAAAAATGGCGGGTGGTGCACAGATGTTTGCCATGGCATCGCAGAATGAATCACTGCGGGTAGGTGAACGGAATGCAGCAGCAGCCAGAGCTAAATTAAAAGAATATAGAATCCGTCTTCTCGCAGAAGACTGTGGTTTAAATTATGGACGAACTGTAGAGTTTTACTCAGAGACAGGGGATTATGTTATAAAGTCGGTAGGTAAGCCTCAAAAGACAATTTAATAACAAACAGCAAAAAAGAAAAATAGATTGGGAGGGAATATGCGTAAGTTTAGAAATATTCCTGCGTTGGTTACATTGCTTGCAGGTTTTGTCAGTAGTGTGGTTATGATTATACAAAAGTATTCGCTGGTACATTTTCTGTGGGTATTGGTCGCAGTTATGGCAGGGTTTTATATGGCAGGGCTTCTTTTGAGAGTAATATTAAATAAGGCATTTAAGGATTTAGAAACAGAAGAAGAAAAACCGTCAGAGGATGAAGGTACAGCAGGAGAAGGCGAAGGCACGCCGGAACAGACAGAAGAAGAACAGCAGGAAGAAAAGTAATTTTCCGAAGTAGTTTAATCAAATGATGGGCTGGGGGCGGCAGTAATGGACGAAGTAGGTAGAAATAAACTGTGGCAGGAATATATGCAGACAGGAAAGAGTGAAATCCGGGAACAGCTTATTGCAGAATATGCGCAATTGGTCAAGCTTGTCGCCGGACGACTCAGTATGTATCTGGGCTATAATGTAGAATATGATGATTTGGTAGGCTATGGCATTTTTGGATTAATCGATGCCATAGATAAATTTGATTACAGCAAAAATGTAAAGTTTGAAAGTTATGCTAGTCTTAGAATCCGTGGCGCAATACTGGACCAGATTCGTAAAATGGACTGGCTTCCGCGGTCAATCCGTCAGAAGCAGAAAAAAATAGATGCGGCGATGTCTAAAATTGAAACAGAAAAAGGGCATGTGGCAACCGATGAGGAAATCGCCGAAGAATTAGAAATAACAGTAGACGAATTAAACAGCTGGCAGGGGCAGACCAAAGCCTCTAACCTGATTTCATTGGATGAATATACGGAAACGGGCAGTGAGGCAAAGATAGAGTCAGTAACAAATACGCACTTTGACCAGCCGGAAGAAGTGCTGGAAAAAGAAGAATTGAAAATAAAATTAACAGAAGCAATCAATTCCTTAACAGAAAAAGAAAGAAATGTTATTACATTGTATTATTATGAGGAAATGACATTAAAAGAAATTAGTCTTGTATTAAATGTTTCAGAATCAAGGGTTTCCCAGCTGCATACCAAAGCACTTGGCAGAATGCGTAAAACACTGGGTGAGTATCTGGACATTATATTATAAAGGAACTGCATCAGCCCGGATTTATAATTTAGAAGTGTTGTGCAGGTGTAAATACATCAGATGGGAGAAAGCATATGGTAGAGTGTATTGGCGGGTATTTTCAATTTTCAGTAAAAGCGGACGGGTTGTATTTTACAGTATATCCTCCGAAAAGCGGCGAACAGCCGGCAACAGTGGCAGATGCATTATATTATCTGGATAAAAAGAAAATTATGGATTGTGACACCGTAAAGATGAAAGAAGCTTTTTCAAAAGCGAAAGAAGCACCGTTTACGGTAAAGGTTTCAGATGCAGGAGCGTTGGAGAGCCGGGAGTTCGGCATATATACCATGAGTTCGGATTTAATGGAGATGGAAGCTGTATTTTATCCGCCGTTTGAAGGTGCGGGAATGCTGGATGAAGATGAAATTATCAAAGATATCCAGCATCTGGGCGTGAAAAACGGAATTAAAACAGACGTTGTCAAAGATTTTCTGGCACACCGCCGTTACGGACACCGTTATGTGATTGCGGTGGGAACGGCAGCGACAGAGGGCAGTGACGGTTATATTGAATATAAATTCAATACAGAATTAAAACCGACACCAAAGATGAACGATGATGGTACAGTTGATTTCCATACACTTGAAAATGTGAATCACATCAGAAAGGGTGAGGTTGTTGCCGTGCTTCATCCGGAAGACCGCGGTACACCGGGAGAAGATCTGCTTGGAAGAAAGGTCATGCCGAAAAAGGTAAAACACGTGATTTTCCGCCATGGACGGGATCTGACGGTTTCGGAAGACGGATTACAGCTGATTAGCAGTGTCAGCGGTCATGTAACCCTGGAAAATGACAAAGTATTTGTATCCAATGTACTGGAAATCGTTGATGTAGATAATTCTACCGGTGATATTGATTACCAGGGGAATGTTAATATTAAAGGCAATGTCCTTGCGGGATTCAGTGTAAAAGCGACCGGCGATATTGCAGTAAGTGGTATCGTGGAAGGTGCAACAATTGTCGCAGGCGGCAATATCACCTTCAACCGTGGTGTGCAGGGGATGAACCGTGCAGTCATTAAAGCAGGCGGCAATATCGTTACGAAATTCCTTGAATCTGTAGAACAGGTAGAAGCAGGCGGCAGTATTGAAACAGATTCTATTTTACATAGTAAGGTCAATGCAAAAGGCAGCATTAAGGCGGCAGGCAAAAAAGGATTGATTATCGGTGGGGAAGTCCGTTCCATGACACTGGTTGAAGCAAAAGTGATTGGCAATGAACTTGGTACGGCAACGGTTATCGGTGTCGGTGTTGACCCGGCAGCCAAAAGACGTCTGGACGAATTGCAAAAGAGTCTTCAGACAATGGGTGCAAATAAAATACAGTTGAATCAGATTATAACAGCATTGCGTAAAAAGCAGGATTTAGAAGGTGAACTTTCACAGGATAAAAAAGAAATGCTGCAAAAAACTATGAAAAATATGCTGATAATTGATAAGGAACTGGCAGAACAGAAGAAAGAATTTGAAGATTTACAGTCGGTTGTTTCAGAAGACAGCAATGCCAGAATTAAAGTATACGGAACAGCGTATGCAGGAACGAAGCTTGTATTTGGTGATCAGTTTATGTTTATCAAAGAAAAGTATGACCATTGTCAGTTTATCAAAGAGCGGGCAGACATTAAGAGCGCTTTATTATAAAAGCAGAATGGGAGCGGAAAATGATTGTAAGGCCGGTAGATTTTGCAGTAGTACAGCAGATGAATGAAGTTTCACATATTAAACAGGAAGAAAACCAGAGACCTGTTGTGGAACAGCAGACGATAACGACACAGGTTCAAAAAGAAACAGATACAAAAGCAGAACAGGTTCAGCATAAAGAGAATGCCGATAACCACCAGAAAAAGTATGATGCCAAGGATAAGAGCCAGAATGAATATCCGGATGGACACCATCAGGGTAAAAAGGGTTCTAAAGACGGAAAGTTCTTTATAAAGGGACAGGAAATCGTAGACATCGATATCAAAATTTGAAAAGACACGGAAAAGAGGAACATATGGTAATACTGGAAGTCATTTTGGCTGTCTGCGGAATTTTGTGTATTGCTGCAAGCTTTCTGCTTACAGAAGATGAACAAAAAACTTCAGAGCAGGCAAAACAACCGGAAAAGACAGTGTTGTCCGACGGACAGAAAGAGGAAATCCGCCGTCAGGTCAATGAACTGGTGACAGAAGAACTCAATGCAATTAATGAACGCACAGAAGCATCTCTTGATAAAATTTCCAATACAAAAATTTTGGAAATGAACGATTATGCAGATACGGTGATGGGTGAGATTAATAAAAGCCACAATGAGGCCGTATTTTTATACGATATGCTCAATGAAAAGGCAAAGGAAGTAAAGAATACAGTTAAAGACGTCAACATTGCAAAGCATGAAGTAAAAAAAATGCAGAACGATATAGCAGCTGAACCGGTATCGTCAGTGCAGCAGGCAGTGCCGTCACAGCAGGAACAGACGGACAACGCGGCATATACCGCTACCGTGCGGGATGTTGCAAAAGAACGGTTGTCTGAACTGGTGAAGCAGAGCAACGAAAAGGCAAGAATTTCAGAAGAGCAGGGCAAATCCAAAAATCAGGCAGGAAAGTTAAAGTCGATTGTCAGTGGTGAGCCGGAAATTGATGAAATACCGGAAAATCCACAGGACGGCAGTCCGGAAAGCATTGTATACCTTTACAGAAAGGGAATGACGGTGCGGGATATTGCAAAACAGCTTGGTATCGGCGTTGGCGAGGTCAGTCTGATTATCGGGCTGCATGAGAAAGAAAAGCAGAGTGCAGAATGAGGATGGCAATGAAATTAAAATATTATTTAAGAGGAGCCGGTATTGGAATAGTGGCAACAACACTTGTTTTTTCTATTGCCAATGCAGTTTCATCAGCAAATAAGAGGCTGGTAACAGGGACAGAGCAGACATCAACAGAAAGCTCAATACTTGCATATACCCAGAAAGATACACAGGCAGAAAACATAAAACAGGAAGAAGAGACTACAAAAGAACAGACAACTGCTGTACAGGAAGAAATCACTACACAGGAAGAAACGACAATCGGTCAGGAAACAACGGCAGCCACAGAAGCATCAGAACCGGAAACACAAGGCCAGCCGCAGACCCGGGCAGCACTTTATCTGCCGGGAGATGAGGTGCAGATTGAAATCGGAAGCGGATATACGGCGACCCAGGTGGCAGATATGTTTCTGTCAGCAGGGATTATCAGTGACAGAGATGGTTTTATCGGTTATATGGCAGCGTCCGGCAACTCAACCAAAATGATTGCAGGAACGCATATTGTAAAGAAAAATGATTCTTTTGAAAATCTGGCGAATGTCATTACAAGCCGTTAGCAGAAGCATTAGCAAAAAAATGTAAAAAAACGCTTGCATTATTTTAAAAGAATTGTTATAATTCAATTCGTGTGAAAAAACATATAGGTGGATTTTATAGCTGGTGCCGGTATACGCGCCGGTGGTTATAAGAGCAGAAGCCTATAAAAGAATCAAAACCATGGAGGTATTAAAATGAGCGTAATTTCAATGAAGCAGTTACTTGAAGCAGGTGTTCATTTCGGACATCAGACAAGAAGATGGAACCCTAAGATGTCTGAGTACATCTACACAGAAAGAAACGGTATCCATATCATCGACTTACAGAAGTCTGTAGGTAAGGTTGATGAAGCTTATAAGGCGATTTCTGATATCGTAGCAGATGGCGGCACAATTCTTTTCGTAGGTACAAAGAAGCAGGCTCAGGATGCAATCGCAACAGAAGCAGAGCGTTGTGGAATGTTCTATGTTAACGAAAGATGGTTAGGCGGTATGCTTACAAACTTCAAGACAATCCAGAGCAGAATCAACAGATTAAAAGAAATCGAAGCAATGCAGGAAGACGGCACATTTGATGTTCTTCCTAAGAAGGAAGTTATCAACTTAAAGAAGGAAATGGAAAAGCTTACAAAGAACCTTGGCGGTATCAAGGAAATGAAGAAGCTTCCGGATGCAATCTTTATCGTTGACCCTAAGAAGGAAAGAATCTGTGTACAGGAAGCACAGGCACTTGGCATCAAGTTAATCGGTATTGTAGATACAAACTGTGATCCGGATGAATTAGATTATGTAATTCCGGGTAATGATGATGCTATCAGAGCTGTTAAGTTAATCGTTTCTAAGATGGCTGATGCAGTAATCGAAGCAAATCAGGGTGTAGAAGAAGCTCCGGCTGAAGAAGCAGAAGCTGTAGAAGAAGCTTAATTTACACAAAACACAGATAGAAATGCTGATAAGTAGTTGAGAGATTATTTATGGCTCTAAAATGCTTCAGCCTGAAAGAAACAGGTTGAGGCATTTTTTAAAGTTTTTTAATAAATGAAAGTGGAGGAATTACAAATGGCAGCAGTTACAGCAGCAATGGTAAAAGAATTAAGAGAAATGACAGGCGCAGGTATGATGGATTGTAAGAAGGCTCTTGCAAACACAGACGGCGATATGGACAAGGCTGTAGAATATTTAAGAGAAAACGGTATGGCAAAGGCAGCGAAGAAAGCTGGCAGAATTGCAGCAGAAGGTATCGTTAAGACTGTAGTTGAAGGTACTAAGGCAGCAATCGTAGAAGTAAATTCAGAAACAGACTTCGTTGCAAAGAATGCAGATTTCAACGCATATGTTGAAGATGTTGCAGCACAGGCTTTAACAACAAAGGCAGCTGATATTGATGCATTTTTAGCAGAAAGCTGGAACAAGGATTCATCTAAGACTGTAGCAGATGCTTTAGCAGGACAGATTGCCGTAATCGGTGAAAACTTAAAGATTAGAAGATTCGCCCAGTTAGAAGAAGCAAATGGTTTCATTGCTTCTTACATTCACATGGGTGGTAAGATTGGTGTATTAGTAGATGTTGAGACAGATGTTGTAAATCCTGCAATTGAAGAAATGGCTAGAAACGTAGCTATGCAGGCAGCAGCTTTAAAGCCAATGTACACAAACAGAGATGAAGTTGATGCAGACTACATCGCTAAGGAAACAGAAATCATTACAGCAGCAGCTAAGAATGAAAAGCCGGATGCAAACGATAAGATTATCGAAGGTATGGTTAAGGGACGTATCAATAAGGAATTAAAGGAAATCTGCCTTCTTGACCAGGTATACGTTAAGGCTGAAGATGGAAAGCAGAGCGTATCTGCATACGTTGCTTCTGTAGCAAAAGAAAACAATGCTAACATCAAGATTAAGGGATTTGTTCGTTTTGAAACAGGCGAAGGTATCGAAAAGAAGAACGAAGACTTCGCAGCAGAAGTTGCAGCACAGTTAAAGTAATCTTTGATTCAGATCATGCACTGATAATACAGATAAATCATAATAGTCCTCAGATTGCCGGGAAGACCGGCAGTTTGGGGATTTTTGTATTATGCCGGATTCATATAAAGAATGTATTATCTGAATCAAAGGATAAAATAACATCTTCATTTATCAGACGTTTTATGATATACTTATATAAGTAGTGCAAAGTGGTTGGAGGTATACAATAATGGGATTATTTAAAGACAATAAAAATGAATCCAGACAATTTTTTGAACCGGACATTCAACCGGATATTTTGGAGGAGAAAAAGGAAATGTTATCTGAAGGTGAACAGATGGGTTCTGATATTGACAGAGTGATTAATGAAAGAAGTAATGATATAGAGCATATGGACATATTAGATGATGATTCAGTAGAAGAAACAGCGGTCATTACCGCGGGACTGACTGTTACAGGTAATCTTGACTCTACGGGTTCTATTGATATCTATGGTACGGTGGAAGGCGATGTCAGCTGTATGGGCAAATTAACCGTCAGTGGTGTAGTACGCGGTGCAATCGGCGCCAATGAAGTGTTTGCAAATGATGCACAGATAGAAGGTGACATTCACGCTACCGGTTCTGTAAAGATTGGCAAAGGCACTGTAATTATCGGTGATTTATACGGAACTTCTGCGGTAATTGCAGGTGCGGTCAAGGGAAATATTGACATCGAAGGTCCTGTTATTGTAGATTCTACAGCAATCGTCGTTGGCGATATGAAATTTAAGACGGTACAGATTAACAACGGTGCAACCATTGAGGGCAGATGCTCCCAGTGCTACGGTGATGTCAATACAGAGGCAGTGTTCCAGAAGAATCCTTTTGCAAAGGCAGAACAAAAAGCAGAACCGGCAGAGGTGGCAGAAGAAACGGATATGCAGTAAAAGCCAGAAGACATTTAACGGCAGAAGCTGACTTGCCGGAGCAGATATACATAAAGAACAGCATACCGGCAGTAACGAAGAAATAAAAAGCGCGAGAGCAGCAGAGAGGAAATCAAAACACATGAAAAGAGTTATTTTAAAATTAAGCGGAGAAGCATTAGCAGGTGAGCAGAAGTCAGGATATGATGATGTACTGATTGCAGATATTGCAAGACAGGTCAAGGCAATTATTGATAAAGGAATTGATGTCGGCGTGGTAATTGGCGGTGGCAACTACTGGAGAGGACGTTCCAATGATAATATCGATAGAACAAAGGCAGACCAGATTGGTATGCTTGCAACCATTATGAACTGCATTTACGTGTCAGAAATTTTCCGTTCAGAAGGATTAAAGACCAATATCTTAACTCCGTTTGAATGTGGCAGTATGACAAAGCTGTTCTCAAAGGACAGAGCCAACAAGTATTTTGAAAAAGGCATGGTCGTTTTCTTTGCAGGCGGTACAGGTCATCCGTACTTCTCTACAGATACCGGAATTGTGCTTCGTGCGATTGAGCTGGATGCGGATGCGATTTTACTGGCAAAGGCGATTGACGGCATTTACGACAGTGACCCGAAGATTAATCCACAGGCAAAGAAGTATGACAAGATTTCCATTCAGGAAGTTGTTGACAAGCAGCTTGGTGTTATTGATATGACCGCATCCGTTATGTGCATGGAAAATAAGATGCCGTTAATGGTATTTGGCTTAAATGAGGACAACAGCATTTTAAATGCCATGACAGGAAAATTCAACGGAACAGTTGTAACAGTTGACTAATTGTCAAAGATATGATAAACAGATAGTAGAAAGAAAAATACAAAACACAGTGAGGTAATTATGAGCGAAATGAAAGAATTCGAAGAAAAAATGGGCAAATCCGTAGATGCGTTACAGGAAGATTACGCAACGATCCGTGCAGGAAGAGCCAATCCGCATATTTTTAGATAAGATTAAGGTGGATTATTACGGAACACCGACATCCTTACAGCAGGTTGCCAACATTTCCGTACCGGAAGCCAGAATGATTCAGATCCAGCCTTGGGAAGCCAGCCTGATTAAGGACATTGAAAAGGCAATTTTAGTATCTGAATTAGGTATTACACCGAATAACGACGGTAAGGTTATTCGCCTGGTTTTCCCGGAACTGACGGAAGACAGACGTAAGGAACTGGCAAAGGATATCAAGAAAAAGGGTGATAATGCCAAGGTTGCAATCCGTAACATCAGACGTGATGCCAATGATGCATTTAAGAAGATGAACAAGGGTGGAGAATTATCAGATGATGAACTCAAAGGCAAGGAAGATGAAGTTCAGAAGCTGACAGATAAATATGTAGATATGATTGACAAAGCAATCGACGAAAAGACAAAAGAAATTCTTACAGTATAATACAGGGAAAGCTGTCGCACTAAGGTAAATACATGAATTGTTCCGGTCATAGAAGAATGTATCGGATTCCTTAGTGCGGCAATTTCCATTTTTATTGAAGATGACGGAGTAAAAAAAGAATCTGTGGAATGCAGTTTCAGACTTTTGTTATCGGCAGATATGAATATTGCAGCAGGAAAATGCAGGAATGAGGCAGATATGGATACATTAAATGAAGCATTGGGATTAAAAATTCCGCAGCACGTTGCCGTTATTTTGGACGGAAACGGCAGGTGGGCAAAGCAAAGACACATGCCCCGCACATACGGACATAAGGTTGGCAGTAAGGTTGTTGAAGATATGCTGACGGTTGTAGACGATTTAGGCGTAAAATATTTTACAGTGTATGCATTTTCAACAGAAAACTGGAAGCGTTCTACGGAGGAGGTTTCAACACTGATGACCATTCTGCGTACATATTTAAAGGACTGTGTCAAAAAATCCATGAAAAATAATGTACGGTGCCGTGTGATTGGCAGACGTGAGGAATTAAGTGCAGATATTATCGAAAGCATTGAAAATCTGGAACAAAAGACGAAGAACAACACCGGCTTGCAGTTTACGATTGCGATTAATTACGGCGGCAGGGATGAGATTACAAGAGCGGTGAGAAAGCTTGCCACAAAGGTTTCAAACCACGAACTTGCCCCGGAGGATATTACAGAAGAAATGATTTCTAAGAATCTGGATACATGGGAACTTCCGGATCCGGATTTACTGATCCGCACCAGTGGTGAACAGCGTCTCTCCAATTATCTGCCGTGGCAGCTTGCCTATACGGAATTTTACTTTACAGATGTACACTGGCCGGATTTTAATAAAGAGGAATTGATTCGTGCGTTTGAGAAATATAATAAAAGAGAACGCAGATTTGGCGGTGTAACGGAGGAATAGGACAATGAAAACAAGAATTTTAAGCGGAATTGTTCTGGTAATTATTATGGCTTCGGCATTGGTATGCGGAAGCTGGTATTTATTCGGATTAAATCTGATGATTGCACTGATTGGAATGTTTGAACTGTACCGTGTCATTCATATGGAAAAGACAGTCATGGCATATGCAGGATACATAGCGTGTATACTGTATTATATCTGTATCGGGGCAGGACGGGATGAGTATCTTTTACTGGTACTGGCAGCAGCCGTTATGGCGGTTATGGCAGTCTATGTCTTTGCCTTTCCGAAGTACCGCACGGAAAATGTGTGCATTACCCTTTTAGGACTTGTCTATGTGGCAATGCTGCTTTCTTACATTTATAAGGTGCGTACCTATCATGACGGCATTTACACCGTATGGCTGATATTTGCGGCTTCATGGGTAAATGACACCTTTGCATATTTTACAGGGGTATTTTTCGGCAGACATAAAATGGCGCCGAAGCTTTCACCCAAAAAATTCGGTTGAAGGCGGTATCGGCGGTGTTGTGGCATCAGCGGTGATTGGCGGTATTTATGGCTTTCTTGTAAGTCCGCATATGTCCGGTGTGATTGCTTACCCGGTTGTAACATTTGCGGCAGCAAGCTTTATCGGCGCATTTTTTGCGATTGTAGGCGATTTGGCGGCATCAGCGATTAAAAGAAACCACGATGTCAAGGATTACGGAACACTGATTCCGGGACACGGCGGTATTTTAGACCGTTTTGACAGTGTTATTTTTACGGCACCGGCGGTTTACTGGGCGGTGTATTTAATCAATCAGTTTTTATAGATTTTAACTGTCAGAAGATTTTATCGGACAGATAAGACAGAAGCGCTGTTTTGGGCGCAGAAAAGAGGAAAAAATGAAGACAATCTCGTTACTGGGTTCTACAGGTTCTATCGGGACACAGACACTGGATGTAATCAGAAGAAATAAAGATATTAAAGTTGCGGCGCTGGCAGCAGGAACAAGGGTCAAAGAACTGGCAGCACAGGCACGTGAATTTAAGCCGGAACTGGTCTGCATCGGCAGTGAAAAACTGGCAGGCGATTTAAAGACAGAGCTGGCGGATATGGACGTACGTATTGTTTCCGGCAGTGAAGGATTAATCGAAGCAGCGACAATCGCTTCAGCAGATATTGTGCTGACGGCAGTTGTCGGCATGATGGGCATTGTACCGACTATCCGCGCAATTGAAGCGGGAAAAGACATTGCACTGGCAAACAAGGAAACACTGGTAACGGCGGGACACATCATTATGCCGCTTGCCAAAGAAAAAAACGTGCATATCTATCCGGTAGACAGCGAACATTCCGCAATATTCCAGTCATTAAACGGTGAAAATAAAAAGCAGGCAGAAAAGATTCTGCTGACGGCTTCCGGCGGACCGTTCCGCGGAAAGACAATTGCGGATTTAAAAAAATGTAACGGTAGAAGATGCACTCAATCACCCGAACTGGTCTATGGGTAAAAAAATCACGATAGATTCTTCCACTATGGTAAATAAAGGATTGGAAGTTATGGAGGCACAGTGGCTGTTTGACGTACCGGCAGAAAAGGTGCAGGTTGTTATCCAGCCGCAGAGCATTATTCATTCCATGGTGCAGTTTGTGGATGGCGGCATTATGGCACAGCTTGGCAGTCCCGATATGCGTCTGCCGATTCAGTATGCGCTGTATTATCCGGAGAGAAGACCGCTCAATACCGGGCGCGTAGATTTCTTTGAACTGGGTAAAATAACATTTGAAAAACCGGATTTTGAAAATTTCAGGGGCTTAAAGCTTGCTTACGAAGCGGCATCACAGGGCGGCAATATTCCGACGGCGTTCAATGCAGCAAATGAAGTGGCAGTCCGCAAGTTTTTAAATCGTGAAATTGCATATCTGGATATACCGGAAATGATTGCATATGCAATGGAGCAGACCGCGTTTAAAGAAAATCCGGACGTAGCACAGATTCTGGAAACGGAACGTGCCGTGACGGAACTGCTTGAGAGCCGTTGGTAAATAAAGGAGGCAGAGGTTGATAGTAAATGTAATACTTGCCATACTCGTTTTAAGTGTCATTATTATCGTACATGAGTTCGGGCATTTTATTGTGGCAAAAGCAAATGGCGTAACAGTTTTGGAATTTGCACTGGGATTTGGTCCGAAGCTGATTCATTTTAAAAAGGGAGAAACCGTATACAGTATCAAACTGCTTCCGTTTGGCGGTTCGTGTATGATGTTAGGCGATGAGTTTATGGAAGCCCAGACCGATGAAGATGAGGACGAACAGGCAGACGAAAAGGACGGCAAGGCAAAGACACTTGAAGAAGAATACGATGCGGACCGTGCATTTTCCAATAAATCTGTGTGGTCGAGAATTGCCATTATCGCGGCAGGTCCGCTGTTTAATTTCCTGCTGGCACTGATTTTATCTATTATTATGATCGGTGTGGATGGCTATGATTTGTGTACCGTTGATAAAGTTTATGACAATTCACCGGCGCAGGAAGCGGGACTTACAGAGGGCGATACCATTTTAAAAATTAACGGCGATAAGATGAGCTGTTCGAGAGAATATTCGTTTTACCGTTATTATAATGCGGCAAAGACTATGAATATTACGTATGAGCGAGACGGGCAGAAGTATACAACGCAGCTGGCACCGCAGTATACGAAACTCAGCTCTTATAAAATGGGTGTTGTGATTGAACCAGACTGTACAATTCAGAGTGTGACAAAGGATTCCCCGGCAGAAGCGGGCGGTATGCAGGCAAAGGACATTATTCTTTCCGTAGACGGCATTGCCATGGAAAACAGCACACAGTTTACCGAATATTTAAATCGGTCTACAGGGGAAACGTTATCGGTTGTGGTAAGCCGCAACGGGAATCAGGTGACACTTGCGGTTACACCGCAGCTTGTCGAACAGGAAAGCTATTATACAGGACTGGCATCATACGGAGAGTATGTCAAATTATCTCCGGCACAGACGATTGTCTGCGCATTTAAGGAAGTTGGCTACTGGATTGAAATTGTTATTGAAAGTCTTGGCATGATGTTTACAGGTCAGGTTGGCATTAACGATTTGACAGGACCGGTAGGAACGGTCAGTGTTATGAGCTCTGTTGTGGAAAGTAGTAAACCGGCAGGTACGGTAGCAGTTTTAATGACATTATTCAGTCTTGCCATTATGATTAGTGCCAACTTAGGTGTCATGAATCTTCTGCCGCTCCCGGCACTGGACGGAGGACGTCTTGTCTTCTTTATTCTGGAGGTGCTGCGCGGCAAACCGGTTAAAAAAGAGCATGAAGGCATGGTGCATTTTGTGGGCATGATACTTTTAATGCTGTTAATGGTCTATGTCATGTTTAAAGATATCAGAGGATTGTTTTAGATTCGGCAGTAAAATATCTGCAAAAATAGGAGAGTAAGATGTTTAGGGAACATACGAAAACAGTAACAATCGGCAATAAGAAAATCGGCGGCGGAAATCCGATATTGATTCAGTCGATGACCAATACCCATACAGAAGATGTAGAAGCAACGGTCAGACAGATATTGGAACTGGAGGCGGCGGGGTGTGAAATTATCCGCTGTACCGTACCGACTATTGAAGCGGCAAAGGCAGTTTCGGAAATCAAAAAATATATTCACATTCCACTGGTTGCGGATATTCATTTTGATTACCGCATGGCGATTGCGGCAATGGAAAACGGTGCAGATAAAATCCGCATTAATCCGGGCAATATCGGCGGTGCAGATAAGATTAAAGCCGTAGTGGACGTGGCAAAAGAACGCAATATTCCAATCCGTGTCGGTGTCAACAGCGGTTCATTGGAAAAAGAACTGGTAGAAAAATATCACGGTGTAACAGCGGAAGGTATTGTGGAGAGTGCGATTGACAAGGTACATATGATTGAGGAGCAGGGATATGACAATCTGGTTGTCAGTATCAAATCTTCCGACGTCATGATGTGTGTCAAAGCCCATGAGCTGATTGCACAAAAAATAGCATATCCATTGCATGTCGGCATTACAGAATCCGGTACGGCATTTTCAGGAAGCATTAAATCTGCACTCGGACTGGGACTGATTTTGAATCAGGGAATCGGCGATACCATCCGTGTTTCACTGACGGATAATCCGGTCAAAGAAGTGGAAGCGGCAAAGATTATTTTAAAGACACTGGGGCTTCGCAAAGGCGGTATTGAAGTCGTTTCCTGCCCGACCTGTGGCAGAACGCGCATTGACTTAATCGGACTGGCAAAGCAGGTAGAAGAAATGGTGTCTTCGTATGATTACGATTTAAAACTGGCAGTCATGGGCTGTGTTGTCAACGGACCGGGTGAAGCAAAGGAAGCGGATCTGGGCATTGCAGGCGGTGACGGCTGTGGTGTGTTAATCAAACACGGCGAAGTGGTGCGCAAAGTACCGGAAGACGAACTGCTTTCAACCTTAAAGTACGAATTAGACCATTGGGGTGGTACAGGTGTATAAATTTTTTGAAGTATTTAAAACACTCCGCCTGCCGGAGGAACTGGGCAGTTATCTGGCAGATACGGAAGTGACAAGAGTATCCAAAACATCGACCAATACGCTTGCGCGTGTATATTTAAAAAGTGACAGGCTGATAGGAAAGCCTGTCATTTATAAAACAGAGGATGCCTTAAAAAAGCAGGTATTCCGCATGAAAAACATGGACGTGCGGATTATCGACAGGTATCATCTGTCCAAGCAGTACACACCGGTAACGATTATGGAAGTATACTATGACAGTATTTTGTTTGAACTTGAAAAATACTGGACACTGGAATATAATCTGCTGAAAAACTCGTCCTGGGAATTTGAGGAAGAAGACCGTCTGGTTTTAGAACTGGAGGACAGCTTCCTTGCAAGAACCTATGCGGATTCTTTGGCAGATTATTTTCATAAGGTTTTCTTAAACCGTTTCGGTTTTGAGATTGATGTGGCATACCGCTATAAGACGAAAAACGGCAGCCATTACCAAAAAGAAAACGAGCATAAGTTAAACCTGCGTGTAAAGCAGATTCAGCAGAAAATGGAAGCGGCAACGGGCAGTCCTGCCGCGGCGGCAGCTGCGGTTCTGGGAAAAAAGTCCGGTGCGGAAAATAAGAAAAAAGCCGCAGGCAAAGAAGCGGCCATACAGACAGCTGCAAAGGTGGCAGGCCCTATACAGGGCAAAAGCTTTGGCGGACAGGAAAACAGAAGCTTTTCAAGAAATGATAAATTTTATAAAAAACCGTCCAACGATGACGTTTTATACGGCAGGGATTTTGATGAAGAACCGATGCCGATAGAACAGATTGATACGGCGCTTGGAGAAGTTGTTATTTCCGGCATGATCCGGAAGGTCGAGGAGCGGGAAATCCGCAATGAGCGGACAATTATGATGTTTGACATTACGGATTTTACGGATACCATTACGGTAAAAATCTTTGTCCGCAACGAACAGCTTCCGGAAATGCGGGAATTTATCAAAAAGAAAAATTTTATCAAAGTCAAAGGTATTGCGGCGCTTGACCGCTACGACCAGGAAATTTCCATTGCAAACGTGTCCGGTATCCGCAAGTCTTACGACAACCGTGAAGTGCGCAACGACCTTGCCCTCAACAAAAGAGTAGAGCTGCATTGCCATACCAAGATGAGTGATATGGACGGGGTATCAAGTGTCAGTGACATCATGCGGCAGGCAATCCGCTGGGGACACAAAGCCCTTGCGATTACAGACCACGGCGTTGTACAGGCATTTACAGAAGCCTATCATACATTAAAAGATATTCAGGGCGATTATAAGAAAAAAGGCGAGAAGCTGGATTTTAAATTGATTTACGGTGTGGAAGCCTATCTTGTAGACGATACCAAACAGATTGTTACAAATCCAAAGGGGCAGCAGTTTACGGATACATATGTCGTATTTGACCTGGAAACCACCGGATTTTCGGCGGTAAGCCGACCGCATTATTGAAATCGGTGCGGTAAAAATCACGGACGGAAAAATCGATGGACAAGTTCAGCACTTTTGTCAATCCGCAGATACCGATTTCATTCAGAATTGAGAAACTGACTGGCATTACCGATGCCATGGTGCTTTCAGCGCCAACCATAGAAAAGGTATTAAAGGACTTTCTGGATTTCTGCGGCGATGCTGTACTGGTAGCGCACAACGCGGAATTTGATACCAGCTTTATTGCCAACAAGGCGCAGAAACAGGGGATTACCGTAAACAATACAATTCTGGGATACGGTACTTCTGGCACAGTTTGTCATACCGAACCTGCACAATTATAAGCTGGATACGCTCTGCAAGCATCTGGGTGTATCCCTGGAAAACCACCACAGGGCGGTCGATGATGCGGGCGCAACGGCAGATGCCTTTATCAAACTGGTTGAAATGTTAAAGGAGCGGGACATTTTTGATTTGGAAATGCTCAATGAAAAGGGTAAGCTGGATGTGGATTCCATTCGCAAGCTGCATCAGTACCACTGTATTATTTTGGCGGCAAATGAAACGGGCAGAATCAATCTGTACCGTCTGATTTCAGCGTCCCACCTGACCTATTTCAGCCGTTTTCCGAAAATTCCGAAAAGTCTTGTCAACCAATACCGTGACGGGCTGATTGTCGGAAGTGCGTGTGAAGCCGGAGAGTTATTCCGTGCGATGTTAAGCGGCCGTTCCGATGCGGAAATTGCAAGAATCGTAAACTTCTATGACTATCTGGAGGTTCAGCCGATTGGCAACAACCACTTTATGATAGAAAAAGAAGACTGCTATGTGCAGAATGAAGAAGACCTGCGTGATTTAAACCGCAGGGTCGTGGCACTCGGCTCGAAATTTCACAAGCCGGTTGTGGCAACGTGTGACGTGCATTTTTTAAATCCCGAAGATGAAATCTACCGCCGTATCATTATGGCGGGAAAGGGCTTTGACGACGCGGACAATCAGGCACCGCTGTATCTGCATACCACGGAGGAAATGCTGCACGAGTTTGACTACTTAGGCAGTGAAAAAGCCTATGAGATTGTCGTGGAAAATACGAATAAAATCATGAACCTGTGCGAGGAAATTTCTCCGGTACGCCCGGATAAGTGTCCGCCGGTCATTGAAAATTCCGATGAAATGCTGCGTAAAATCTGTCATGACAGAGCGCATGAAATTTACGGTCCAGAGCTTCCGCAGATTGTAACGGAGCGTCTGGACAGGGAATTAAATTCCATTATTTCAAACGGCTATTCCGTAATGTACATCATTGCGCAGAAGCTGGTGTGGAAGTCCAATGATGACGGTTATCTGGTAGGTTCGCGGGGGTCGGTCGGTTCGTCCTTTGCGGCAACCATGGCGGGTATTACGGAGGTAAACCCCTTAAGTCCGCATTATCTGTGTCCGAAATGTTTTTACAATGAATTTTATTCGGAAGACGTTAAGAAATTTGCGGGCGGTGCGGGGTGTGACATGCCCGATAAAATCTGTCCAAACTGCGGACATAAGCTTAATAAACTCGGATTTGACATTCCGTTTGAAACATTCCTTGGATTTAAGGGAAATAAAGAGCCGGATATCGACTTAAACTTTTCCAATGAATATCAGAGTAAGGCACACGCATTTACCGAGGTTATCTTTGGAAAAGGACAGACATTTAAAGCGGGAACAATCGGTACGGTTGCCGAAAAGACGGCATACGGCTTTGTAATGAAATATTTTGCGGATAAATCCGAAAAAACAGGCCATCCGATTGTAAAGCGCCGGTGTGAAATTGAGCGTATTTCAGAGGGGTGTACGGATATCCGAAGAACCACCGGACAGCATCCGGGCGGTATCGTTGTACTGCCAATCGGTGAGGAAATTCATTCCTTTACACCGGTACAGCACCCTGCTAATGATATGAAAACGTCGATTACAACGACCCATTTCGATTACCACAGCATTGACCACAATCTGTTAAAACTCGATATTTTAGGACATTTAGACCCGACGATGATTCGTATGCTGCAGGATTTAACGGGGCTTGACCCACTTGAAATTCCGTTGGATTCCAAAGAAGTCATGTCACTGTTTCAGAATACATCGGCACTTGGAATTACACCACAAGACATCGGCGGCTGTAAGCTGGGGGCGCTTGGTATCCCGGAATTCGGTACGGATTTTGCCATGCAGATGTTAATTGACACCAAACCACAGTATTTTTCGGATCTGGTCCGTATCGCCGGTCTGGCCCATGGTACTGATGTATGGCTTGGCAATGCACAGACTCTTATCAAAGAGGGAAAGGCAACCATTTCCACGGCGATTTGCACGCGTGATGATATCATGGTCTATCTGATTCAGAAGGGACTGGAGAGTGAACAGGCGTTCACAATCATGGAAAAGGTGCGTAAGGGGAAAGGTCTGACACCGGAACAGGAAGAAGTCATGCGTGCGCATGATGTACCGGACTGGTATATCTGGTCGTGTAAAAAGATTAAGTACATGTTCCCGAAAGCCCATGCGGCGGCTTACGTTATGATGGCATGGCGCGTGGCTTACTGCAAGGTCTTTTATCCGCTTGCGTATTACTGCGCGTACTTTAGTATCCGTGCCAATGCGTTTGACTACGAAAAAATGGCAATGGGCAGGGATAAGCTGGAATATTTCCTTGCGGATTACAAGGCGAGAAAAGCCGAAAACCAGCTGACCAATGCCGAAGAAGACGAGTTAAAGGATATGCGTATCGTGCAGGAAATGTATGCACGTGGATTTGATTTTACACCGATTAATCTGTATCAGGCAAAGGCACGGTCATTCCAGATTATTGACGGAAAAATTATGCCGTCCTTTAAAGTCATCGACAAGGTTGGTGAAGTTGCCGGAGAATCCATAGAGATTGCGGCAAGGGGCGGCGAGTTCTTATCCAAAGATGACCTGCGCCAGCGTGCAAAGGTCGGACAGACGGTTATTGAAAAATTAAGCGATCTGGGGCTGTTACAGGGAATGGCAGACAGCAACCAGCTGTCGCTGTTTGATTTATAGGAAAAGGCAAGTATGAAGAATCCTTAAATCTAAGATTCTTCATACAGATATTTGTGCCGCAGGCAGCACAAATATCTTTTATCGCAGGACTGAATAAATTCAGTCCGCGGTTCCTCTGGCATTAAAATGCCTGCGGAAAAGAGGTACATATGAAACGTGTAGGAGCGGTAATTTGTAATTTTAATAAAAAAGAAGATGTACTGAACTGTATCCAGTCAGTGCTGGAATCGAAATACACAGACTATGATTTATACGTTGTAGATAATGCTTCGTCAGACGGTTCGGCAGAAGCAATCCGTGAAAAGTACGGCAGTCAGGTAACGGTGCTTGTCAACGCAGAGAATCTCGGTGGTTCGGGTGGATTTAATACCGGACTGCGGAAAGCTTTGGAAAAAGGATACGAATATCTGTATTGTCTGGACAATGATGTGCTGGTCGATGAAAATGCAATGGGTGAGCTGGTGGCGTTTTTAGACACACACCCGGACAGCGGCATGGCAGGTTCGCGCGTGTATCACATGGAAAATCCGGGTGTTATCCAACAGTTTGGTCAGATTGTGGATTTTAAAGACTACTGTACCGAAGCCAAATTCCTTGGAAAAACCGATGCAGACGGAATTCCCGATGTCGAATATTCCGATGCGGTTGCCGCCTGCTCTCTGATGGTGCGGAAAAGTCTGATAGATGAAATCGGACTGATGCCGGAAGATAATTTTCTCTACTGGGACGATACCGAGTGGGGATACTGCTGTAACCTTGCAGGTTACAAAGTGGCATCAGTCGGCAGTTCCGTAGTGCTTCACCGCATGGGCGCAAAAAAAGAAGTTGTTAATACATTTCCAACATATTATGCGTGGCGCAACTGGATTTATTTCTTTATGAAATATACCCCGCAGGATGAATGGGAGAAAATGTGTGATACCTTTTTAAATTCTGTGTTTGAAGTGCAGTATGAAGGCATGTACCGCGGTGAGTATAACAAGGCAAAAACAGTCATGTTTGCCTATGATGATGCGATTCACGGTGTCCGCGGAAAAGCGGCAGACGGACGGATATTTGAAGTGGACTGCAAAGATACGGCACTGCGTGAAGTGCTGGCGGGAAAGCAGTGTATTTATTTAGAACGCGGTCAGGGAGAAGATTTTTTCCTACGATCTTGCGGAGCGGATTTTAAAAATCAGTCCGCAGGCACAAATCACAGTCAATCCAGATGATACATACGACTGTAAGCTGGTATTGTGCGATTCCGTTTTTGCAGTCAGCGACATGAGCCTGCAAAATATATACGTTGACAGTGCCATGAACGTCTTTGCGACGGAAGACGATGCCATGAAAATCATCAACTATCCATACGCAAGGGAACTGTTCCGCTTCGCCAACAAGCCGCTGTTCTTAGACAGCCTCCGTCATATGCATGAATAAAAAAACACTTGCTTTTATCAGTATACTTTTGTAACATAGATTGTGCGCACAGCGCATAAAATAAACCGTGTATGCGGAGAGAATGGAGAAAACTAAATTTATGTTAAAAAAATATCTTATAGTTTTTTTTTGTTTCAATGGTTCCCATTGTAGAACTTAGAGGAGCAATACCAATTTCTCAGGGCTTTGGCTTGCCATTGTTACAATCATATATTATTTGTGTAATTGGAAACATGCTTCCTGTACCGGTAATATTCTTTTTTGCAAGAAAGGTACTTATTTGGGAAAGGATAAAAAGTTTATTGGAGGATTCTTTACATGGTGCCTTGACAAAGGTGAACGTGGAGGCGAGAAGCTTAAAGAAAAGGCAGGCAAAGGCTTATATGTAGCTTTATTATTATTTGTTGGTATTCCACTTCCGGGCACAGGCGCATGGACCGGAACATTGGCTGCAAGCTTTTTGGATATGGACTTTAAGAAGAGCGTTATTGCATGTATGGGTGGAGTATTGTTAGCCGGCGTTATAATGGGCGTTGGAAGCGTGGCAGGCGTTTCATTCTTTAATGCATTGTTTTAAAGAATGAAAACAATTATGGAATTTTTATTATAAAAATGAAAGAGAACATAGGATGAGTAATACAAAAAACAAGAATTATTATGGATTTAAACAGAACAAACAGGAAAATCCTTATGGACGTTATACACCGGGTACAGTTGGCAAGATTGCCATTGCAGTAACAGTACCTTCAGCTATAATTGCTTTTGTGTCAGTAATGATTGCACTTTTGACACCTATGATTCAGGCACTTATGGTTACATTGATAACATTTATTATATCTTTTGTGGGAAGTGTAATTCTTGCAATAGATATAGTAATATTCAATAGAAAACAGAGCAAAAAAAGTGGCACATCAGACCAGCCTAAGCAGTTAGACATAATGAGAATCGTGCATTTGATAGTTGGCATTGGTGTGGGAATTATTATCGGATATTTAATCTGGGGAAACAAATAAAGAAGTTGGATATGGACAATGAAATAAAGGAGACAGACATGAACAATCTACCAAAAGATCCTGTAATGCTTCTAAGCGTAGTAAATACCAATCTTCGTGATTTCTACAGTAACTTAGATGAATTTTGCAAAGCAAAAGACGCAGATAAACAGGAAATAATAGAGAAGTTAAAAATGATTGAGTATACATATGATGAAGAAAAAAATTCAGTTTGTGTAGAGAATAAATGAATTAAAAAATCCTTGCAGATTCAGAAAATGAAACTGCAGGGATTTTTTTGTTGCTATTATCAAAATGAAAAATATCTAATCTATCTTTTATCAAGTGGCACATAAACTGCCTTTTTTGCAACGTTCTTATATGCAGGACGTATGATTTTGCCGGCGTTGATTAATTCTTCAATACGGTGTGCACACCAGCCGGCCATTCTGGCGGAAGCAAACATTGGAGTGTAAAGTCCGTCAGGAAGTCCAAGCATTGAATATACGAAACCGCTGTAGAAGTCAACATTTGCCCCAACACTTTTCTGTCTCTTATGAGCTTTTGAGATCACTTCAGGAGCAAGTCTTTCTACGTTTTGGTATAATGCAAATTCATCAAGACGATTCTTTTCAGCAGCAAGGTCTTTTGTGAAAGCTTTAAGAAGCTTTGCACGAGGATCGGAAATGGCGTAAACTGCATGACCAATACCATAGATTAAACCTGACTGATCGAAAATACGCTTCTCAAGAAGAGCATTTAAATAATTCTTAATTTCGTCATCATCATTCCAGTCATTGATTGTTTCCTTCATATGATCAAACATATGCTTAACTTTAATATTAGCACCACCATGTTTAGGTCCTTTTAATGAACAAAGGGCAGCTGCAATAGCCGAATAAGTATCTGTTCCTGAAGATGAAACAACATGGTCTGTGAAAGTTGAGTTATTACCACCACCATGTTCAGCATGAAGAACAAGAGCTAAGTCAAGGATTTTGGCTTCAAGTTCTGTATAAGAGCTGTCAGGACGTAAAAGTCTTAAAATGTTTTCGGCAGTTGACAGGTTAACATCAGGATTAATAATATATAAATTATCACCATGATGATAATGTCTGTGAGCCTGATATCCGTAAACGGATATAAGTGGAACTCTGGCAATAAGGCTTAAGCTCTGTCTTAAAACATTAGGAATTGAAGTGTCATCAGGATTTTCATCCCATGAATAAAGTGAGAGAACACTTCTTGCAAGAAGGTTCATCATATCTCTACTTGTAGCTTTCATAATAACATCTCTGATGAATGCTCCTGAAAGTTCCTGAAGATCTGTTAAGATTCTTATGAATCTGTCTAACTGATCCTTGTCTGGAAGTACTCCGAATAACAGAAGATATGTTGCTTCCTCAAATCTGAATCTGTCAAGGCTGCTTCTCTTGATAAGCTCCTCAACATTATATCCCTGAAAATATAATTCTCCGTCTACAGGTATCTTTCTTCCGTGAACTCTCTGGTTACCTAATACATCTGATATCTCTGTGAGACCTGTAAGTACACCGTTACCATTGCTATCACGAAGACCTCTCTTTACATCATACTCTGTATACAGATTCTGATCGATTATACCTGAGGCTGTACACTCTTTTACAAGTTCCTCAAAATCGCTCTTATCTACTGTTGAAAGTTCCATCATTTCCTGATTGTTCATGGCTTTCCTCCTCCTGATTATTTCCCGCATAGCTAAACGCAGATGAAGATATTATATCTGCTACTAATAGTGTTTGTCAATTTACTGCTGGCTGTTTCCTGTCACATTTCTCATACCAATTACAGCATCAGCAAGCTGCCTCAGATCATCTGCACTTCCCTGGGTAAACCCTTTCTTGCTTACAACCAGGCAGTTATCATCCCCAACAAACAGATATATATTATCAGGATCCTGATTCCATTTTACAACTTCATTCCAACTGAATGTGTCACTGTCGTTTTCTTCATCTGTAATAATAATATTCTCTGCATCTATCTCATATGAGAATTTAATTCCTACCATCTTTCCATATATATTATGGAATTTCTTCTTATTGCTCTTATCCATTCCAATCATTCCTATATACAGAAATACTACCGCCACTAAACCAAACAGCACTATCATAAATGTATCAGCCTGCTCATTTCCTGTCATCTTAAGAACAAGCTCTCTTATCATCATCATTCCGAATATAAGTCCAAACATATTGTAAATCAGCTTAAAGGTCTTATATCTGCTGTTATCAAAATTACTGGCACGCATGGCACCTTCCATACATTCCTTTGTGAATGCTGTTTCATTCTTTATTGTCATGAATTCCTCCCTGTATAACACTACATTATGAACGCCTCTTTAGCAGGCTTTATCTAAGGAATAATTTTAAGCCCGGCTGGGGAGGTGTGTCAATGTTATATTGCAGGGGTGCGGTGGGCGGCGGTGTGTCATTGATGACGAGTTTGCTATATGGCATAAACTGCACGAATCTGATATAATATTTACATACATTTCCTATAAGATTGTTTTTATTTCAATGTTTATAGGCATAATTTTATTGTCTGGGATTAAATATCATGAATATTTTTCTCGTGATACCTATAGATAGTCGCATTAGTCAAGTTCTTATAGGACAATTTCAGCAAATTGCCTGCTAAACCAGCCATTTTATCTCTCAATCCACCTATCAAAAAGCTTCCTCGTGCCAGCCTTATAGGTAATTCCGCACCGAAAACACTTTTTCTGTCTGAAAACAGCCTATAAAACCTCTATAAAAAACAATCTTATAGGACAGGACGCACCTGCCTGAACGCCACGCCACACTATATCTATCTCACCAGTAGACTCAATCGCCACGCCTCAGCACGCCTCAACATTCCTTAGCAGCCTCCTCAAACTCCTCAGCCCAGTGCTTCCACGACCACATATCTTCTGCATACTGAACGCCTCTTGCCACTTTCTCCTTCATAGACCACACATCAGCCACAAGGCTTTTAATCTTCTCTCCAACTTTTTTCCAGCTCATCAAGAGAATAATATTCAACTCCTGAATCCATAGGAATCTCCCGGCGCATATAAGTACTTCCGTCTGTAATACTCACACAGCCATTCATAAGTGCAAGCGGCGTCCTGTCATGTATTCCTGCCTTAAACCATGGAAGCTGGTTAATCGACAGACGGGCATTATTATATATCTTTGGAAGCTCTCCATACAAACCTTTCCCATAAAGACTCAAACTTCTCAACTCCACTAAAATCTCCAATCTTATCTGATAAAATACCACTTGAACCATCCTGCATCACAAAACCAACTACCCGATATTCATTCATAACAGTGTCTAGGGCAGCAGTCACACCACCCCATGTCTGTATGTTTTCCAGATCCCAATCAACCAGTGTCCAACCCTCTCCATGCGCCTGTTTATAGATGTCCACCAAAGCCAGACTGTCTTTCACGTTCAAATAAGGTTTTGCAGGTGTAGGTATTTCCCTTCGTTCATCATCAGAACAACTGCAAACCAGCATTAATAATGCGATTATACTCAACCAGCATTTTTGTTGTCTTCTTCTAAAAATCATATCTATATTTCATTTTTAATACTTTGAACTTCTACATCTAGAGAGTAAGGAAATTCGTATTTCTCCTCTGGCATACACTAAAGATTTTTCCTTCCGCAATACACGATATTGATATACGATAATAAGAGTCAACAGAACGGAAATGACAAACAAACCGATTACCTGTTGATTCGTTTTTCCTATCTTTAGTTGGTTATTTATGTTCAACAATCTCTCATGATCGTACTTCACTTGGACTTCTGCTAACTTTTTGGCATGATTTCCTCCCTTCTCAAAAGAATCCATCGTATTTTGAATCAATTCATCCGAGGAACGGATATTCAACGAATCCGGATACTCCCACATCACTGATTCCGCACGAGATAATTCCACAGGTAGTGTTTTTTCTTGGCGTATGCAAGAAAACAGGGTGGCAAAAAGTAATAAGATCAATCCTAGTGTTGTTTTCATTTAAATTATATTTACAAGATAAATGCAAGTTATAAATTTTATTTTACAAACACCAATAAAAGTGTTTGTTTTTCAATTAATATTTACCTCAATTAATTTTGAGATACTATTAGCCAGTAGGGAGACGCATGCACGCTACATCTCTACAGGTTGTATTGTATTTAAAATATTAGCATACAAATATTTGC
>ENA-OQHF01000022-OQHF01000022.1-human-gut-metagenome-genome-assembly--contig:-NODE-22-length-89039-cov-13.497121_pt1 | contig 89039 bp, 75 predicted proteins | sample MGYA00242559_ERZ504709 | MGnify/ENA primary metagenome ERZ504709 (study PRJEB26092, sample SAMD00036203) | human gut metagenome | host: Homo sapiens | study: EMG produced TPA metagenomics assembly of... | reverse complement strand
TTTCAGTCAAAAAAGGTTGAATCACAAATCTGTATGGTAGAATAATGAGGTTGACCATAGGAGGTGTAATTGTGAATATTTACGGATTGTATTGACGGTTATTTTTGTAATCGATTGTATAGGATTGACAGTAGTTGTCCTGATGCAGGAAGGAAAACAGAAAGGTCTGGGTGCTATTTCAGGTATGGCGGATACTTACTGGGGACAGAATAAAGGTCGTTCCATGGAAGGTCATTTGGTTCTGGCCACAAAGATCATGGCGATTCTGTTTATGGTACTGGCAATCGTATTGAATATGAAATTTTAAGTGACGTGAAAAGAACACTCTTGCAACTTTCTTGCAAGGGTGTTTTTGCACACAGAGAGAAGTGATCAGCAATGATTACATTTACAATGGGAGACCGTTTGTAACTGCAAAGACAGTGAACAGTTACAAATGTTGAATGAATATGGAAAACAGAGACATATGCTTCTGATTTTCCAGGGAGAAAGATATGAGAATAAATAATAAAAAATTAAAAAACAGAAAAAAATTGTTGCTGGACTTTGTATCCAATAAAGAATACCAGCCGATGCGTGCAAAAGACATTGCAATGCTGCTGCAGATTCCCAAAGGAAAACGATCCGAACTTTTTCAGGTTCTGGATGAACTGGAGGCGGAAGGAAAAATCATCTGTAAAAAAGGAAAGTATGAAAAAGTCCGGAAGATTGCTACAGTGAAGACGGGTTCACCGGAACTGTTAGAAGGGACTTTTATTGCTCATCCGAAAGGATTTGGTTTTGTGGAACTGGAAGATCAGGAAGAAGATCTGTATATTCCCCAGGATGATACTATGGGCGCTTTTCATAAGGATCGGGTACAGGTGAAAGTGAAAGAAGAACGAACCGGTCAGCGCCGGGAAGGAACGATTGTACAGATTCTTGGACATGGAATCACGGAAGTAGTTGGTACATTTGAGAAAAGTAAAAACTATGGATTTGTGATTCCGGATAATCAGAAGATTCAGCAGGACATCTTTATTCCGAGGGAACATACGCTTGGGGCAAATGATGGTGACAAAGTTGTGGCAAAGATTACTTCTTACGGTGGGAAAAACAAAAATCCGGAGGGAAGAGTACAGGAAGTTCTGGGAGCTCAGGGAGCCCCGGGCATAGATGTGCTTTCCATTGCGAGAGCATATGAACTGCCAATGGATTTTCCGGTAAAAGTAGCCAATCAGGCGGATCGAGTACCGGATCATGTGATTGAAGGAGATTTTCAGGGACGGATGGATCTGAGGAACTGGACTGTTGTTACGATTGATGGTGAAGATGCGAAAGATCTGGATGATGGAATCTCTCTGACAAAGGATGGAAATATTTATCATCTCGGTGTGCATATTGCGGATGTAAGCAATTATGTACAGGGAGGAAGTGCTCTTGATCGTGAGGCACTTCGACGGGGAACCAGCGTATATCTGGTAGACCGGGTGATTCCGATGCTTCCCAGACGATTGTCTAATGGAATCTGTTCCCTGAATCAGGGAGAAGACCGACTGGCACTCAGCTGTCTGATGGATATTGATGCACAGGGAAATGTGATCAGCCATAAGATTGCGGAGACCGTGATCTGTGTCGATCGCCGGATGACTTATACGGCAGTGAAGAAGATTCTGGAGGGCGATGGGGATCTCCGGAGAGAATATCAGGATTTTGTGCCGCTGTTTCATCATATGAAAGAGCTGTCTGCGATCCTTCGCAAAAAGAGAAGTAACCGTGGCTCTATTGATTTTGATTTTCCGGAGAGTAAAGTCTTCCTGGATGAGATGGGAAGACCGGTGGAGATCAAAGCGTATGAGCAGAATGTAGCTACAAAGATCATTGAGGATTTTATGCTTCTTGCCAATGAAACAGTGGCAAAAGAATACTGTGAGCGTGAGATTCCATTCTTATACCGTACCCATGAGAATCCGGACAGTGACAAGATGGAAAAGGTACTGACTTTTATCCGCAATCAGGATATTCCGGTACACAAATCACATGAAGAAATCACACCGCTGGAAGTCCAGGAGATTCTGAATGAGATCGAGGGAGAACCTACGGAGCCTTTGATCAGCCGACTGCTCCTTCGTTCCATGAAACAGGCAAGATATACGACGGGGTGCAGCGGACATTTCGGACTGGCAGCTAAGCATTATTGTCATTTCACTTCACCGATCCGAAGATATCCTGATCTGCAGATCCACCGGATCATCAAAGAGACGATCCGTGGCCGGATGAATCAGGAGAAAAAAATGTATTATGCGCAGATTCTCGGGGATGTGGCAGATAAGACCAGTACGTTGGAACGCAGAGCCGAAGAGGTAGAACGTGAGACCGTGAAACTGAAAAAAGCGGAATATATGGAAACCAGACTGGGACAGAATTATGAGGGTATTATCTCCGGTGTAACCGGCTGGGGACTGTATGTGGAACTGCCGAATACGGTGGAAGGTCTGGTGCATATCAGCACATTAATGGACGATTACTATCAGTTTGATGAGGAAGCTTACTGTCTGGTAGGTGAAAAGACCGGACACACATATCGTCTTGGTCAGAAAGTAACGGTAAAAGTATCACAGGTGGATCTGTCCACGAAGAGTATTGACTTTATCTTAAAAGAAGAAAACAGCTGTTTTAATAAATACATGGATTGGGAGGATTAAAGAATGGCAAAGGAAAAGGGAAGCCGTCTGATCGCGAACAATAAAAAGGCGTATCATGATTATTTTATCGAAGAGACATACGAGGCCGGTATTGCACTCCATGGAACAGAAGTAAAATCGCTGCGTATGGGAAAATGCAGTATCAAGGAATCGTTTGTGAGAATCGAAAATGAGGAAGTGTACATTTACGGGATGCACATCAGCCCTTACGAAAAAGGAAATATTTTCAACCGGGATCCGCTGCGTGTGAAAAAAACTGCTGCTGCATAAAAGCGAGATCCGTAAAATGAAAGGCAAGATCGCAGAGAAAGGTTACACGCTGGTACCTTTGAAAGTATATTTTAACCGAAGCCTGGTAAAAGTGGAGATCGGTCTGGCAAAAGGTAAAAAACTGTACGACAAGAGACAGGATATCGCCAAGAAGGATCAGAGAAGAGAGGCAGAGAGAGATTTCAAGGTTCGGAATCTGTATTAGAGCGTGTCTGAAAAAGTCTTTTCGTGAGCTGTGAGTCCCACAAAGTGGGGCTTGTAGATTGCGGAAATGACTTTTCAGACACACTCCAGGAGAACGGAGTGAACAGTAACATTAGTAGTTTGCTCAGGGAAAAATCAATGGATCTGGTCTTGACAATACTCTGTATGTCACATATAATAGAACAAGTACAAATCAAAATCAGTTCACGGGATCAATTTTGATTTGCAATGCACAAAACTGTCTGCGAACCATACAACTTATATACTCATATAATATGTGAGGGCTTGTACTGGTTTCGACGGGGGTTTTGAAGTTTGGGAAGCCATTCGCAGCTCTGGGACTGCGTCACCAACCTGGAAATTAAATTTAAACGCAGACGAAAATTTAGCGTACGCTGCCTAATGGCAGCTGTCGGTTTCTGAGTCTCCCGCAGCTTAGATCCCGGCATCAAACTTAGCGGGGCACTTTTTCTTCAAAGCTTTGAGAAGAAAAAAGAATTTATGAAGCTACTGAGGTCTGAAGCCTGTCATCCGGCGTCGGATTAAGGGAATGTCAAAAGAATGACTGTAATGGGAGATGCCTGAATGGATAGGCTTTCGGACAGGGGTTCGATTCCCCTCAGGTCCATATTTGAAAAACCCTGGAAATCCTTGATTTCCGGGGTTTTTTGCTATCTGGTGGAGAGAAAAAATGCCGTTTTGAACCGTTTCAAACCGGTTCAGAGTGGAAAAATTGGGGTCAAAATTGGGGTCAAAATCGAAGCGGAAATCATTTGAAAAATCTATGGTTTTAGAGTGTTTTGGAGTGCTTCAAATTAAAAAAATGATAATATAAGGTTGAAGTATTCGACGTATTTTCTGAATAAAAGTATATGAGGAAGGAAAAACTTTTACCCTTAATGCCATTCTAAGTGGCGTTAGGGGTTTTGTATTATACTCAAAAAATCTTTTTAAAATCCGGAAAAAACGTCTGTCCGAAAAAATCCAATTTTTCAAAAATTCGACATACTATAAATGTAACCGTTAATAAGTCTTTAGAAAGGAGGGGGTCGAAATGATCATTTTGACACCGATTCCAGTAGAAACAAAAAAAGCGTTAGAAAGGGGGGAATGCGTGGGGCAAACAATTCAAGAGTCTCCGTGGGAGGTCAGCGTTGAATCTGTGATTGGATACGAATTTGTAAGAGATATGCAGATCAAAAAAACAAAGATTTTTCCGCCGTTAAGACAAGCTATTCCAATTGTTGGTTGGCTTAAATATATGGGAGAATCTGCACTGGTCCTATGTCAAGATTTAGTACAAGTTAAAATGAGGTTTTCCCCATCTTAACTTGCTTGAAAAAATATGTACAGCATTAGGCGTGACATTATCACAGTTTTTTTCAGGAAGGTAATTCAGAGAATCTGACAGAAAAAACAGAAAAAAGTTCTAGGGATATGGAACGATCTGAGTACAAATGAGCAGGAAACAGTAATATCAATGCTGCGTGGACTTCGGAAGTAGAAGAACAGTTCGAGTATATGTATCGGCTGTTCTTTTTTATTTTTTGGCGTTAAAACAGTAATGTTTTTCTTGTGTACGGTAGAGTGCTATAGTATAATAAAACCAGTTTTTTGCATAAGTATTAAAGTTATAATATGGAAATCGGCAAACCAGATGAAAGTCTGGGACGCAAAGCTACAGGGCCTGCAAAATGGCAGCTAGTTGCATGAAATGAGGTGCACTGTCTGTTTGACAGTGCTTTTTATGGTAGAGCACTTGAATAAGTAATACAGAAGCTGTTTGGAAAAATATTGTGAAAAATAGCGGGGAGGTTATTGATAATTAATGAATGTAAAATTAAAATCTGGAAGCAAGCAACTGTAGCCTAGAGGATGGGAGAAAAGATGAAGAAGTGCAAATTAGTACAGAATATAATGAATTTCAAATTTTGTTACATTATATTTTGCACAATTATATGTTTTATTGTTTTATCCGTTCCTGCATCTGCCAAAGAAAACTCTGACAATGTTATTCGGGTAGGATCTTTTGAGGAAACTTATAATGTAGTCAATGAAAAGGGAGAAAGAAGCGGCTATGGTTATGAGTATCTTCAAGATATTGCAGGTTATGCAGGATGGACATATAAATACATAACAAGTGATTGGAAAAACTGCTTTACACAGTTGGAAAATGGAGAGATTGATATTCTTGGTGGCATTTCCTATACAGACGAACGTGCTGAAAATATGCTTTTTTCCGATATGCCTATGGGGGAAGAGAAATACTACATCTATACGGATGCATCCAATATGGATCTTACGGCAGGAAATTTGGATTCTTTTGAGGGAAAAAATATTGGTGTGTCTAAAGATAATATAGTGGAGGATGTGCTTAATGAATGGGAATCAAAATATGGTCTGCATACGAAGCATATCAATGTTTCTACAACCACAGAAATTATGGACAAACTGTCGAAACATGAAATTGACTGCTTCGTTTCGGTAGAAGAATCCCGTTGGGAAGAATCGGATATTTCACCGCTTACAAGTATTGGAGAGACAGAAATCTATTTCGCTATAAATCCAGAACGTCCGGATATCAAAGAAGCATTGGATAGTGCTATGCGCAGAATCAAGGATGACAACCCATTTTACACAGATGATCTCTACAGGCGTTATCTTTCTGCACAGAGCAGCTCGTTTCTTTCAAAAGAAGAAAGTGAGTGGATCGGGCAGCATGGTGCAATCCGGATAGGGTATCTGAATCAGGATGGAGGTATCAGCAGTGTAGATCCATCAACAGGTAAACTGACAGGTGTTATTACAGATTATGTGGATCTTGCAGAAAATTGTCTGCAAGGTCAGACTCTGGAATTTGAATTAAATGGATATGAGACAAGAAGTGAACTGCTTCAGGCATTGCAGGATGGAAAAATAGACCTGATTTTTCATGCAAACCAGAATCCATACTTTGCAGAAACAAATGGATTTGCTTTGTCGGATACGCTATTGACTCTCGATATGGCAGCAATTACGGCAAAGGATTCTTTTGATGAAAATAAAGAGAATATAGCTGCCGTTGAAGAAGATGATTTTGCATTGAAAGCATATCTTTCATACAATTATCCGCAATGGAAGGTTGTGGAATATGAAACATCAGATGCAGCAGTAAAAGCAATGCAGAAAGGGGAGACGGATTGTATTGTAAGCAATTCAGGTACTGTTTCAGACTATTTGAAAAATAATAAGCTTCATAGTGTTTTCCTGACAAAAGAAGCTGATGTTCCATTTGCTGTTCAGCAGGGAGAACCGGTTCTTTTGTCCATTCTGAATAAAACACTGACATCTATGCCTACAACTCAATTTTCAGGTGCAGTAGTTTCGTATAATGCTTCCTCACGAAAAGTTACAGCGAAGGATTTTATTCAGGACAATTTACTGACAGTATCACTTATCGCTGGAATTTCTTTTTTCGTTGTTCTGTGTATCATTCTTGATTCTTTGAAAAAATCAAAACGTGCGGAAGAAAAATCCAAGAAGTCTGCTGAGCAGGCATTGAAGCTTAATCAGGAGCTTGAAGAAAAACAGCAGGAATTACAAAATGCACTTGTAGAAGCACAGAGTGCCAATAAGGCTAAGACTTCCTTTTTAAATAACATGTCTCATGACATCAGGACACCGATCAATGGCATTATGGGCATGCTTACAATTCTTGAAAAAAGCGGAAATGATGGTGAGCGGGCAAAAGATTGCCTGAATAAAATAAATGAGTCTTCGAAACTGCTATTATCATTGGTAAATGATGTTTTGGATATGGCAAAGTTAGAATCGGATACCGTGGTTTTTGGTGATGAATCCATCAATCTGGATCAGGTATGTAAAGAAATCACGGAGTCGCTATACTTTCAGGCAGAAGAAAAAGGACTTCATGTTATAGGAGAACATGATGATTACAGTGGTATATATGTTTGGAGCAATGCAGTTCATCTGAAAAAAATATTGATGAATCTGTTTACAAACAGTATGAAGTACAATAAGGTGAATGGTTTTATTTACATGAGTATGAGAACGATTGAAAGATCAGAAGATCACATGACATGTGAATTTAAAATAAAAGATAATGGAATTGGAATGTCAGAAGAATTTATAAAAAATGAATTGTTTACTCCATTTGTACAGGCAGATAATTCCCCACGTTCTGATTATAATGGGACAGGTCTGGGAATGCCTATTGTGAAACAACTTGTAGAAAAGATGGGCGGAACCATAACCGTTGAAAGCAAGCTTGGTGAAGGAAGCTGTTTTACTGTAATACTTCCATTTAAAATTGATACGAATGCACGGCCAGAAGAAAAAGAAGATTTTGATGCAGATATATCAGATATCCGGGTATTGCTGGTTGAAGATAATGAGCTGAATGTGGAAATAGCAGAATTTATGCTGACGGAAAATGGAGCTAAAGTAGAAACAGTGAACAATGGGTTAGAAGCTGTTCAGCATTTTGAAGCTTCCGAACCGGGAACATACGATGTTATTTTAATGGATGTTATGATGCCGGTGATGGATGGTCTTACTGCTGCAAGAACAATAAGAGCTCTGGATCGGCAGGATGCAAAAACAATTCCTATCATTGCTATGACTGCAAATGCATTCAGGGAAGATGCCGAAAGGTGTATGGAAGCAGGAATGAACGCACATCTTGCAAAGCCGTTGGATGATGAAAAAATTAAGCAGACCATAAGCGAAGAGTTGAGAAAGCAAAATGCCTGTCATGAATGATTATGAGGCAACCGCAGCAATCAGGAGCCTTCTAGGTGCATGGGATAAGCAGACAGGAAACATAGAGAGAGGATTTTGTTATGACAGAACAGAAACTGTATCAGTTTTGTGATACAATGGCTGCATCTGAATACCGCTCGCTGATCCGTCCATTTCTGGATATCTCTACACTTTCAGCAAGATTGAAGGCGGAAGAATGCATTTCCACAGAATACCGTATGTGTGATGGCAGTTGGCACAGAATGCTTTTTACTGTAAAAAAAGGGATGAGTCTGGAAATGTAACCCATGTTTGTAAAATACGTGAAGAGTTGAGACGTTTTTGTATTAAATTAAAATTAGATAAAAGGCATGTGAAATACGATGATGAAAAATAACTATATAAAACAAAAAGAAAAGATCAAAATCCGGTAAATCATTGGAAAATTTTTGAGGGACGGTTGGTATTCCTTCTGGCAATGGTGATTTTGGCTGTTGTCGCATATACTTTTATTTTACAACAAGCATATACCAAAACTGCTCTGAAAACAGAAATTGAACGAGATATTTCCAGTGCAGATGCGGTTCATAAGCTGGTAAATGACAGACTGGGACGAAAAGATTTTAATGAAATAAAAAGTAAAGCTGATGAGAATACAGAACTATTCAAGAATATGTCGACATATATGAATGAAATCAGAACGCTGAATTCTACGAGATATATTTACACAGCAACCAGAAATGAAGACGGTAGATTGATTTACGTTGTAGACGGACTGGATCCATCGGCTGGTGACGTCAGACATCCAGGAGATCCGATTGAAAAGGAGATGGTTCCTTATATAGAAAAAGCACTTTCTGGAAAAACAGTATATTCTCAGGATATTGTTGATACAACATGGGGACCTATTTTTACAGCCTGTTATCCTGTGACAGCGGAAGATGAATCTAATGAAGTGATAGGTGCTTTCTGCATAGAAATGGATATGCAGAAAGCGTATGGAATGGTTGAGAAGACGAATAAGTTAAGTATTGTACTGGGATGCATTACAGCGTGTATTTTGGTAATATTATGTACCTGTGGATATTCTGTATATAAGAAGCAAAAAGAAAATGAGCAGAAACAGCAAAAACTGTTGCAGGAAGCTGCAAGACTGGCCGATTCAGCTAATAAAGCAAAATCAACATTTCTATTTAATATGTCTCATGATATTCGTACCCCTATGAATGCAATCATTGGATATGCAGAATTGGGAGAGAAACATTTAAAGGAGCCAACTATATTAGAGGATTACTTTGAAAAAATATTATTGTGCGGAAAGAAAATGCTGCATTTGATTGATAACATTCTTGAATTAGCACGAATCGAAAACAACCAAGCAACGCTGGATGAAACAATAACAGATGTTTCTAAAAACTTTGATTTATGTATTGATATGTTTAGAAAACCGATAGAAGAAAAACATCAAACACTGAAAGTCAATAAGAACATTCGATATCCATACCTGCATATGGATGATGCAAGATCATCTGAAATTACGATTAACATTTTGAGTAATGCTGTGAAATACACGGGTGAAGGCGGTAACATAAGCTGTACATTGAACCAATATCCCGGCGAAAAAGAAGGTTGGAGTGTATTAGAGCTTATCATAGCAGACAACGGAATCGGAATGTCAGAAGAATTCCAAAAACATATTTTTGAATCATTTTCACAGGAACGATCTTCGTCAGACAGCGGAATAGAAGGTAGCGGACTTGGCATGGGAATCGTGAAGAAACTGGTGGATTTAATGAATGGCAAGATCACAGTTCAGAGCAAACCGGGAGCAGGTTCTACTTTTACAATCACGCTTCCATTAAAAATAGCAAATGCGGAAGAAAGGAATCCGAAACATGCAGATGGTCAGTTGAATATCAAAAAACTGGAAGGAAAAAGGGTTCTTCTGGTAGAAGATAATGACTTGAATGCAGAAATTGCAACGGAACTTTTGACGGAAGAGGGAATCATGATAGAAAGAGCGGAGAACGGCGTTGCATGTATTGATATGTTTAACAAAGCAAAGCAAAATTACTACAGTCTGATTCTGATGGATATTCAGATGCCGATTATGAACGGATATGAAGCATCCAGGAGAATTCGAGAACTGAAAGACGGTAACAAATCGCAGATTCCAATTGTTGCAATGACAGCAAATGCGTTTGAAGAAGATAAGAAGATGGCTTTGGCAAGTGGCATGAATGATCATGTTGCAAAACCAATAGATATGAATGTATTATTGCCGACTATTATGAAATATATGTAAAGGAAGAAAGAAGGACACTGATTTTGTAGTCAGTGTTCTTCTTACATATCAGTCGACTAAAGAAAAACATTTTATCCAGTCCATTCTTTTTTGTCAGTTTTCTGCCGGCAAGTCAGAGAGCAGGACATTTCCGTTGACGGTACTTGCCTGAATGGTGAATGCAGAAATACCGGAGCGGGTGAATGTTTTTGTGTAGGATTCCGTTCTTCCATTGGAGACGAGGCGGATTTTTCCGGTTGTCGTGGATGCATGAATGGACGCATCGGCAAGATCGTGCGGGAGATGGAGTTTTACGGAACCGTTGACGGATTTTGCTGTCAGGTACTCGGAACAGGTTCCCTCGAAGAGGACTTTGCCGTTGACACTGTTTAAGGATGCGCGGGAGCAGCCGCCGGTGATTTCAAGTCTGCCGTTTGTGGCGGAAACATCGAGGCTGTCTGTGCGCAGACGGGTCAGGACGATCTTTCCGTTCGCAGCCTGTATGCGGCAGCTGGATGCGGAAAGGGAATCGCCGGTGATTTTGCCGTTTGTGGCGGAAATTTCGAGCGTAGTAAGGGAGAGGGTATCAAGCCCGGTCGCGCCGTTCAAAGAGCGGAGCGTCAGCTTCTGTACGGTGGACGGCACCTGGAAGGAGAACACCTCTTTCTGGTGATTATTGCAGAAAAGATGTTTCCAGAATACGGAAGGGATGAGCTTTTTCTCTCGCAGACAGAACGTATTGCCCTCAATGCCTGCTTCGAAGCGGTCCGGATCGAAGTCGCCGGAAAAGTCAAACTCAACCGAAGCGGAAGTGCCCGGAGCAAAGTCGGCAGAAGCGTTCCGCAGGGAGATTTCCATAGCGGTGATGGCGGTGGAAGGGGCGTACGGGTAGTTCGGATGTGTTTCTTCAGAATTGGAGTGGATTTTCTCCTGTGGCAGCACGTTTGCAACAGGCTGCTCCGTTGTGGCATATTCCTGACGGAAAAATTCGAGGACATCGTCGACATTGCCGAGTTCCGCACAGATTTCCTCATCGGAGAGACCCTGGCTGCGGGCGTCGGCGAAATGGGATTCGAAATCGTTTAAAATTTCCTCTGCGGCGGCAGAATCAAAGGATGCAAGGCCCTGTTTCAATGCATTCATATAAGTTTCATACGTTGTATTCATCATGATTTTCCTTTCTATCGTCAGATCGTTTCATCTGAAATCAGTCGGTTGATCTGCTGGGTGAAATCCAGCCATTCCTGTTTTTTCTCCTGCTGATAAGCTGTTCCTGCTTCAGTCAGATGGTAATATTTCCGGGCAGGGCCGGATGCGGATTCCTGCAGATACGTTTCCACGTAACCGGCTTCCTTGAGTCGTTTTAAAATCATATAGAGCGTTCCTGCGGCGATGGACATTTCGCGGGAAATGGCGTCTGTCAGCTCATAGCCGTATTTGTCCTCTTTTGTCAGCTGGGAGAGGACACAGAGCTCGAGGACGCCCTTTTTGAGTTGTGGATTCATATGAACACCTCCTTGTTGAGTAGATCATAACACAGACTATATCATAATGCAATATAGCAAACCAAATTTTTATCCTGCCATGTGTTCGATTTTGTACATGGAAAAGCCTTGAAAAGAACCGCGGATTTCCGTATAATCAAGCAGAACCTTGAAATTTGACCGGAAAATACAGAAAAATAGAAAGATAGTAAGTTGGAAAGAAGAGGAAAAAATATGAGTGAAATGAATCAGAACAACAATGGCCCGGTAAAGGGCGCGATCCATTCGATCGAGAGCTTCGGTTCCGTCGACGGACCTGGCGTACGCTACGTGATTTTTGTGAAGGGCTGCAACATGCGCTGCCAGTTCTGCCACAACCCGGATACCTGGACAACAAAAGATGCCGACTGGCAGACCGCAGACGAGGTGCTGAAAAAAGCGCTCCGCTATAAAAACTATTGGGGAGAAAAAGGCGGCATTACCGTGAGCGGCGGAGAACCGCTGCTGCAGATCGACTTCCTGATCGAGCTGTTCCGCAAGGCAAAAAAGAACGGCGTTCACACAACGCTGGATACCAGTGGAAATCCGTTCACAAGAGAGGAGCCGTATTTCAGCAAATTTAATGAGCTGATGAAATACACCGACCTGCTGCTGCTCGATATCAAGTTGATTGACGACAAGGCGCACAGAGAGCTGACCGGCTGCACCAACGAGAACATCCTCGACCTGGCGCGCTACCTTGACGAGATCGGCAAACCAGTCTGGATCCGCCACGTCCTCGTCCCGGAACGCAGCGACTACGATGAATACCTGATTCGCCTCGATGAGTTTTTACACAGCCTGCACAACGTACAGCGCGTAGAGGTTCTCCCATACCACACCCTCGGCGTATTCAAATGGGAAACCTTAGGAATCCCATACAAACTCGAAGGCATCAACCCGCCGACCAAGGAGCGCGTGGAAAACGCCAATAAACTGCTGCATACGGCGGAATATACGGGATATCTGAAATAAAAAGCAGAACAACAAGAAAAAAATGTGAAAAAGTAACAATTTTTATAAAAACTTTATAGTATTTCTGTTCAAAAACCAGAAGAAAAGGAGTATAATTTCTGTTATGGATGAGAGCATGGTTACAATGTGGCGGACATGACAGGGACGACAGCAAAAACACTACGAACCTTTTTGATTCGCCGCGGCAGTTGCTGCATCCACCAAAAATAAGAGCAAAAAGAAAGAAGGATTTACAATGTTTGGTTCAAAAGAGGCATCGGAAGACAAGCTGAAAAAAATGGTGGAAAAAGGAAAATGGGACAAATTAAGAAAACAGTATCTGGATTCAGACAAGACAACGCAGGTAGCGCTTGCAAAAGCCTGTGCAGCTTCGAGAAATGATGGTTCTGTTAATATTCTGACTTCTCTTCTGGAAGTAGACGATGTAGACGTAAAAATCGCGGCCGTTACGAGCCTTGGTGAGGTTGGAGACGATCACGTAACAGCACTGATCCGTCAGCTGGCCGTCAAGACACCGGCAGATCAGACGGAGCTGAAAGCAGCGATCACAAAAGCGCTGGAGAAGATTGTCGAAAGAGCATAAGAGCAGGATCAGTGAAAAAAAGGAAAGGCGAAGAAGTTTCTGTAAAAAGAAGCTCCTTCGTTTTTTGTTGCAAGGCATATCAGAATCTGCTCCAGCGGATTGTTTTTGCCCGAACAGAAATCTTACAAAATCGTAATAATAATGCAGTTGTATTTATCCCGCAAAAAATGCTATAGTGAAAATAACACAGACACAAAAGCAGAACGCGGAGCGAAAAGCATCCGCAGAAAAAAGGGAGGAAACAAGATGGAATTTGTATTCGAACATGCAACCATGATTGCCGTGATCGCCGTTGTGGTGATCATTCTTGCCATTCTGGCGAGCGGTTATGTGAAGGCGCCGCCGGATACCGCATTTATTATTTCCGGTTTCAAAAAAGGCCAGCGGATCCTGATCGGTAAAGCCGGCATCAAGCTCCCATTCTTTGAGCGGCTGGACAAGCTGAGTCTGAAGCTGGTAGCGATCGATGTGAAGACGAGCGACGCCGTTCCGACCGCTGACTACATCAATATTCAGGTGGATGCAGCCGTCAACATCAAAGTCGGGGACGAACCGCAGAAGCTCCAGAAAGCATCCCAGAACTTCCTGAACCGCGACAGCGAATATATTGCCAAGGTTGCAAGAGAAGTCCTTGAAGGAAACATGCGTGAGATCGTTGGAAAGATGCGTCTGGAAGAGATGGTTTCCGACCGTCAGAAGTTTGCGGAGCTGGTCAAAGAAAATGCAGAACCGGACCTGGCTGCGATGGGACTTGACATCATCAGCTTCAACGTACAGAATTTCGTCGATTCCAATCAGGTCATTGAAAACCTCGGTATCGACAATATCGTAAAAATCAAGAAATCCGCGGCGATCGCCCGTGCCAATTCCGAGAAAGAAATCAAAATTGCCCAGGCGCGTGCAAATAAAGAGGCGAACGATGAGCGCGTTCTTGCCGAGACTGAGATCGCAAAGAAAAACAACGATCTGGCAATCAAGTCGGCAGAGCTGAAAAAAGAGTCCGATATCAAAAAGGCAGAGGCAGATGCAGCGTACAAGATTCAGGAAGAGCAGCAGAGAAAAGAGCTGGAAATCACTTCCGCGAATGCGAACATCGCCCGTCAGGAGCGCGAGGTTGAGCTCCGTGCCAGAGAAGTAGAAGTAACCGAGAAATCCCTCGAGGCAGAAGTCAAGAAGAAAGCCGAGGCCGAGCGTTACGCAAAACAGCAGCAGGCAGAGGCAGATTTGTACCGCCGTCAGAAAGACGCAGAGGCAGACCAGTTCGAAAAAATCCGTGAGGCGGAGGCAAAGAAAGCCCAGGCAGAAGCCCAGCGCTATGCGATGGAGCAGGAAGCACTCGGTATCAAGGCAAAAGGTGAGGCGGAAGCCGCATCCATCCGTGCCCAGGCACTTGCAGAGGCCGAAGGTATGGAGAAGAAAGCTGAGGCTTACCAGCGCTACAACAAAGCCGCAATGGCAGAGATGATGATCAAGGTTCTGCCGGAGATCGCCGGAAAGATCGCAGAGCCGCTCAGCCAGATCGACAAGATTACGATCATCGGCGGCGGAAGCGAAGACAACGGCATCGGCTCCGTAGCGGGCAATGTGCCGGTGGTGATGGCAAAGCTGTTTGAGTCGATGAAAGAGGCGACCGGTGTCGATCTCTCCGAAATCATGAGAGCCGATACATACGATGCAAAAGTAAACCGCAACATTCAGATCTCCAGCCCGGAAGAGCTCAAAGAGTATCTGAAAGCAGAAGCCGGAAAGGCAGCAGCGGATGCAGAAAGCCCGGAAAAAGCGGAAGCATCCGAACCGGTGCAGAAAGACGGCAGCGAGCAGTAAATCCAGAACGGATCATAAAAACAGAAAAAGAGGCAGGGATCCAGAAAAATTTCTTGAGGATCCTGCCTCTTTTGACGTATAGATCGGAAAAAGTTATTCGGCGCCTTTTTCCAGCATGCTCATGAACTCTTTTGCCGCCTGCGGGATCGGCAGATGGGAGCTGTGGGCAACGACAAGCTGGCGCGGCGGAAGCTCCTCCACGAGGTCGAGCTGGAAGGCCGCCGTCTCTTTTACAAGGCAGTAGTCCGGCACAAACGCGATGCCAAGGCCGATACTCGCCAGGTCGATCAGAAGATCGTTGCTGCCAAGCTCAATTTCCGGCACGAGGTCGAGCTGGAACCGCTGAAACTGGCTGTGCAGGAACTCACTCGTCGTACTCTTGCGGTCGAGCATCAGAATCGGGTACTGCAGCAGCTCTTTTAAGTGAACCGGCCTGTTTTCCAGTTCCGGGTAATATTCGCCGTTTGCGATGAAGATATCGTGGAACGAATGAATCGGAATCGTTTGAAGACGGCTGGAAAGATGCGAGTTTGGATAATTGGTCACGATGAAATCCACCTGGCCGGATTCCAGCAGATCGACGCACTGGGTCGAAGTCTGGTTTGTCACCTTGATGTGGACATTCGGAAAGGAGCGGTGGAAACGGTTCAGGTACGGAACAAGGAAATAGCGGCAGATTGTGTCGCTCGCGCCGATGCGGAGCTGGCCGCCGCCAAGCGTTCCCGCTTCCATAATCTGTGCTTCACCGCGCGCAATCAGGTTGATCGCAGGCTCTACGTGGCGCAGCAGCGTTTCTCCCTCCGGCGTTAACTGCACGCGCTTTGTACTGCGGATAAAGAGCGTGATTCCAAGCTTTTTCTCCAGTACCTTGATCGACTGGCTGACCGCCGACTGCGAGATAAAAAGCAGCTTGGAGGCCTCGGAAAAACTGAGTGTGGTGGCAACGTAATAGAAAACCTTATATAACTCGTAATTAATATCCAAAATAAGCACCTCTTATAAAATATGATATCTTCACTCTAGCACACTTCCCCGAAAGAATGCAAGAAAAAATCTGCCGGAACCGTGAACTTTTTCTCCTCTTTTTCGAGTAAGAGAAAATTCACGGTTCCGGCAGATAAGAAAGAGGAATCAGCCAAGCACTTTGGCGATGGTGGACAAAAGACTGTCGACCTCGATCGGCTTTGCGATATGGGCATTCATGCCGGCGGCAAAAGCCTTCTGCTTATCCTCATCAAACGCATTTGCCGTCATGGCGATGATCGGAATATTGGCAACATCGCCGTCGTCTGCAAGGCTGACGGAAAATACGGCGTTCGAAAGGAGCTCCATCGCGATTTCCTGTACCATATGGCTGACGCTGATCGCCATGCCAAGTCCCGTACCCTGAATGCCGCTGACCGTAGAAGTCTCCTCGCGTGTAAACGATTCAAAGAGGTGCTCCTGGAATTCCCGGCTCATGCCGATACCGTTGTCGCGGACGTGGAATTCGTAGAGCGCATACCCTTTTTTATAGTACGGTTTCTGAATAATACGGACAATGATGGTGCCGCCGTTCTGTGTGAATTTCGTGGCATTGCTCAGCAGATTCAGCAGAATCTGGTTCAGGCGGAAAAAGGTGCTGGCCGGAGGTGGAAATCTTGTTCAGGTATTCCTGCACCTGGTCCGGCTGATTGACGTGGGCGGCAGCAAGAGCGGCAAAGCCGATGATCGCATTCATCCGAAAAACAGATTTTGTTCCGAAATGAAAATAGGAAACAAAAGTTACTTTACATATAAAAGAGCAGAACAGGAAGAAACTTTGAAAAAATTGAAGAAAATTACAAATTATTGTGGAATATGCGGAAAAAATATGGTAGGATGGGGGAGAAGAGAAAAGTGGTTTCAAAATGTTACTTAACGTTCAGTGAAAGTTCTATGGTTACAAAGAAAACAAAAAACAAGAGGAGAAGGAAAATGAAATTTTTACCAAAACCAAAAGAGGTAAAACTCCTGACGGGGGAACATGCACTCTGCTATGACGGCAGAATTGTACTGGATGGCAGACTGCTGGGAAATGGGGATACGTATGCGAAAGTGCTGCAGAAGGGAATCAAAAAGGAAACCGGAATGCAGTACGATATCGGATACGGCGTTCCGGGAAGAAAAGAGACCGGCGCGATTGTACTGGAACTGGATGAGACAAGGAAAAGCCAGCAGTATGTGCTGCAGGTGACAGAGGAGGAAATTCGCATCCAGGGCGGAGACGGAGCCGGCGTGCTCTACGGTGTGCAGACGCTGTGCCAGATGATGCACGAATACGGTGCACTGCTTCCTGCCGTGCGGATCGAGGATGAGCCGGATCTGCCGGTGCGCGGCTATTATCTCGATGAGACGAGAGGCCGTGTGCTGACACTTTCCTATTTAAAACAGGTGGCAGACCGCATGGCGTACTACAAGCTGAACCAGCTGCAGCTCTATGTGGAGCACACGTATCTGTTCTCCGGACTTTCCGAGATGTGGCGCGATGAGACGCCGCTTACGGCAGAGGAAATCCGCGAGCTGGATGCGTACTGCGCAAAGCTTCATATCGAATTGGTGCCGTCAATCGCAACGTTCGGCCATCTGTACATGCTGCTCTCCACAAAGAGCTATGGCGACCTCTGTGAATTCCCAGACAGCTGGAAAGAGCCGTTTTCCTTCTGGGACCGGATGCAGCATCACACGGTGGATGTCTCCGGCGGCAGAGCGATCGAGCTGATCAAGGCCATGATCGAGGAGTACATGGCGCTTTTTGCCACGGATAAATTCAACATCTGCGCGGACGAAACGTTCGACCTTGGAAAAGGAAAATCGAAACCGCTGGCAGACGAGAAAGGCGTTCACCGCCTGTATATCGACTATGTAAAAGAGCTCTGCGAGTTTCTCGTGGCAAAAGGCAAAAAGCCGATGTTCTGGGGCGATATCATCTGCGCACAGCCGGAGCTGATCAAAGAGCTGCCAGAGGAAACCGTCTGCCTGACCTGGGGCTATGCAGCCGAGCAGAGAGAGCATGAGGCAAAAGTGATGGCGGAAGCTGGTGCAAGACAGTATCTCTGTCCTGGGGTCGGCGGCTGGAACCAGTGGATGAACCTGGTGGAGAACAGCTACAAAAATATCGCACGGATGTGCGGCTATGCGAGAAAATACCATGCGGAAGGTGTTTTAAACACAGACTGGGGCGACTGCGGTCACATCAACCAGCCGGATTTCTCGCTTCCGGGCATGATCTACGGTGCAGTATTCTCCTGGGGAGAGGATACAGACCGTTTTGAGGAGCTGAATGAACAGATTTCCCGTCTTGCCTACGGCGACCGGAGTGGAAAATTTGTTTCCTATATGGCAAAAACCGCGGAATGCTCCATTTTCGACTGGTGGGATGCCAATGTGGTTTATGAGGAGAAAGTGCTCGGCCATCCGAACAATCGAAACGCGCTGTTCGACGCGAGAATCCAGGATGAGGCGAAGCGTGCGGCCGCTCATGAAACGATTGCGGCACTGAAAAAAGAACTGAAAAAGACAGCAGGAAAGCTGGAAGAATCCTGCCGTCCGATGGTTCCGGTGCTGGAACTTACGATGGACGCCATCGATCTCTGGAACGAGACGGGTGCGAGACTGTGTGACATCGAGCTTGGAAAAGAAAAAGATGAGGCAGCCTGCGCAGCACTTGCGGGCCGACTGGAAAGCTGGTTTATGAAGTACAAAGCATCCTGGAGAAGCATCAGCAAAGAAGGCGATCTGCATCACATTGCGGAAATTGTATTCTGGTATGCCGATATTCTGCGGGGAAGAAAACCGTACGAAAAATAAAAAAATCTGTTTGTGAACAAAATGAACAGAGAAAGAGAATAAATGAACGATAAAAAGTAACAAAGAAAACGAAAATTTACATAAAAGTGAACAAAAACACTTGACTTTTGCGCAGAAATGGACGAAGATAGAAGTATCGGATCGAAAGATCAAAAATGTCCGTATGGCGTGACAAGAGAGAAAGAAAAAATAATTTTCACAGGGGGAAACAATCATGAGTAAAATCATCGGAAACAATCTGCCGGATATGCCTTGGCAGGAAAAACCAGCAGGAGAGCACATGCCGGTATGGCGCTATGATCAGAACCCGATCATCGGCCGCTATGAGCAGAAACGTTCCAACAGTATCTTCAACAGCGCAGTCGTACCGTTCGAGGACGGATATGTAGGTGTATTCCGCTGCGACAGCCGTTCCATCAGTATGGATATTTTCGTTGGAAGAAGTAAAGACGGTATCCACTGGGAGATCGAGGATGAACCGATCAAATTTGAGGGCACTGACGAGGAGATTCTGACAAGAGAGTACCGTTATGACCCGCGTGTCTGCAAAATCGACGACAAATACTATGTAACCTGGTGCAACGGCTATCACGGCCCGACCATCGGCGTTGCTTACACCTACGATTTCAAGAAATTTGTTCAGCTTGAGAACGCATTCCTTCCGTTCAACCGTAACGGTGTGCTGTTCCCGAGAAAGATCAACGGCTACTACATGATGATGAGCCGTCCAAGCGACAACGGCCACACACCATTTGGCGATATCTTTGTCAGCCAGAGTAAAGATATGGAATTCTGGGGAAGACACCGCCATATGATGAGCCCGGTTCGCGGGGATGAGTCTGCATGGCAGTGCACCAAGATCGGCGCCGGCCCGGTTCCGATCGAGACAGATGAGGGATGGCTGCTGATTTACCACGGTGTTATCACAACCTGCAACGGATACGTATATCGTATGGGATGCGCACTGCTTGATATCGACGAGCCGTGGAAAGTAAAATACAGAACGAAAGACTACATTATGGCTCCGATCACCCAGTACGAGTGCATGGGTGATGTTCCGAACGTAGTATTCCCGTGCGCAACCTTAAGCGATGCAGCAACCGGAAGAATCACTATCTACTACGGATGCGCAGATACTGTAACCGGTATGGCATTCACAACCGTAGATGAGCTGCTGAACTATGTGAAAGAGAATAGCCTTTGATTTATAAGATAACTTAAAAAACGACAAGTCCGCCGGGCTTACGGGTGAAAGAAGCCTGCAGGTCCGGCGGACTTTCTTTTTAAAAATGACCCCATGGACAGTATAAGGAGGCACTATGAAATTTGTAAAAGAGCGTGTGAACGTGATCTGCCAGGAACTGGCAAGACTTTCGATTTCACAGAAAATTAAAATCACCGATATGCAGGTGAAAAATGGATGCTATATCACACCGGCAGAGGCCGATGCATCAAAAGAGCCGTGGACATCGTTTGATACGGTCAATGACCGCTGGTACGGACCGGACAAACATTACTGGTTCCGCACCACCATCACCATTCCGGAGAGCTTCGATGGAAAAAATCTCTGGATGAGAGTCCATGCAGGACTGGACGAATGGGATGACGGAAGAAACCCGCAGTTCCTGCTGTTTGCAAACGGCGAAGTGATCCAGGGTATGGATATCAACCACCGCGAAGTACTTGTAAGAGAAAACGCAAAGGCTGGTGAAAAAATCCAGCTCGACCTGCAGTCCTACACCGGAACGCTGCACAGCGAGTTCCGTCTGCTGGCAGACCTTGAGGAGCATGATGCGAAAATCGAGGAGATCTATTACGACCTCATCGTTCCGATGCAGGGCCTGAACCGTATGGACGAGGATAATAAAACGCGTCTGGATCTCGAAACCGCACTGACCAACACGATCAATCTGCTGGACCTGCGCAAGCCGTACAGTAAAGAGTTCTACGCTTCCATCGAAGAGGCAGAAAAATGCATCCAGGAAGAGATCTATGAAAAAATGGGCGGCTGGGACGAAGTTGTGGCAACGTGCATCGGCCACACCCACATTGATGTGGCATGGCTGTGGACGATTGACCAGGTTCGCCAGAAATCCTGCCGAAGCTTTGCAACGGTATTAAAACTGATGGAGGAGTATCCGAACTATCATTTCATGTCAAGCCAGCCGAAGCTCTACAGCTTTGTAAAGGAAAGACACCCGGAAGTATACGAGAAAATCCGTCAGAGAGTCAAAGAAGGACGCTGGGAGCCGGAAGGCGGCATGTGGGTTGAGGCAGACTGCAACTTGACTTCAGGAGAGTCCCTCGTGCGCCAGTTCCTGTTCGGAAAACGCTTTTTCAAAGAAGAGTTCGGCGTGGACAACAAGATCCTGTGGCTGCCGGATGTCTTCGGATACAGCGCAGCGATGCCGCAGATTCTGAAAAAATGCGGAATCGACTACTTCATGACGACAAAGCTGGCATGGAACGAGTTCAACAAAGTGCCGTACGATACGATGAACTGGGAAGGTATCGACGGAAGCAAAGTCTTCACCCATATGATCACAACGCTCGGCGTCGGCCAGCCGGAGACCAGCTTCTTTACGACATACAACGGTATGCTGCACCCGGACGCGATCATGGGCGGATGGGACCGCTACCAGAACAAGGACATCAACAACGATATCCTGATCAGCTACGGCTACGGAGACGGCGGCGGCGGTCCGACCAGAACGATGCTCGAGACATCCAAGCGTATGGAAAAAGGCATCAAAGGTGTGCCGAAAGTACGCCAGGCATTTGCGAGAACGTATTTCGACGAACTGCATGAGAAAGTAAAAGACAGCAAACGCCTCCCAACCTGGATCGGAGAGCTGTATTTTGAGTTCCACCGCGGAACGTACACTTCAATGGCACGCAACAAACGCGGCAACCGCAAGAGCGAGTACGCGATGATGGAATTAGAGCTTCTGTCCGTTCTGGCTGAAAACGCCGGAAAAGCATACCCGACCGAAGAACTGAACCGCATGTGGGAGACGATTCTGACGAATCAGTTCCACGATATTCTGCCGGGCTCCTCGATCCATGAGGTATATGAGCAGACAAAGAAAGAGTACGCAGAGATTGCAGAAACATCTGCAGAACTGATCAGTGAGCGTCTGAATGCACTCTGTGCGAAGAAGGACGAGAGCGTAACTGTATGGAACACGCTGGGGCACAGGAGAAACGATATCGTAGAGCTTGGCGCAAACAGCGCAGAGGCACTGACCGACGGAACGAACGTGTACCCGGTACAGCAGACGAAAGACGGAGCCGTTATTTATGCGGAAAACCTGCCGTCCAAGGGATATCAGGTGCTGCGTCCGGTAAGCGGGGCAGCTGTGGAAACACCGTTTGCCGTAACAGAAGCAGGAGAAGGCTATATGCTTGAGACACCGTTCTACACCATCAAGATCAATGCAAACGGCGAATTTACTTCCCTGTTTGACAAAGAGAATGACCGCGAAGTGCTGCAGAGCGGAAAAACCGGCAATGAGCTGCGCATCTATGAGGATAAACCGCTGCAGTACAGTGCATGGAACCTGGATATCTTCCACACCGAGAAATCCTGGAAGGTAGAGGGCGTGCGCCGCATGGAGTGGACAGAAAACGGTCCGGTCCGCGCAACTCTTGAAATCGAGCGTGAGGTCATGGATACCGTGATCCGCCAGCAGATCCACTTCTATGCAAAAGACCGCAGAATCGACTTCGAAACCTACGTTGACTGGAAATTTGCCGAGCATGTGCTCAAAGTTCACTTCCCGGCAGACGTTCACAGCGACGAGGCAACGTACGATATCCAGTTCGGTAATGTGACAAGAAAACTGCACACCAACACAAGCTGGGATCAGGCAAGATTCGAGGTATGCGGCCACAAATGGGCCGATCTCTCCGAGGGAGGCTACGGCGTCAGCCTGATGAACGACTGCAAGTACGGCTATTCCATGAAGGACCGTGTGATAACACAGACCCTGATCAAATCCGGAACCGAGCCGAATCTGACCGCAGACCAGGAAGAACATTTCTTTACCTACTCTCTGTATCCGCACGCAGGAACATGGCGCGAGGCAGGTACGGTACAGGAAGCACTGAACCTGAACGTGCCGGCAAAAGCTGTTTCCAGTGCGGCAGAAAAAGACCGTATGGAATTCCTGTCCGTGGACAAGCGCAACGTTGTGCTTGAGACCGTGAAAAAGGCAGAGGACGGCGATGGCATCATTGTGCGTCTGTATGAGGTGGAGAATGCGAGAACGAAAGTGACACTGTACTGCGCAGATGCGATTCTTTCCGCAGAGGAAACCAATCTGCTGGAGCAGCCGGCAGAGAGTGCCATCAATGTGAAAGAAAACGAGATTTCACTTACGATCAAACCGTACGAGATCCGTACCATCCGCATTCGCACGACAAAATAAGAAATCAGAACAGAAAATGCTTCCGGGAGCGCAGAACCAATGCGTTCCCGGAAAAAAGAAAACACAAAAAAGACACCGGATCCGAAATAAACGGAAGACGGTGTCTTTTCAAAAAGCAAAATTAGAAAAACGGTTGCATCAGTCGCCGGTGGAAGCGCGGTACAGAACTTTGGATTCCAGATACGTCACTTCATGCGGCGTGTGCGGATATTTGATCCGGTAAAGAATCTGAAGCGCCAGGCGGGAGCCGAGCTCCTCATTGAAGACCTGAACGGTAGTCAGATTTTCTGCCAGAAGATCCTCGATATTGTTGTCAAAGCCGGATACGGCAACGTCCTCCGGCACGCGCAGTCCCCGCTTTTCAAGAAGCTGCATCAGAATACAGGCAACGTAGTCGCTGGCGCAGACAAAAGCGTCCGGCATGCGGGAAAGGGAGGAAAGGAAAGAATCGATTTCCTCGCGGTAGGAGTCAATCCCAAGCGGTGTGGTCAGGCAAAGAGAAGGATTCGGTGTTTTTCCGGCATCCATCAGTGCCTGGCAGAAGCCCTCATAGCGTTCGCGGTTGGACTGTGCGTAGCCGATATCACCCATGAAGCCCGGAAGAGTGCGTCCTTTCTCGAGAAGATGGGCGGTGATATTGCGGACGCTGTTCCGGCTCTCCATCAGGAGAAGATCGCCGTTCAGTTCATCCGGGGATACGAGGGAGGAAGTGTCCAGGAACACTTTGGGAATCTGTGTCTCTGCGAGCAGACGCAGAAGACGTTCGTTGTACACGTTCAGAACAATGATGCCGTGGACGCTTCCGTTTGTAAGTGTGGGCGGGAGAAAATACGTTTTATCCGCCGAAGTCGGAAGATACGTGTAAACGAGATTGACATTGTGTGTTGAAAATACTTTTGCAATCTGGTGGATGATGGTCATCCAGAAAAGTGAGGTTTCCGGTCTGCAGACGGCAACTGCAATGTTGACCGGCGTGGTCTCCTCCGCGCTGGAAGGATATTGAAAATCTTCCGGGATGGCATAGCCAAGCTCCTGGGCTTTGGCGATGACCTTGGTGCGCAGGGAATCGGAGACACCTTCGTGTCCGCTGAACACCTTCCAGACGGTGGTCCGGGAGATGCCCAGGGAATTTGCAATTTCCTGTAAAGTGACTTTTTTCATAGTTTCAACCGATCCTGTTACAAATTTTAACTACTAACCGATATTATACGCTTAAAGTGTAATTTTTTCAACCTTTCCGTTGGAATACAGAAGGAGGAGATGTGCACGATCGGCACTCGGACAGGAAATCAGGTACGTACGGCTGGTGGTTTCAATGGTATATCCAAGATCTTTTACAGATTTATTCCAGTCGTTCGGTGCATACGCATCCAGCGTTTTCTGCAGTTCATCGAGGCTGCTGCTGTAGGAGCCGGTTGTCTCAAACAGAATATTTTCTGCGTAATACAGCTTGCGGAGCTCCCATTTGCGATACTCGTCCTCCGGAATGGTGCTGTCGCATGGAGCATCCTCGCGGTCCTCGGAGAAGAAGACGAAGGCCCACAGCTCCGGATAATGAATATTGATGACGCCGGTCGGAGCCCATACCCAGTTGTCTTCCGGGAGAACATTTCCGTTTTCATCGGTGCGTTTTACGTAAGTGTTGTCCTTGACATCCACATTCCACTGCACACGGGAGAAGTTCATACGGTAAAATTCTCCGTTTTTCGGTGCGCGGCGCTCTTTCTGGTATTCGTAGAGAGCGGAGAACGGAATCACAACCTCAACACTCCAGCCTTTGTTTTCAGCGGAAGGATCGTTGATTGAACCGTCCACATGGACAGCGGTGCGAAGGCCGTGCATATCGTAGCCATTGAGGCCGCTGCCGCCGTCGCGGTACGGCTCTGCGAGAAACAGATCCCATACCGTGTTCAGAACGTTCATTTCAAATTCATAGTAATGGTACGTATCGGAATCCGGGTCAACGAAGATCTCGAAATCGTTGTCAAAGTAGATGACAGAATCGCGTTCTGTTAAATGACCCCAGATTTCATCGCCGGCAAGGTCGGCAGCAACGTAAAGATTTTCATCATCCCAGAGCATTTTTGCGCGGGTGACAAAACGCGGAAGCGGCATGTGACTGCCCTGGATATCCAGAAATTCATCGGTATACGGTGCGTCCTCCCAGAATGGTTTGTTGATATTTCCGTCCAGATGGAACTCTTTTTTTGCGCGGTGGCAGGTATAAACTGGCGGTGCAAACGGGACAGCCGGAACCGGAATCGTGATGTTTTTGCTCATAAGTAAAAACCTCCCTTTGTAATTTGCAAAATTTAGTAGCGAAAGGTATCATAACACTAAAAGTAATAAATTTCAACATGAAAAATGAACAAAAATGAACGAAATATAACTTATTGTGGACAAAAGTAAAAAAATGAGATACAATAAAGCCGTTTCATAAGAGAATTTTGGGGGAAACAGATCAAAAATACACCGGCAGGAAGAAAACGGCCGGGCAGAAAGCATATAAGGAGGAAAATCAGATGGAAGCATATCAGAATGCGGCCTTTTCGCCGGAAGAGAGAGCGAAAGATCTTCTGGGAAGAATGACATTAAAAGAAAAAGTGGGACAGCTCAACCAGCGGCTGTACGGATTCCGCATCTATGAGCGGCAGGGAGAGGAATTTACCCTGACCGACGAATTCAAAGAAGAAGTAGAGCGCATGGGCGGACTGGGGGTTCTGTACGGCCTGTACCGTGCCGACCCGTGGGCAGATAAGGACGAGAAGACCGGAATCGTGCCGGAACTCTCCGCGAAAGCCTACAATATGGTACAGCACTACGTCATGGAACATTCCCGCCTCGGCATTCCGATGATGATGAGCAGCGAGTGCCCCCATGGCCATCAGGCACTCGGAGGAGGTCTGCTTCCGGTCAACCTGGCTGCCGGAGCAACGTTTGATCCGGCGCTTCTTTCGGAAGGCTACAAGGCATGCGGAAAGCAGTTAAAGAGCGGTCATGTGGAGCTGGCGCTGATGTCGGCACTTGATATGGCGCGTGATCCGAGATGGGGAAGAAGTGAAGAGTGCTACTCTGAGGACCCATGCCTTGCAGCCGCAATGGCAAAAGCAGCCGTGACCGGCATGCAGTCGACCGGCGTCGGCAGCGTGGCAAAACATTTCTGCGCCCAGGGCGAGACGACCGGAGGTGTGAATGCGAGTGCGGCGAGAATCGGGGAGCGTGAGCTGCGTGAAATCCATTTTCCGTCTGCAAAAGCGTGCTGCGAAGCCGGTGTGGAAGGAATCATGGCGGCGTATAACGAGATCGACGGCGTGTACTGCCACAGAAATGCATGGCTGCTTCGCGATGTACTGCGCGGTGAGATGGGCTTTGACGGCATTGTGATGGCAGACGGACTGGCTGTCGATTTCCTGAAAAACACAGAGGGGGATACGCTGCATGCAGCCGTTGCGGCAAGAAAGGCCGGTGTTGATGTGAGCCTGTGGGATGAAGCCTTTGGCCGTCTCGGTGAGGCGGTTGATCAGGGACTTCTGGAGGAGAGCCAGATCGATGAGGCGGTGCTCCGCGTTCTGAAACTGAAATTTGAAAAAGGTCTGTTCGAGCATCCTTATATGGAAGAAAACATGCTTTCCCCGGAAGAAGCCGGCATCCCGGAGGTATCTCTTGCACTGGCGCGGGAGTCTGCTGTGCTTCTGAAAAATGAAAAGACGGTGCTTCCGCTTGCAAAGAAATATAAAAAAGTAGCAGTGATCGGCTACCATGCGGCAGACCGTTACTGTATGCTCGGCGATTATACTCCGCCGGTGCCGGAAAGCGAGTGCGTCACGGTTCTGCAGGGCATGAAGCAGGAAGCACCGGATGGCGTGAAAGTCTCTTATGCGATGGGGTCCGGTTTTTCCGAGGCGGATGAGCATGAAAAAGCAAAAGCGATGGCACTTGCAGAAGAAAGCGATGTGATCGTGGCCGTTGTCGGCGGTTCCTCCTCACGGTTTGGAGGAGCTGTGTTCGATGCAAACGGAGCAGCCTCGAAGGGAACGGGCAGCCGTTCGATGGACTGCGGCGAGGGAATGGACACCGCGAAGGTTCACATTCCGGCCGCGCAGGAAGAACTGATTGCAGCACTTGCCCGCCTTGGCAAACCACTGGTAACGGTTGTAATTGCCGGAAGAGCATACTGTATCGAGAAGATCGAAAATGCTTCCGATGCCGTTTTATATGCATTCTACCCGGGACCGATGGGAGGCAGGGCAGTTGCTGAGCTTCTCTATGGAAGCAGCAATCCGTCCGGCCGTCTTCCGGTTTCTATGCCACGCCACGTGGGACAGATCCCGGTATGCTACAATTATCGGACTTCCGTTGCCCCGGCGTACTGTGATATGACAAGCCAGCCGCTGCATACCTTCGGAGAAGGAAGATCCTACACAACGTTTACCGGCAGTGATGTTTCCGTAACAAAAGAAGAAAATGGTATTTCTGTTTCCTTTACCGTGGAAAATACCGGAAATATGGCCGGAACTTCCGTTCCGTGCCTGTATGTGCGGAAACGTTCCGGCGGCGTTGTGGCAAGAATCAAAGAGCTGAAAGCCTTTACGAGAATTGCACTTGCACCGGGAGAGAAAAAAGAAGCTGTGTTCCATCTTACAAAAGAGGAGCTGAATTTTGTCCAGATTCCGGGAAAACCAGAGGTCATCTGCCATGAGTACGAGCTGATGCTTGAAGATGGAGCAGAGAAATGGTGGACTGGAAACGTGACGGAAATGTAAGAACGGACGAAAAAACATAAAAATATAATAAAAATGAACAAAGAAGGAAACTATATTACAAAATAAAGAAACATAGCTTCCTTCTTTTTGTTTGCAGAAAATGGATAAAAATATAAATGGATCGTATGCTCCGATGCCGTGAAACGAAAAACAAAGGGAAAAACAGGAGAATTTATGGGAAAAGTGCTTAAAAAGTATCGGTTTAAATTGCGTAAAAGTAACAAAATGATATTTGTGTTTAAAAATTAATTGACAAATAAGGAAACAAAATGTAAAATAAATTTATCAAAACAGTGTTGGATAAATCTTAAATAACAGATTTGATTGTGGCAGTTGCACAAAAAAGAAGCAGCATGCGAGGATGATGCGAAAGCAAAATGTTCAAAATGTTCACGACAAGGGATGCTCCAATCAAGGAAAACACGAAACCTTTAAAAGGGAGGACAAGAGAGAAATGAAAGAGAAACCAACAAAAGCAAAGAAAAAAGGCCGCACCATCCGCGCCTTTAAGAGAGACATCTCGCTTTGGCTTTTCTGTGTTCCGGGCGTAATCCTGACATTCATCTTCAGCTACATTCCGATGTATGGTGTACAGATCGCGTTCCGCCGCTTTAATGCGACAGCCGGAATCACAAAGAGCCCGTGGGTAGGCATGTACTACTTTGAGAGATTCTTCAACTCTCCATACTTTGCTTCCACCATCAAGAACACATTGATCCTGAGTCTGTACGGACTGGTTGTATCATTCCCGATTCCGATCATCCTGGCACTGATGCTGAACTCCTTCCGCCATAAGAGATACCGGAAAGTGATCCAGACCGTCACCTACGCGCCGAACTTCATTTCCACCGTAGTTATGTGTGGTATGATCATTCTGTTCCTGTCTCCGTCCGTCGGTGTTATCAACCACGTACTGGAAGCAATCGGAATTCCGGCGGTCAACTTCATGGCGAAAAAAGCCTACTGGAGACACATTTATGTGTGGACCGGCGTATGGCAGAGTACAGGATGGAGCTCTGTTATTTACTTCGCAGCACTCGCCGGCATCAGCCCGGAGCTGCATGAGGCGGCAAAGGTAGACGGCGCAACGAAATTACAGCTGATCCGTCACATCGACCTTCCGCTGATCATGCCGACCGCAACCATTCTTCTGATTATGAACTGCGGAAGCATTCTTTCCGTCGGCTTCGAAAAAGCCTTCCTTCTGCAGAATAACCTGAATGCCAGCGTATCCGAGATCATTTCTACCTACGTCTATAAGGTCGGTCTGATCAACAACGATATGTCGTATTCTTCAGCAATCGGTCTGTTCAATACCATCGTAAACATGGTTATGCTGATCATTGTCAATACGATATCTGATAAACTTTCGGGCAACAGCCTGTGGTAGGAGGAAACGAAAACATGAGTAAAGAAAATACCGCAGTGACAAAAAAGAAAATGAAACGATGCAAAGAGGACGTCGTTTTTGACGCAGCCTGCTTCATTATCCTGACACTGGTTCTGTTTGTTGTGGCATATCCGCTGTACTGGGTTATCATTTCATCCATCAGTGCGCCAAGCGCCGTATCGAGTGGTAAAGTACTGCTTCACCCGATCGGATTTACCCTGAAAGGCTACGCAGAAGTATTTAAAAACGACCAGGTTATGAGAGGCTTTTTAAACTCCCTGATCATCACCTTCTGCGGTGTTATGGTCAACCTGATCGTAACGCTTCCGACATCATATGCACTTTCCAGAAGCAATTTCTCCGGAAAGAAACCGATCACCATTTTTTACCTGATCACCATGTTCTTCGGCGGCGGTCTGATCCCTACATACCTGGTTATTCAGAGACTGCAGATGCTGAACACGATCTGGGCACTGATTCTTCCAGGATGCTTAAGCGTATACAACATGATCGTGGCAAGAACCTTCTTCAAGTCGAACATTTCGGAAGAGCTGTATGAGGCAGCTGAAATTGACGGCTGTACCCAGGCGAGATTCTTTTTCCAGATTGCACTTCCGCTTTCCAAAGCGATCATCGCAATTCTGGTTCTGTACTATGGTGTCGGCCACTGGAACTCATACTTCTCAGCACTCGTTTATATTTCGGACAAGGCGAAATATCCGCTGCAGCTGGTTCTGCGTAACATCCTGATCACGAACCAGACCGCGCTGTCGCAGACAGCAACAACGGCAGCAGCAAGAGCAGCACTGCAGGAAAAACAGCAGCTGATCGATGTTATGAAATACTCGCTGATCATCATCAGCAGTATCCCGGTTCTGGTTATGTACCCATTGGTGCAGAAGCACTTTGTAAAGGGTGTTATGATCGGATCCATGAAGGGTTGATTTACAGCAGAAACTTATTTGACGATTTATCTGCCGCACGGGAAACAGCGGTATGTAAATAAAGGGTCCGGACAACGGACAGGCAAAAGCGCTTCCGGCGGAAAATGCCGCCGGAACAACACAGGAGGGAAAAATCATGAAAAGAAAAGCAGTCGCAGCAGTTTTAACTGCAGTAATGGTGGCATCTATGTTTACCGGATGCGGAAGTGATAAGGGAAGCAGCTCTGCAAAGAGTACTTCTGCAGCATCCGCAGCAAACGACACCGTGGATGAAGACGGAAAAGTAAACGGCATTATGTATCAGGAAGGTCTTCCGCTGGTAGATGAGGGAGCTTACACCTTCTCCATCTTCTGCGATGATTCCAGCGAATCCGGCGAGTTTATTATGCTCGATGAGTTCAAAAAACAGACCAATGTAGACGTTGACCTGAAAATTTATCCATATGAAACAGCAACAGAGAGACTGAATCTGGACCTGAACTCCGGAGATTACGCAGATGTGATCGGCGGATGGACCTTAAGCGACAATGCAATCCTCACCTACGGTGTAAACCAGGGCGTATTCATTCCGCTGGAAGATTATTTTGAAAAATACTGCCCGAACATTTCTGCGATCCTGGATCTGCCGGGTGTAAGAGAAAAAATGACAGCACCGGACGGACACATCTACACGATTCCGTACGTATGCGCCGATACAACCGTTGGATACAGCCCATACATCAATACGAAATGGCTGGAAAATGTTGGTATGAGCATGCCGACCACTACAGACGAGTTTGAGGCAGTTTTAAAAGCATTCAAAGAGCAGGATGCAAACGGCAACGGCGACGCTTCCGATGAAATCCCGTTCTCTACAGACCCGAACAACAAACATATCGAGGCTATGGCCGGTTACTTCGGACTTCCGATGAACAAACTTGGTATTGCAATCCAGGATGAAAAGGTTGTTTACGGCGGTGTCAGCGATACGTATCGTGAGTTCCTTTCCTGGTTCCACAAACTGTATGCAGAAGGACTCGTAGACGTAGAGCTTTACACACAGGACAGCTCCACCTGGGAAGGTAAAGGAAATCAGGATCTGTACGGCGTTTCCATCGCATACGGAAGCAGAGAGTTTACCGGAATCCCGGATGCAGAGGAAAAAGGCGATTTCGATTCCATGCCTGTTCTGAATACAGACAAAGGCGGAATCTGGCTGCGCGATACGGAAGGCTTCAGCGTATACAGAACCCAGGCTGTCATCACAAACAAGGCAGAGCATCCGGAAATCATCTGCCGCTGGTTTGACAATGCATTCGCACTGGAGAACGGCATCGGCTGCAACAGAGGACCGGTTGGCGTGATTGTAAACAAAGAGGATGACGGATACCATGCGATTGACACCACCACACTGTCTGAGGAAGATCAGGAAAAATATTCCTGGGGCAATCTGTGGCCGCAGTCTCTGCCGAAATATCTGCCGGCAGACTTCGAATTTGTAGAAGCGCATCCGATGTACGATGAGAAAAAAGCGACAGAGGAAGCTTATGAGGCAAATCTGACCAAAGAGATTATTCCGTCCTACTGGATTGACCTGGATAAGATTGATACCTTCTCTGATACGAACACAGCAATCAAAGATTTCTTTGAGCAGCAGCAGGCACAGTTCGTATGCGGCGAGCTTGACATCGACAACGATGCTGACTGGCAGGCTTATGTAGACGGTATGTACTCTCTGGGACTTGAGGACTGGGTAGCAACTCAGGGTATTGAGGAAATCGCGAAATAAATAGGAAAAGGTAATGATATTTCCTATGGAATGAAAAAAAGGCATATTACAGTGTAAAACGGTAATATGCCTTTCTTTTTGGGCAAGAACTGATACAATGGGAAGGAACAATAAAGGGGTAATTGGATCGGATAAAAAAAGCTGTGCCCGGAGTCTTTTTTTCTTTACTTTTACGGGAACAAAAAAGAATCCGGGAGCACAAAAAAAGGAGGATCTGGAAGATATGATGCAGGACTGGTTTCGGAACGCAAAGCTGGGCATTTTTATCCATTATGGGATTTATGCGGTGGGTGATGTGTCGGAGTCATGGTCGTTCCACAACGGAAATATCTCTTATGAAGACTACATGAAACAGTGCGAAGGCTTTACGGCATCGAAGTTTGATGCAAAAAAATGGGCGGAGCTGTTTCAAAAAGCAGGTGCGCAGTACGTGGTTATGACAGCAAAGCACCATGACGGCGTGGCACTGTTTGACACCGGATATAGTGATTTAAGTGTTGTGAAGAAAACGCCGGCAGCGCGCGACCTTGTAAAAGAGTATACAGCTGCCATGCGTGAGGCAGGTCTGAAAGTCGGCCTTTATTATTCGCTGATCGACTGGTCGGATCCGCGGTATCGCACGGTTTACCCGGAAGGAATGAAAAAAGAAGACTGTTTGAACGATATCTATGGTTCCCCGGCCGGAAAAGAGGAGGAGCCGCAGAAATGGCAGGAGTTTCTGGAATTCAACAATCATCAGTTAAAAGAACTGATGTTGAATTACGGAACGGTGGATCTTTTATGGTTTGATGGTGACTGGGAACGGAGCGCGGCACAGTGGAAGATGCCGGAATTCAGGGAATATCTGCATACGCTGAATCCGAACGTTGTATTGAATTCGAGAATGCAGGGCTACGGAGATTATGAGACACCGGAGCAGGGAATTCCGCTGTACGGACCGAAAGGCGAGTGGGAATTCTGTACGACGATCAATGATTCCTGGGGATATCGTCCATCGGACAATGATTACAAGAGCAGCGGCCAGATCGTGCGTATGTTCTGCGACTGTATTACCCTCGGCGGAAGGATGCTGCTGGATATCGGACCGAAAGAGGACGGAACGCTCGATGAGCGTCAGGAGAAGGTGCTGCTGGATCTCGGCGGATGGATTCATGACCACGAGGAAGCGGTATTTGGAACGGAAAAAGGACTGGATTATAATCATTTCCTCGGTGGAAGCACGATTTCGGCGGATAAGAAGACGATGTATCTTTTTGTCTATGATAAGCCGCAAGAGACGTTGTGCGTGAAAGGCATTAAAACTCCGGTAAAAAGGGTGACGGTTCTGCATACGGGAGAAGAACTTCGGTTCTCCTATACGGGTTCCCTTCCATGGAGCGGCATTCCGGGAACACTTTGGATCTGGGCAGGAAAGATGAGCATTCATCCGTTTGCAACGGTTGTGAAGGTAGAGCTTGAGGATGAGATCACCTACAATCTGGGACACGGGGAAGTCGTAACCTTTAATGAGTAAAACGATTCGGACAGAGGAGCTTATGAGATGAAGAGAATAATTGGCTATGTAAATACGGCGGATTTAAATCATATGCGAGAAGAGGATGTGCGGGCACTTACCGTGATCAATATTGCATTTGGTCTGATCCGGGACGGAGAAGTTGTATGGGATGCAAAGGATGCACGGGATGGAATAGTATCCATTCGGAAAAGCAATCCGGAGCTGAAGATTGTATTGTCCGTAGGCGGCTGGGGAGCAGACGGCTTTTCCCAGGCTGCAAGAACAAAAGAGGGAAGAGAGCGGTTTGCTGCGAGTGCACTTGCAATTGTGAAGGAGTATGGTCTGGACGGCATTGACATTGACTGGGAGTATCCGGGCACATCACTGGCAGGAATTGCGTCGGACAGATCGGATAAAGAGAATTATACGCTGCTTCTGGCGGAGCTTCGGAAGACACTGGACACGTACAGAGAAGGCATGCTTGTAACGACAGCAGTCGGCGGAGATGTTTACTTTGCACTGCAGACAGATATGAAGGAGGCCTCCCGGTATCTGGATTATGTGCAGCTGATGACGTATGATCTGCAGGGCGGTTTCCAGAAGGTGACGGGACATCATGCGGCGCTGTATCACAGTGAGGGAAACCTGTTTGACGCATGTGTGGAGAAGGCAGTGAACGGTTTTGCAAATGCAGGCGTTCCAATGGAGAAGCTGATCCTTGGCGTACCGTTTTATTCCAGAAAATGGGATGGAGTAAAAGGCGCCGGATGCCGCAACGGGCTTGGAATGGAAGCAGAGACGGTCGGAGGATATGGCGGTGACTATGGCGAGCTCAAAGAGAGCTGGATCGGAAAGAGGGGATTTATCCGGTATTGGGATGAGCAGGCGAAGGTTCCGTATCTGTTTGACGGGGAGACATTTATCAGCTATGAGGACTGCGAGTCACTGGGTGTGAAAATTGCGTACCTGAAAGAAAAGGGCATGGGGGGCATTATGTTCTGGGAGTATAAATGCGATCCCAGCGGAGAATTACTTTCATTTATAAAGAAAAATATGTAGCGTAGTGACCCACAGCCGGTATGTGAAAAGGCTCCTCGCTCCGGTGTTCCTGAAAAATCGCAAGGAATCCTTTTTCACATGGCGTCTGCCGCCGGTGGGCGGATGTACGTTGTGGAGACGGATAGAAAAAAAGAGGAAGGGATAGATAGAATCATGATCTCAGAAAATTTAAGAAAATATGCAACGGAAAAATTTGAGAGACGGAGAGAGCTTCTGGCTCCGGTGATGCCTGTTATCGAAGAAAAATTGAAACAGTGCAGTGAAGAAGAGGCTGTGCTGATGAAGTTTCTGTATGGTACGATGCCGGTAAGGGATGCGGGAGAATATGGATTTGACCTTTTTCTTTCGTACGTGAAGCATGCGCTGATGCTGCGGGAGAAGGTGGCATGGTGTAAGGAGCTGCCGGAGGATGTGTTTGTAAATTATGTGCTGTATGGCCGGATCAATTCCGAGGATATTACGGACTGCAGACCGTTTTTTTATGAGCAGATTATGGGGCGTGTGGCCGGAATGAGCCTTTGGGAGGCAATTCTGGAGATTAATTACTGGTGTGCGGAACATGCAACGTATGAGGCAACGGACAGCAGAACAGCATCTCCGATGACAATGTATCGGAGTGGAAAGGGACGCTGCGGCGAGGAGTCAACGTTTGCAGTTACGGCGTATCGGAGTGTCGGTATTGCGGCGCGACAGGTCTATACACCAAGATGGGCGCACTGTGATGACAATCATGCGTGGGTTGAGGTGTTTGTGGACGGCGAGTGGCATTTCCTTGGCGCCTGTGAGCCGGAAGAAGTGCTGGATACCGGCTGGTTCTCGGGTCCGGCGAATCGGGCAATTCTGATTCATACGCGGAACTTCTCGGATTATGTGAAGGAAAGTAACGAGGAGTATCTTGGAAAAGAAGGAGCGCTGTACTACTTTAACCATACAGATTTTTATGGCAGAACGAAGCTGGTGAAGATTCTTGTGAAGGATGAGAATGGAAAACCGGCTGCAGGAGCGCATATTGCGGTTGAAATCCTGAATATGGCAGAGTTTTTCCCGGCTGCAGTGATGATTGCGGATGCGGACGGAGAAGTTCAGATGACACTTGGCCTTGGCGATATCCGGGTACGGGCATTTGACGGAATACGCCGGGCGGAAGCCATGATGCGGATTGAGGAGGAGGATTCGCTGGAACTGGTGCTTCGTGAAGAGGCGGTTCCGGAAGCGGATGACAGGTGGCAGACGCTGGAAATCCGGGCACCGAAGGAGGTGCCGGTACGGAATGTCGTTGCCACAAAGGAGCAGAAGGAGCGCAATGCGGCACGGATGGCAGAGGCGGAACGGCTTCGGAAGGCACGGTTTGCAGCATGCTTTGATGAGAAAAAGGCTGCTGCGTATCCGGAAGCGGAAGAGATTTTCCACCGGGCAGGAGAGAATTTTGAGGAGGTTTATACATTCCTTTCCAAAGATGAAAATCCGAACCGGAAGAAGCTGCTGTTTTCGCTGGCTTTAAAGGATGCGAAGGACTTGAAGGCATCCGTTTTAGAGGATCATCTCGACTGCGAGCAGGGGGATCTGCCGGAGGAGATTTTCAGGAAGGATCTTCTTTGCCCGCGTATTTTCCTCGAGGAGCTGACGCCGTATCGGAGCATGATCCGCGGATTTTTTGAAGAGGAGACAAAACGTAGCTTTGTGGAGCAGCCGGAACGGATTCTGGATTATCTTAAGAAGAATATTACCTTCCATCCAGAAGAAGAGTATGACACGATCATGGCAACGCCGGTCGGCGTCCTTACCATGAAACAGGGAAGTCCGCTGGCACAGAAGATTCTGTTCGTGGCAATCTGCCGGAGCCTCAATGTAGCGGCAAGACTGAATCCGGTGACACTGGAGCCGGAGTATTACCGTGATGGGGCATTCCACAGTGTGGAAACAGAAGCTGCTGTTTTGAAGGATGAAACGGAAAGTGCGGTTCTGACACTGAATGCGGAGGATGGAAGCGCATGGAAGTATTATCAGACGTGGACCATCGGAAAGTGGAACGGAACAGTGTTTGAGACGCTGAATTACGAAGAAACCGCATTCAATGGCAAAACACTGGCTCTGACCCTGGAGCCGGGCTGCTATCGTCTGATTACAAGTATGCGTATGCCGAACGGTGACCAGCATGCTGCATACCGCGTGTTTGAACTGAAGGCGGGAGAAGCAAAAGAGATTTATCTGGAAGCCGTGAAAAAAGAGCTGGATGAGCTGTTAGAGCACATCGAACTGCCGGAGATCACGCTGGAGGATCTGGATGGAAAGGCGCATACCCTGAACGATCTCACCAAAGACGGCCCGATCCTTCTGGCCTTCCTCGGAACCGGAGAGGAGCCGACCGAGCATGTTCTGAATGAGCTGATCGAAATCGCAGAGAAGTGGAACGCAAAAGACGCTGCCATGGCAGCCGTGCTCCGCACGAAAGCCGACCTGGAAAACACGACTTTCCAGAAAGCCCGCGCAGCAATCCACAATATGTCCCTCTACCTCGACCCATCCGACGACGCCCCGGCGATCGCCGAAAAAATGGGAATCGACGCAGAAAAACTCCCACTGCTGATCCTCGCATTGCCGGGAAACATCGGCGGACGCGCTTATGCCGGATATAACGTCGGCAGCGTCGGACTGATGCTGCGGCTGATGGAAGAGGCGGCGAAAGCGTAAGTTAATACTAAAAAAACAGGCTGACGCATGAATGCGGCAGCCTGTTTTTTTAAAGAACGCCCAGTTTTTTCAACTGTGCCACGCCATCTTCATATCCCGTAAAATGAATTCCATGAATCCCTGCCTGCTCTGCGGCCTCGACGTTTGCTTTGGTGTCGTCGAGGAATACGCAGCGGTCCGGGGTGAGGGAGAATTTCTGGATCAGGTGCTGGTAGATCTCCGGTTCCGGTTTTGTTAAATGGCAGGTGTAGGAGAAGAGGGTTCCGTCCATGTAGGGGAGGAAGGGCATTTTCTCTTTGGTGCGCTCGAAGAGGTCTCCGGAGTAGTTGGAGAGGATGTAGAGGCGGTAGCCTTTTTCTTTTAAGGAGCGTACCCAGCTTTCTGCATACGGCAGCGGGGTGATGGTTTCCTCGCAGTGGGCGAAAACCTCTTTGATTTCTTCGGTGTATTCCGGGGCGAGGGAGCAGAATCCTTTTACAATCTCCTCCGGTGTGAGAATTCCGCGGTCGAACTGGCGCCAGTAAGGGCTTTCGAAGGTTGCGGCGGTGATTGCTTTCGTTTTTTCCGGACCGAAAGCAAAGCGTTTCAGATAGGACTCGTAGTCCCAGTTGACGAGTACGCGGCCTACATCAAAAATAATGGTATCAATCATGACTGTTTTTCTCCTTTGTCTGATTTGTCGTTCTCATCGCGGTGCGACAGAACCTTGGCAACCAGCATCATGGCATAGATGAGCACTGGTACGGTAATCGCACAGTAGAGGCAGACCGTCAGCGCCTTGTGTGCAAACGGCGTGTCGATAAACGCAAAAATCATGGCGCCAAGCCCGAATCCGATCAGGACCGCGATGGCGAGAAGGGCGCCGATCTGTTTGAGTCGTTTCATAAAAATCTCCGATCGTTTACTGAAAATAAAATATAAAGAAACATAACCAAGTGTAGCACAGTTGAAAAGAAACATCCACCGCAAGTTTTAAGAATTTTTTAGAAAAAATTAATGGCGCTTTCGATTGCTTTTTTCCCTCAAAAGGGATAGAGTATTGGCATATACTTTGAAAAAGGAGAAACGAGAACAAAATGGATAAACTGAAAGAAAAACTTTCCCGCCTGATGTACGGCCGCTACGGCATCGATCAGCTGGGCAATTTTATGATGTGGGCGGCAGTTGCCATGATGATTTTCGGAGCGGTTGTACGGAGCTCCCTTATCTACACCCTGGCACTCGTCCTGATCGTCTGGGCGGATGTGCGCATCATGTCCAAGAACCATTCCAAACGGTATGCGGAAAACCAGAAATTCCTGGAACTGAAAAACCGCGTCGCCGGATTCTTCCGAGGCGGAACCCGTGCATTCAAGGATAAAGAGCACTGCTACTTCCGCTGCCCGTCCTGCCATCAGCAGGTGCGTGTGCCGAAAGGAAAAGGCCACATCGAGATCTGCTGCCCGAAATGCGGAACAAAATTCATCAAAAACACCTGATAAAAAGGAGCAGTGCGATTCATGTTTGGTTATGTGACCATCCGAAAGGATGACCTGAAAGTCAAAGATTACAATAAATATCAGGCATACTACTGCGGTCTGTGTCAGGATATCAAAGAGGCGTATGGAAAAAAGGGTCAGGCGATGCTGACGTTTGATATGACATTTCTTTCCATCCTGCTGACCGGGCTTTATGAGTGTGAGACAAAAGAAGAGGAGCATTACTGCTTTCTTCATCCCGGCAAAAAACATAAATGCCTGCGGAACAAATACACAAAATACTGCGCAGACATGAACGTGCTGCTCGCCTATTACAATCTGCTGGATGACTGGGAGGACGAGAAAAACTACGCGGCGTTTACAGTGGCAAAGGCTTTGAAAAAATCTGTGACACGCATCGAGGCATCGTATCCGCGCCAGACGAAAGCAGTGCAGGATTACCTCGAAAAGCTGCATGCATGCGAGAAGGAAAACAATCCAGACCTCGATCTTGCGGCGGGCTATACCGGAGAGGTGATGGCGGAGATCTATATTCCGGAGGAGGACATCTGGAGCGATGATCTGCGCCAGGTCGGCTTTTACATCGGAAAATTCATTTACCTGATGGATGCGCTTGATGACGTGGAAAAAGATAAAAAGAGCGGAAACTACAACCCGTTTCTGTCCATCGCAGATCAGCCGGACTTCGAGGAAACCGCAGAAAAAATCCTGCTGATGATGACGGCGGAAGCGTCGCGTGCATTTGAAAAACTTCCGATCCTGGAAAATGTAGACATTCTGCGAAATATATTGTATGCTGGTATCTGGGAAAAATACGAAATGCGAAAAAGCGCAAAAGAGCGCCAAAAAGAGGAGAAATAAAGACTGATGACAGATCCATATGAGGTGCTGGGCGTGTCCCGCGGGGCTTCGGACGATGAAATCAAAAAAGCATACCGAAAACTCAGCCGGACGTATCACCCGGATGCCAATATCAATAATCCGAATAAAGCAGAAGCAGAAGAAAAATTCAAACAGGTGCAGCAGGCGTACAAACAGATCATGGATGAACGCGAGCACGGCACCTCGTACCAGAGCGGAGGTTCGTCGTATGGCGGAGATGCTTACGGCGGCTATGGCCCGTTCGGCGGCTTCGACCCATTCGGCGGCGCGTACGGAAACGGCGGCTCCGCACGGAATGATTATGGAAATTCCGAGCAGGAAATGCGGCTGCAGGCGGCAGCCAACTACATCAACAGCGGCCACTTCCGCGAGGCGATGAACGTGCTGAACGACATTTCCGACCGCAGCGGAAAATGGTATTTCCTGCATGCGATCGCAAATTCGCGCCTCGGCAACAACATCAATGCCGTGCAGGATGCCGAGATGGCAGTCAAATTAGAACCGCAGAATCTGCAGTACCAGCAGCTTTTAAGCCAACTCCGGGGTGGGGGTCAGTGGTATTCCGACATGGGAAGCGGCTACGGCTACGAGAGAAGTGCAGGTGATCTCGGAAAATGGTGCTGTGAATGTATGGCAATCAATGCCATCTGCAATTGCTGTTGCTGCGGCGGAAGAGGATTTTTCTGCTGTTGATCAAAAAATAATTACAAGAAATGTATAAAAGTGAACATTCAGGGGAGAATAACAGTGTCATCGAAATTCCCCTGTTCGATGATACAAAAGAAAAATAAGGAAATACTTATCCTCCCCTTAAAAGCCCCGCTGCAGCCAAAAAAACGGTTCGCTGTGGGGCTTTTTTCTAACAGCCGAAAGTCCTTGTTTTTCCCATCAAAACAGATTATAATGAAAGAGATCGCAATTATGACCGGAGCAAAAAAATACGAACGGATCATAGAAAGAAAACAGAAAGAGAGAAAAGCTATGGAACGAAAAACAGCATGGAATGAGTACAAGAAAAAAGATATGAAAAAGCTGGAAAAATTAAACGCCGGCTACCGCGCATTCCTGGATCACGGAAAAACGGAGCGTGAGTGTGTAAAGGAAAGTGTACGTCAGGCAGAAGAGGCCGGATACGTAAGCCTCGACACCTATGTAAAAGAAAATCGTGCGTTAAAACCGGGTGACAAGGTTTATGCTGTATGCATGAAGAAGGCCATTGCCCTGTTCCAGATCGGAACCAAGCCTCTGACAGAGGGTATGAATATTCTCGGTGCGCACATCGATTCTCCGCGTCTTGACGTAAAACAGAATCCACTGTATGAGGACAACGGATTTACATATCTTGATACCCATTATTACGGTGGTATCAAAAAATGGCAGTGGGTAACGCTTCCGCTTGCAATCCACGGTGTTGTAGCCAAGAAGGATGGCGAAGTAGTGGATGTAGTCATCGGCGAGGATGATAACGATCCGGTATTCTGTGTGACAGATCTTCTGATTCACCTTTCCAGAGAGCAGCAGACCAAACCGGCAAGTACGGTAGTAGAGGGCGAGAACCTCGATCTTCTGATCGGAAGCCAGCCGCTGGAAGGAACAGAGAAAGATGCAGTGAAAGCCATGACCTTAAAGCTCTTAAACGACAAGTATGGCATCGAAGAAGAGGATTTCCTCTCCGCAGAGCTTGAAATTGTACCGGCAGGAAAAGCGCGTGAGCTTGGTATGGATGCCAGCATGATTCTTGCATACGGCCAGGATGACCGTGTATGCGCATACACTTCTCTTGTCGCAATGCTCGAGGTGGAAGCACCGGAGAAGACATCCTGCTGCCTGCTCGTAGACAAAGAGGAGATCGGAAGCGTCGGAGCAACCGGCATGCAGTCTCATTTCTTCGAAAACACCATGGCAGAGCTGCTTGCACTTGCAGGTGAGGGAACGGAGCTTGCACTTCGGAGATGTCTGGCTTCTTCCAGAATGCTTTCTTCCGATGTAAGTGCAGCGTTTGATCCGTTGTATGCAGCAGCATTTGAGAAGAAAAACGCTGCATTTTTCGGAAAAGGTATCGTAATTAACAAATTTACAGGAGCAGGCGGAAAGAGCGGCTCAAACGATGCCAATGCAGAGTACGTCGGAGCTCTTCGCGCTATCTTTGATGATGCAAAAGTAAATTGGCAGACAGCAGAACTTGGTAAAGTTGATGTCGGAGGCGGCGGAACCATCGCCTACATCATGTCTCTGTACGGTATGGAAGTGATTGACTCCGGTGTACCGGTTCTCAGCATGCATGCTCCATGGGAAGTAACCAGCAAAGCAGATGTTTACGAGGCCAAGAAGGCCTATGTGGCATTTTTGAAAAATGCATAAATAATATTGAGGAGGTTTGAAACGTTTGGACAGTGACATAGTCGGCAGTATTCTTTTGCAGGTCGTATTGATAGCGGTCAATGCGGTATTTGCCTGCGCGGAGATCGCTGTGGTCTCCTGCAACGACGCTAAACTGGAAAAAATGGCACAGGAGGGAAACAAAAGAGCGGCGAAGCTGTTTCATCTGACGGAACAGCCATCCCGTTTTCTTGCAACGATACAGGTGGTCATCACTCTGTCCGGTTTTCTTGGAAGTGCCTTTGCAGCAGAAAATTTTTCGGATCGAATCGTTTCCGCTCTTGTGGACGCGGGTATGAAGATTCCGGAAAAGACACTGGATGCGATTGCCGTTGTGCTGATTACGCTGCTTTTATCTTATATCACCCTGATCTTTGGCGAACTGGTGCCGAAAAGGATTGCAATGCAGAAGGCTGAGCAGATTGCGCTCGGGATTTCCGGTCTTGTAAGCGGTGCTTCGAAAGTGTTTGCACCGCTTGTGTGGCTGTTGACTGCATCGACAAACGGTATCCTGCGCCTTCTGGGGATCGATCCGGATGAGGACGACGATCAGGTGACGGAGGAAGAAATCCGAATGATGGTAGATGCCGGCAGCGAAAAAGGCGCGATCGACAATGAAGAAAAAGATATGATTCAGAACGTATTTGAGTTTGATGATCTGACCATTGATGAAATCTGCGTCCACAGAACCGATGTAGATCTTCTGTGGCTGGAAGACTCGATGGAGGAGTGGGAGCAGCTGATCCATGAAAGCCGCCATTCTTATTACCCGGTCTGTGGTGAAAATGTGGACGATATCATCGGCGTTCTGGACGCCAAGGATTATTTCCGGCTTCGCACCAAGGACCGCGATCATGTCATGAAAGAAGCAATCAAACAGCCTTATTTTGTTCCTGAAAACATCAAGGCTGCCACGCTGTTCCAGAACATGAAAAAGACCGGCAACTATTTTGCCGTGGTTCTGGATGAGTACGGCGGCATGGATGGAATTATCACCGTGCGTAACCTGATCGAGCAGCTTGTCGGGGACTTGAATGATGAGGCGGAGATCGGGCAGCCATCGGAAATTGAGCTGATTTCCACAGACACCTGGAAAATCATGGGAAGTGCCTCGTTGGATGATGTGGCGGAGGAACTGAAGATCAAACTGCCGGTCGATGAATATGAAACGTTCGGCGGCTACATTTTCGGCGAACTCGGTGCGGTTCCGGATGACGGCAGCCAGTTTGAACTCGAGACCGACGATCTCTGGATCAAGGTCATGCGGGTCAAAGAACACCGCGTGGAAAATACGGTGGTAAAGAAACTGCCTCCGAAAGAAAAAGGAGAGCAGGAGGAACGTAAGGAGAGGGAATGAAACGTGAACTGGATACAGCAGACCGGAAAATTGTGGAACTGCTGCAGGAAGATGCAAGGCTTCCGCTCAAAAGTATTGCAGACAAGGTAAGTCTCACTTCGCCGACGGTTTCGGCGAGAATCGACCGCCTGGAAAAGGACGGGGTGATCACCGGCTACCGTGCGAGTGTGAACCCGGAGGTTTTCGACTATCGGATCAAGGCATTCATCAATCTGGAGGTTGAGCCGGTGCGGAAAAAGGAATTCTATCCGTACATCACCGACTGCCCGAATGTGATCGAGTGCAACTGCGTGACCGGCGACTATTCGATGCTGATGGAGGTTGTGTTCCACACAACATCTGAGCTGGATCAGTTTATCGGCCAGCTTCAGCATTTTGGAAGAACGAAGACGCAGATCGTGTTCTCTACATCGGTGGAACACAGAGGAATTCCGCTCGGCGATACCAGAATCCCGATTCTGGAGCAGGAAGAAGAAAAAGGTTGATTTTCTGCGGACTTTCCGATATACTAAAGCGTGTTACAAAAACCGGAATCCCGCTAGGGGACGGCGCGAAAAAAACGCGCTCAGAGAAACAGATAAAGGATGGATAATAACATGAGTTTATTACAGAATTGGCGTGATATCGCCTATAATCAGGAAGCAGACAAAAAACAGCTCCAGCAGTTCTGGACCAATTATTTCCTGATTGAGAAAAACATTTACGAGCAGCTTCTTTCCAACCCGGATGAAGTGGTAAAAGGAACCGTAAAAGAGCTGGCAGAGAAATACAAAGTGGACGTTATGACCATGGTTGGTTTCCTGGACGGCATCAACGACAGCCTTGTGATCCCGAACCCGATCGAGGAGATGGAAGAGGATACCGTTGTTACACTGGCTTACGATAAAGAGCTTCTGTACAAAAACATGGTAGACGCAAAAGCAGACTGGCTGTACAACCTGCCGATGTGGGATGAGATCTTCACAGAAGAGCAGAAGAAAACGCTTTACATGGAGCAGAAAAAATCCGGCACTGTAATCAAAGGCAAAAAAATCGGAAGAAACGATCCATGCCCGTGCGGAAGCGGAAAGAAATACAAATACTGCTGCGGTAAAAACGCATAAGAAAGAATTTTCGAGAAGAGACCGGGGAGCCGAAAGTTGAAAGGCTTCGCGGTCTCTTTTTCTATGAAGAGGGAGAAGCAGAATGCAGGAGACGGTAGTTTATCTGAAAAAAATTACGCAGCCGGAGGGCGAAAAAAAAGAGCTGGAACGGGAACTCTCGCAGTGCGGATGGGAGCTGTTCCGGATGGGAATGAAGGAACAGTATGGGCTGGATGGAGAAAAGATAACGATCGAACGGAATGCGCACGGAAAACCGTACCTGCCGGGGCATCCGCAGATCTGTTTTAATATTTCTCATTCGGGGGAATACGCTGCCTGCGCTTTTGCTTCCATTCCGATCGGCATGGATCTGCAGCAGCACCGCCGCGCTGCCTGGGAGCGCATGGCAGAACGGTATTTTTCCGCCGAAGACCAGAAACGCCTTGCCGCAGTGGAGAATGCTGAAACGCTGTTTTTCCGGATCTGGACCGAGGAGGAGAGCTACGGCAAGTGGAGGGGAACCGGTCTTTCGGGTTCTCTTGGAACGGAAAAGAAAGAGGGCCTCTGCACGCATTTCAGTCCGGAGAAAGGATATGAAGGCGCCGTCTGGGCAGCGGAGCCCGTGAAAATCTGCATGAAAAGAATAGAACCATAAAAACCGTGCATAACCTGTCCCGCCATCTCATATATATAACGATAAGAGGTGGTGAAGATGAAAAGGACAGGAAGACAAAAGGATATTGTTACGCCAGAGAAAAAACAGGAGCAAAGGGAACTTTTGCGCCTGTTTTCTGCGAATATACGGAAAATTCTGAAAAACACAGATCTGCTGGCCGATGACCTGCAGGAAATCCGTCTGCGGACCGGCGCGCCGCTTCTGGTGGTCGCAAAGGATCAGGAGTACTTTCTGACCCCGGACGGAGCACTGACCGGGGAGTGGGAGAAAGGTTATCCCGTCTCACCGACGGATATCCGCGATACGATGGATTACATAGGAAGTTTTTCCCTCTACGCCTACGAGGATGAACTGCGGCAGGGTTTTCTGACCGTGGAGGGCGGCCACCGGATCGGCATTGCCGGAAAGACGGTAATCGAAGGGGAAAAGGTGAAAGGCATCAGTCATATATCCTGCATCAACGTGCGGGTTGCTCATGAGAAAAAGGGCTGCGCGGACCGAGTGATGCCGTACCTTTGGGAAGACGGCCGTTTCCTGCACACCCTGATTGTCTCCGCACCCGGCTGCGGCAAAACGACGATGCTGCGCGATATCATCCGCCAGATTTCGGACGGGGAGTCGCCGTATCCGGGGCTGACCGTCGGTGTGGTCGATGAACGGAGCGAGATCGCAGGCTGCTATCTCGGCGTTGCGCAGAATGATGTCGGCATCCGCACCGATGTGCTCGACTGCTGTCCGAAGGCGGAGGGCATGATGATGCTGATCCGCGCCATGTCGCCCGATGTGGTGGCAGTCGATGAGATCGGAACGGGCGAGGACATCCGTGCGATCGAGTCCGTCGTTAACTGCGGGTGCAAGCTGCTCGCGACCGTGCATGGCAATTCCATGGAGGATATGAAGCAGAAGCCTCTCCTGAACCGCCTCGTGGAATCCCACGTTTTCGAGCGGTACATCGTGCTGGATGCGAAACCCCACGCCGGAAGCGTACAGGCTATTTTTGACGGAAGAGGAACGACACTGTACCGAAGGGAGGCGTTTTTGTGATGCGGCTTGCAGTTTTACTGGCGGCTTCTCTTGCCTGCGTCGGGATCGGCTTTGCAAAGAGTGCGGCGCTGTCGGCTCATGTGAAAGATCTGGAAACACTGCAGAAAATTATCCAGTATCTGCGTGGAGAGATTGTGACGGCGGCTTCCCCGCTGCCGGATGCGTTCTGGGAGACGGGAAGGCGGATGCGGGATCCGTACCGGGATTTTTTACAGGATATTTCCGAGGATATGCGCCGCCCGGACGGAAAGACACTGCCGGCGATTCTGGAAGAGAATACGGCAGTCCACCTGGCGGACACACGCCTTACAAAAGAAGAAAAAGAAGAGCTGCAGGAGGCCGGATGCAGCCTTGGAACCGGGGACCGCGCCATGCAGAAGGCGAATCTGGACCGGTATGAGGCACGCCTTGTGCAGCGGATCGCGGAACTGCAGAAAGGATTGCCGGAAAGGAAGAGGCTCTGTCAGAGTCTTGGAATCATGGGAGGCCTTTTTTTATTTTTGATTCTGGTTTAGGGCGTGTCTGAAAACGGAGGAGCAGGCGTGGAGGTCGGGATTCTATTTAAAATCGGGGCAGTCGGGATTCTGGTATCGGTCCTGTGCCAGGTATTAAAACACAGCGGCCGGGAAGAACAGGCATTTCTTGCAAGCCTTGCCGGTCTTGTGCTGGTGCTGTTCTGGATTCTTCCCTATATTTCCGCGCTGTTTGAGGACATCAAACAACTGTTTACAATTTAAGAGCAGGGAGAAAAAACGGAGGGGATCATATGGATATACTTCGGATCGCTGCGCTTGGCACGGCGGGCGTGCTGCTTGGAATCACAGTAAAGGGAGCAAAGCCGGAATTTGCCCTTCTTGTGACGGTCGGTGCCGGCCTCTGCATTCTTGCCGGGACCGTCGGAAAAATGCAGTATCTGCTCGGCATGCTCGCACAAATGAAATCGTATCTCCCGGTGGACTCATCGTATCTGAATACGCTGCTGAAAATGCTTGGGATCACGTATGTGGGGCAGTTTTCCGCCGGGATCTGTAAGGATGCGGGCTATTCTTCCATTGCAGGGCAGATTGAACTGTTCGCCCGCCTGGCGGTCCTTGCCGTCAGTATGCCAGTGCTGCTCGCTCTGCTGGAAACGGTTCATGATTTTCTGTAAAAAAGCCGGATGGGGCATGGCGCTGCTTTTTCTGTGTCTCATTTTCGGAACGGGAAGAACGCAGAAAATCGAAGCAGCGGTACAAAACGTGCCGGAGAGCCTGGAAGAAGAATCACGTTTGGACACCGTAGGAACAGATCAGGAGACGGAGCGTGCGGCGGTCAGAGAAAAGAAAGGACAGCAGGAGAAAGAAGCGGGGGATACCGAAACGGATCAGGCAGCAGCAGCGCAGGACGAACTTCTTGCAGAACTCGACTTCGATGCAATCCAGCAGGAAGTGGACAGCCTGCTGTCCAGCCAGCAGTTTTCTTTTGCCGGTACGGTGCGTTCTCTTTTGCAGGATGGCGATCCCTTCCGCATTTTCCGTGCCGGAAATGCCGTTCTCTCCTGTGCCAAAACAGCATTCCTTGCGCAGAAGGGGCTGATGAAGGAGCTGTTTCTCCTCGTTCTGGCAGGCGCGGTGCTCGGCAGTTTTTCCTCTCTCTTTGAAGGAAAACAGGTCAGGGACGCCAGTTTTTATATGGTCTATCTGCTTGCGCTTGCACTGATTCTGAAAAATTTCCAGTCGAGCGGGGAAAACCTGAAAGCTGTCATCACATCGCTGGTCGCTTTTATGCGGATTCTGACGCCATCCTACTATCTGGCGGCCGCGGCCGCCGGTGGTGCATCATCAGCCGTGATGTTTTATCAGATGCTCCTTCTAGTGATTCTGGCTGTCGAAAAGCTTCTGCTCGCCCTCGTCCTCCCGATGATCCATATCTATCTGCTCATCGCCCTTGTAAACGATCTTTCCGGCGAGGAGATTTTGTCCCATATGACAGAGCTGCTGGAAACCTGCGTGAACGGCCTTTTAAAATCGTCGCTCGGCGTACTTGTGGGAATGCAGATGATCCGGAATCTGATCGCACCGGCGCTCGATTCCCTGCGGCAGATGGCACTCTGGCGGACTGCCGGAATGATTCCCGGCATCGGAAATGCGGTGAATGCTGTAACCGAGTTGGTGGCAGGCTCCGCGGTGCTGATCCGCAACTGCTTTGGCGTGACGGCAATGCTGGTACTGCTCGCAGCAGGCATGGTTCCCGCCGTTCAGCTTCTCGTTTCGGGTCTTTCCTTCCGCCTTCTCGCCGCGGCGGCGCAGCCCGTCTCGGACAAGCGGATCGCGGGATGTCTTGCGGCGGCAGGAAAAGGATATGCGATGCTTCTGCGTCTCCTTCTGACCGTAGAAGTCCTGTTTTTGCTGACGATTGCAATCCTGGCGGGAACTTTTTCCTAGAGCTTGTCTGAAAAAGGCTTTTCGTGAGCTGCGAGTCCCAGTTTGTGGGAGATTTTATCCGAATGAGGGCGGCGTAGCGGGCTACGGCAACCGAATGAGGGTAAAATCTCCCACAAAGTGGGGCTTGCAGCTTGCGGAAATGGTTTTTCAGACACGCTCTAGCGTGTAGTTGGGCAGGCAGCGGCGGGAGGCGGCATGGTAGAAGAGATTCTGCAGTGGCTTAAGAATATTTCAATTTTTCTGATTTTTATGACAACTGTGCTGAACCTGATCCCGGAGAAGGAGGACAAGAAGCCGGTTCAGTTTTTTCTTGGAATTGTGATGGTACTGATTTTTTTCCAGCCCGTGCTAAAAGCGGGAGGTTTGGAGCAGAAAATGGCGCAGACGCTCGACCGTCTGACGCTGGAAGAGGAGGCAGCAGCAATGGAAAATGTACAGATTCGTGCAGAAAGCTTTGAAAAACAGTATTACGTGGGCGCCTGGGAAAAAGAGACGGAGCGCCAGATCCGGATGTATCTGTCAGAGAGCGGCATTCCGGGGGCAGCCGTTTCGGTAACGCTGGAGCCGGGAAACACCGGTGAGGCAAAAGAGATCCGCATTGAAGCGCCGATGCGGCAGACGAGCATTTACCGCGAAGAACAGAAAAAACAGCGGGAAATGCTCGATGAAAAGCTGACAGAGATCAAAAGTGTTTTAAGTGAGGTCTACGGAACCGATCCGGCGCATATTATGGTAGAGATTTCGGAATAGGCCTATGAGGGAAAAGGCAGCGGCGTTTTTCCGGAAACAGAAAAAGGAGCAGTGGATGCTGTACTTCCTGCTGGCGGCAATCGGCGTTGTCCTGTTGCTGCCGACGGGAACAAAAAAGACCAGTGAGGAGACAGAACAGCCGCAGGAGACGGCTGCGCGTCCGGCGGGGGATGCGGGACTTTCGGTGCGGGAGGAAATGGAACAGCGCCTTTGTGACGCACTTTCCCAGATGGACGGTGTGGGCGCAGTGCACGTCGTGGTGACGCTGGAATCCACAGGAAAAAAGATTGTGGAAAAAGATGTCCCAACGCGGAGCACAACGGAGGAAAACAAGAAGGGAGAGGAGACCGGAAGCGTTACATCCTCGTCGCAGGATGAGGCAACTGTCTATGAAAAGACACAGAACGGAGCCGAGACACCGTATGTGGTTTCCGAGGAGTACCCGGCGGTGCGCGGCGTGCTCGTTATCGCAGAAGGCGGGGGAAACCCGGTGACGGTACAGGAGATTCAGGAGGCCGTGATGGCATTATTTCAGGTGGGCGCAAATAAGATTAAAGTAGTCAAAATGAAGTAAAGGAGTCAAATGCGTGGAAAAATTAGAACAGGAAATGAATGCACCTGAGAAAATGGCAGAGACACCATCGCCGAAAAAGACGGCCGGGAAAAAGAAAAAATTCCGGAAAAATCAGGTCATCATCACCGCCCTTGCGATCATGATTGCCGTCGCCGGATACATCAACTATGCTGACAGTACCCTGTCCACGAAGGAGAAGGCAGACGGAACCACGGCGGATGCCAGCACCGTTTTAAAAGACATCTCCAGCCTGGACACCGACATCACCGACGAGGTGGATGCCGGCACAGCAGGGGACTCGTCGCGGACCGTCACCGAAACGCCGGGAGAGGCAGTCCTTGCCGGGGCATCTACATACATGGCCCAGGCCAGAATCGACCGCGAACAGATCCGTTCCCAGAACAAAGACACCTTAAATGAAATCATCAACAACACCAACCTCTCCGAAACCGAGCGCCAGAGCGCTGTCCAGAGCATGGTGGAAATGACGGAACTCGTAGAAAAAGAGTCAGCAACTGAACTCCTCCTCGAAGCCAAAGGCTTCACCGACGTCGTTGTAAACCTGACCGGCGAAACCGCCGACATCGTCGTTCCGATGAAAGAAGTAACCGAGGAACAGCGTGCCCAGATCGAAGACATCGTAACCCGTAAAACCGGAATCGGCGTAGAAAACATCGTCATCACCCCCATGAGCTCCGCCGCCGACACAGCCGCAGAGGAGAGTGCTCAGTAAATTTTGATATCCACGTAAAAAATCCGGAAACGCAAAATCATGCGTTCCCGGATTTTTTCACGTAATTCTATTTAATTTGCACCATGTGCTGTTCTTGCAACCGTCTGCAGTGCTTTCTTCACCGGCGGCAGCGAGATCAGAATCACCGTCAGCACACCTTCAGCCAGCAGATAGCTGTAGTTGTAAATAATCGGATACAGCGCCTTTAAAGACTGCGGGAAATTCTCCGGCATATAATCCATCCAGTACAGATACCCGCCTAACGTATGGAAAAATCCCCTCGCCAGCACAGCTACAATATACCCGATCAGCAGCCCGTTTTTCTTCTTTCCAAAGAATCCGGCCACACCCAGCGCCGCAAACGCAAACACATAATCACAGCACACCTGGAACAGCGACAGCACATACGGCCCCTGGATAAACTGCAGCAGTCCATAAGCAAAACCAACGAGAATACCCGTCTTCGCCCCATACCAGTTCGCAATCAGCACAATAAACAGCATCGAAAACAACGTAACCGATCCCCCGTACGGCAGCTCAAACACCTTCACATACGAAGTCACAAACGCCAGCGCCATCCCCATCGCACAAAACGCCAGCTTCCTTGCATCCATTCCCGTCCCCTTACTCTTCTGAGCAGAAAGAACCGAAGCAATCACCACCAGCGCCACCATCAGCACCACGCATCCAACATAACCGGCCGTCGTCAGTCCGCCGTCAGCAGTAACAAAAAAACTCATAAAAAAACCTCCTTCGCATTCCGCTTGGAGGGGCTCACATAAAAACGCAGTCCCGAATCACCTCCGAAACCACGTTCCAGCTTCCCTACGCAGGAATTATCCCGTTCAGGTAGTGAGGGTCCGTGAGCTTATCCTTGTCCCACGTTCTCAGCCAAAGGCTCCCCTAGCGTCTTATTATTTTAACGTATCAAAGTATACCAACCTCCCCCTTATTTGTCAACCCGCCCGTTTTTTCACCCAAATACATGTTGACAAGAAGTACATACAAGTGCTATATTACAATTAGTTCAATCATTAAACTAATTGTACGAAAGGAGCACCAACACAATGCAGATTCTGAAAGTAACAGACGAAGCATTCCGCCAGTACGGCAAAGTCATCAAAGACCTCGACGTCAGCGACATCATCACCGCCATGTCCGAGACCCCATGTCCCGACGACGTAGTCTACGAGCCTTCCATTGAAAGCCTCGAAGCCTGCAAAAGCGCCCAGTCCGTATCCGACAGCCTCTACGGCGGCATGCCGATCCAGATCGGCTACTGCAACGGCCACAACCATTTACTGAACGCCGTAGAATACCACCGCGACAGCGAAATCAACATCGCCGTAACCGACCTGATCCTGATCCTCGGAAAAGAACAGGACATCACCGAAGACCACACCTACGACTCATCCAAAATGGAGGCCTTCTTAATCCCGGCCGGAACCACCATTGAAGTCTACGCAACCACCCTCCACTACGCACCATGCAACGTGGCAGCCAGCGGCTTCAAATGCGTCGTAGTCCTTCCAAAAGGAACCAATACCGACATCACCCTGGAAGAAAAACACACCCCGGAAGACGACCTGCTCTTCGCCAGAAACAAATGGCTCTTAAGCCACCCGGATGCAAACATCGCTGGAAGCGTAGCAGGCATCAAAGGAGAAAACCTCTCGGTAAAATAAAACCAGAGACAAAACCAGAAATCAGAAACACTGCCCCAAAAGAGCAGTTCTGAACATAAAAAGAAACCAAAAACCAAGAAAACCAAAAAAAGGAGGATCTTCAAAAATGATCAACAATACACCGGAAATCAAATTAGGTATCGTTGCAGTAAGCCGTGACTGCTTCCCGAACAGCCTTTCCGAGAACAGAAGAAAAGCAGTCGTAAAAGCATACGACGGAGAAATCTACGAATGTCCAATCATCGTCGAGAATGAAATCGACATGATGAACGCACTCGAAGACCTGAAAAAAGCAGAGTGTGATGCACTTGTTGTATACCTTGGAAACTTCGGACCGGAGACCGAGGAAACCCTGCTTGTAAAATACTTCGACGGACCTTGCATGGTAGTAGCAGCAGCAGAAGAGACCGGCGACGACCTTGTAGGCGGACGCGGCGATGCATACTGCGGCGTTCTGAACGCAAGCTACAACCTGAAACTGCGCAACCTGCACGCATACATTCCGGAGTACCCGGTTGGCGATGCAGAAGACGTAGCAGCCATGATCAAAGATTTCGTACCGGTTGCAACTGCAGTTGTAGCTGTTAAGAACCTGAAAATCATCAGCTTCGGACCGCGTCCGACCAACTTCCTGGCATGTAACGCACCGATCAAACAGCTGTACAACCTCGGCGTAGAAATCGAAGAGAACTCCGAGCTTGACCTGTTTGAAGCATTCAACAAACACGCAGGCGACGAGAGAATCCCGGCAGTCGTAGAAGATATGGCAAAAGAGCTCGGCGAAGGAAACCTGAAACCGGAAATCCTGCCGAAACTGGCTCAGTACGAGATCACCCTGTTAGACTGGATCGAAGCACACAAAGGCTCCAGAAAATACGTAACCCTGACCGGAAAATGCTGGCCGGCATTCCAGACACAGTTCGGATTCGTTCCCTGCTATGTCAACAGCCGTCTGACCAAGATGGGCATCCCGGTATCCTGTGAGGTAGATATCTACGGAACACTGTCCGAGTTCATCGGAACCGTTGTATCCAAAGACACCGTAACACTCCTCGACATCAACAACACCGTTCCGAAGGATATGTATGAGAGCGAAATCAAAGGCAAATTTGATTACACCTTAAAAGATACCTTCATGGGATTCCACTGCGGAAATACCGCTTCCACCAAACTGGCATTCTGCTCTATGAAATATCAGATGATCATGGCAAGAACCCTTCCGGAAGAAGTAACACAGGGTACCCTCGAGGGAGATATCGTTCCTGGAGACATCACCTTCTATCGTCTGCAGAGCACATCTGACGCAAAACTGCGCGGATACATCGCAGAGGGCGAGGTCCTTCCTGTAGCAACACGTTCCTTCGGAAGCATCGGTATCTTCGCTATTCCGGAGATGGGCAGATTCTACCGTCACGTACTGGTAGAGAAAAACTATCCGCATCACGGCGCAGTAGCATTCGGACACTTCGGAAAACCGTTATTCGAAGTATTCAAAATGCTCGGTGTTGAAGTAGATGAAATCGGCTACAACCAGCCGAAGGGTGTTCGTTACCCGACAGAGAATCCGTGGGGCTAATCCGTTCCGGAAGATTCACTGAAAAATAAGAAAGATATGCAGTAACGCATAAGCAAAAGGGCGGAGCAGAGATCTAGGTCTGCTGCCGCCCTTTTTGAAAAAGAGTAGAAAAAGGAGATTCGACATGTATTTTATTGGTGTTGACCTTGGTACTTCCGCTGTCAAACTGCTTCTGATGGACGAGGAAGGCAAAATTGTAAATATTGTATCGAGAGAGTATCCGCTGTATTTCCCGCATCCAGGCTGGTCTGAGCAGAAACCGGAAGACTGGTGGGAGCAGAGCAAAGAGGGAATCCGCGAGCTGGTAAAAGACGTAGACAAATCCCAGGTAGCCGGCATCAGCTTCGGCGGCCAGATGCATGGTCTTGTCATCCTGGATGAGAACGATAACGTCATCCGCCCGGCGATCCTCTGGAACGACGGCCGTACCGCAAAACAGACCGATTATCTGAACACCGTAATCGGAAAAGAAAAACTCTCCGAGTACACCGCAAACATTGCATTTGCAGGCTTTACCGCACCGAAGATTCTCTGGGTGAAAGAAAATGAGCCGGATAACTTCGAAAAAATCTGCAAAATCATGCTTCCAAAAGATTACCTGGCATACCGTCTCTCCGGCGCATTCGTAAGCGACTACTCCGATGCATCGGGCATGCTTCTGATGGATGTCAAGAACAAATGCTGGTCCAAAGAGATGGCAGAAATCTGCGGTATTTCCCTGGAGATGCTGCCGGAGCTCCATGAGAGCTTTGACGCTGTCGGAACCTTAAAACCGGAAGTAGCAGCAGAACTTGGACTGCCGGAGACCTGTAAAGTTGTAGCAGGAGCCGGAGACAACGCAGCAGCCGCAGTCGGAACCGGAACCGTAGGCGACGGCATGTGCAACGTTTCCCTTGGTACAAGCGGAACCGTATTCATTTCCAGCAACAAATTCGGCGTAGACAGCCACAATGCCCTGCACGCATTCGCACACGCAGACGGCCACTATCACCTGATGGGATGCATGCTGAGTGCAGCTTCCTGCAACAAATGGTGGATGGATGAAATCATCCGCACAAAAGAATATACAAAAGAGCAGGAGAACATCACAAAACTTGGCGAGAATAATGTCTTCTTCCTGCCGTATCTGATGGGCGAGCGTTCCCCGCACAACAACCCGGATGCAAGAGGAACCTTCATCGGCCTGACCATGGACACCACAAGAGAGGATATGACCCAGGCTGTTCTCGAGGGCGTTGCCTTTGCGATCCGCGATTCCTTTGAGGTAGCAAAATCCCTCGGCATCCAGATCGAGAGAACGAAAATCTGCGGAGGCGGTGCAAAGAGCCCGCTGTGGAGACGCATGATCGCAAACGTGCTGAACATCAAAGTGGACCGTATTGAGTCCGAGGAAGGCCCGGCACTTGGCGGAGCCATGCTGGCAGCCGTTGCCTGCGGTGTCTTTTCATCCGTAGAAGAGGCGGCAGAAAAAATTGTTCGTGTGACAGAGACCATCGAGCCGGAACCGGAACTGGTTGAGAAATATGAGCGCCAGTATCAGAAATTTGCAAAGATTTATCCGACCGTAAAAGATCTGTTTACAGAGCTGCTGCAATAAAAAGAGGTAAGAAATAAGATGAAGAAAGTGGAACATGGGAAAACATTTGACCGGAATGCAGCAAACCCGCCGGCGTTTGAAATCTTTCACAACACCGTGACAGAAGGCTATCCGAAGCACTGGCATACCGCAATTAAAATTATCATGCCGACCAGAGGCGAATATGAGGTTGTTGTCGGAAAAGACAGCTATAATCTCAAAGAGGGCGACATCATTATGATCAATTCCGGCGTTGTACACGGAATGAGATTCGTATCCCAGGGAGAACGGATTGTCATGCTGGTGGAACCGGGCTGTGTGGAGAATCAGGAAGAAATGGAAACGATTTTCCTGCGGCTTCCGGCCATCTACTTCAAAAAAGAGGATGAGGAAGATCCCTTCTATCTGTTTCTACGCAGCCAGATTCTGGAACTGGTGCGGGAATACGATAATGAGGGCGCAGTGATGACGCACAGAATCTGCACCGGCCTCAAAGAGCTTTTTTCAGAGTTTGGCCGCAAGGGCTTTTCGGATGCCAACGCGCAGAATACGTTCGGGGCAATGAAACAGCAGGAATATATAGAGGCTGTTTTAAGCGTCTGCCGTTATATCAATGTCCATTACATGGAGAATCTTTCTCTCGAGGAAGTAGCTGCGGTCAGCGGATTTTCCAAGTTCCACTTTACCAGAATTTTCAAGCAGTACATGAACATGACATTCTATGAGTACCTCAATTCTAAACGCGTCAAACGCGCAGAGGAGCTTCTGTACGACAAAAAGATGAGTATCACGGATGTGGCGATGAATTCCGGATTCTCTTCTTTAAGTGCCTTCAACCGTACCTTCAAGACGGTAAAGGCCTGTTCGCCGAGCGATTACCGCAGACAGCGGGAGTCGATGGTACAGGCTTTGCTGATGCATGGATAAAAGGACTTGTATTTCACACTTTACTGTGCTAAAATGGTAGTATTCCGAGTTATAAGAATGAGATGGGGACTTAATTTTCGTACAGGAGGGCTTGAAATGAACAAGAAACTTCATTCAGAAGCAGTAGACCAGCTTTTTGAGGCAATTTTGTGTCTGAAGAATAAGGAAGAATGCTATACTTTTTTTGAGGATGTATGCACCATCAATGAACTGCTTTCGCTGTCGCAGCGGTTTGAAGTGGCGAAAATGCTGCGGGAGAAGAGAACGTATCTGGAAATCTCCGAAAAGACGGGAGCATCCACGGCGACGATCAGCCGCGTGAACCGTTCCTTAAGCTATGGAAACGACGGATATGAGATGGTGTTTGAACGGATGGAAAAGAAAGAAAATGTGTAAAATCAAAAAAGACGGTGCGATTCCAACGCAGCCGTCTTTTTTGATTTTACACGTTTGTTCTTAATTTTTCTTTTTCGGATCAGAAGGCGCCGCGAGGGATGCCAGTTCATCCACCATGTGCTCGATCATCTGTTTTTTCAGATAGACATCGAAACTCAGCAGACAGATAAACGAAAAGAGCTGGAGAAATTCCCGGTCCTCCTCCGGTGAGCTGCCGAACATGGACTTGGATACATCCGCTTTTTTCAGAAGATCTTCTTTTACGGATGCAATTTCTCCTTTTTCCATCTGGAAAATTTCGTCGTAGATATCTTTGATGGAAAAGCCGCTCTCCGTGCCGAAATACCGATCGGTGATCGGGGCGAGCAGTGTCTGGATATCCGTGATCGAGAGGATGTTTTTAAAGTAGTAAATAAAAATCAGAAGCATCATGTGCTCCGGCGAATATTTCTTTTTGACCGGCGGCGGGAGCAGCTTGTTTTTTGCATAGTTGTTGATCATTGTTTTTGTCAGAACCTTATCGGACTCGAAGCGGCGCGAAGAAGCGAGCTGTGCGTCCATAAAGGTCGTGACCTGGTCCATATATAAAGCAATGTTCGGGATTTCCCCCGGGCGGATGCCTTCGAGAGAATCCAGTGAATTCAGTAAATCATGAAGAATTTTATCTGAGTCTATCGTCATTTGTTATCACCTCACTGTTCCCATTATATAGTTTTTAATACCAGATAGCAAGGACTTTGCGAAAAAAGTTTCCATGATAAAAATGCAACGTATGTTCGTTCTTACTTGTAACCGGGGCGGATTTGTTATATACTGAGATGCATGTGAAAAGATTCGAAGCAGATGAAGGAGAAAGAACATGAATCAGACAGAAACAGGATTAAACCCGATGCAGATGGAAGCTGTGGAGTACACCGAAGGGCCGCTTCTGATCCTTGCAGGTGCCGGTTCGGGAAAGACGAGGGTACTGACGCACCGCATCGCCTCCCTGATCCGGGACAAAGGCGTCAATCCGTGGAATATTATGGCGATCACCTTTACGAACAAGGCCGCCGGAGAAATGCGTGAGCGTGTCGATAAAATCGTGGGATACGGATCGGAGCGGATCTGGGTCAGCACCTTCCATTCCAGCTGCGTGCGGATTCTGCGCCGCCATGCTGAACGTCTGGGATACGCCAACAATTTTGCAATTTACGATACCGATGACCAGAAATCGCTGATCAAGGACATCATGAAACGGCTCCAGATGGATCCGAAACTGCACCGCGACCGTGCGATCATGGCGGCAATTTCGTCCGCAAAGGATGAGATGATCGAGCCGGACCAGTACCGGATTGACGCGGGAATCGACTGGAAGCTGCAGAAGTATGCGGCAGTTTATGCGGAGTATCAGGCAGAGTTAAAGAAAAACAATGCGATGGACTTCGATGATCTGCTGGTACAGACCGTAAAATTATTCCAGCAGTTCCCGGAAGTGCTCGACTATTATCAGGAGCAGTTCCGCTATATCATGGTCGATGAGTATCAGGATACCAACACGGTTCAGTTCCGCTTTGTGAGCCTTCTGGCGGCAAAATACCGCAATCTCTGCGTTGTTGGCGATGATGACCAGTCGATCTACAAATTCCGCGGGGCGAATATTGAAAATATTCTGAGTTTTGAGCATGTATTCCCGGATGCGAAGGTCATTAAACTGGAGCAGAATTACCGTTCTACGCAGAATATTCTGAATGCGGCAAATGAAGTGATTGCGAATAACCAGGGACGAAAAGCAAAACGCCTGTGGACAGAGAACCCGGAGGGTGACCTGATCGATCTGCGGCAGTTCCAGAGCGGTTTTGAGGAGGCGGAGTACGTAGCAGGAGAAATCACGCGCGGCGTCCGCACGGAGGGAAAGAAGTACCGTGATTATGCAATTCTCTACCGTACCAACGCACAGTCCCGTCTTTTTGAGGAGAAACTGCTGCTTGCAAATGTTCCATATAAAATCGTGGGCGGTGTTAACTTCTATGCGAGACGCGAGATCAAGGATCTGCTGGCGTATCTGCGTGTGATCGAGAACCCGGAGGATGACCTTGCGGTACTGCGTATCATCAACGTTCCGCGGCGCGGTATCGGAGCGGCGACGATCAACAAAGTGCAGGACTGGGAGGCAGAGCAGGGCATCCGTTTCTACGATGCGCTTCTCGAGGCCGAGTATGTGCCGGGGCTGATGCGGTCTTTAAATAAGATTAAATCCTTCACGTCCTTTTTACAGGTACTCCGCGCGAAAGCAGATTATCTGTCGGTCAAAGAGCTGCTGAATGAAATCATCGAGGAGACCGGCTATGTAGCAGATCTGCAGGCGGAGGGAACCGAAGAAGCGGCAGCCCGCATCGAGAACATCGACGAGCTGATTTCAAAGATTGCGGATTATGAGGAGAGCGCCGAACAGCCATCTCTCGGTGGTTTTCTGCAGGAGGTTGCGCTGGTGTCTGATATCGACTCGGTGGATGAGGAGAGCGATTACGTGCTGTTGATGACACTGCATTCTGCAAAAGGACTGGAGTTCCCGAACGTATTCCTTGCCGGCATGGAGGATGGCATTTTCCCGAGCTACATGACGATCACCGGGGATGATCCGTCGGAGCTGGAGGAGGAGCGCCGTCTCTGCTACGTGGGCATCACGCGTGCGATGCAGCATCTGACATTGACGTGTGCGCGCCAGAGAATGATCCGCGGCGAAGTGCAGTACAACAAGATGTCCCGTTTTGTCAAAGAGATTCCGCGGGAACTGATTTCCCTGGAGCGGGAGCGCGGGGAGATCGAAGACCGGAAGCCGAAGATGGACATTCCGACGAGAGGCAGCGTCTATGCGGCGATGAAGCAGGCATTCCGCGAGAAGCCGCAGCAGGCGAAAACCTTCAGCGCGCAGAAGGCGACGAAACTCGATTACGAAATCGGGGATACGGTGCGCCATATCAAGTTCGGTGTCGGCATTGTCACGGATATCGTGGACGGCGGAAGAGATTATGAAGTTACCGTCAACTTCGACCAGGCTGGTACGAAGAAAATGTTTGCTTCGTTTGCAAAACTGAAAAAGTTATAAGGAGAACGAGAGCGTGTCGGAAAACAAAATTCCGGCACGCTCTTTTTTCGACTGGTGTGTCAGACGCTCAGGTGGTAATCAGGGTGGAATAGCCGTCGCGGCGCAGGCGGCGTTCCATCAGAATGGCATTTCCGAGCTGGCGGTAAGCGCCGACCTGGACCTTGAAAAAGCCGTCCTCGGCGAGAAGAAAAGCGGGATAGCCCTGGTCGAGAAGGTCGTAAAGCATACGGTCGGCATTCTGGCGGATGCGGAAAAGGCCGGTCTGGACACGGTAGAAGGTTTCCGGTGTGTCGGAAGGATTTTCCTGTTCCGGCGGCGTGGGACGGGGCGAAGCGGAAGCAGTGACGGTATCCGTTGTTGAAACGGACGGACGGGCGGCTTCCGTTTCCGCAGCGCGCCGGTCAGCCTCCGTGACCGTCTCGAGATCCAGCGTTCCAAGCACTGCATCCGCGATGGCGCGGGCGATTTCTTCCTGCTTTTCATCGTAGAGCGTATTGTCCTGCTCATTGTTCAGAAAGCCGGTTTCAATCAGAAGAGCCGGCATTTTCGTCCGCCGCAGAACAACAAGCCCTGGCCGTGCCTTGACACCGAGATTCCGGAATCCCAGCTCCGAGAGCGCGCCGTTAATGTTTTCTGCCATTGTCTGTTTGATGCCGGAGTTGTCATAGACAAGCGTTTCCACGCCGGTATACTGGTTCGGTTCCCCCGAAGAATTCCGGTGAAAAGAAATAAAAAAGTCGGCATCCGCCTGATTGGCCATCTGCGCCTTTTCAAACGGCGTCTGATAAACATCGGTTGTGCGGGTATAAATGACAGAGACACCCTGCCGGGAAAGAAGCTCGCCGACCGCGATGGCGAGGGAAAGATTGTCATCCTTTTCCCTGCGTCCCTCATAGACAGCGCCCGGATCACTTCCCCCGTGTCCGGCATCGATTACGATAGTATAGGGCATAAGATCAAAACTCCTGAAAATACGGTTCTACTTACGATATGAACAGGAGCGGAAAAAGGTTATACTTTTTTTAGTTTTATTTCATTGTATCGTATACGGGCGGTGTGTTAGAATAGGAGATAACATTAGGAAAGTGTGTCAAAAAATCTGCGGAGGATACAAAAGACACACAGATGAGAGTGAGGATTTCATGAAAATTACAATATTCAGTCTGGGGGGACTGCTTGGGCAGTATGTGACCAACACGGCGCTTCTTCACGGCGCACAGGTGACCGCCTACGTGCCGGATGCAAAAGCGATCTGGCCGAGAAAAAATCTGACCGTGATTGAGGGAAGCCTTCAGAACCGGGAACGCGTACTGGAGGCACTGCTGGAAGCGGATGCAGTCATCAGCGTGCTGACTCCGATGCGTGTGAAACATGTAAAAGAAGAGGAGACACCGCTGGCTGACGGAAACGCGATGATTCTCTCGGCCATGAAGCAGCTTGGAAAAACGCGGTTTGTGACGGTAGGCCATGTCTGCATTCATGCGTTTGGAGACTGCGAGGACAAATACCAGAGAATGAGTACGAAATTCATGCAGATTTTCTGGCCAGGTGTCTATAAAGATATGCAGAAGATGGGACAGGTTCTGGCACGGAGCGATCTGAACTGGACACTGGTGCGGACGTGTCCGGGAAGAGACGGGAAAGTGAAAAAGGTAGGGCAGAACTGCAGTATTTCGCTGGACGGCAGCCAGTTCCGGCCTGGATACTCGAGAGAGGCCCTGGCGGAATTTCTGTACGAGGCGGCCGCCGATCAGCAGATGTACAGCAGAAAAATGCCCATTTTTTACAGAGAGGGGTAAGAATGGATTTTTCAATTTTATATGCACTGCAGCATCTTCACAATGCAGTGCTCGATCGGGTGATGGTGGGAATTACTTCACTTGGAAATGCGGGATGGATCTGGATTGCGCTGACCGCCGTTTTCTTAATCCTTCCGAAATACCGGAAATGCGGTGTAAGAATGGCGATCGCGCTGATTTTAGATTTGATTTTATGTAATCTGGTGTTAAAGCCGCTGGCAGCGCGCCCGCGTCCGTGCTGGATTGACGAGCAGGTAAAGCTGCTGGTTGCCGCTCCGAAGGACTATTCCTTCCCATCGGGCCATTCGGCAGCCTCGTTTGCGGCGGCAGTCTCTATTTTTGTGATGCACAAAAAAGAAGGAGCTGCCGCACTGATTCTGGCCTGCCTGATTGCATTTTCCAGACTGTATCTGTTTGTGCATTTCCCGACCGATGTCCTGGCGGGAATTGCGGTTGGTTTTATCTGTGCTTTTCTGGCTGCGAAGATCCAGAACAGTTTTCTTCTTCATTCTCGAGGTCGATAAAACGGAACGAAAGCATCAGATACAGAATTTCATCCGGGCTGGAAAGATCAGATTCTAAAATTTCCTTGATCTTTTCCAGGCGGTAGAGCAGGGTACTGCGGTGGATAAAAAGCTCACGCGCCGTCTGGACGACATTGCAGTGGTTGTCCAGATAGCAGCGGAGCGTCCGCATATAGTCACTGCCGGAGCTGTCGTCGTGCTCCTGCAGAAAGAGAAGTCTCTCATGGCACAGCATGTAGCCTGGGAGCTTTTTTGTTGCCTGATCGAGGATGTAGTCAAACGAGATATCGTTGAACGGATGCATCCGCTTGTCCGGGTATTTTCGCGTGCCGAACTGCAGGGCGATTTTTGCCTGGATATACTGGCGGCGCAGATTCATGTGGCCGTTCATGCAGCGCGAAAAGCCGGCATTTAAGGAGCTGTCCTCCACAAAGTGCACCATGCGTTCCATCAGATCGGTCATGGAAAAATCGGACAGCGTGAGGTTAAAGAACGCAACGATACCGCCGCCGTGCGGAAACGCGGAGCAGCCGGTCAGAATATTTTCCAGATAGGCGCAGACCGAGTTTGCCGTCAGGTTTTTCTGATCCATATCGGAGAGCTGCAGATAGAGGCAGCAGTAGGTGTGGCGGGAATGCCAGCCGAGCGCATCGAGAGCCTGGCTGACCGCAATATAGTCGGCCATCCGGTCGTCGAGGGCACGGAGCAGCACGGTGTGAAGCGACTGCGCCGGCGAGGTTTTCTGCATCACATTGTGCAGGAAGGCGTGATGGATCATTTCTGCAAGAAATTCAAGAAGAAAGCCTTCGGAATCAGAAAGATCCTTTTTTGTGTCGAGGAGCAGCAGGCGGTAGGCGCTCTGACCATGCTGCGTGATGTTGACGCAGAGGGAACCAAGTCCCGTTACGTGATCCGGAAAGCGGAACCATCCATCGAGATCGCGGACGGACGCGTATTCGCTGCTTTCTGTCAAGGAGAGCAGAAGCGGGCGCGTTGCATCGAGGGAGCCAAACACCTTCTCGGGAAAAAAGGAAGGTTCTTCGGACGCTGCGGCGATGATGGAAAAATCCATGCCGACCACCATCAGGGGGTGGGCAAAAACAGACAGGGAGAGATTTAAAAGATGCTGGATCGATTTTCCGTCGAGCCGTGCCTGCATCAGCTCCTTCTGCCAGGAATCGTACGTCCAGAAAAGCTCCTGCAGGAACGAAAAAACAGCGGATACGCTGCTCTTAACGGCGATCGAAACCGGAGCCGGAAGTTCCTCCGGCAGTTCTTCGGTACAGAGAAGAAAAAGGGAGCTGCTTTCTTCCGGGAGGGAGGAAAGAGAGCCGATCTGTTCTTCTGTGCAGAGAAAGACACGGTGCGCAGTGGCTGCGGAGCCTGTCTGATAAAGAACAGGCAGCTCCAGTGTGCCGGAGAGCGGCAGGTTTTCCGGTGCAAGAACCGAAAAAGCGCTGCTTAGTTTATAAGCGAGAAATGCGGGGGAGAGCTTCATCTTATCATCCTCCCTGCGCGTGTCATATCGTAAAAATTCATAAAAACCTCCTCAGAAATGAGTGACGTTCTGCGGACGAAACCGCGGTACTTTTTATTTTAGCAGAACAAAAAGGTCTGTCAAGAAAGAAAAGACAGGGGTGCGGGAATTTTTACGGCGGCAACAAGTTAAGATTTTGTGAAGATAGTTGTGGTTTGCGGGGAAAACTGCTACAATATGGCTGATTTGGTTACTGTTCACTCAGCAGTGAAACACTTGTTGTTTCGCTGCGTAAGAACATGATTCAGGTGATTTGAAGTGGTTTTTTACAGAAGAAAAAGGAAGGTATGACTTTGATGTATCATATTATAGTAAATAAAAAATCGCGGTCGGGGCGCGGCGAGAAGCTGTGGCCGGTGATTGAGGGCGAGCTTGAGCGGCGCAGGACGGAATTTCGTGTATATCCGACAAAGTATCACGGAAGCGCACGGGAGACGGCAGCACGGCTGACCGCGAAAGGGGTATGGAATCCCGATGATGTCCTTCTGGTGATCGGCGGAGACGGTACGGCGAATGAGGCGGTCGATGGAATCACCAGCCTGTCGGATGTAAAGTTCGGTTATATTCCAACGGGAAGCGGCAACGATTTTGCGCGCGGTGCCGGAATTCCCTCCGATCCGCTGCAGGCGCTGGAAGCTGTGCTGAAAGGGGAGGAAAAGGAGATCAACATTGGAACGGCGCTTCTTGGCAGCCAAAAGCGGAGATTTCTCGTCAGCACCGGCATCGGTTTTGATGCAGGCATCTGCCACGAGGCGCTGGCATCAAAAATCAAGAATACGCTGAACCGGCTGCATCTGGGAAAACTTACGTATGTGATGATTGCACTGCGGCAGCTCTTTTATCTCGAACCGTTCACGCTGGATGCAGCGCTGGAAAACGGAGAACACCGTTCGTTTGAAAATGTTCTTTTTGCAGTGGCAATGAATTTTCCGTACGAGGGCGGCGGCTTCTGCTTCTGCCCGGAGGCGGACGGGACAGATGATCTGCTCGACGTGATGGTGGTTTCCAATCTTGCCAAATGGAAAGTCAGCTATCTTCTGCCGATGGCGCTGTTTGGACGCCACACGGGATTTCCTGAGGTACATATGGAGCGGTGCAGCAGCCTTTCCTTTCAGACAGACCGCGCGGAACCGGTCCACCTGGACGGAGAATCGGGCGGACACCGCACGGAGGAAAGGATCGGACTGGAAACGGAGCGTCTCCGCCTTTTGGGCGACTGGGTGAAAGAAGGGATGGAAAGATGATGTTCTGGATCATATTTTTTGCAGTGCTTGCCGTCATGGCAGCAGGTTATTTCTTTTCCATTCTGCCGGCTACATCGAGACGGCAGGAATGTCTGAAATTTGCGGAATGGAATTATGCGCACCGCGGTCTGTGGAACGCGGCGGAGGGAGTTCCGGAGAATTCTCTTCCGGCTTTTGCCCGCGCGGCGGAGCAGGGATATGCCATCGAGCTGGATATTCAGATCACAAAGGATGGCCGGATTGTGGTGTTCCACGACGACACGATGAAGCGGATGTGTGGAAACGAGGAAAAAATCAGCGATTATACGTATGAGGAACTCCAGCAGTTCCATCTGGGCGACAGCACGGAAAAGATTCCGCTGCTTCGTGAGGTACTGCAGACGGTAGATGGCCGCGTGCCGCTTTTAATCGAAATCAAGATGCCGGGACTTTCCACGGCGGTCTGTGCGGGATTTCAGAAGGAGATGGAGGGGTACACCGGTATGTTCTGCATGGAATCCTTCAACAGCCTGGCCCTCCGCTGGTGCCGCCGCCACATGCCGCAGACGCTGCGCGGCCAGCTTTCCGGCCGTTTTTCAAAGGATGATAAGGTGCATCTGATCCTGCGGATAATGGCGCGTCATCTGATGCTGAATTTTATCGGGAAACCGGATTTTATCGCCTACGACCACCGCTATGCCGACTGCCCGGGCTTCCTGATCGACCGTATGCTGTTTCGGACACCGGCATTTGCATGGACGGTAAAAGATGAGCATGTATATAACCGGACACGGAAAAAATTCGACGCGGCGATCTTTGAACATTTCCATCCCAAGGACGGCTTTCAGAAACCGATGAATTGTTTCTTAAAAAATAATAAAGCTTATTGACTTCGGTTTTCGGTGTGCTATAATTTCAGCAGGTTGAAGAGAAAAACCTCGTCAGAAAAGTGGAGGGAAACTATGAAGACAATAAAAAAATATAAGCATTTTCTTCCGGTAGTGGTTTATGGTATTTTCTATCTGAAATGTTTTCAATATCTGGAAACTCACATTACGAAAGGTTATCATCTGATTCATACTCCGTTTGATGATATGATTCCGTTCTGTGAGTTTTTTGTGATTCCTTATTTTATGTGGTTTGGATATATTGCATGGTCTGTCCTTTATTTCGGCTTCTGCAACAAGAACCGCAGAGAATATTATCAGCTGATTATCAACCTGGGAATCGGAATGACGGCGTTCCTCGTGATCTCCTATCTGTACCCGAACGGCCAGAACCTGCGCCCGACGGTATTCCCACGGGAGAACATTTTCACGGATCTGGTCAGAGGCCTTTACCTGACAGACACACCGACCAACGTATTCCCAAGTATTCACGTATATAATTCCGTAGCCGTAGCTGTTGCCGTAGAACACAGCGAGCAGCTCAAAAACCGCCCGGTATTCCGAAACGTCTGCCTGGGCCTGACGGTGCTGATTGTGTTTTCGACCATGTTTTTAAAACAGCACTCCGTATCGGATGTGTGCTGTGCGCTTGTTATGAATGCGGGAACCTGTATGCTGCTGTACCGGCCGGCAAAGGCGGGGAATGCACTGCGGACACGGGAGAAAAAAGCGAAATATAGAATGTAAAAACGGAAACGGACGGCCCGCGCACCAGAAAGTGCGCGGGCCTGACGGTTTAGGACGGGAGAGAATGGGTGATGAGTGGGATGGTAGTGCAGGAAAAATGGAATGCGTCCGTCTATTAAGAAACAAAACTTATAAAACATATAAGATATATTAATTTCATTTATAAAGATAAATATGCTATTCTGTAAGTAACGAAAGATTGTCCCGTTTTTGGGGGACTATGATTCAGACAAATGGAGGATAAAAATGAGTACAGTCAGACGCGTTTATGTGGAGAAAAAGCCGGAATTTGCGATTAAGGCGAAAGATCTGAAGCATGAAATCAAGCACTATCTGAACATCCAGACCGTAACCAACGTACGGGAGCTGATCCGGTACGATGTAGAAAATATCAGTGATGAGACATATGAGAAAGCATGTAAAGTAGTCTTTGCAGAGCCGCCGGTTGATATCTGCTATCAGGAAGATTTCCCGCGTGCAGAAGGTGCGAGAGTATTTTCCGTAGAATTCCTTCCGGGACAGTTTGATCAGAGAGCCGATTCTGCCGTACAGTGCGTGCAGTTCTTAAAAGAAGACGAGCAGCCGATCATCCGCTCCGCCGTTACGTATGTTATCGAAGGAGAGATGACTGATGAGCAGTTTGACGCAGTCAAAGCACACTGCATCAATCCGGTAGACTCCAGAGAGACAGGACTTGAAAAACCGGAAACCCTTGTGACAAAATTTGAAGAGCCGGCAGACGTCAAAATCTTCGACGGATTCATCGACATGCCGGAGGCAGAATTAAAAGCCCTGTATGATTCCCTCGGCCTTGCCATGACCTTCAAAGACTTCCTGCATATCCAGAACTACTTCCGCGGCGAAGAAAAACGAAATCCATCCATGACCGAGATCCGAGTACTCGATACCTACTGGTCCGATCACTGCCGCCATACCACCTTCTCCACCGAGCTTACCAACGTGACCTTCGGCGAAGGCGACTACTACGAGCCGATGAAAAAAAGCTACGACCGCTACTTAAGCGACCGTGAGGTACTCTACAAAGGCCGTGACGACAAATTCATCTGCCTTATGGACCTTGCCCTTCTGGCAATGAAAAAACTGAAATCCGAAGGAAAACTCGCAGATCAGGAAGAGTCTGATGAAATCAACGCATGCTCCATCGTCGTACCGGTAGATGTAGACGGAAAAGACGAAGAGTGGCTGATCAACTTCAAAAACGAGACCCACAACCACCCGACCGAGATCGAGCCGTTCGGTGGTGCAGCAACCTGCCTTGGCGGTGCAATCCGTGACCCGCTTTCCGGCAGAACCTATGTATATCAGGCGATGCGTGTGACCGGAGCCGCAGATCCGACCCGTCCGCAGAGCGAGACACTCGAAGGAAAACTTCCGCAGAAAAAACTCGTAAGAGAAGCAGCACACGGCTACAGCTCCTATGGAAACCAGATCGGTCTTGCAACCGGCTATGTCAAAGAAGTTTACCATCCGGACTACGTGGCAAAACGTATGGAGATCGGAGCTGTCCTTGGAGCAGCACCGCGCCGTGCCGTTGTCCGTGAAAATTCCGATCCGGGCGATATCATCATCCTGCTCGGCGGCCGTACCGGAAGAGACGGCTGCGGCGGTGCAACCGGTTCCTCCAAAGTACATACGACAGAATCCATCGAGACCTGCGGTGCAGAGGTACAGAAAGGAAACGCACCGACTGAGCGTAAACTGCAGAGACTGTTCCGCCGCGAGGAAGTCAGCCTTCTGATTAAAAAATGCAACGACTTCGGTGCAGGCGGAGTTTCCGTTGCCATCGGCGAGCTGGCACCGGGACTTAAGATCAATCTGGACAAAGTACCGAAAAAATATGCCGGCCTCGACGGAACCGAGATCGCCATCTCCGAGTCCCAGGAGCGTATGGCCGTTGTCATCGACCCGAAAGACCGTGAGCAGTTCCTGAAATATGCCGCAGAAGAGAACCTGGAGGCAACCGAAGTTGCAGTCGTAACCGAGGATCCGCGTCTGGTACTCTCCTGGAGAGGAAAAGAGATTGTTAATATCTCCCGTGCATTCCTTGACACCAACGGAGCACATCAGGAGAATGATGTCTTCGTAGAGATTCCAAAAGCAGAGGACACTCCGTTAAAGAGAAGCGGTGACATTGCCGATGTCAAAGAAAAATGGCTGTCCACTCTGTCCGATCTTAACGCATGCTCCCAGAAGGGACTTGTTGAGATGTTCGACTCTTCCATCGGAGCAGCCAGCGTGCTGATGCCGTACGGCGGAAAATATCAGCTGACTGAAACTCAGGCCATGGTTGCAAAAGTGCCGGTTCCGGATGGAAAAACCAACACCGTTACCATGATGAGCTACGGCTTTGATCCATACGTATCGAGCTGGAGCCCGTATCACGGAGCAGTCTATGCCGTAACCGAATCCCTGTCCCGCATCGTGGCAGTAGGCGGCGATTACAGCAAAGTCCGCTTTACCTTCCAGGAGTACTTCCGCAGAATGACCGAGGATCCGCACCGCTGGAGCCAGCCGTTTGCAGCACTTCTCGGAGCATACGACGCACAGATGGGCTACGGTCTGCCGTCTATCGGAGGAAAAGACAGTATGTCCGGTACCTTCAACCATATCGACGTACCGCCGACACTCGTATCCTTCGCGGTTGACGTTGCAAAATTAAAAGATGTGGTATCTCCGGAACTGAAAAATGCAGGAGATAAACTCGTGTGGATCCACCTTCCAGTCGACGCACATCTGCTTCCAGAGTACGAAGGCGTCATGGAAACCTACAGAAAACTGCATGAGGATATGCAGAACGGCCGTGTGAAAGCCGCTTATGTCGTAGACCGTCAGGGTATCGCAGCAGCCGTATCCAAGATGGCATTCGGTAATGCTCTCGGCGTAACCATCGAGCACAATGTAGACGAGAGAGATCTCTTTACTCCATATATTGCAGATCTGATCTGCGAAGTTTCGGCTGAAAAAGTCGGAGAGCTGGCAAGCACCTACACCGTCATCGGTGAAGTGACAGACAAACTGGTTCTTTCCTATAAAGATACCGAAATCACCATCCGCGAGGCCGTTTCCGCATGGAACAAACCGCTGGAAAAAGTATTCAAGACCGTATCCGGTGCAGAGCTTCCGGAGGTAGATGCCCTGAATGTGGCAGCAGCAGACGAAAACGGAATTGTTGCAGACAGCTGCTATCAGGCAAAGAGCATCCACGTATGCTCCCACAAGCTGGCACAGCCGACCGTATTCATTCCGGTCTTCCCGGGAACGAACTGTGAGTATGACAGCACCAGAGCTTTCGAGCGTGCCGGTGCAAAAGTTATCACTCAGGTATTCAGCAACCTTTCCGCAGAAGACATCCGCGGTTCTGTCGATGCCTTTGAAAAAGCCATCAACCAGGCGCAGATCATCATGTTCCCTGGCGGATTCTCCGCAGGTGATGAGCCGGATGGATCAGCAAAATTCTTTGCAACCGCATTCCAGAATGCGAAGATCAAAGAAGCTGTTACCAAACTGCTGAATGAGAGAGACGGACTTGCCCTTGGTATCTGCAACGGATTCCAGGCACTGATCAAACTGGGACTCGTTCCGTACGGTGAGATTCTCGGACAGACGGAGGATTCCCCGACTCTGACCTTCAACACCATCGGACGCCATATTTCCAAGATGGTTTACACGAAGGTTGTGACCAACAAATCCCCATGGCTGGCAGGCGCCGAGCTTGGCGGTGTTTACACCAACCCGGCATCCCACGGAGAGGGACGTTTCGTAGCATCGAAAGAGTGGATCGACAAGCTGATGGCAAACGGCCAGATTGCAACCCGCTACTGCGATGTCAACGGAAACCTGACCAACGACGAGTACTGGAATGTCAACGGTTCCTACTGCGGAATCGAGGGTATCACCAGCCCGGACGGCCGTGTCTTTGGTAAGATGGCACACGCAGAGCGCCGCGACAACGGCGTAGCAGTCAACATCTACGGAGAGCAGGATCTGAAGATCTTTGAGTCCGGTGTTGCTTACTTTAAATAAAATAAAACCAAAATAGAAGATTCCCGCAGAGAGGAAGAAAGCTCCTTTCTGTGGGAATTTTTTTGTCATAAACAGTAATTTCTGATTTCGAAAGAAAAAATTTGATTATGCGCCGCGGTGCAGTTATAACGCAATATTTTGCTTTATTAACAAAAGTAATAAGGTCAAATAGTAGAAATATTCTGAAAAAACGAAAGATTTCGATAGTCTCAACACATTACATATATGACGGGCCCGGAAGAGAAGGACAGCGAAATAACAGGAGGGAGAAAGAAGTGTATGAGGCAAGAGGAGGAACGATTTTTTCAGATCATATTCGAGGAAAACAGTCATGTGCTGTTCCGTTATATCTGCGGTCAGTTGAACAATGACCGGGAGACGGCGAAGGATGTGCTGAACGATGTATGGGAGGTATTGGTGGTAAAATTTGAAACCGTTGCCGATCTCGAAGGAGAAGAGATGACGAAATGGCTGTTCTGTGTGGCAAAAAACAAGATCAAGAATCAGCGCAGAAAACATTATTATCAGAATGAAGTTTCCTATACACAGTATCAGAAAGAGAACAGAAATGAAGGGGAGGCGGCCGCGACAGCCGAGATTGAGGAACGAATGGTGATGCAGAACTGCATCCAGAACCTGAATCCGATGGATCAGCGCATTTTCTGGGGGAGAGCATATGGATTCAGCTACAAAGAGCTCAGCGGATTCTGCAAGAAAAGCGAGCAGGCGCTGCAGTGCCAGTACAGCCGCGCAATCAAGAAACTGCAGGGAATGATGAGTCAGGAAATCAGTCTGACGAGAGCGTAGAAAATGGAAATGGTATGCAGCGGAAACCTCAACTCTTACAATCTAAAAACAATAGAAATATCTAAAAAATTCTCAGCAGGAGAATATCCTGTGTCTAAAAATAAAGTGTTACCGTTTACATATCAAAAATCCGTTTTCCTCGTTGTCGTGGCGCGGAAATTGTGTTAAAATATTTTTAGAAAATTCACACGATGTGCGAGAAGGCAGAAAGGATGAAAACAACATGAAGGATGAGTACGTAGCCTATGTAGGCACTTATACCCATGGAAGCAGCATTGGTATTCATTTATATGATGTAAATGTAGAAGAAGGCACTCTGACAGAGCGAAAAGTCATACCGGTCAACAACTCTTCCCACATTGCCCGTTCCTTAAACGGCAAATACCTGTATTCGATTGCAGATGAAGGCGTTGCAGTGTTTGCAGTGGAGGATGACGGAGATCTGACCCCGATCAACAAAGTAGACATCGACGGCATGCGCGGCTGCTATCTGTCGGTGGATAAAACCGGAAGATACCTGTTCGTGGCAGGCTATCATGACGGAAAGGTAACCGTTGTACATACCCATAAGGACGGCCGCCTCGGAAGTCTGATGGACGGCGTGTTCCACAAGGGCCTTGGCAGTGTGGCAGAGCGTAACTTCCGCCCGCATGTCAGCTGTGTCGTTCCTACACCGGACAACAAATATGTCTGCGCAGTCGACAACGGCATTGACCAGATCAAAATGTACAAGCTGAACACACAGCGTGACCGCCTGAAACTGGTGGATATCCTGCGCTGTGAGCGTGAATCCGGTCCGAGAGAGATCGTTTTCAGTGAATCCGGAAAATACGCGTATGTCATTTACGAGCTGATGAACAAAGTCGATGTATTCAGCTACCGTGATACGGGAAACGGACCGGAATTTGAAAAACTGCAGTCGATCAGCACCACATCCGCGAACGTGGACCAGGCGCACGACGCTGCATCCGGCATGTGCCTTTCCCCGGATCACCACTACCTGTTTACTTCTACAGCCGGAGACAATACCGTAGCAATGTTCCATATCGACCCGGAGACCGGCTGCCTGGAGAAGAAGTTTGCACTTCCGATCAGCGGCGAATATCCAAAGGATATTGCAATGTTCCCGGACGGAAAACATATCGCAGTGGCAAACCATGAGTCCAACACGATCACAACATTTACCGTTGATTATGAGAAAAACGTGCTGGTTCAGAAAGGCCGCCCGATGAAAGTGGAGACGCCGAACTGTATTCTGATTACGAAAAAAGGCGTTCACTAAAAAAATAACACAAAAATGCCTGCAGGAAGAACTGTATCCCGCAGGCATTTTTTGTGTTGAAGTCAGAAAGAAGCAGTCCGGCCTTTATTTCTCGTCCAGAGCCCAGACTTTCTTTACATTGTCCAGTTTGGCGCTCATGCCGACGAGCAGTGCGTCCGCCAGGACAAGAGCGGTCATGCATTCCACGACAACAACGGCGCGTGCAACGACGATCGGGTCGTGGCGGCCTTTGATTTCGATGGCAATGTTTTCACCATCTTTGTTGATGGTCTGCTGGGAAGCAGCAACGGACGGGGTCGGTTTGAAACCAGCCCGGACAACGATATCGCTTCCGTCGCTGATACCGCCTAAAATACCGCCGGCGTGGTTGGTCAGCTTGACAATGGAGCCGTCCGCATTTACATGGAAGGCATCGTTATTGGTAAGCCCGGTAGCTGTGCAGACCGAGAAACCGTCTCCGATTTCCACGCCTTTTACGGCGCCGATGGAGACGAGTGCTTTTGCAAGGTTGGCATCGAGCTTTTCAAACACCGGATCGCCGACACCGGCCGGCATATGGTGAACGACACATTCGACCACACCGCCGACGGAATTTTTTTCCGCCATGGCTTTTGTTAAAAGCTCGGAAGCCTTTTCGGCAGCCTCTGCATCCGGCATATTCAGAGCGTTATTCGCGATTTCAACGGCATCAAAAGACTGGATTTCCACGTCACCGATGGAGCGGGTGTAGGCGGAAACGGTGATGCCAAGCTCAGAGAGCATTTTTAAGGCAATGGCACCTGCAGCCACGCGTGCGATCGTCTCGCGTCCTGAGGAGCGTCCGCCGCCGCGGTAGTCGCGGAAACCGTATTTTGCATCAAACGTATAGTCGGCGTGGCCCGGTCTGTAATAGGAAGCAATGTCGCTGTAATCTTTGGAATGCTGATCCTCATTCCATACCACCATGGAAATCGGGGTACCGGTCGTTTTTCCTTCGAAAGTGCCGGATAAAATCTGAACGGTATCGGATTCTTTCCGTTTTGTGGTAAAGCGGTTCTGTCCCGGCTTCCTGCGGTCGAGGTAAACCTGAATATCCTCCTCGGAAAGCGAAAGGCCGGCCGGCACTCCGTCCACAACAACGCCCACGCCTTTTCCATGAGACTCTCCCCAGGTGGTCAGTCTGAAGATGGTACCAAATGATGATCCTGCCATATATAAAGTCCTCCTGAATTTTTTCGTATATTTATAAAATAACTGGAAAAGATTTCTAATAAATTATACCGGAAAGTAAAACATTCGTAAAGCTCTTTTTCAGAGACGAAATTCACCGTTATACCGTTTGACAAACGAAAAGGCAGCACGTATAATGAGAATGTATTTTCGGGCAGTGAAAGCCGGTGAAATAAAACAAACAAAAAGGAAGAGTGTGCATGAATTTTTTAGACAAAATGGAGCGAAAATATGGGAGATATGCATTAAGCCACCTCACGATGTATATTATCGTAACGTACATTGCGGGATATATCATTGCGCTTGCGGCTCCCATCATGAGACAGTATCTGACGCTGGAACCATACTATATTCTGCATGGCCAGATCTGGCGTCTGGTGAGCTGGATTCTGATTCCGCCGAGCAGCCTTGATATCTTTACGATCATCATGCTGTTTTTCTATTACTCAATCGGAACAAGCCTTGAGAGAGCCTGGGGAGATTTCAAGTATAATGTTTACATCTTTTCCGGCATTCTGATGACCATTATCGGTTCCTTCCTGCTGTATGGAATCTTATATGCAGTCAACGGATATCCGTCGCTGATGGGAACGGCATTCAGCACTTACTACATCAGCCTCTCGATTTTCCTCGGCTTTGCGATCAGCTTCCCGGATATGCAGGTACTGCTGTATTTCATTATTCCGATCAAAATCAAATGGCTGGCATACCTTGACGTAGCGCTTCTCGCCTACAGCATGATTACCAGCATCATGAGCGGAAACTGGGCAGGATGTGTTGTTATTCTTTGTTCCCTTGCAAACGTCCTTGTGTTCTTCCTGATGACAAGAAAAGGAAAACGCGGCTCTTTCCAGCAGAACAGACGCCGGAAGGAATTCAAAAAGGCCGTTTCAAGAGGCGAAGCCGAATACCGCAATCCGAACGGGATCACAAAACACAAATGTGCGATCTGCGGCCGGACCGAAAAAGATGATCCGAATCTGGAGTTCCGTTTCTGTTCCCGATGCAACGGAAACTATGAATACTGCCAGGATCACCTGTTTACGCATGAACATGTAAAATGAAGAAGGAGAGAAAGTATGAGAAGAACGAAAATTGTCTGCACCATGGGACCAAATACCAACTCCCGTGACCTGATGAAAAAACTGATTGAAACCGGAATGGATGTTGCTCGTTTTAATTTTTCTCATGGAGACCACGATGAGCAGAAGATGCGTATGGATATGCTGAAAGAGCTTCGAAAAGAGCTGAAAACTCCTGTGGCAATCCTTCTGGATACCAAAGGTCCGGAAATCCGTACCGGCGTTTTGAAAGATGGCAAAAAAGTAAATCTGGTAACCGGACAAACCTTCACCCTGACAACCGTTCAGGAAACCGGAGATGAAAATCACTGTTCTGTCAGCTACACCGGCCTTACCGACGATATCAAAGAGGGAGACACAATTCTGATCGATGATGGTCTGATCGGTCTGCGCGTAGAAAAAGTAAATGCACCGGAAATTGTCTGTACCGTAGTAAACGGCGGCGAGCTAGGAGAAAAAAAGGGCGTGAATGTACCGAACGTTTCGATCAATCTTCCGAACCTGACGGAGAAAGACAAAGGAGATCTTCTCTTTGGTATTGAACAGGATATTGATTTTGTAGCGGCTTCTTTTATCCGGAATGCAGAGGCAATTAACGAAATCCGTGAGTTCCTTGTGGCAAACGGAGGAGAGCATATTGATATCATTGCCAAGATCGAAAATGCGGAGGGTGTGCAGAACATCGACAGCATCATCGATGCGGCAGATGGTGTGATGGTTGCAAGGGGAGACCTTGGTGTAGAGATTCCGGCGTGCCAGGTACCGCATGTACAGAAAATCATCATTGAAAAATGCAATCATAAATACAAACCGGTTATCACAGCAACCCAGATGCTGGATTCCATGATCCGGAACCCGCGCCCGACCCGTGCAGAGGTAGCCGATGTTGCGAATGCAATTTATGATGGAACGGATGCAATCATGCTCTCCGGCGAAACAGCAGCCGGAAAATATCCGATCGAGGCAGTTACCATGATGGGAGAGATTGCCGAGCAGACAGAGCGCTATCTGAAATTCGAAGATTACCGCGATGGAAAAGCGCTGGAAGGAAAGCTGAATGTTTCCGCAGCAGTTGGAAGTGCAGCCGTTTCTATGGTAGAACACATCAAAGCAGCCTGCATTGTGACCCCGACGATGTCCGGTCAGACCGCAAGACTGATCTCCAACCTTCGTCCGAGCGTACCGATTTACGGCGTTACCCCATATGAATGGGCAAGAAGAAAAATGCAGCTCTACTGGGGCGTTCGTCCGGTGACCGGATACGAGGAAGATTCTACGGAGAACATCATTTCGCATGCCATGTATATGGTGCGCCGTGAGGAGCTTGTAGAACGCGGTGATATGGTTATTTTTACGGCCGGAGACCCTGCTACCAACGAGGTGACGGGCGAAGGATATATGACAAACATGCTTCACATTATTCAGGCAAAATAAGCAGAAGAAGGAGACAAAAGAGAATGACGAAGAAGCCTTTTGTAACAAAAGAAAAACTGGAAGAAATCGCAGCAGCAGTACCAACTCCGTTTCACATTTACGATGAAAAAGGAATTCGTGAGAATGCGAAAGCAGTAAAGGAAGCTTTTTCCTGGAATCCGGGATTTCGTGAGTATTTTGCTGTGAAAGCGAACCCAAACCCGACACTGATCAAAATGCTGGGTGAATATGACTGCGGATGCGACTGCTCTTCTTACACGGAGCTGATGCTTTCCGATGCGATGGGATTTGAGAAAGATAAAATCATGTTTTCATCCAACGTAACACCGGCTGCAGAGTATCAACTGGCTGCAGAGCTTGGTGCGATCATTAACCTTGATGATATTACACATATTGATTTTCTTGAGAAAACATTAGGCTACATTCCGAAGAAAATCTGCTGCCGTTATAACCCGGGCGGACTGTTTAAAATCAGCACCGACATCATGGATAATCCGGGAGATGCCAAATACGGTATGACAACCGAGCAGATTTTTGAGGCATTCCGCATTCTGAAGGCAAAAGGGGCAGAAGAGTTCGGCATCCATTCCTTCCTTGCAAGTAATACCGTAACCAACGATTACTACCCGGTTCTGGCAAAAACACTGTTTGAGCTGGCTGTAAAGCTGCAGAAAGAGACAGGCGTAAAAATCAAATTCATCAATCTTTCCGGCGGTGTCGGAATCCCGTACAAACCAGGTCAGGAAGGCAATGACATCCGCGTGATTGGTGAGGGTGTACATAAAGTGTACGATGAAGTCCTCGTTCCGGCCGGCATGGGCGATGTTGCAATTTATACGGAAATGGGCCGTTTCATGATGGGACCGTACGGCGGACTCGTTACGCGCGCAATCCATCAGAAACACATTTACAAAGAGTATATCGGCTGTGATGCATGCGCGGTCAATCTGATGCGGCCGGCAATGTACGGCGCTTACCACCACATCACGGTGATGGGAAAAGAAGATCAGCCGTGCGACCACAAATATGACGTAACAGGTTCCCTGTGCGAAAACAACGATAAATTCGCGATCGACCGCATGCTTCCGGAAGTGGAAGTCGGAGACCTCCTCTTCATCCACGACACCGGCGCACATGGATTTTCCATGGGATACAACTACAACGGAAAATTAAAATCTGCAGAGGTTCTGTTAAAAGAGGACGGCAGCTTTGAAGTCATCCGCCGCGCAGAAACCCCGAAAGACTATTTCGCTACACTGGATGGAACACCGGAGTATGAAAAGATGTTTGGAAATAAATAAGAGATAACAACAGTAAAACCCCTTTCAAAAAGAACCATGCGGCAGATGGCCGGTTCTTCGAAAGGGGTTTTCTTTCTTTTAAAAGCTGTTTTTTTGAAGGGAAGACAATAAAAAAAGATCTGCATCAACGTTCGTTTTTGCAGATCTTTTTTAGCTATGCCGCTGGCCGGACTCGAACCGGCACGGTTATTCACCGCTTGATTTTGAGTCAAGTGCGTCTACCAATTCCGCCACAGCGGCAGTGTTCGTAATCAGAACAAGATATATTTTACCATAAAAACAAGAAGGACGCAAGAGAAAAAAATGGAATAATTATCATAAAAACTTTCTAAAAAAGATTGACGAAAGGAAAAAATAGAAGTATAGTGTAGATAGTTTAGTACCATACTAAATTTTACATCATAAGTTCAAATAACGATTTATCGAAAACGCCATCGTTAGATGGTCCACAGTGTGTGGAACGAAAACTGTTGTCTTCATAGACAGCAGTTTTTTGTTGTCTAAAATTAGAAATGAAACATGGTTATGATTCAGTACTGTGAGAACAGCAAGAACCAGGAAGTAGAATTGTTGAAAATAGGAAAGAAAAGATGTAAAAAATCAAAATATATGGTAAAATTAGATAAAATGTAGAAAATGGAGGAAAGAACAGATGAAAGGGGAATATTATCTCGGACTTGATATGGGAAGCAGTTCGGTTGGATGGGCTGTGACAAATGAGAAGTACGAAATTTTGCGCGCACATGGAAAAACACTTTGGGGTGTACGGCTATTTGACAGTGCACAGACTGCAGAAGAGAGAAGAGGGTTTCGGACAGCAAAACGAAGATTGGATCGTCGTAATTGGAGAATAGAATTGCTGCAGAAAATTTTTGCGGAAGAAGTAGAAAAGATAGATGATGGATTTTTTCGCAGAATGAAAGAGAGTCGTTACTGGCCAGAGGATAAGCGTGACAGGCAGGGAAAGTGTCCAGAACTTCCCTATGCATTGTTTGCGGATGATGATTACACAGACAAAGAATATCATAAACAGTTTCCAACCATCTATCATCTGAGAAAATGGTTAATGGAAACTGACGAAACGCCTGATATTCGCCTGATATATCTTGCTCTGCATCATATGATGAAACACAGAGGCCATTTTCTATTAAACGGAAATATCGAACAGGTAAGAGAATTTCAGACAACATTTGAACAGTTCCTTGAAGCAGTGAGGGCAGAAGAACTTGGCTTTTCTTCCGAGATTGGAGTGGAAAGAAGCAAGGAAATAGAGGCAATTTTAAAAGACCGAACATTGACCAAATCTGCGAAAAAGACAAAAGCAGTAAAAGCAATGCGGGCAGAAACATCCTGTGAAAAAGAGTGGCTGGGATTGATTACCGGTGGAACAGCAAAACTGGGAAATCTGTTTGGGGAAAAACAGATGGATACACTGAAACGGCCAAAACTTTGCTTCGCAGATGCAGGTTATGAAGAATACGCTGGAGAGATCGAAGCAGAGCTGGGAGAAAAATATGTATTAATTGAACACGCAAAAGCAGTGTACGATTGGGCTGTTCTGGCTGATATTTTGCAGAACTATTCTTCTCTTTCAGAGGCAAAAGTGGCACTTTATGAAAAGCATAAAAAGGATCTGAAAAATCTGAAAAAGCTGGTCAGAGAGAATCTTTCAAGGGAAGAATATCAGAGACTGTTTGCAAAAAAGGATGAAAAAGCTAATTATTATGCGTATATCAAGGCGCCAAAACAATGTAGTCAGGAAGACTTTTACGGTTATCTGAAAAAGAATATTCTGGGCAAGATATCAGATGTGACGAAAGCATCCTGCATGCAGAAGGAAATGGAAATGGGAACGTTTCTTCCGAAACAGACTGTAAAAGACAACAGTGTCATTCCATATCAGATTCATTTATATGAATTAAATGCAATCCTGAAAAATCTGGAAGATAAAGTTCCGCTACTGAAAGAGAATGGAGAGAAGATTCAAAAGATTTTCACATTCCGCATTCCGTACTACGTAGGACCCTTAAACGGAATTCGAAAAAAAGGGGAGAAGAGTAACTGGGCGGTACGAAAAGAAGGCAAAATATATCCATGGAACTTCGATGAGATGGTAGATTTGGAAGCAAGTGCAGAGCAGTTTATTCGAAGAATGACGAATAAATGTACTTATCTGCCAAGTGAAGATGTTTTACCAAAGTATTCTCTGCTGTACAGCAAATACGAAGTTTTAAATGAATTAAATAATCTGCGTTTGGATGGAGAAAAGATATCTGTAGAGCAGAAACAGAAAATATATGAAGAAGTATTCCAGAAAAGCAGAAAAGTTACACAGAAAAAACTGAAAAACTATTTAGTGAAAGAAGGAATTACCGGAAAAGAAGTTGAAATTACCGGAATTGATGGTGATTTCAAGAGTTCTCTTACGGCATACCATGACTTTAAAGAGAAATTAACAAATTTGTCACTGAACCAGGCGGAAAAAGAATGCATCATCCTGAACGTAACGCTGTTTGGAGATGATAAAGCGATACTGAAACAGAGATTAAAGAAACTGTTTCCGGAGTTGACAGAAAAACAAAGAGACAGCATAAGTAAACTGCCGTATCGTGGTTGGGGAAGACTCTCAAAAGTGTTTTTGGAAGAGACGGAAGCACCGGCACCGGAAACGGGAGAGGCATGGTCTATTATTCGGGCTTTGTGGGAGACGAATGACAATCTGATGCAACTGCTTAGCGAAAAATATTTGTTTGCATCGGCAATCGAAGAAAAGAATGGAAACGAACAGAAAAAACGGGATATTTCGTATGAATTAGTCGAGGAACTTTACGTATCACCGGCAGTGAAGCGGCAGATTTGGCAGAGCCTTTTGATTGTAAAGGAAATCTGTAAAGTGATGGGAAACCCACCGAAACGTGTTTTTATAGAAATGGCAAGAGAAAAAAACGATCAGGGAAGAACATCTTCAAGAAAAAAGAAACTGCTGGAACTCTATAAAAAATGTAAAGTGGAAGAAAAAGACTGGATAGATGAGATTGAAAAACGTTCCGATGCGGAAATGAGAAGAGACAAGCTGTATTTGTATTATACGCAAAAAGGAAAATGCATGTATTCCGGTGAAACAATTGAACTGGAGGAATTGTGGGATAATCAGAAGTATGACATTGATCATATTTTTCCACAGTCCAAAGTGATGGATGATAGCCTGGATAACCGGGTACTTGTAAAGAAAAAGTGTAATCAGATGAAAGAGGATAAATATCCGATCGATGAAACAGTTCGGAAAAAAATGCAGCCATTCTGGAAATCTTTAGTGGATGCCGGATTGATCAGTGAAGAAAAATATAAACGGCTGATAAGAGGAAATGGATTTGAACCGTCTGAATTGGCTGGATTTATTTCCAGGCAGCTGGTGGAAACTCGTCAGAGTACAAAAGCGGCAGCAAGTATTCTGCAGCAGGTGATCCCGGATACACAGATTGTTTATGTGAAAGCGCCAACCGTTTCAAAGTTCCGTAAGGATTTTAAATTTCTGAAGGTACGGGAGATGAATGATTATCATCATGCGAAGGATGCTTATTTGAATATTGTCGTTGGCAACGCATATTTTGTAAAATTTACATCAAATCCGATTCACTTCATTAAGGAAAATCCGGGAAGAAGTTATAACCTGAAGAAGATGTTTGAACAGGAAAGAATTGAACGAAACGGAGAAATTGCCTGGGAAAGCGGGAACAGAACCATTGCGACAGTCCGAAAATTTATGGAAAAGAACAACATTCTTGTGACGCGAAGATCGTATGAGGCAACAGGTGCATTGTTTGACCAGCAGATTGTCAAAAAAGGAAAAGGCCAGGTTCCGATCAAGAGCAGTGATGAACGGCTTTGTGATATACAGAAGTATGGAGGATATAACAAAGAGGCGGGAGCTTACTTTGTACTGGCAGAATCGGAGGGCAAAAAGGGAAAGAAAATACGAACAATCGAGTATGTGCCGATTCGTCTGAAAAAGGAAATTCAGAAGTCAGAAGAAAATATAATTCGGTATCTGGAAGAGGAAAGACAGTTAAAGAATCCGCGAGTGCTGGTGCCGGAAATCAAAATAGATACTCTGTTTTGTGTGGACGGATTTTATATGTGGGTTTCCGGAAGATCAGGAGATCAGCTATTGATGCAAGGTGCAAATCAGCTGGTACTTTCCCAGGAAGAAACGGAAATACTGAAAAAAATAGTACAGTACGTGGAACGTAAAAAACAGAATAAAGAACTGAAAATTTACGATTCCGACCATTTAGAAGAAAAGAAGGTGGTGATGCTGTATGAAACCTTTTTAAATAAATTAACAAATACGGTATATGCAAAAAAACTTGGAGCACAGGCAAAGACATTAACGGAAAAAAGAGAAAAATTTAAAGAATTATGCATGGAAGAAAAGTGTATCGTTTTGTATGAAATTTTACATTTTTTCCAGTGCCAGAGTGTTACCGCTGATTTGAAATTAATTGGAGGATCTGGAAGAGCAGGAGTTTTGTGTCTCAACAAAAATATAACCGATTGCAATCGAATCGAAATGATTCATCAATCGCCAACAGGTATTTACGAGCAGGCAGTAGACCTGAATGCATTATGAGCTGGCGGATTGTGGTTATTTCCAAACGGGCAAAGCTGGACTATCAGCTTGGTTATCTTGTGGTGCGAAATGAGGAAGTAACAAAAATACATTTAAGTGAAATATCAACCATTCTGATTGAGTCAACAGCAGCAACAGTCACAACAAGTCTGCTGGCAGAGCTGACAAAAAAGAAAATAAAAGTGATTTTTTGCGATGAAAAGAGAAATCCATCGTCGGAACTGGTTGGGTATTACGGAAGTCATGATACCAGCAATAAGGTCAGAAAGCAGATTCAGTGGAGCCGGCACAGTAAAGAAGCGATCTGGACAGAGATTGTGACGGAAAAAATACGAAAACAGAAGGAACTGTTAAAAAATCTGGGAAAGGAAGAAGCGGGTCTGTTAGAAGCATATTTACAGGAGATTGGCTGGAACGATGAGACAAACCGGAAAGGGCATGCGGCAAAGGTATATTTTAATGCGTTGTTCGGTATGACATTTACCAGAACTGCGGATTGTCCGGAAAATGCAGCGCTGAATTACGGATATAGCATTTTGCTGTCTGCGTTTGCGAGAGAAATTGTAGCGAGCGGTTATATTACACAGCTCGGACTCTTTCATGATAATATGTTTAATCAGTTTAATCTGGCGTCCGATTTGATGGAACCGTTCCGTGTCCTGATTGACCGGGAAGTAATCCAAATGCAGAGGAAAGAATTTACGCATGAGGAAAAAATACAGTTGGTCAATGTATTAAACAACGAAGTCATGATAGACGGGAAAACACAGTATGTGAATAATGCCATAAAAATTTACTGTAAAAGTGTATTTGATGCCTTAAATGAGAATGACAGTGCATTGATCCGGTTTTACGGCCTATGAGTTATCGTTTTATGAGAGTATTGGTACTGTTTGATCTTCCAGTGCTGACGGGCGATCAGAGAAGAGAATATGCGAGATTTCGAAAGTTTTTATTGAAAAGCGGATTCCTGATGCTCCAGGAATCCGTATACTGTAAGCTTGCGTTAAATACAACTGCAGTGAATGGAATCGTGGATCAGATTCATAAAAATAAGCCGGAAGAAGGCCTGGTACAGCTTTTAACGGTGACTGAGAAGCAGTATGCGAAAATGGATCTGATTGTTGGGAACGTAAAGAGTGAAGTGTTGAATACGGATGAAAGGCTGGTGATTTTATGAAACTGGTACATGTGGACTTGGAAAAACCTATTGCGATTCATCGGAACTGTCCCACAGAATGGATTATAGAATCACCGGAGCTGTTTTTAAAATATGTGGAGCAGCTGCAAAAACAAAATCAGGGAGAGGAGGGAAATTTCGTACTTTCTAAAGCTGACACAGAGCTGAATATGAAAAGAGATGTGGAATTGGTATTAACGCCCTTTTCTCTTGATTTTGCGGATCACAGAATACAAAAACGGTTATTTACAGAGCTGGTCAAAAGTGCGCAAAATGAAGAAATGTTTCTGGAAACACAGAGAATTATTGCGGAACTGAAGAAATACATCTATCAATTGGAAGCTGCCAGTGGGTACGAATTGGAACAAAATGAGGAAATCGATTTGAGCGCACTCCTAAAATTGATGGGAGTTCAGACAGAAACCGAAAAAGAGATGGGACTTCTGGAAAAATTAACGCAATATATCAAAGTTATGGCCGAACTTCTCCAAAAAGAACTGGTGATTCTGATAAATATTCGGTCCTATCTGAACGAAACACAAATAAACAAACTCTCCCAAATGGCATGCTACTATGAAATATCCTTGCTTTTCATAGAAAATATACAAAGAGACTTTTCGAATCAGAGAGAATATTATATAATTGACAAAGATGGATGTGATGTCTATTAATATCCATCGGATGTTTGAGTACCTGTTTTGTGCAGATGAAAGCAGTTCATTTTTAAATTTGAGGTTTGAGAATGATGTAAAAATGTATGGTACTCAAACACACATTTCATAAGCATCATGTGGGACATAGTTTGAGAATGATGTAAAAATGTATGGTACTCAAACGCATCCGCTCTTATTATGATCTGCCGTATGGTTTGAGAATGATGTAAAAATGTATGGTACTCAAACTAAAACAAACGCCTTGAAGACGCTTGAAGGGTTTGAGAATGATGTAAAAATGTATGGTACTCAAACTGTTGAAAAATGTTACTCAGGAGAGTTTTTGTTTGAGAATGATGTAAAAATGTATGGTACTCAAACAGGAGATTCTATTGAGTTTATGAATCTATCGTTTGAGAATGATGTAAAAATGTATGGTACTCAAACGTTACAACCACATCAGTACCGGTGATGTAGTTTGAGAATGATGTAAAAATGTATGGTACTCAAACCGATACAGCCGTTTTCCACTATCACTACTGGTTTGAGAATGATGTCAAAATGTATGGTACTCAAACCTTGAAAAAGAAAAAAAGATTCTGTCCCTGTTTGAGAATGATGTAAAAATGTATGGTACTCAAACATTTTCAGGGCAAATTCTGCTAAATCGTACGTTTGAGAATGATGTAAAATTTATTTTTGTGAACAATAAGAATAGATAATTCAAAATGAAATATTCAGAAGACAGTATGAAATCGACTTAATTGTCTTTTTCTTGCTGTCTTTTTTCTTGTCTCAAAGCACCGCACCATGTATAATAAAACCACAAGAATTTCATTTCATAGTTTTTACAGGAGGAACCTGAATCATGATCCTTGCAATAGACATCGGCAACACGAACATCGTCCTTGGGTGTGTGGAAGGGAAAAAAACATACTTCATCGAAAGACTCTCCACGGACAAGGCAAAAACAGAACTGGAATACGCAGTCAGCCTGAAAAATGTACTGGAACTGTATGAGATTCCGGTGGAGCAGATCGAAGGAGGTATCATCTCTTCTGTTGTTCCGCAGGTGACAGAGCTCTGCCGGAGTGCGGCAGAAAAAGTCATTAAAAAGCCGGTCAAAGTTGTCGGCCCCGGTGTGAAGACCGGGCTTAATATCAAACTGGACGACCCCGCAACGGCAGGAAGCGATCTTGTTGTGGTGGCAGTAGCGGCGTTGAATGAATACACATGCCCGCAGATTGTTATTGATATGGGAACTGCCACGACGATGAGTGTACTTGATCAGAAAGGAAGCTTCATCGGAGGCGTGATTCTTCCGGGACTTCGTACTTCGCTGGATGCTCTCGTATCAAATGCCGCGCAGCTTAGTCAGACCAGTCTGACAGCACCGAAAAAAGTCATTGGCAAAAATACGCTGGACTGTATGAAAGGCGGCATGATTTATGGAAACGCTGCCAGTATCGACGGCATGATCGAACGGATGGAAGAAGAACTTGGCTGCAAATGCACGATTGTGGCTACCGGAGGTCTGGCGAAAGCTGTGATTCCGCACTGCAGACATGACATCATCATCGATGAGAATCTGCTCTTGAAAGGTCTTCAGATCATCTACGAGAAAAACAGGTAGGGAAACCGTTTGTTGACAAAGTCTGCGAATTGTTATAACATATGTATAACAAAACGATACGAGAAAGCAGGGTGTAACTATGTATTATGAGACAATACAGATCGATTTCAACAGCGATGAAGCGATCTATATCCAGCTGAGAAATCAGATTATTCTGGGTATTGCCACTTCCAGAATTCAGGAAGGAGATACTCTACCTTCGGTAAGACAGCTCGCAGACAATATCGGAATCAACATGCATACCGTAAATAAGGCCTACAGCGTACTCCGGCAGGAGGGGCTTCTTTCGATTGACCGAAGAAAAGGAGCCGTTATCTCTATCGATGCGGATAAACTGTATGCCATGCAGGAACTGCGCGAAGATCTGCAGGTGATTCTTGCAAAAGCCGTCTGCAAAAATATATCAAAAGAAGAAGTACATCAGCTTGTAGATGAAATTTACAGCAATTACGCAGACGAAACATGAAGGAGACAATAGTATTATGAGAGAAGGATATACCAGTCAGGCAAAAAAAGCACTGGCATATGCGGTTAGGACAGCTGAAAAATGTGGACATAATTACGTAGGAACCGAACACCTTCTGATCGGACTTCTGAACGTGGAGGATGGCACAGCAGGCATGGTGCTTTCTGAGTTTCACGTAGATGCCGGACAGCTTACCGAACTGATTGACCGTCTGATTGCACCAGGCGGAAACACCGTGACCGAATCCCGACCGGGCTATACTCCGCGGGTACGCAGAGTGCTTGAAAATGCAGAAGCGGAGGCAGCGCGTTTTAAGAGCAGAGCTGTGGGAACCGAGCATCTGCTGATCGCAATCTTAAAAGAAAGTGACTGTGTTGCTACCCGTTTGCTTTTTACCATGGGGATCAACATTCAGAAACTATATGGAGCAATCCTTACTGCCATGGGCGAGGCACCGCTGCAGGGCGGTGCAAGCGGAAATGCAAATACCGGCCGCGGACCGCAGACAAGAGGTGGAGCGCAGACCAGCGAAACGCCGGCACTGGACCAGTACAGCCGGGATCTGACTGAGCTTGCGCGCGAAGGAAAACTCGATCCGGTTGTCGGCCGTGGGCAGGAAATTGAGCGTGTCATTCAGATCTTAAGTCGCCGGACAAAAAACAACCCGTGTCTGATCGGAGAGCCGGGTGTCGGAAAAACGGCGATTGCGGAAGGTCTGGCGCAGCGGATTGCCCTTGGCATTGTGCCGGAAACGATCCGCGATAAGCGAGTTGTTGTCCTTGACCTTTCCGGAATGGTAGCCGGAAGCAAATACCGCGGTGAGTTCGAAGAGCGTATCAAACGTGTCGTCAAAGAAGTGACGGACAATGAAAATATTCTGCTGTTCATCGATGAACTTCACACCATCATCGGGGCCGGCGGTGCAGAGGGAGCACTCGATGCATCCAATATCTTAAAACCGTCCCTTTCCCGCGGAGAAATTCAGCTCATCGGTGCAACCACGCTCGAAGAATACCGTAAATACATCGAAAAAGATGCCGCATTGGAGCGTCGTTTTCAGCCGGTTATGGTCGATGAACCTACGGTAGAAGATACGATTTCTATTTTGAGAGGATTAAAAGACCGCTACGAAGTATATCACGGTGTAAAGATTGCAGACAGTGCCTTAGTAAGTGCCGCTGTTTTATCTAACCGTTATATTACCGACCGTTTCCTCCCAGATAAGGCAATCGACCTTGTGGATGAAGCATGTGCGATGATTAAGACAGAATTAGATTCCCTTCCGGCCGACCTTGATGAAGTGCAGAGAAAGATTATGCAGTTAGAAATCGAGGAAGCAGCCTTAAAGAAAGAAACGGATCGTCTTAGTGTAGAACGTCTTGAAAATCTGCAAAAGGAACTCGCCGAATTACGTGAGGAATTTAAGTCGAAAAAGGCTTCCTGGGATCAGGAGAAATCCGCAGTAGAGCGTGTTTCCAAGTTAAAGGAAGAAATCGAAAGTTTAAATAATGAGATTCAGATTGCACAGCGCAATTATGATTTAAATAAAGCAGCAGAATTACAATATGGTAAATTGCCAGAATTGCAAAGACAGTTAGAGGAAGCGGAAGAAAGTGCAAAGAAGAGAGAATCTTCTATGGTTCATGAATCTGTAACTGATGATGAAATCGCAACGATCATCAGCCGCTGGACGGGTATTCCGGTAGCAAAACTTACCGAGAGTGAGAGAAATAAGACATTGAATCTTGATAAGGAACTCCATAAACGAGTTGTCGGTCAGGATGAAGGTGTGGAAAAGGTTACTGAAGCCATTATCCGTTCGAAAGCAGGAATTAAAGATCCGACAAAGCCAATCGGTTCCTTTATGTTCCTCGGACCTACAGGTGTAGGTAAGACAGAACTTGCGAAAGCACTTGCCGCAAGCCTGTTTGATAACGAACAGAACATGGTTCGTATTGATATGAGTGAGTATATGGAGAAATATTCCGTGTCCCGTCTGATCGGAGCGCCTCCGGGATATGTAGGATATGAAGAGGGCGGTCAGCTTACCGAAGCCGTCAGAAGAAAACCATACTCAGTTGTTCTTTTTGATGAAATAGAAAAGGCACATCCCGATGTATTTAATGTGCTATTACAGGTACTTGATGATGGGCACATCACCGATTCTCAGGGCAGAACAGTAGACTTTAAGAACACGATATTAATCATGACCTCCAATATCGGTTCCCAGTATCTGCTCGAAGGAATCGATGAAAATGGCAACATCAAGACCGATGCAGAAACTATGGTCATGAATGACCTGCGTTCCCACTTTAGACCAGAGTTTTTGAATCGTCTTGATGAGATTATCATGTTTAAACCATCTTACCAAAGACTAATATCGGAGCATTATTGAGCTTATGCTTGCCGATGTCAACAAACGTCTTGAAGACAAGGAACTTTCTATTCAGCTTACCGATGCTGCCAAGAGTTATGTTATCGAACATGGATATCGAATCCGGCATACGGTGCACGTCCATT
>ENA-OQHF01000019-OQHF01000019.1-human-gut-metagenome-genome-assembly--contig:-NODE-19-length-96072-cov-7.792788_pt1 | contig 96072 bp, 86 predicted proteins | sample MGYA00242559_ERZ504709 | MGnify/ENA primary metagenome ERZ504709 (study PRJEB26092, sample SAMD00036203) | human gut metagenome | host: Homo sapiens | study: EMG produced TPA metagenomics assembly of... | reverse complement strand
GCCAGGCCTACTTTACAGGAAGTACACCAGTTGATCTGGCATCTCTTTTTTGTAAGCAAGTCCTGCTTTAAACATGATTTTAAGAAAATTCCACATGTGTCCATTTGTAATAACTCGGAGTCTGTAGTGTTGATCTCTCTGTCCCAGTCGAAAGAATAGCCCAAAGAATGAAGCTGCTCTTTGAAACGCTTTACGTTATTCTCGGTTACAATCTTCGGATGGATCTTATTTTTGATCGCATAGTTCTCAGTCGGAAGTCCGAATGCATCCCATCCCATCGGATACAGTACGTTATAGCCCTGCATTCTGCGCTTTCTTGCTACGATATCAAGTGCTGTATAAGGTCTCGGATGACCTACATGAAGTCCCTGTCCTGACGGATATGGGAATTCTACCAGTGCATAATATTTTGGTTTGCTGTAGTCGTCTGTCGCAGCAAAAGCCTTATTGTCATCCCAGACTTTCTGCCATTTTTTCTCAACGACTTTGTGATTGTAAAGTTCTGACATATAATCCTCCTTGTTTTGCGAAGCAAAATGCGACTGCCCTTGCAGGAGCAGAGGATTTTCCTCCTTGTTTTTGCGGAGCAAAATCCGAGCCCTATGGCGAGGAGAGGATTTTCCTCCTTGTTTTTGCGAAAAAAAACTCCGTCTCCGAAGATATGCTTTTAAAATTGCACATCCTCTTAGAGACGAAGTCTATCTTACTCCGTGGTACCACTCTAATTCGTATTCTTTTGATTTCATTTCCCATCTGTCAATATTTAAAATCCATCTGCTCATCTGTCAGATCAATTTTAACATGAAAACAAGACAATACGCTCTTATGATCCTTAACGCGGACAACACGCTTTTGCTTACACACTATAAACCTAACTGATAGCTTGGACAAAAGGACTCAAAGGCGAGTTGGGAATTTTTCTTTACTGTCTCGCAGCATCCGGCAGCTCTCTGAAAAATAAAAAATTCTTACTATTCCTTATCAAAGTCTGATGTATTTTATTCACAACATGATTTATTTTATCATATACCATGGTTTTGTCAAGTACCAACCGCCCTGTCAGAAACGTTTCCTCCAGCTGTCATAAAAGTTTTTCTGATACCGGTTCACAAGTTCTTAAGGTAAAAAAAGAACCATCATATGAAATGTACCACATGATGATTCTTTCTTTTATCTTTCCAACAATAAATCTATACTCTAAAGTATAATATCCATTGTCTCATTACTCAGCTAAAAATTAGTTGTTGATCAGTTTGTCCTCTTCGTTGTTCCAGCTGTACAGTTTACGGATCTCTTTACCAACCTGCTCTGATGGATGCTCTGCAGCTTTCTTTCTCATAGCCTTGAAGTGAACCTGACGTCCTGCAGGAGACATATCAAGTAAGAAATCTTTTGCAAATGTACCATCCTGGATATCGGAAAGGATCTGTTTCATCGCTTTCTTTGTATCCTCTGTGATGATCTTCGGTCCTGTGATGTAATCACCATACTCTGCTGTGTTGGAGATAGAATATCTCATTCCCTCGAAACCTGACTGGTAGATTAAGTCTACAATCAGTTTCATCTCATGGATACACTCGAAGTATGCATTTCTTGGGTCATAACCAGCTTCGCATAATGTCTCAAAACCAGCCTGCATTAATGCACAAACACCACCGCAAAGTACAGCCTGCTCTCCGAAGAGGTCTGTCTCTGTCTCTGTACGGAATGTTGTCTCAAGAACACCAGCTCTTGCTCCGCCGATACCAAGTGCATATGCTAATGCAAGATCCTGTGCTTTTCCTGTTGCATCCTGCTCAACAGCGATCAGACAAGGTGTTCCTTTTCCAACCTGATACTCAGAACGTACGGTATGTCCCGGAGCTTTTGGAGCGATCATGGTAACATCTACATCCTTTGGAGGTACGATACATCCGAAATGAATATTGAAACCATGTGCGAACATTAACATGTTGCCTGCCTCAAGGTTTGGCTCGATATCTTTTTTGTACATATCTGCCTGTTTCTCATCGTTGATTAAGATCATGATGATGTCGGCTTTCTTTGCTGCCTCTGCTGTTGTATATACTTCAAATCCCTGTTTCTCAGCTTTTGCCCAGGATTTGCTTCCCTCATAAAGACCAATGATAACATGGCATCCTGAATCTTTTAAGTTTAATGCATGTGCATGTCCCTGACTGCCGTAGCCGATGATTGCGATCGTCTTTCCGTCTAACAGTGAAAGGTTACAGTCTTCCTGATAAAATATTTTTGCTGCCATAATTAATTTCCTCCAATTTTGGTTTCTTAATAAAAAATATGTATTTGCATATTCTTATCTGCTTATTTTGTTATAATGATACTCTTTTGCCGTCTTCGTCTAACATAACGACATCGGAAATGCCTCTCGACAATCCGGTCAGTCCGGTTCGCGCAAGTTCTAAAATCTCATATCCGGACAGAAGATCTAAAAATGCATCCAGCTTGTCCTGATGGCCTGTCAATTCGATCACCATCGAATCGTGGGTTACATCCACAACTTTTCCATGAAAGATCTCGGTTACATTTAAGATTGGCTGACGTTCTGTATCTTTCGCACGAATCTTTACTAAGATCAGCTCTCTCGTCACGGATGAACCATTTTCAAGTTTTTTGATGTCTACAACATCTTCCAGCTTCGCAAGCTGTTTTTCAATCTGCTCTAAGATCTGTTCATCGCCGGTCGCGACGATCGTAATCCTTGTATATCTCGGATCTGCGGTCACACCGGAAGAAAAACTGTCAATATTGTAACCTCTTCTGCTGAAAAGTCCTGAAATATGACTTGTCACGCCCGGGTTATTCTCCACTAATAGAGATAATACCTGTTTTCTCATTCTGCATCTCCAATAGTTTAATACTTTAATCACACATCACACTAAAGCTATGATATCACATCGAAATATTTTGTCAATAAACAATTTTTCATCTGCCCGAAATCATAGTCGATTTTCAGAAAAATTTTGCGGTAATAATCCATATGACCGCTGCTGCCACAAACCAGATGCCAATCTGCCGTATCCTTTTTTCTGCATTCAGATCACCTCTCTGGTCTTTTCTCGTGCACGCCCCCGGCACAACTGTCATAAGAAGTCCTGTCAAAAGTAATACCATTCGAATCAGTAACATTTTAAGCTCCTTCGTGTGGGATCAGATCATGATCTCCGTGTTTTCCTTGCTCTTTTCAATGACATGGTTCAGTTTACGGAACGGTATCGCAATAAGAAGTCCAATGACCAGCGAAACGACCAGATAAATTGCAAGTTTTCCAACATAGATCCAGTAGTTCATCTGATAAATTCCACCGATTGTCTCTCTCATGGCATTCATTCCATACGGGAATGGCAGATATTTATAAAGTGACTGGTATACCTGCGGTAATGTCTCAATCGGGAATGTTCCGCCCGCACCGGCAACCTGGATAACCATAACAACGATTGCAAGTGCCTCACCGACATTTCCAAATGCAACGGTAAGCGAGTAAATAAACAGCGTAAATACAAAACTGCTGACTGCTCCGGCAAGCCAGAACAAGAATGGATTATGACACTGTATCCGCACATAAAACAAATCTCCAAGCACCGTGATCAGTGTCTGTGTCTGCCCTATCAGGAAAAACAGGATATAGCGCCCGAAATATGCCTGATATGGTTTTATATCCGTGATGCCCTCTTCCGGTTCTACTTTCACATGAATAATCGCAACCAGTATCAGCGCACCTACCCACAATGCCAGAATCGTATAAAACGGAGCCATGGCAGAGCCATAATTTTCAATCTCATAAATTCCGACAGTGTCAAGATTTACCGGAGAAGAGATGAAACTGCCCAGCTGCTGTGGATCTGTCTCTAATATCTCCATAAACTGTTGATACTGTTCATCCTGTCTCAATGTGGTGAAATCCGCGATGATCTGCGTCAGTTTATTATATAACTCCTGCGCCATTTCTAAAGAATCATATAAATCTGCACTTCCCCTTGAGAGCGTGTCCTCGTATTTTGACAGCACCTTTTCCACATCGCCAAAATCCGCATTGATTCCGTTTAAAATCGATGTCGTTGCGATCATGGAATTCTGCATTGCATTCATCGTGGAATCAAGCTGTGGTTTTACGGTATACTCAAACGTATGCTGCAGCGCATCCAGAGCTGTCTTACAATTTTCAATCTCGGTTGTAATCTGTCCTTTTAAGGTATTGATATCCTCCGCTGTGGCAGTTCCGTTTTCTGCAAGTCCGTTCAGTTCAAGTTCAATCATCTTTAACTGGTCACGCACACCCTGGATCTGCATTCTTGTCTCGTCATCTGCTGTGCCCTCCCAGCTTGAAACCGAGTCATTAAACATTTTTTCCAGATAAGGCACTACGGATATTGTCGCATTCAGTCCGTTTCCTGCCGCATCTTCGTATTTTCCCAGTTTTTCCATGTCATTTTGTATCACCATGGACACATTATTCAGGCTGTTCTCAACCAGATCAAAACTGTATGTAACCATCTGGGTAACCGTATCCGTCGTTGCATTTCCGGCAAGTATCAGACTTTCCATGCTGTTTACCGTGTCCTGACCTGTAGAAACCATGGAATCAAGTCCCGGAAGCATGACCTGGCTTGTTGCGACGATACTCTGTGCAGAATTTAAAATACTTGCAAATGAATTTAAGATGTTGATGTAGCTCTGCAGATCACCGCTTACATCGTTTAACCGCTGCGTAATTGTATCCGCAAGTGAACCTCCGTCAACATCGTTTCCCGCAACTGCATCCCCGACCTGCATCATTGCCTCCGCAAGTGTGCTCACGAAGCTTGCATTCACCTGTTCCTGAACAGACGTTTTGGCTTTTGAGGTAATCTTCGGCGCTATCGCATTTTTCTTTTCATTTTCATAATAAATAATATCCGGGTGTTCGATCTGTCCGCCAAGGAAGCTGATCATCTCCTCCGTAAAATCATCCGGAATCACAAGAGCCGCATAATATTCACCGCTGTATACACCATCCACCGCCTCGTCGGATGTCTCAGTAAATAACCCCATCCCATAACCTTGTTTTCCTGTAACGCTTCAACAACGGATGAACCGATATTGACAGAAATACCCGCCACCGTTACACCTTCATCTTCTGATACCACTGCAACCTTCAGGTTTGAAGTCGAACTTTCACCATACGGATCCCAGTTTGAAAATATATTAAACCATGCATAGAGGCATGGAATCACACAAAGTCCCATGATAACCACAACCGCAACCACGTTCTGGAAAATCCGTTTCACATCGGAGATAAAGATTTTAAATATATTTTTCATTCTGTTTTCTCCTTTGTATCATTCTCTGTTATTTTGGGTATCTCTGCCTCGGAATTAAACTTTTCATCTAATTTCTGAATGGCATTCTTAATATTTTCCTCTACTTCGTCAAGCTGTTTTCCCATAAGAACATCCACAGCTTTATCCTCTTCATCCCGCAGTTCGTTTAGCTTCTCCTGCAGGTTATAATCTACATACTCTACAAGGATCAGATAAGTTGCAAGTGCAAATAATGATACGATCCATAAAATCAGGAAAACCACCTTGTTACTGTCTGTCCAGAATAACAGGATCAAAAATATAGGCGGAATGATCGCAATACATTTGAGTCCGATCTTGATCCGTTTCTGGTTCTGCAAATGGATATTCTGTTCATATGCAACGAGTTTTCCATACATTTCCTCGTATCTGCTTTTTTTCTTCCATTCTTCTCTCTCCAATTCTGCTATCTATAAAAAAAACTTGCTTTTCACGCTTTGCTTCCGCTACATCATTTTTGTATCTTCCATTCGTTTTTCCACAAAGTGATTCAGTTTCACAAACGGAATACGGATTACAAGTCCGATCAGAAGTCCAACTACCGCAAAGATCATCAGCTCCGCCAGATTCTTCATATAATCGCTTCCATACATACCACCGATCGTCTCACGCATGGCATTGATCGCATATGGGAACGGGAAAAATATGTAGATATTCCGGTAAACTGCCGGTAAAAGTTCAATTGGGAACGTTCCGCCGGATCCCGCAATCTGAATTACCATGATCACAACCGCAAGTGCCTTACCCACATCACCGAATGAAAGGGCAAGTGAATAGATCAATAGTGTAAATGTAACGCTGGCAAGCGATGCCACCAGCCAGAACCATCCCGGATATAAAATCTGACAATGCAGGATATAGATATCTCCTAATACAATGATCAGTGCCTGTAACTGTCCCATCACAAAAAACAGCAGATATCTTCCAAAAAAGAGCTGATAGGATTTTACATTTTTCAGATTTTTCGGTTCTGCCTTCACCTTGATCAGCGCGACGAGAATCGTTCCTCCAACCCAGATCGCAAGAATCGTGTAAAACGGAGTCATTGCCGAGCCATAGTTTGGAATCGGATAAACCTCCTCTGTCGTAACCAGCACCGGCTGGGAGAAAAACTCACCATATCCTTCCGGATCGCCCTTCATGAACTCCATAAATGCCTGTACTTTTTCATCATCCTCAACCGAATTTAACCGGTCTAACAGCTTCGTTAATTTTTCACTCACACCATCGATAACCGTCTGAATCTGTTCTAAACTGTCATTTGCTCCTGTAACGGTCGTCTCAATGCCGGAAAATACAGAACTCATATCTCCTAACGTGTCATCTAGTCTTGTCAGAATATCTGATACATTGTTCAACATCTGACTCATGCTGTCGATCACATTATCTAACTGTGGAACCAGGCTTGTCGTATACATTTCCTGCATATTTGTGATTGCCTGTGAACAGGTGGTGAGAACCTGCGTCATATCCGACAACGATTTGTTGATTGCATCCGCAACCATACTGCCCGATACCTGTGTATTGATTGTATCCGTCTGGGAATCTCCGGAGAATCCCATTGCGATCTGATTAATGCTGCTGATCGCTTTTCAATATCTGTTGCCCCGCCATTGATCGATTCAATCGTCTCAATGATTTTCTGAATGACGGTACGGTCTGCATCCGACACGCTATCTTCAACGACCACTTTTTTTAAAGTTCCTGCAAACGGTTCAGTTCCCGCTGCAGTTCCACTGCATCCAGTGCTGCCTGATTCAGACTGTCTGCCGTCTGCTGTGCATCCCCGGCAAGATTCGTCGCATTGATACTCCCCTGAATTTTATTCATAGAATCATTGATGCTTGTCATGGTCTGGTTCACATTTTCACTGAATGATTTTAAGGATGTCTTTGTATCATCCAGGCTGCTTCTCGCCGTACCAAAACTCTTTGCACCGTCGGATACCTTGTCACTGAGTCCCGGGATGCTGCCTTTCGCCTCTGCAACCGCCTGGGAAAGTTCCGAATTTCCGGCAATGAACGTATCGATCATTTTACTGTAACCGATCAGATTTTCATTCAGATTTTCCAGTTTATTCTGAAAATAAGCAAACTTATCGTTCTCTTCCATCTGTTCGGAAATATGATTTGTCTGCTCAAATATATTGCTTGCAAGTACTTCTATGAACTGCTCATTGATGCTCTGTTTTAAGGTGGACACTGCAGAATCCGTAATCTTTGTCGCCACGGCATTCTTTTTTTCATTTTCATAATAAGAGATGGTCGGTCCCTTAAAATCTTCACGAAATACATTATACATACTGTATGTAAAGTCAGAGCTGATGATGACCGCTGCATAATATTCGCCGCTGTATACACCCTCTAAAGCCGCATCTTTTGTATCTGTAAACACCCATCCGATCTTATCATTTTCCTTCAAACTCTCAATGACCGAATCGCCCATATTAACAGTAGTTCCGTCATCCATCTGGTAACCTGTATCCTCTGTGGCTACTGCAATCTTGATATTTTTGGTATTTGCGTACGGATCCCAGTTTGAGTATATATTAAACCACGCATACAACGAAGGTATGATACAAAGACCGATCGCGATCACCAGCGCAAAAGGATTCCGCACCAGTCTCTTCATATCTCCGCTAAAAATACGCCATATATTTTTCATGCCTCACAAGCTCCTTAACTCATCCATATTCTTTCATAGAGCAAAAGTCCCTATTATCGGGGAGATTATACCATCCGAAATATTGATTGTCAAATTTACCCAGCTGTCCTTTTCACTCTGTATCCCCAAATATTTCGCCATCCATTTCAAAAATATACTGCATGTGAACTTCCGTTCCATCCTCAAATAAAAGTCTGCGCAGATAAGTATCTATTTTCCGTATCCTGCCACGATGCGTAACATAAGCCCCACCGGCTTTCTTTTCATCCGGCACAAAATAAGTAACCATAATCTCCGGCTTTTCCGAAAAATATTCCTGTAAAACATGCATTTTTTCATCAAGCTGTTCTTTTTTGTCCTCATCGAGTTCTAAGAATGCTTCTGTTCGTCTTGCCGTCTCACGGATAGAGTCCTCATGCCCTGTAAGTGCTGCGAAAGGCGAAAACTGTGCAGCCCTGTCTGATAACGCCATCTGCGGATGTTTTGTTGAGACATGATGTGGCAGATGGATGATATCATCATATTTATGTGTTTCTTTTTCCTGAAATATATTTTTCCCTTTCATGCTTTATGCCCTCCGATCTGCCGGTTACGCTCCACACTGGTAGCCCCCTCCTGCAGATTCATCCCCTTTAGCATGGCATTTTTCCCATATTTCTTTTTCACACTGAGGACTGCCTCCTGCAGTTTTCTCTCTTTTTCCTTCTTTACCTTTTCTGCCTGCTTTTTCTGTTCTAATGCCGCATAATCCGTAAACAGATCAAGCTGTTCAAACGTATCTTCCTGTTTTGCCGATGATTCATCCGATAACCTGCAGGCTACCACATAGATCCGGCGGATCAGAAGATTCGGATTTACAATACGGTCATACAACTCCATCACTGCATCCATGATCTGTTTCGTGGAGGATGTCTGGTTTTTCAGATTGATCGTTCCGTGTGCGTGTTTTGGCACCCTTCTTCCATAGCGGTCAATGGTCACTTCCCCGTGATACGCATTTCTCCGTTTTGGATCCGTCAGGTTATCAATATCATAGCCGATCGTAAGCACCATCTGATCTGTGACTAAGTGCTTTTCCACCAGATCCAGCACAAGCAGATCTGTCATTTCCCGGACGATCAGTTTTCCTTTTTCAAACTCATAAGGACACTGCAGCACCTGCCCGGAACTGATGCTGTTTGTCTCCGGCTTGTACGCTTTGATCAGGTCAATCGTGGTCGGTTCATATCCCCACGCGTGGTCAATCAAAAGTTCTGCATTAATACCAAACATTTTATAAAGAAAATCTTCATTATAAAAATCCTGTTCACCGCCTAAGGAACAGCGTGCAATATCCCCCATCGTATACAGTCCTGCCGCCTCTAGTTTTTTCCGATAACCACCACCGATTCTCCAGAAATCCGTCAGTGGTCTGTGATCCCACAGCAGTCTGCGATAACTCATTTCGTCAAGTTCTGCGATCCGCACGCCATTTGCATCCGGCGTTACATGTTTGGCAACGATATCCATTGCAACCTTACACAGGTACAGATTCGTGCCGATGCCGGCGGTTGCTGTAACCCCTGTTTCTTTTAAAACATCCCGGATCATTTTCTCTGCCAGTTCTCTCGCACTCATCTGATATGTTTTCAGATAATGTATTACATCCATAAATACTTCATCCACCGAATACACATGCATATCTTCCGGTGCCACATATTTTAAATAGATGTCATAGTATTTGGCTTACTTTTCTCCATATAAAGAGCCATGCGCGGCGGCGCTGCAATATAGGTCAGTTCCAGTGTCGGATCTTTTCTCAGTTCTTCCGCATTTGCTGATTTTCCGGTAAACACACCTCCGGCGATCCTGCTTCTCCGTTCTTTATTAATCTGCTTTACTTTCTGCACGACCTCAAATAACCTCGCACGCCCCGGAATTCCATATGCTTTCAGTGACGGTGATACTGCAAGACAGATTGTTTTCTCTGTTCTGCTCTCATCTGCGACGACAAGATTTGTCGTCAGCGGATCGCATTCCCGTTCGACACATTCTACTGATGCATAAAAAGATTTGAGATCGATTGCAATATAGATATGGGATGAATCACTCATGACCGGATGATGCCTCGCTTTCTGTTTTTCTGGTATAGATATTATTATAGCAGAAAATATGTTCGATTATCACCCTGTTTTTGAAAAATAAAAATATTTTCTTCCTGTATTCCCTTTTCAAAATACTCTTCTGCTAATATATTTGTTTTCCATACTTTGCAATATCCTCCAAAAGGTACTGATTTCGAATTTCAAATAAATTTATACAAAAAAAGAAACGGGATTCTTGCAAATACAAAAATCTCGTTTCTTTCTATGCTTTAAATTTATCTTAGAACTTACCAGCCTTGTGAGCTTCCTCAACGGAAACTGCAACAGCAACTGTAGCACCAACCATAGGGTTGTTACCCATTCCGATCAGACCCATCATCTCAACGTGAGCCGGTACGGAAGAAGAACCAGCGAACTGTGCATCTGAGTGCATACGTCCCATTGTATCTGTCATACCGTAGGAAGCAGGACCTGCTGCCATGTTGTCTGGGTGAAGTGTACGTCCTGTACCACCGCCGGAAGCAACGGAGAAGTATTTTTTACCCTGCTCGATACATTCTTTCTTGTATGTACCTGCAACCGGATGCTGGAAACGTGTTGGGTTTGTAGAGTTACCAGTGATGGAAACACCTACGTTCTCATGATGCATGATTGCAACACCTTCCTGAACGTCATCTGCACCGTAGCATTTTACAGTTGCGCGAAGTCCGTTAGAATATGCTTTCTCATATACAACATTTAATTTTGCAGCTTTGTAATCATACTGTGTCTCAACAAATGTAAATCCGTTAATACGGGAGATGATCTGTGCAGCATCTTTTCCAAGTCCGTTTAAGATAACACGTAATGGTTTCTGACGTACTTTGTTTGCTTTCTCAGCGATACCGATCGCACCCTCAGCAGCTGCGAATGACTCATGTCCTGCTAAGAAGCAGAAGCACTCTGTCTCTTCCTCTAATAACATTTTACCAAGGTTACCATGTCCTAAACCTACTTTTCTGTGGTCTGCAACAGAACCCGGAATACAGAATGCCTGAAGTCCCTCACCGATTGCTGCAGCAGCATCAGCAGCTCTTGTACATCCTTTTTTGATTGCGATTGCAGCACCTACAGTGTAAGCCCAGCAAGCGTTCTCGAAACAGATTGGCTGGATTTTCTTTACCTGATCGTAAACATCAAGTCCAGCATCTTTTGTAATTTTTTCAGCTTCTTCGATAGAGCTGATACCATAGCTGTTTAACACAGCGTTGATCTGGTCAATTCTTCTTTCATATCCTTCAAATAATGCCATTTTCGTCCGTCTCCTTTCCTACTCTTCTCTCGGGTCGATGATTTTAACAGCATCTGCCACACGGCCGTACTGTCCTTTTGCTTTTTCCCATGCAGTGTTAGGATCATCGCCTTTTTTGATGAAGTCAGTCATTTTTCCAAGAGAAACGAACTGATATCCGATAACTTCGTTATTCTCGTCAAGAGCAATACCGGTTACATAACCTTCTGCCATCTCTAAGTAACGAACACCTTTCTCTTTGGTAGCGTACATTGTACCAACCTGGGAACGAAGTCCTTTACCTAAATCCTCAAGACCAGCACCGATTGCAAGACCGTCATCAGAGAATGCACTCTGTGTACGACCATAAACGATCTGTAAGAATAACTCTCTCATTGCTGTATTGATTGCATCACAAACAAGGTCTGTGTTTAATGCTTCAAGAATAGTTTTGCCCTGTAATACCTCTGCTGCCATAGCTGCGGAATGTGTCATACCAGAGCATCCGATTGTCTCAACTAAAGCTTCTTCGATTACACCATTTTTTACATTTAATGAAAGCTTGCAGGCACCCTGCTGAGGAGCACACCAGCCAATCACCGTGTGTAAATCCTGAAATGTCCTCAATTTTCTTAGAATGAACCCATTTTCCTTCTTCTGGGATAGGAGCTGGCTCATGTTTTGCGCCCTTAGCTACAGGACACATGTTTTCAACTTCCTTAGTGTAAATCATCTTAAGACTCCTTTCGTTATGGTTTTAACATACCCGATTTATTCTCTCATATTTTTTGTCATAAGTCTAGAGTATCATCGACAAAAAACAACAAAAATACAATATTTTTTCAAACAACATTACTATTTTTTAAGAACTACGTTGTCCTTGTCCTTAAAAATGTGGTTTGCAGGGATGACTCCGCGTACTCTTGAAAGCGGATAAATGTTTGAATTTCTTCCTATTACTGTTCCCGGATTGAGCACTGAGTTGCAGCCTACCTCCACATGGTCACCGAGCATAGCGCCGAATTTCTTGCGGCCGGTTTCAATCTCCTCTTTTGTATCGTAAACATCCTTTACGACTACAAGAGTCTTGTCGCTCTTTACATTTGATGTAATAGAGCCTGCGCCCATATGTGATTTGTAGCCAAGAATTGAATCACCTACATAGTTGTAATGAGGCACCTGTACTGAGTTGAAGATGATGACATTTTTGAGCTCTGTGGAGTTACCTACTACTGAGCCCTTTCCTACGATTGCGCTGCCACGGATAAAGGCGCACTGTCTGATTTCTGCATCCTCGCATATGATGAGCGGACCGTGCAGATATGCGCTGTCAAATACTGTTGCGCTCTTTGCCACCCAGATATCTTCTCCTCTTTTCTCATAGATTTCAGGGTCGAGTGTTGGTCCTATCTCCTTGATGAAATCACTTATTCCGGCAAGTGCCTCCCATGGATAAGTGAACTGTGATAAATACTCCTTTGCGATTGTTTCATCCAGATTATAGAGGTTTGTTATTTTTGCGTTTTCCATTTTTCTATGTCCTTTCTTTTATGTAAAAATTATTAACTATTACTTTAACTGTCATTTAAATATTTAAGCCCCAATGATAATGTTAATTATAGATTTAATAATTAATTATAGGCAGAGCTACTCGCCGAACAGTTCATGCGCCGCCGCAAGTGCCGCCTCCGACACATCATCTGCCTGTGCACTATCAGCTGCCATATCAAATCCTGCCAGAAATTCCTCTGGGATTCCCATCTCATCCATAGTTGTATTATTCATGGTTGTCTCATCCGACGCATCATCTGCCGTGCTCTGTACTTCAGCATTGTTCTGTGCATCAGCATTGTTATATACATCAGCATTGCTCTGTGCATCGGCATTGCTCTGTGCATCAGCATTGTTATGTACTTCAGCCGTGCTCTGCACTTCTTCCTCCCCCGGGTTATCGAAATCAAATGATATCTGGTCATTTTCAAACTTAAGACATGTATCGAATACATTTCCCGCCTTGGAGGTGAAGCCTGTGACCTTCTTTTTGGTCTTTCCTGTGGTAAACAGCTCCGTGAGAATTTCCTCTGAAAGCTCCACCTTTGCCACAGTATGCCAAACATTGAAGCCGCACTCACACTCATATTTCCACTGTGTCTTTTTTAGAGGTCTGCCACACTTTGGACAGAGTACATTTGTCTCGATTGGCTTAGGCTTTTCGGGGAAATCAAAGGCTATATCTCCGTCTTCTGTGAGCTTTAGCGGTGCATCAAACTTCATGCCTGTCTTTGAGACAAATCCTGATATAACTTCTGTCTTTTTCTTTGTCAGAAGCTCCTTAAGGACTGATTCCTTTATCTTGACGCTTGCGACCTTGCCCACCATAAAGCGGCAGCTCTCAGGATCATCACGTCTGTTGTTCTCACATACAAAGCCAAACGGCGCCACCTGGATTTTGCCTCCGCACTTCGGACATACTACATCCTTCACTGTCTTTGGCTCTACATGGTCAAAATCAAACTGGACAGAGAGCTTCTTGTTTTCATCCTCCTTAAGCACCAGACACGCATCGAAGCGTTTCCCGCTTTTGGATTTAAAGCCTCGTATGGTCTCGGTCTTTTTATCATTAAGAAGCTGCTTTAAGTTTGCGGCTGTGATTGTCTTTCCCGCAATCTGTCCCACCGAAAAGCGGCAGCTTCCCGGCTCATCACCCTTGTAGTTCACACATCCATAGCCAAACGATGTCTTTTTTATCTGACCACCACAAAGCGGACAGACAACATCCTTTATGATTTCATCCTCCACATTATCAAAGTCAAAAGCCACGACTGTATGCATTTTCTCACTGCCCTCTGTGACAGGCTCTTTCTTTAAGACGAGGCATGCATTGAAGCGCTTTCCCGATTTTGATTTAAAGCCCTTTATCGTCTCTGTTCTGCCGTTTGCCATGAGCTCTAAAAACTGTACCTGTGACAGCTGCTTGTCTGCTATCCTTCCAACGAAGAAATGGCAGCCATCCTCTGTCTGTCTGTTATAGTTTGCACATCGGTAGCCGTATGGCGACACATATATATCGCCTCCGCAGTCCGGGCATACAATGCCCTCGACCTTTTGCGGCTTTACGTTTTCAAAATCAAAGGTGGCTGATACCTTGTTCGTCTGTTCATCCTTGTTGAGCTTTAAGCATGCATCAAAGCGTTTGCCGCTCTTCGACTTAAAACCACGGATTGTGTCGGTGATTCCTTCTTCAATCAGCTTTTTGACCTGTTCCTCCGGAATATCAAGTCCTGCCACCTGTCCGATATTAAAATTACATCCTGATTTATCATTTTTGTAATTGGCGCAGCCATAGCCAAACGGTGTGGTCACTATCTCACCGCCGCAGACCGGGCACTTGACACCTATCTTTCGTCTGGCCGCCGCACCTCTGGCATTTTTGCCTGCAAAGCTGCTGATGCGGTCTGCAATCTCAGGGCGCAGATTCTGCTCAATCATCTTTTCTGTCTCTTTGCGGATAAAGCTCTCAAGCTTTCCCCTGTATTCCCAGAAATCCACCGTGCCCCTTGTAATTCCGTCCAGTCCCTTTTCCCAGTTGGCTGTCATCTTTGGATTAAGAAGTGCCGGAACTGTCATGTATACGACCTCAAACACCATCTCGCCAAGGCTTTCAGGTGTGAGTATCTGTGTCTTTTTGTTCAGATTCAGATATCCTATACGGACAAGCTTCTGGATTATCTCCGCTCTCGTTGCTGAGGTGCCTATTCCTGAGCCCTTTATCTGCTCACGAAGCTCCTCGTCCTCGATAAGCTGTCCTGCATTTTCCATGGCAAGCACCATGGAGCCTGATGTATAGCGCTTTGGCGGAGATGTCTTACCAAACTTGATATTATAGCCTTGGCATGCTATCTCATCACCCGCCTTTAGCTTATCGGCAAACTCAAGCATCACCTTGGGATTTACGACTATCTCATCATTGCTGCCGTTTGCTGTGCTGTTTTCATCTGTACTATCTGCAGTTTCACTGTTTTTACCAAGTATTCGTGCGTTTGATTCCTCAAACGACTTCTTTTTCGGCGGATTCGCCACCTGTAAATAGCCCTCGCTCTTTAGTACCTTTGATGATGCAAAAAAATCTTTCCTTATCCACATCTACGACAAGCTTCACATTCTCATACTCTGCCGGTGGATAAAAATACTAAGGAAACGCCTGACAATCAGCTCAAATACTGCTCTTTGAAGCGATGTGAGCCCCGAAAGCTCTGTAAGCTGACCTGTCGGAATGATAGCGTAGTGGTCTGTTACCTTGCTGTCATCCGTGTACTGCGTATCAGCTATGTTGGCATATAGCCTCTTTTGCATAATATGCTCCACAAATTCTGTTGTCGGTTCAAAACCTTTAAGCCTGCTTATATTTTTTCCAATCTCCTTTGCCACAGCGCTTGAGAGCACCCTGGCATCTGTTCTAGGATAGGTGGTGAGCTTTTTTTGCATACAGATCCTGCGCCACCTGTAATGTCTCATCAGGGCTGATTTTAAACTTCTTTGAGCACTCTGCCTGCAGCTCCGCCAGGTTGAAAAGAAGCGGTGCTCTTTTTTTAGCAATATTCTTAACTATAGATTTAACTTTCGCCTGTTTGCCGTTTAATTCTTCAATTAAAGCGAGTGCATCTTTTTCCTCTTTGAAGCCGTTTTCCTTGTATAAAAGCGGTGATTCAAAGTACCTTGAGCCTTCTACAGCCTTCCACTCTGCCTCTACACCGGCATCCGTAAACCTGCCGATTACCCTGTAAAACGGAGTCTCCTTAAAGTTTCTGATTTCGCGCTCACGGATTACTACCATTCCAAGCACACAGGTCATCACTCGTCCGACCGCGATTGCCGTGTACGAGCGTGTACCCGCTGCATCGTTTAGCAGATTGCCGTATTTGACCGACATGACACGCGAAAAGTTGATGCCCATCGCATAGTCCTCGATGGTACGCATGATGCCGCTCTTTCCGAGGTTTGCATACGCACTCATCGGCTTTGCCTCTTTTATGCCTCTTAGGATTTCCTCCTCGGTCTGCGAATCTATCCAGACTCGAAGCTCCTCCATGCCTTCCCTGACACCACCAAAGTTTCTGATATTCTCCTCGATGGTCTGTCCTTCTTTTCCGGCATCACCTGCCCAGTAAACTCTGTCAATATCCTCTCTCTGCAAAAGAGCGTGCACAATATTGTACTGCTTGCGCACGCTGTCTATCACATCATATTTGTATTCCTTTGGCAGAAACGGCAGATCCTCAAGACGCCATTTCTTGTATTTCATGTCGTAGGACTCAGGGTAGACCAGCCCGACCAGATGTCCCACACACCATGAAATCACATATTCTCCATTTTCTATATAACCGTCATTGCGTCCGCTCACCCGCAGCACCTTCGCAAATTCCTGTGCCACGGATGGCTTCTCTGTTATTATCAGTGATTTTCCCATAAGCTCCTCTATAATTCATCCATGGTCATCATTGGCTTGTCCCAGTTGCAGAAGCCGATGATGCTCCTTCTATTCTCGCTCTGTGCCACAATATCTATCGAGATATGCATCAAGCTATTTTTCTATATATGTATCATAAAACTCTTCCGTTGAAAGCATATACAAATTGGATATATTCGGATAGACAAACTTAAACCAGAAATTAACAAATATTTTAAATATTATATCACAATTTAACACATATACAAATAGATTTTAATTATAATTTCCGAGCTCCTATTGTAGCTTTCACTTTATTTCTGACAAACATATAGCAGATAGCCTGCATGATGATTGTCGCTATCCATGAACCGGGATATGATATAAACAGGAAAAACAGCGATCTGTGGCTTGGAAACAGACCATATATCCAGATAATTCTGACTCCGACTGTTCCTATTATAGAAAGTATCATAGGTACTGTTGAGTATCCCATTCCTCTTAGTGCTCCCGGAAAAAGATCCATGATTCCACACAGGAAATATGGGATTGTTGTAATCGAAATAATCTCAAGTCCTGATTTAATTACCTCGCTATTACTAGTATATATGCCAAGTATCTGTGTTCCAAATATGTATGAGGCACTTCCCATCACAAGTGCTACCGCTGTCGTGAGAAACAGACAGTCTATCAGTACCCTGTCCATTCTCTTTTGTTTTCCTACCGCATAGTTCTGGCTTGTAAAGCTCATGCAGGCCTGTGTGATTGAGTTGACAGATACATACAAAAAGCCAAGTATATTGTTTGCCGCCGTATATCCAGCCATGGCTATTGAGCCAAAGGAATTGACTGATGACTGAAGCATGGCATTTGAGATATTTATGACTGTGCTCTGTATGCCGGCCGGAATTCCCACCTGAAATATCTGAAGCATATATTCCTTATCAATCGCAAGCTTATTAAAGCAGAGCTTATAGCTGGTATCTGCTTTGCTCAAACAATATAATACAAGTACGCTGGAAACAAACTGCGAAACAATTGTACCGATTGCAACACCTGCAACATCCAGTTTACACACTATTACAAAAAACAGATTGAGCAGTGCATTGATACAGCCTGAAATAATCAAAAAGATAAGAGGTCTCTTTGTATCGCCGACAGCACGCAAAATTGCCGCGCCATAGTTATAAAGCATAAAAAACGGCATACCGCAAAAATAAATCCTCATATAAATAGTAGAAAGACCTATGACATCATCCGGTGTACCCATAATTTCCAGCGCACCCCTTGCAAAAATAACACCGACCACACCCATCACAATACCACTTATGAGTGCAATCATAATAGCGGTGTGCACCGTCTTAGACATCTCCTTATCCTTGCCTGCCGCATAAAATCGGGCAGCGAGCACATTCGCACCAAGCGATATACCCATAAACAGATTGACAAACACATTGATAAGTGCCGTAGTCGAGCCGACAGCCGCAAGTGATTTGCTGCCACTAAACTGTCCCACGACAATAATATCCACCGCATTAAACGCTAACTGCAAAATACCCGAAATCATAAGCGGCAACGCAAACGAAATAAGCTTATCCATTATTGAACCGTTCACCATATCAATTTCATACTTATTATTCTTCACTTATCTCTACCTCTTAAAAAATATTCTCCTCAGCCTATCTATTTTACCACGATAAAATATAAATTCAAGCGTAACTATTTAAAACAACTGAGAATAAAAAAGCCCAAAAAAGAGAGCCTCTTTTAAGAGGCTCGACTTTTGCATAATAATTAATTCACAGAGTGAGGATTTTCCGTTCAATACACCGCCTTCACCGGAGAGTACACAGTATGTTCCGAAGAAAAAATATGAACTGCCACGGGTTTCCAATAGGTCAAATGACAGTTTAGACTTGCAAATTGCCATAGCCTATCAATAAAAAATCCCGTGGCTGACTTCATATTTTATCTGAGGAATACTACTGTGTGCTACACCGGTGCCCACAGCCCACAAACGGAAAATCCGCCCTCCTAATAAAAATTGAATCTTTTGCCAACTCTACTTCTTTGTGATGTAACCCTGTGCCTTAAGAAGCTCTGCACAAAGCACTGCTCCACCGGCTGCACCACGTACTGTGTTGTGTGAGAGTCCGACGAACTTCCAGTCATAGACTGTATCCTCTCTGAGACGTCCGACATTGATTCCCATACCATGCTCATAATCCACATCAAGTGCAACCTGAGGACGATTATCCTCTTCACAGTATCTGATAAACTGCTTTGGTGCGCTTGGAAGCCCAAGCTCCTGTGGTACTCCGCTGAACTTCTCGAGTGCCTCGATGAGCTGCTCCTTTGTAGGGTTCTTTTTGAACTTAACAAATACAGCTGCTGTATGTCCGTTTAATACAGGAACACGGATACACTGGCATGTGATAACCGGTGACTCTGCAGGAACAATCTGTTTCTTCTCATCATCCACATATCCCCAGAGACGAAGTGGCTCTTTCTCAGATTTCTCTTCCTCTCCACCGATGAATGGAATGATGTTTCCAACCATCTCAGGCCAGTCCTTGAATGTCTTTCCGGCACCTGAGATTGCCTGATATGTTGTAGCAACAACCTCATATGGCTCAAACTCTTTCCATGCTGTAAGAACCGGAGCATATGACTGGATTGAGCAGTTTGGCTTTACTGCTACGAAGCCTCTCTTTGTACCGAGACGCTCCTTCTGATATTTGATAACCTCCATGTGCTGTGGGTTGATTTCAGGTACAACCATTGGCACATCAGGTGTCCATCTATGGGCACTATTGTTTGAAACTACAGGAGTCTCTGTCTTTGCGTAGTCCTCCTCGATCTTCTTGATCTCGTCCTTTGACATATCAACGGCTGAGAATACGAAGTCAACCTGTGAAGCAACCTCTTCTACCTCATTGACGTTCTTTACGATAATTTTCTTAACTGCCTCAGGCATTGGTGTGTCCATTTTCCATCTATCACCAACGGCGTCCTCGTATGTCTTGCCTGCACTTCTTGGGCTGGCTGCAATTGTTGTTACCTCAAACCATGGATGATTCTCTAAAAGAGAAATAAATCTCTGTCCTACCATTCCTGTTCCACCGAGGATACCTACTTTAAGCTTTTCACTCATTACTCTAATCTCCCTATCTTCTAGAATTTCTTCGACCATGTCATACACTATACTTTGACATTAAAATCAGGTTTTGTCCGTCTGTCGCGTACAACTGTCTTTATAGGAAATATATTACTTGAAACTCTAATGAAAACAAGGAAAAACTATATTAAATTATAATTTTTCTCCCTGTTTTTTATAAAATATGCACAAAAACTACACTTCATCCTGCCAATTTAACTTCATATACTCGTCGTAAACGGCAATTGCCTTGTCCATTGATGTCTTTGATGGTGCTCCAACTGTACACCTTGTGCTGACACAGGTCTCCATTGAAATGGCATCAAATACATCCTCCTCAAATACCGGAGAGATAGCCTTGAGCTCGTCGATACTCATATCGTCGATTGCAATGCCCTTGTCGATGCAGTAAAGCACTATTCTTCCTACAATACCGTGTGCATCTCTGAACGGTACACCCTTTTTAACGAGATAATCAGCTGCATCTGTGGCATTTGTAAAGCCATTGTTTGCACTCTTTCTCATCACGTCCTTGTTAAACTTCATTGTATCAATCATTCCTGTAAAAAGTGCGATACATCCCTTTGCAGTGTCGAATGCATCAAATGCCAGCTCCTTATCCTCCTGCATATCCTTGTTGTACGCAAGCGGAATGCCCTTCATGGTGGTGAGAAGCGACATGAGTGCACCGTATACACGGCCTGTCTTTCCTCTGACAAGCTCTGCTATATCAGGATTTTTCTTCTGTGGCATGATTGAGCTTCCTGTGCTGTACGCATCGTCAATCTCAACAAACTGGTACTCGTTTGAATTCCATATGATAATTTCCTCAGAAAAACGTGACAGATGCATCATGATAGTTGAAAGAGCCGATAAAAACTCAATCAGATAATCCCTGTCTGACACACCGTCCATACTGTTAAGTGTCGGTCCGTAAAAATCCAGAAGCTGTGCTGTATAGTCCCTATCAAGCGGATATGTAGTGCCTGCAAGTGCTCCTGAGCCAAGCGGACAATAGTTCATTCTCTTATATATATCGCACAGTCTTGATCTGTCTCTCTTAAACATCTCAAAATATGCGCCCATATGGTGAGCCAGAGTGATCGGCTGGGCCTTCTGCAAATGTGTAAAGCCCGGCATGATAGTCTGTGTGTTTTCTTTCATAATCTTAAGGATAACAGCTAAAAGCTCCTTAAGCTCATCATCAGTCTCCTTCACTGTCTTTCTGGTGAAAAGACGCATGTCAAGAGCTACCTGGTCGTTTCTGCTTCGGCCTGTGTGAAGCTTCTTTCCTGTGTCACCAAGCCTGTCTATGAGTGTAGCCTCAACGAAGCTGTGGATATCCTCATACTTTGAGCTGATTTCAAGCTCCCCTGACTCTACCTCCTTAAGTATCTGCTTTAGGCAAGCCACTATATCGTTGCTCTCTGCCTGTGAGATGATGCCCTGCTTTCCAAGCATCGTGACATGGGCGATGCTGCCCTCTATATCCTCTTTATAAAACTTCTGATCAAATGAAATGGACGCATTGAAATTGTAAACGAGTTGATCTGTCTCCTTTGTGAAACGTCCTCCCCATAACTGTGCCATGAGATTCCTCCTTGATTATTAAATGATGATTTATTTTCATGTATCACAATGTATTGTATAAAATAAGATGTGATACCGCCGCCTGCTCTAAATAGCCGCTTTACTGTGCTAAATTATATAATAATTTTTGCTGTCACGCAACCACATTTTCACCCACGTGCTGCAATCTCTCTGTCACGTTGCTCCTTGGAAAATACACAGCCGCAATAGTACTGCCTGTACATATCATACTGCTTTGATATTTCTGTGGACTTTTTATAGCCCTCTTTCTTCTTAAAATCAGAGAAAAGATATCGCACTCCATATTGGCTCTCTAAGTCTTTTCCTATCTCATTGAGCTTTTCGGCATTCTTCAACGGGCTGATGGAAAGTGTCGTAGTAAAAAAATCAAAGCCATGCTCCCTTGCATACTGTGCACTCTCCTCAAGACGCAGCCTGTAGCACTTAAAGCACCTCTCCCCGCCCTCAGGCACAGCCTCCATGCCGCGTGCCATATCGTAAAAGCTCTTGGTGTCGTACACACCCTCCACAAAGTGAACCGGATTTTTCACCGGAAACTCATCTATAAAGCGCTTCTGCTCCTGTGCTCTCATGTGATACTCCTTTGGTGGGTAAATATTTGGATTGTAATAAAATACCGTCACCTTAAAATACTCCGAAAGCGTCTGTATGCAGTATGTGCTGCACGGCCCACAGCAGCTATGAAGCAAAAGCCGTGGAGTGCAGTTATTGTCCATACAGTTTTCTTTTATTAAATCTTCCATTAATTTTTGATAGTTAATTTTATTTGCCATATTATATTATTTCTTTCTCAAAATTCAAAAATTTTTGACATATCCCAAAATATTATTTCAGGTAACTATTCTGCATATTTACTATCCTGATTAATTACTATTTCTGATATAAGCTGCATAATACGAACAAGGGCCGGAAGTCTCCTCCCGGCCCGGCTCATACTAATCCTCTTCTTCATATCCGAACATTAGTCTAAAAATCTTTTTTCCTGTTTCAGTCTTGAATATGCGCTTGTATGCCTTGTCGATTGCACGGTTTCCCGCATCATCCTCATACAGATTTACGAGGAAATCAGCCTCAACGAGTATCTGATAATCAAGACCATCTATATTGTCATATGTGTGATGGTGACCTATGAGAAAACAAATTCTTTCAACTATGTAATTCTCAAAGCCAAGCTGTGAGAGCATCTTTTGGGCGATTATCGGTCCCTCCTGCTCCTGAAGCTTTCCATCGCACCTGCCATACTTCTCCTCCGCCACACGTATGCCGATATCGTGTGTGTAAGCCGCTGCCTCAAGTATAAAGAGTGAGGCATCATCAAGCTCCTCTCCTATACCGATAAGCCTTGCATAGCTGTGCACCTTGGTGAAATGCTGGATTCTCTTTGGATCGCCATCATAGTAGGCAATCATATCCATAAACAAGTCGTCTAACTGTTGTTTACTATAACTGTCACTATCCATTTAATATATTTTTCTCCTGATGATATGTTAATTAGTCTCATTGCCGGCTTTGCACCGACAATGATAACATACTACAAAGCGATCATTTTTTCAATATTTTTACACAAATATTTCTTATTTTTTAAAATCACTATGTTGTTTGTCACACTGTTATGTGGGAACAGTAACATCACTACTTTGCATCACGGAAAAATCCCCTGAAAGCGAATTCTGACAAAGGCTTCTTGTAAAGCAGCTCTCCTATCAATATCTCAAGTGCCCCGCCTGCAAAAATAGCAATATAGCCTAGCAATGCCACCACCGGGAGTCCAAGCTTAAAAACAGCATTAGAAACCGGCACAAACGCTGCTCCTGAAAGCACAGTAAAAACGCCCATAAACAAAACCATGAATACGATAAAGCCAAGTACAAAATACTTATAGCATATGCTTGTGTACAGATATACTATCAGCAGTGCAACATCAAGCGTAAAAAGTGTGTAGATAAGCTGCGTCTTATCTGCCACTCCATACTGTATCAGAATGACTCTTTCTACCACCAGAAATGTAAAAATAACAAGATTGATTACCGTGCTTGACATCACCGGAATGTATATCTGCAGCTTCTTTTTCAGTGATGTGGACTGGATAAGCTCTGACACATCCATCGACATGATGAGCTGGAATGTGAACATACCACTCATCATAAAGTATATCCCGCCTATGATTGTAGTTCCTTTGCTCATTATATCGGATGCAATTCCGAATACTGCAAAGAATACAAGCATGATCACATTCAGCTTCAGTTTATAGCCATATCTCAATAATTTAAATCCTAATTTAATATCTTTCAGCATAATATTTCTCCTTTTCAAATATACTTCCAATTTAAAATACCTCTACACATCAACATATGATCTGCGGATACGCACTAGCATATGATAATATGTCGCTGCTATCACTCCTACAAGCACCACCGCTAACACAGGTGCGATAAACCACATTCCCCCGCCATAGATCAAAACAGCTATACTACCTGCAATTGCCGGGAAGATAACTATAAGCGCCAGCACATAAATATACATTCCCAGATCCATGTATCTGAATATATTTAATGAGCCAACAGAAACAATTGAAGATACCATAATAATGTCAAATATCGACCAGATATTAACTCCAAATTTAATAAATGGTATTGAAGCAATGAGTATTGTAATTCCAATACGCAGCGGTCTTATAAGTATATCCACAAGAACTGCATTCTCAAAGTATCTTACTCCGTTAAAACCTGTCTTTAAAAAATGCATGCCAAATGCATTCTTCTTGCACATACAGCCGAAGCAGAAATAGTCCTGCACCACCTCGCACATCATATAAAAATAATAAATAATTACTATAACTCCTATCCATGTCCAGATTGTTTTTGAACAGGCAATTAGCATTGATGTAAAAATTGCTAAAACCGGAATCAGTATATTTGTTATAAGACGATACTTGAGATTAGTCATAACACGGTAATCCCTGATGTATGTTAGAACTCATTCTTTGCTTTATTATCTTTTTATTAATTGTTCTTTCTAGTATCATGTTCCTGTGAAACATTTTTCCTTCATATCTTCCTGACTTATTTTCCATAACACCTTACCTTCACACTATCGCATCACAATCTTTGGTTAATTTTTCATGACGCAATCGCTTATCTGGTAAAGTGTCGGAATCTCCTTTGTCACATTAAATCCTGCAAGCTTATCTATGTTTTCCGCCAAGCATATGCCCTCGAAGCCATACGGATTTTTGGTCATTGAATAAAGCACCTTACCGGCAGCCTCTGTATCTGCTGCATCTCCTTTAATCAGGATATATTTTTCCTTCAAATCCTCAACAAAGCCCTGCTCCACAAGCTGTCCGTTTTCCATTATAATGGCATAATCGGTGATATTTTCCATATCAGAGATATTGTGCGTAGAGAAAAATACGCTGCGCTTACCGTTGCCCTCATGGATATACTCGCCAATCATCTGACACAGCTTATCTCTCATCAGCGGATCAAGCGGCGATGCCGGCTCATCCAGCAAAAGAAGGTCTGTCTTTCGCGCCATGACTCCTGCCAGCATGAGCTTCATCTTCATACCATCTGAAAATGAGCTGTTGGCTTTCTTCATATCAATGCTGCCATTTGAAAATATTGCAAGCTCCTCACAATATCTGTGAAAATCATCTGCGGAAAAATCATCAAACATCAGCTTGCTGATTTCCTCGATATCCTTAACTGTCCACTGTGGCAGATAATACTTGCCCGGACCTGTGTAGCCTATGCGGTTTTTAATATCTCCCGAGTTTTCCTTCTGTTTGTCGGAATACTGTCCAAAGTATGTGATTTCACCTTTATAGTCTAGCCTGATTCCTGCCAGGATATTTAAAAGTGTTGTCTTTCCTGCTCCGTTTTCTCCGATTAAAGCTGTGGCAAAGCCCTGCGGTATTGCGAAATTCTCCACATCCAGTGTAAAATTTTTAAGTTCCTTTGTGATTTTTGCTGCCTCAATTGCATTCTTTGTTGTCATTTTCATTCCTCCTGACTCGTTTCATATCTTTATTTATCCACCTCAAGCAACGCCTCAAGCATTCCCTTAAGCTCGTCGTTCGAGATTCCGGCTACCTCAGCCGCGGCTATCGCGTCTGTCAGCGACTCCTCCACCTTGCGCAGATGCTGTTCCTTTATCATCTCACTGTCCTGTGCATTGACATAAAAGCCCTTGCCCTGCGCCGCTGTGATAAGCCCCTCATCTGCAAGCTGCTCATAAGCCTTCATCGTGGTTATCACACTGATTTTCAGGTCCTTTGCCAGCCCTCTTATCGACGGAAGGAACTCCCCCTGCTCATACCTGACGGCCAAAATATCTGTCTTGAAGCTGTCCGCTATCTGCTGATAGATGGGCACTCCTGAATTTTGCATCAGCTTCATATGCTACCTCCGTACTGTATATATTAACTGTTCATGTGTTATATATACTATATACATTCTATTGTAAATACCTTTCTGAAATTATTATCCCTTAAAATTTCACATCAAAATTTTGATTTGACATACACTCCTATATCTGATAATATAATATCGCTTGCCGATATGGCTCAGTAGGTAGAGCGACGCACTCGTAATGCGTAGGCCACCGGTTCGATCCCGGTTATCGGCTTCATACATAAAAAACACCTCATTCAAAACCGAATGAGGTGATTTTTTTATTACAAAAATCCCCTTGACATTTATAAAAAATATATTAAAATTATCTCGTTGGTTTATTTTTAGTAAACAAAAAATCTATTATTAAACCTACAGTAAATATAACGTAAAATGTATTAGAAAAGGAAGTAATCATGGATATCGGACATCGTATGAAGGAGCTTCGTATCCAGTACGGACTTACCCAGCAGGAGCTTGCTGACAGGGCTGAACTGACGAAGGGATTTATCTCCCAGCTCGAGCGAAATCAGAATTCACCGTCAGTCGGCACCCTGCTTGATATCATCCAGTGCCTGGGTATGACACCGGCGGAGTTTTTTACGGATACGGAACCTGAGCAGATTGTATACAAGGCAAACGACTATTTCGAGAAAATTGACGAGGAAAAAAACAGCAAGGTGGAATGGATCATTCCAAACGCACAGACCCGCTCCATGGAGCCTGTCAGGCTCACTCTTCATCCGGGTGGCAGTTCTGAAATATATCTGCCTCAGGAGTGTGAGGAGTTTGGATATGTGATAAAGGGCACAGTGAAGCTTTGCTATGGTGGCAAAGTGCACACCGTAAAGGCCGGTGAGTCCTTTTATTTTAAAGCCGGTAAGAAGCATTTTATTGAAAATAAGTCTTCAAAGGATGCCATGCTCATATGGGTCAGCAATCCTCCAAGCTTCTGACGCTTCCCCTGCAGAAGCTCTTTTATAGGTCTGTAATTACTGCCGGCCACATTTTTAGTGTGTACAGCAGCAAATTATAAACATACAGGTCCTACCAGTACTATAATTACATGAGAAAGGTTTACACCATGGGAAAGAAATTAATTGATTTTATCGATATCACAAAGTCATACAACGGCAATGTTGTACTCGACGATTTAAATCTATACATCAGGGAGAATGAGTTTCTGACGCTGCTTGGACCATCAGGCTGCGGAAAGACCACCACACTTCGCATGCTCGGTGGCTTTGAGACACCGGACAAGGGAAAAATCATGTTTAATTCAAAGGACATCACAAATGTGCCTGCAAACGAGAGAAATCTGAACACTGTTTTCCAGAAATACTCTCTTTTCCCTCATATGACAATAGCTGAAAACATCGCGTTTGGTCTTAAAATAAAGAAAAAAAGCAAGGCTTACATTGATGACAAAATAAAGTATGCATTAAAGCTCGTCAATCTCGACGGCTTTGAAAACCGCTCTGTGGATTCTCTTAGCGGAGGCCAGCAGCAGCGTATCGCTATTGCAAGAGCTATTGTAAACGAACCTAAGGTACTGCTGTTAGACGAGCCGCTTGGCGCTCTCGACTTAAAGCTGCGCCAGAGCATGCAGTATGAGCTTATCCGCTTCAAAAATGAGCTCGGTATCACCTTCGTCTACGTCACACACGACCAGGAGGAAGCGCTTACAATGTCTGACACCATCGTAGTCATGAATCAGGGCTATATCCAGCAGATTGGCACACCAGAGGACATTTACAATGAGCCTGAAAATGCCTTTGTCGCTGACTTTATCGGGCACAGTAATATCATCGACGGTGTTATGATAAAGGATAAGCTTGTCGAGATACTCGGTGTAAAGATGCCTTGTGTGGACGAGGGCTTTGGTGAGAACACGCCTGTCGATATAGTCATCCGCCCGGAGGATGTGGAGCTGGTGCCTGCGGAGGACGGCTACATGCAGGGCGATGTCGTATCAAATATCTTCAAGGGAGTGCACTATGAGCTTGAGGTAAAGGCTAACGGCTACGACTGGATGGTGCACACCACCAAATATGTAGAGGTCGGCAGTCATGTGGGTATCAAGGTGATTCCATTTAATATCCAGGTAATGCACAAGCCTGAGTCCTCAGATGAAAAGGCGGTGGAGATAGATGTCTAAAATAAAGAAACAGCTGCTCGCAGGGCCGTACCTCATATGGATTATCGGATTTATCATACTTCCGCTTTTCATGATTGTGTACTATGCATTTAAAGGCTCTGACGGAGGCTTCACATTTGAATATGTGGCTGCAATAGCACAGCACACCAATATCAAGGCACTGCTTTTATCCCTACGGCTTGGAATCATATGCACCATAATATGCCTGGTGCTATCCTATCCGCTTGCGATGATTTTAAACGGCTTAAAGATTAAAAACCAAAGCTTTGTAGTATTTGTTTTCATGCTTCCTATGTGGATGAACTTTATGCTTCGAATACTCGCATGGAAGCAGCTTTTGTCCAAAAACGGTGTCATCAACTCGATACTCACCACTCTCGGACTGCCGGGCTTCAACATCATGAATACCTCCGGAGCAGTCGTGCTTGGCATGGTCTATGACTTTCTGCCATTCATGCTGTTGCCTATATACAACTCCATGACCAGAATCAAAAACGACTGGATTGAGGCGGCTCTTGACCTCGGTGCAAACAAAGTCACAATATTTTTCAAGATTATACTGCCACTTACAGTTTCCGGTGTCATAAGCGGAATCGTAATGGTTTTCGTGCCATCACTCACATCCTTTGCCATCTCACAGATACTCGGTGGCGGCAAGGTCCTGCTCATCGGAAATATCATAGAACAGGATTTCGTCCATGGCTCGCAGTGGGGCGCAGGAAGCGGTCTCTCACTCGTGCTCATGGTATTCGTATTAATCAGCATGGCACTCGTCAATCTGTTTGATAAGGAAGGAGACCAGAGCGCATTATGGTAAAAAAAATAGCATCAAGGGTATATATGGGACTGATTTTTTTGTTTCTGTATCTACCTATCGTTGTATTAATAGTACTCTCCTTCAACAACTCCAAATCCAAGGTTAAATGGGGAGGCTTCACGCTCGACTGGTACATAAAGTGCTTTCAGAGTGAGCGGATTATGTCGGCATTTTCTACAACACTGCAGATTACGCTGCTTGCAGCTGTGATTTCTACAATAATAGGAACTCTCGCAGCCATGGGTATAAGCGCCATGAAGAAACGTAACCAGACAATCTATCTGGGCGCTACAAACATCCCGATGCTCAATGCAGATATCGTGACCGGTATCTCAATGATGCTTTTGTTTGTAAAATTCATGAATCTGGGCTTTGTGACAGTGCTTATCGCACACATCACGTTCAATATCCCTTATGTGATACTCAATGTGCTTCCAAAGCTCAAGCAGACCAACAAATACACCTATGAGGCCGCACTTGACCTGGGCGCATCACCTCTATATGCATTTTTCAAGGTCACCTGGCCTGAAATAAGCCCCGGAGTGTTCTCAGGCTTTATGATGGCGGTCACAATGTCACTCGATGACTTCTCCATCACCTACTTTACAAAGGGTGCCGGAGTAAACACACTCTCAACCATGCTCTACACAGAGCTAAAAAAGGGTGTAAAGCCGGAGCTGTATGCTCTGTCAACCATACTTTTCTTCACAGTGCTGCTGCTTTTGGTTGTGGTAAACATCAACTCAAACCAAATACCTGTCAGCGCATCAAAGAAGCCTGCAAGGGCTAAAAAGCTGCGCATCGTAAAGCGTAGTGTGAGCATCGCAATTGTTGCAGTACTCGTAATCGGCTGCTTTTCGGTATTTACCATAAGCGCCGGAAGCACGAACAATGACAATGCCATAACAGTGCTAAACTACGGTAAATACATCGATGAATCAGTAATCGACAGCTTCGAGCAGGAAACCGGAATCACCATTAAATACGAGGAATACGAGGAGCCTGAGGAGATGTACACAAAGTACAAGTCCGGTGCCATCGATTACGATGTCATCTGCACCTCTGACTACATCATCGAGAAGCTCATAAGTGAGGGTGAGGTCAACAAGATAGACTACAGCTCAATGCCAAACTATCAAAATGTAAATCAGGATATAATCGATATGTCCGCATCCTTTGACCCGACACATGAGTATACTGTGCCTTATTTCTACGGCACACTCGGCATACTATACAATAAAAAGATGGCTGATGCATCAGACCTAAATACCTGGGACTGCCTGTGGAACGGCAAATACAAGGACAACATGATTATGATTAATTCTGTCCGTGATGCCTTTACTCCCGCCCTTCGCACACTTGGCTACTCGATAAACGAGACAGACACAGCAAAGCTCGATGAAGCATTTGATATACTGAACAAACAAAGCAGTGATGTGCTCGCCTACTACGTGGATGAAACCTGTGATGAGATGGTTGCTGAAAATGCGGCAATCGCAGTGTGCTATTCCGGTGAGGCAGCTGCCGCCATGGCTGAAAATGACAACCTGGACTATATCGTACCAAAAGAGGGCTCAAACCTCTGGATTGACTCATGGTTTATTCCAAAGACATGCAAGAATAAAGAGGGCGCACAGGAATTTTTGAACTATATCTGCGGTGATGAGCCTGCACAGCTCAACTTTGAATATGTATACTATGCATCACCTATCCAGTCTGTCATCGACAACCAGGATGCAGAAACGAAGGAAAATGAGGCGATTAATCCTCCTTCCGATATGCTCAAAAACTGTGAAGTATACAGAGCATTGAATGACGAGGATGCCACCTTGTACAACACACTGTGGCAGAGGCTCAAATCGGATTAAAAATAGATTACGCAGCTATATTTTGTATGATGTCACAAAAATGAAGTCTAAAAATTGTACAAAAATACATATTGCAAACTTCAACAAACAATGATAGAGTAAAACCCACGAAGCGCCCTGCTTCGTGGGTTTTACTTTTCCACGAGATCCGATATTTTTATGCTCCGCAAGGAGATTCATGAAATACACGGAGTTTTTACATACTATAGAAACAGAAATAACCGCAAGACTTGACAATGATTTCAAGCTTACCATCCATCCTGTCAAAAAGAACAACGGGATGATCTACGACGGATTGGTGATTATCAATCCCAAATTCAATATAGCACCGACTATTTATCTCAATCCTTACTACCATTGGTACCTTGATGGTGTATCCATTGATTCTATTCTCGATGCAATTTTATCCACCTACAATGATTTCAAACCAACTGAAGATTTTGACATAAGCTTCTGTAATGATTTTTCCAAGGTAAAGGAGAAAATAATTTTCCAGCTCATAAGCTACGACAAAAACCAAAAGCAGCTAAAGGACATGCCCTATATCAAATATCTGGATTTTGCCATCATATTTGAAGTATATGTAGGAGCGCAGCTGCCTGAATTTGGCACCATTACAGTCACAGATGCGCTTCTGTCACGCTGGGGCATAGATACAGAAACACTAATCCGCGCCTCAATGCAAAATACCCCAAGGATACTTCCATGCTCAATAATCAACATGGCAGAGTTTCTTGCCAAAAAATGTCCGGGCTATGCCAATCAGATGCGCGCAGTCTGTGATTTTGACAGCCTGCCTATGTATATCCTTACAAACAGCAGGCAGACAAATGGTGCATCCGCCATACTCTACCCGGGTGTGCTAAGCTCGCTGGCAAAAAAGCTCGGCGGCAATATGCTGCTCATACCAAGCAGTATCCATGAGTTTCTGGTAATGCCACTGGATAGCGATATAGATGTCTGCAACCTAAGCGAATTCATCTGTGAGGTAAACTCTACAGAAGTACGCGACGAGGAAGTACTCGGCGAGAGGTACTACATATACGATAGTAAGACAGACACTGTCTACTGATAATCATATAACCCGATAACACAAAATACCGGATATCATATCATAGATATGTATCCGGTATTTTACTTTCTAAGAACATAGTTGGAAATTCATGAAAATTATTTGGCCTGTTATTTGCAGAATAATGTACTAGTTGCCAAGCAGCATGTCGTAAAGCTTCTCATACTCTTTCGCAGATGCCTTCCATGAGAAGTCATGCCTCATGGCGCGCTGCATCATCTCCTGCCATCTGTCCTTATGGTTTTCAAACACATCAAGAGCATATTTGATGACATGCAGCATATCATGCGCATTATAATTGGCAAAGGAAAAGCCATCGCCCGTATTCTCGTACTCATTGTACGGCACTACAGTGTCCTTAAGACCACCTGTCTCCCTGACTATAGGCAGCGTACCATATCGCATAGACATGAGCTGGCTCAAGCCGCACGGCTCAAAAAGAGACGGCATGAGAAATGCGTCACAGCCTGCATATATCTCATGTGCATTTTCCTCTGAGTAGCCGATATATACTCCAAGCTTCTGCGGATACCTGCCATGGAAATAATTAAACATCTCCTCGTACTGCTGCTCTCCTGTACCCTGCACTATAAACTGTACATTCATGGTGGAAAGCATCTCATCCATCACATATGCCACCAGATCAAAGCCCTTCTGATTTGTCAGACGCGAAACTATTCCTATCAGCATGACATCCTTATCCACAGCCAGACCATATTTCTCCTGCAGCTGACGCTTATTAACGACCTTTCCACTCAATTCCCTTACAGAAAAATGCTTATCCAGATATGTATCCTTCATAGGATTAAAGACATCATAATCTATACCGTTTACAATGCCTCTCAAATGCCTGCGCCGCTCAAGCATCAGGCCATCCAGGCCTTCTCCGCCCTCAGGTGTACAGATTTCATCTGCATATGTCGGGCTGACAGTCGTAATCTCATCTGCATATACTATGCCGCCCTTTAAATAATTAGCCTCACCATAGAACTCCAGCTCCCCTGAATTAAAAATGTGCTCCGGAAGTCCTGTAACATCAGCCACCTCTTTAATCTTCCAACGCCCTTGAAACTTCATATTGTGAATGGTAAAGACTGTCTTGATACCGGCATAGAAATTGTCTGAGCCGTACACTGTCTTTAGAAAAACCGGCAAGAGTCCTGTCTGCCAGTCATTACAATGTATCACATCCGGGGCAAAATCTATAACCGGCAAAGCCTCAAGCACCGCCTTTGAAAAGAAAGCAAACTTCTCCACATCCTCGTATATATTGTTGTATGGCTTATCTCCTGCAAAGTAAAACTCATTGTCCACAAAATAATATGTCACACCATCATACTGCGATGTAAAAATCCCCACATACTGCCTGCGCCAGTTGAGATTGACATAAAAATGACAGACGAACTTAAGCTGTGGCAGTAATTTATCATCCATACATTTGTACTTCGGAAGTATAACTCTCACGTCATATCTGTCCTTGTCAAAATATTTCGGTAAAGATCCCACTACGTCAGCTAGTCCACCTGTCTTCATATAAGGTATTGCCTCTGATGCGGCCATTAATATTTTCATTTTGTCCATGCTGAAACCTCCCCCAGATTACAGTTATTTAAACAACGATTAATCTGATAAAAAATATAGTATACATCCTGAAACCAATAGAATGTATACTATATTATATCACGCGGGAGTACATTTTGCCTAGTAAATTTATCAAAATGTGGTTTTATTTGTCTATAATGACGATTTTTACATCCCAAGACGTATTTTGTCTGTAATCAGGGCAATAAACTCCGAATTGGTAGGCTTGCCCTTACCATAGTTTACAGTGTATCCAAACATGGCGTCTATCGTATCCATCCTGCCTCTGCTCCATGCCACCTCGATAGCATGCCTTATGGCTCTCTCCACCCTGCTTGAGGTAGTCTTGTACTTCTTTGCAATAGTGGGATACAAAAGCTTTGTGATAGAGCTAAGCATCTCCATATCCTCAACACACATCACTATCGCAGTCCTAAGATACTGATATCCCTTTATATGAGCCGGAACACCTATCTCATGAATGATATCCGTCACCTGTGTCTCAAGGGATTTTTTCTCCATATATGTATCATCAAGTGGCTCAGTGTCACCGGATGCTCTCTTTACATACACAAGTACCACATCAGAACCGGCATTACCGTTTATCATGTTGTATGCTTCATCACTACTTCTTGCTGTTCCTAAAAACTCCATGCCCTTTAATAAACTCTGCATGTTTTTCTTTTCGTCTGCTACTGCGACATTTAAAGTGCTCATCAAACTCTCCTATGCCGCCAATTACTGTCATGTCAAAACAAATTGTATGCTTTTATGATAACACATTTTGTCGAATTTTGTCGAGAGCGTATTTTTTTTAAATTTTATGTAACCATTCAGCCCCACGCATATTCAAAACCCCCACAAACATTCGCAATATCGCACGATACTCGTGCTTTCTCGCTGCTACGCAGCTAATTTTGCTCATGTGTGTGGGGGTGGCTCTATTCGAGCCACCTTGAGAAGAAGAAAACCTGCTGCTTACATGCAAGCATGACGCATCAGCTTTTCTTCTTCTCAGTGGTTCTGAATAGTTATCCTTGTTCTTCAAACTGAGAGTTATACAGCTCTGCATAAAATCCGTTCTTTGCAAGAAGCTCATCGTGTGTACCCTGCTCGATAATGTCTCCGTCCTTCATGACAAGAATCATATCGGCATTCTTGATAGTAGACAGCCTGTGGGCGATGACAAAGCTTGTTCTGCCCTTCATCAGATTGTCGAGTGCCTTCTGGATACGGATTTCTGTACGTGTATCGACAGAGGATGTGGCCTCATCAAGGATAAGGATTGGATTGTCTGCAAGAATGGCTCTTGCTATTGTCAAAAGCTGCTTTTGTCCCTGTGACACATTGGATGCATCCTCGTTGAGCTCCATATCGTAGCCACCCGGCAATGTCTGGATAAAGTGATGCGCATGTGCTGCCTTTGCTGCCGCGATGACCTCCTCATCTGTGGCATCCAGACGGCCGTAGCGGATATTTTCCATAATGGTGCCCTTAAAGAGCCATGTGTCCTGCAATACCATGCCGAATGCATCTCGCAGATCGGCTCTGTTGTAATCCCTGATATCATGTCCGTCTACAAGAATGGCACCTGAGCTTACATCATAAAATCTCATAAGAAGCTTGACCATGGTAGTCTTTCCCGCTCCTGTCGGTCCAACGATAGCAACCTGCTGTCCCGGCTTTACCTTTGCAGAAAAATCATTGATGATGATCTGGTCAGGATTATAACCAAAGTGTACATGCGAAAACTCTACACTTCCCTCGATATGGTCTGGCTTTACAGGATTTTCCACTGTTATATCCTCTTCCTCCTCATCGAGGAACTCAAATACACGCTCAGATGCAGCCGCCATCGACTGAAGCTGGTTTGCCACCTGCGCTATCTGCTGGATTGGCTGTGTGAAATTCTTCACATACTGTATAAATGCCTGGATATCACCGATTGTGATGACATTCTTTATGGCAAGTATACCACCTGAGATGGCTACTCCCGCATATCCTAAGTTTCCTACAAACTGCATGATAGGCATCATAAGTCCTGAAAGGAACTGTGATTTCCATGCGGATTTGTAGAGCACATTGTTGGCCTCCTTAAAGGTCTTTACAGTCTCAGCCTCTTTATTATATGCCTTTATGACGAGGTGACCTCCGTACACCTCCTCGACCTGTCCGTTGATATGTCCCAGATACTCCTGCTGCTGTCTGAAGTATTTCTGCGAATGCTTTATGACAAACGAAATAAGTATCATCGAAACAGGCAGGATAACGAGTGAAATCAGCGTCATGAGCGGTGAAATAGACAGCATCATGACCAGTGTACCGACCAAAGTGGCAACAGATGTAATAATCTGTGTGATACTCTGGTTCAAGCTCTGTCCGAGTGTGTCTACATCGTTTGTGATACGCGAAAGTACTTCACCATATGTCCTTGACTCGAAATACTTCATCGGCATACGGTTGATTTTGCTCGTGATGTCCTTACGCATCCTGTAGCAGGTCTTCTGCGTGATGCCTGTCATGATAAGTCCCTGGGCGAACATAAAGATGGCACTCACCACATATAAAGCCAGCGTAAACAAAAGAACCTTTGCAATATAATCAAAATCTATGCCGCCTGTTCCTGCAATCTTGTTCATGAGTCCCTCGGCAAGCGCAGTGGTGGCTTTACCCATGATCTTCGGTCCTGCAACGGAGAAGACAGTCGAAACTGCTGCAAATATCATAACTGCAATGATGGCAGCCCAGTATCTGCCGAGATACTTTATGAGCTTCTTTGTAGAGCCCCTGAAATCCTTGGCCTTTTCTGTGACCATTCCGGGGCCATGTCCCATTGGCCCTCTTGGCCTCTTAGGAGGCATCTTGAACTGTTCGTTGTTATTCTCATTCATCTTACATGCCCTCCTTTTTGTTATCATCAAGTCCAAGTTCCTTGGCTGAAAGCTGTGACTGTGCAATCTGCATATATACATCGCAATTTTTAAGAAGCTCCTCGTGGGTGCCTTTTCCTACGATTTTACCGTCATCGAGCACGAGAATCTGGTCAGCATGAATAATCGTGCTGATACGCTGTGCCACGATAATGACGGAAGCATTCTCTGTAACCTCAGCTAAGGCTGCACGCAGACGCGCGTCAGTCTTCATATCGAGTGCTGAAAAGCTGTCATCAAACACATAGATATGAGGATCCTTTGCGATAGCTCTTGCTATGGCAAGCCTCTGCTTCTGACCTCCCGACACATTGGAGCCGCCCTGTGCGATTGAGCTTTCATATCCGTCATTCTTTGTCTCGATAAACTCAGAAGCCTGTGCAATATCTGCTGCCTTTTTTATCTGCTCATCACTCGCATCCGCTTTACCAAAGCGCAGGTTTGAGGCGATGGTTCCTGAGAAAAGAATACCCTTCTGCGGAACAAAGCCTATCGACTCGCGAAGCTCGCTTAGTGTGTAGTCTCTGATATCGTGTCCGTCAAGCTCTATTGAGCCTCCCGTCACATCATAGAAACGCGGAATCAGGTTTACAAGTGTCGACTTTCCACAGCCCGTGCTTCCTATAATAGCTGTAACCTTTCCCGGCTCTGCCACGAAATCAATATCTGAAAGCACATCCTCCTTTGCTCCCGGATATCTGAAATCCACATGATTGAAGCGGATAACACCCCTGTGGTCTGCCTCAGTAACAGGCGCCTTTGGATCATTTACAGTGCTGCTTGTCCTTATGACCTCGTCAATACGCTCTGCCGCAACACCGGCTCTCGGAAGCATGATGGACATGGCTGAGAGCATGAGAAATGACATGACAATCAACATGGCATATGTAATAAACGCAGTCATCGTACCTACCTGCATAGAGCCCTTGTCTATTCTGCCTGCTGCAACCCACACGATACCGAGTGTGATGCAGTACATGATCATGGACATACCGGGCATCATAAAGGTCATGACGCGGTTTGTAAAAAGCTGTGTGCGTGTAAGCTCGCGGTTAGCCTCATCAAACCTCTTTTCTTCCTCTTTTTCACGGCCAAACGCCCTGATAACAGAAAGACCTGTAAGAATCTCACGAGAAACAAGATTTACCTTGTCTACAAGAGTCTGCATAATCTTGAACTTTGGCATAGCAATGCCGACCAGCGTGAAAATAAAAACCATGATGGCAACAACCGCAATCGCAATCACCCACTCCATGCCGGATTTGGTCTGTGCCACCTTGATGATACCACCGATACCAACAATTGGCGCATAAAGCACCATACGAAGCATCATGGTAGTAACCATCTGAATCTGCTGTATATCGTTCGTGCTTCTCGTAATCAGTGATGCCGTAGAGAATTTGTTAATCTCGGCATTTGAAAAGCCCACAACCTTTGAAAAGGTCTTCTCTCTCAAATCCCTGCCGACAGCGGCACCGACCTTAGAAGCCGCAAAGCCTACAACACATGCTGCTATAAGCATAATTGCTGCAAAGCCTGCCATCTTTACTCCTGCCTTCCACAGATAAGCAATCTGGTTGGCATCCACATCAATTCCGGCATTCTCATCACACTTTGTCGCAAAAGCTACACCCATGGACTTTAGTGTAGATGAACCCACCGCATCGATTTTGTCCTGCACCTTGCTTCTTATCTGCTTTATCATGTTATCATCAAGTGCTACTCCCTGAGGGATAGCCGATGCATCCACATCCATCTGCTCCCCCGACAAAAAAGCCTGATATGCCATGACAAGAGGAACCAAAAGCTCCTCATCCAGCTCATCAAGTGTGTCAGAATCAGCGGTCAGCTTGTATTTTGTCACACTATCGCCGTCACTTGTGTTCTCGGTATCTGCTGTATCGTAACAATCCGTAAATTTCTCTTTCTCATCGGACAGCATAAATGTCTGTGCCATCTGATAATCCTCCGAGGTAATCTCCTCTGGCAGGATATGCTCAATGCCATGATCCTGGATACCCACATCGATGATATCAGATGTGTACGCAGGCAGAGCCAGGTCACAGTATGCCTGAGCAATGAGAAAAACAAATATTAATATGATCCATCGCCAGTATGGAATCAGATTTTTGAAAATTTTACTCATAAACGTTTCCTTTCTTTCCGGTTAATTTATCCCCATGCACGAATGCAAAAATATCCGCAATCGTGCGCATACTATCTATTTTATCAATAAGTGCGGATAATTCAATAAAAAAATATAAAGAAACAGTAAAAAAACAGAGACCATACAAGCTCATGGGCTAAAGCCCCGTCCTACTGCCAATGCCTGCAATTATCTCAATAAAAGAGGAAGCAGCCTCCGAGTTTTCGCCAAAAGATTGCTTCCTATAATTTACATTTCACTACAATATTAGCTCACAAGCCATTTTTTTACAGTTTCCTCATCAAAATCCACACATTCAGCTATATCTTCTATTGAGTGACCTTTTTTCTGAAGTTTTAAAGCAGTTACTTTTGCCTGACGAATTCTGCCTTCTTCTCGACCTTCTTTTCGACCTTCTTCTCTGCCTTCATTTTTCTGTTCTTCCCACGCCTTACACATATCAATCACCTCTTCTTTCTCATCTATGTCTATATCCGTTCATGCAAAAATCTATCGCTTGGATAATTATCATATTCAATTTCAATTTTTACATCAAATCCACCACTACTATTTCCGGTATATTGTTAAATCGCGGAATCACTTCTGTTGTTCCCAATCCACGCGACAGCACCAGATTCTTTGTCCCATCATCCGAGGTATAAACGCCCTCCAGCTTTCCGGGAAACCATCCAAAGTCCGGTGCGTACATCCCACCGATAAACGGAAGTATCACCTCTCCGCCGTGGACATGACCAGAGAATACACAGTCAATGTCCCATTCGTTGATTCCATCGTTAATCAGCCAGCATACCGGCATATGTGTCAAAAGTACCGTATAACGATCCGTATCCTGAAATTCGGAGAGAAAAGCACACTCCTCCGGATCGGCTTCGTTGGTTTCCAAATACCTCGCTGGCAGGCAATATCCATAGATACCGCCGATGCGGAGCTGCTGGCCATTTACCTCAGTATCTACATACTCTCTCTCAAGAACCGTTGCTCCCGCCTGCTCATAGAGAGCCTTGATGTCCGTGTTATAGCTTTGCTGATATTCGACCTCGTGGTTGCCAAGGGATACATAGACCGGAGCGATCTGGCAAAGCGCTGAGATTGAGTCGGTTGCAATGGAAGTATTTTCTTCGCCGGAGTTTAGCTGATCACCGGTAATCAAAATCAAATCCGGGTTCTGCTCCTGCACCAACGCAATCAAATCCGCATTATTATCGCCAAAGGTGCTGTTGTGGAGATCGGTAAGCTGCACTATGCGAATATCTGATACAATCCGGTTGGAGCAAATCTCATATTCCGACAAGCCTAAGCTATACTTTGACCGAAACAGACTGATTCCAGGCACTCCCAGCAAAATAAGCCCTATAAACAATATGTTTTTCCATTTCCACCTCTGCATCATTCAACATTCCTCACCTTTATTAGAAAACAACTGCGTCCTGCTCCACTTTTTCCAGCATGATTTCCTGCCCCATGATTGCAGCTGCATCATCCATGAAATCCCTATCAGATACGGACTCCACCAATTCGCTTATGGCAGCCGGGTAATAAAGACCCGCTGTGCTCTCATATGCTTTCTCCTTAAAAAACAGACCATATATCATCGAAACAACAACCGTCAGTAATACTGCGACAATATAAATTTTCCAATGACCGCGCACAAACCTTATGTAGATCATAACATCCTGTTTCTCATTGCTATTTATGGTATTTTCGCCTGCATCCAAAGTCCGCTGTTATCGCTTCTTATTATAAATCTGTGAGGCACATTGTCAAGTATTATGATACAGCATCACGCATCACCTTTCATCGTGAGTGCCAATACTCTAATTCCATGCAAACGATCTGTTCTTACCTTTTCTATCGCAAATAATCTCATGCAGCTTCAGTATTACCACAGAAACTGCTACACAAACTGCAATCATTCCCCCAAACATCAGCACTGGATACTGCAATCTCTGTATTGCTCCAATAAATATATATAAGTAGAAAAACATATGTGTCAACCAAATATTTAGTTGAGTGTTTTCCTAGAAATAACCATATTTTTTTCTGCTATTTTCCCTTTTTCCCACAGATTAAATAAAACAAAAACGGCTAGTCCATAAAATGGCATGATAAGTGCCTTTTGCAAACAATAAGTTATAATACTTATCGTCAACATCACAAGTAGGACCACTGGATTTTTCCCTTTTTGTATAAAGGAACTTTCTTTTACTTTTGTAAATAGCTGCATCTTTGCACAAAGCATACCAAAAATATAACAAGTAATGACTGATCCTGTAAGATTATTGTATTGCATGATCATCCAGTCTGATATTTGATTTTCGCTTGATAATCCATATCCAGAATGATTTAATACATATTTTATCAGATAAAATCCCGAAACAAAAAGAAACATTCCAATACTATTCACTTTTTTTGTTATCTTATACAATATAGGTGATAGCATAACAAGAATCAAATAGGTATCCACGTACCACCATGCCCCATTATATGATGTACTAATAAAGAACATGTTTCCAAAAAATTCTTTCCAGGAACCTGGTACCCTCTGATCCGTTCCCGCAACAACTCCTATAACTGCAAACAGAATACAAACAATCCAGAAGTTTACTAAAAATTTTATTATCCTATTGCAAATTCGTTTCTTGCTTAATCCACCACTCTCCCCTAATTTATAATGTGCATATCCACTACAAATAGAGTAAAGCGGAATACAAATTTCTGACAACCAACCCAATATGTACACTGCTGGCGTAGTGGAATTCAGCCAAAACATGGGGGTTCCATATACATCGGTCCCCAATCTGCAAAACAAATGCTACGAAACCATCGTGAGAATTGCGAGTCCCTGTGTCATTTTAATATCTTTTCTTGTCAGTTCCATTTTCTTCTCTTTTCTTTACCTTGTATTCTACAAAAACTTTACTAATCCCCACTTCTCGAATCCACTCAAGCAATATTCCTGCCATAAAAATCACGCAAACTGCTCCTATGGCTCTTATAATAAATATACTAAAGTCATTTGTATATTCTGAGAGTCTTATCCACTTGTCCCACAGAATATCTCGAATTTGCGAATTTTCGTGCAATAAATAAACACCAAACGACAACCTTGCTATTCGCGATATCATCTTTCCTACAGTTTTATTTGTTATATGCCACCGGGTCTGTACTGCTTTTTCAAACAGGCAAACAGAAGCAAATAACACAAAAACAGAATTATATGTAAATGCCAGGTTTGGTAAAACATTTATAGCAGGAATCTTTACAGCAAAATAGTCACATAATCCATTAATTACAACAAGTGCCATGCAACATAGAAGATATCCCAAACCATATTTCCTATTTTTGAGCGGATACCGCCTCACATATGCAGCAATGCAGTAAAGAACAATGAACCACAATAAACTATATCCACCATTTATACCAAACGAATCGCCAAATACGTTAATAGTTGGTATTACCGAAAATAGCACCAGCAACAAAGCCAGACATTTTTGAAATTCTGCCTGACTTAAGGCATTTATAAACTTATTCAAAAAGGGAACAAGCAACATCAGTAGTATATAACATGTAAAAAACCAATATTGATTTGTTAATATAGGTAACATTTGACGAACTAACGTTTTCGCACTAAAAGCTACTTCTGCTTTGGGAATAATGCACAAAACCAGATATATACCTACGGAGTACATCTCCACCTGAATCCACTGACTCAATAGTTTTCTCTTTTTAACTACTTGATCACATAGAAAATATCCCGAAATCAAGACAAAGCAATTTACAGCAACAACACTAAAACTACGCACTAACAATGCCATCCAATAAATAGGAGTATGTAGCTCTACTTCTGCCTTATAAATACCATATTGTCGTAAATGTAACAGAACCACCATTACCATACTGAGTATTTTCAGGATATCAATCGCATTATTTCGTTCGTCTGTGCTTTTTTTTAAACTATGCATTTTTATCTTCTCCTGTCAGTCTTTTACTTATTATACCAAATCGCTGGCGCGATGGCTAGCGTAGTTTCTGATACATTTCTTTCTACCTTCTAGTTTTCTCAAAAAAAGGTAGCGTTTTTTCTTTTATGTTTTATTGTTGAATCACCACAAAACAACATTATACATTCGTGCTTATCTCGGATATCTTTCTGATGTCCTTCATAAAGATTATGAAGGATAGTTTTATCAATTAAAAGCGGACTACGTCCGACCGCTCGCTACGCATCGCGACCGTTTTGCTCCGCAAAACCGACCGATGAGATGCGCTATTTGCAGCTTTCCGTTAAGCCTTGGATTAAAAATGATATAAAATGCTCACTTTCGGAGCCTGCTAAACAGCATACTTTATAAAAAAGAGCGACTCAAGGTAAAAATTTATCCTATCTTCATTCCCGACCACAAATTTTTATAATAATATTTCCTTTTTTGCAAATGCTCTATGGGGATGAATACTCTCATCTGTTACCACCTTTACTTTTATCGTTCCTCCTTTTCCACGAAATCTTGTAAATGATTCCTTGCTTATTTCCCTACAAATATCTTCACAAAAAGCAGCACTATCAAATGCCGTCTTCACAACATAAATCTCATCTTCCCTTTTTAGCATATCAAAAATACTAATATAACTTTCTGCAAATGCAAGCATTTCTTCAAAAGATATTGAGACATTACAAAATGTTATTTTAATAGTTCCTTTTTGTGTATGCGTAAAAGAACCATTAAACAATTCTTTTGCGGTTATTAAAGTACACGGACATGCATTTATAAACGGAACCGAAATTTCAACATTCTTAAAAATATTCCTCTTATTTAATTGTACAGCAATATTTAAGGTCACATCTGCAAAAGTATTTTTATTTGTCCTTGGTGTCTTTATCTTTTTCAGCAAAGTGCATTCTATTTTTAATTCACTATTTATACCACCATTAAATCTTACTAAATTCTCCATATCATCTAACAAATTTTCATGGAATGTGCCTGCAAAAGAATTTAACTGTTCTACTAAACGTGACATATGTATTCCACGATGAAATTCATCTAATTCTATAGATGAACTACATGTAGCCACAGAGTCAGCATATCCTTTTATGCGAGTTGGTATTCTCAAATTCTCTATCCCCACATAATCCAACGCAATATTATAAATTGGCATTGTTTTGGCAATATCCGTTAAATATTCTACATTTTCAGTTGCCCCTGTTCGGTTCTTAATCTGTTTTGTTCTATCCAAAGTTTTATTCAGCATATCTATTGCGATTTGAATCTGTTTCTCTGCAGATTCTATAGAAGAACTATCATTTATTTCATTATACCATTTTTGATAACATTCACAATTTATAAAACTCTCTATGTCCTCCCACATTAAGTTCCTGTTAATCTTCAGCAACTCCAATAAATCTCTACTACATCTATCACAATTATATGCTGAGATTATTGGCTGTGGAAAGTAGTCTAATCCCGATAAATGAATTTGTGGGTTTTTTTCTCTTATACTTTTTAACCTTGTATTAATTTCAATTAAACTCCATATCCATACAGGTCTATACATTTTTTCTTGCAGTAAAAATTCCAAAATAGTGTTATTTTGCACTGCAATCGGTGTATAACTAATGTTTTTAATACCTTTACCAACCAATTCGTTTACAGAATTTACAACATCATCAATCGCTTGCTTTTCAGACAAAAACGGAGGCTTTATAAGTAAATATACTTTTATACTACACAATTTTTCCAACTGGTTTACTAAAGAATAGAAATCTTCTATATTTATTCCTTTATTTAAACACGTATTTCTCACAATGTCATTTGTAGACTCTATTCCAAAACATACTTCAAATTCTAAATTAGTCTTTACAATATAGTTTTTTAATTTATCAAAGTTTACAAACTCTGGTCTTGATTCCACACAAATCTTTTTAATTCCTAATTTCATTTTGATTTTACTAATAAAATTAATTGCAACATTAAAATTCAATTCATCTTCATTAAAAAAAGAACCATTGATATACAGCTTGAGTTTCTCATGATTTTTATTTAAATTTACTAAATTTTCTATTATTATATCTTCATTATCTGTAATTACCTCAGTAGCCTTGAATCCCGTTCTATCTGAATAATTGCACATTGTACACCCACCACCACGACAGTACCATGCACACATGTTTTTTATTATCAAACGGTAACAGTCCCCTGCATCCTCAACCAAAAAATCCATTGGCATCGTTTCTCTAAATTTCCAATTTTGATTAAAAATTTTCATCAGATTATTAATCATTTGTTCTTCCTCCCATAGTAAATTGAAAGTAAAATACCTATTGCAGATAATAAAAGACCTAAGTACCCTACCAATGTTGAATTTATAAATTCAACTCGTTCCTTAATAAATTCATGAAAATATAATCCAACAGCTCCTACAATAAAATACAGAATAATCAAAGGCCAATTAAACACATATTTATGTAATTTTGTTGCAATCAATGAAATTGTTAATTTAATGTTCTTTTTTAACTCATTCTTAAATTTACATTTATCCAATACAAAAATCCTGATATGATGTCAAAGTTTTTATTGCATACGAAACCGGCCATATCCTGCTATAACTGTCTGAATTTTTATCATACCATTTTCCTTCTTTTTCATTTTCCAACAGTCGTGATATAGACTTAGATATGCACTCATCTATCCCTTTCATGTATTCATATATATCTGAACATCTATATTTAATTAATGTCAATATCATTATTTCCAAACTACCGCCACCATACTCATGATTTTTTAACTCATCTCCTTTCTTATATAACTCCATTTCAATCTCTGGAACTTTTGCAACTTGACCACCATCTAATGTCAACATCCAATATATTGACTTTCTAACTTTCTTAAGTATTTTTTCCTTATCTGTTTTTTCAAAGTTATAGTTTTCAAGTGCATAAATTAATGCATATGATGTCCATGCCGTCAACTCAACTCCATAAGTATATTCTTGGAACTGTCCATATTCTTCCAAACTTATAATCTTTCTTTTACAATAACCTTCTTCTACATATTGTTGAACAATCCATTTGCATGCCTTTTTTACCTTATCCTCTATGTGAATAAATGGCTCGATATCCGTTTTCCCAACATAAAAACCACATTCTATGAGGGCTATAACGCACAATGCTGTAGCACGCAAATCATCTATACCTTCTTTATATGTTCCCCATGCACCACTATCTCTTTGTTCTTCTAAAATTCGTCTTACTATATCAATATATCCAGGAGCTGCTATTGGTTGGCCAGCACAAGTCATAGCAAGTAAAACAAATGCTTTTTCAAACACTCTATCTTGCTGTTCAAAATGATTATTACCTATTTCAGTATTTATTGCTGTCAACAATTCAACAGTTAAATAATGCGTTTTGGAATATATTCCGGAAGATGTTATTGCCCAAAGCATCTCACAAGCTGTGAACATAGAAAAAGCCGGACTGTCTCCCTTATGATATGTATCCCTAGCTTTAATCCCTAAACAAACATTATTACAAGGACATACAGTTTCAATAATATACATGGATCTTTCAATACTACTTTCTATTTTGCTAATAATATCCTTTTCCATTATGTCCCCTCCTTATCCTATATCATTCTCTCTAACAATTCTTCTGCACTTCTAACTGACAGCATCTTTTTTGCACACATATGACCTTCTCTACAGCATTCTTCATAATTGCTTCCATACAATATACCTTTTATGAAGCCTACTGAAAAAGCATCACCTGCACCACCTGGATGTACAATTTTCACCTTATTATCTACTGGTACTGTAATTTTTCCATCATGATCTTTAATAAGCACACCATCTTTCCCCATTGTTACAACTAAAATAGTATTTCCTATATCAAGTTCATCACAACAATTATCAACTATGCCTTGATTACCATCCCATTGTTTTTCAAACACTTTGAGTAATTCGCCTCTATTCATAAAAATATAATCCGAATCTACTTTCAATTTATTCTTTTCAAAATAAGGACTGGTTAACCCACTAGCCAAAATAATACTTTTGTTTTTTTTAATTGATGTATTTTTTTCAAAAATTGATTTTATCTGTTTAAATGGTATGCAACAAAAAAAAGTTGCATCAAATTCCGAAAAATCTATTTTTAATAAATCTTCTGCTAAAACTTCATTAGGAGTATATGAGTAGCACTTGCGTTCCAACTCTGCATTGTAAATGGTTAGTAAAATGTTTGCTTCTTTATCATTGATATCAATCAATCTAGTATTAACTCCAACTTTCGATAATTTCATTAACATATCATTGATACTATGTTCTTCTTTTACTTTTGAATACAAAAATGGCTCTAAATTTAAAAAAGCGGCTATTGCTGATACAACAATAGCCGCTCCACTAATACGAGATGTTACATCATTAGCAACAACTTCACTATCCTTTTCACAAAACTCATCTACTAAAAATGATTTTGACTCAAATATATTACCAATTGCTAATATTCTCATATTATACCTTCTTCCTATTTTTAATCAACTTCATTAGCAAATATTTTTGCATATCTATCTAAACCTTCCCAAACTGTAACTGCATATAACCCCTCTATTCCTTTCAAATGTCTAATAATATATACAGCTATATTTTCAACTGTTGCTCGCCCCATTCCCTCTATATCATTCAAATATTTTTTATCTATTATATCCAGTACCGCATTTACTTTATCTATTGCATCGTGAAAATCAATCCCTGACACCATATCATTCTCAACAGTTCCCGCAAAGGTAACATTTACCTTAAAACTATGTCCATGTATTTTTCGACCATGTGCACTATCAATAACTCTCTCAACTGCTAACTCTGCCATATCTTGACCTCCTCATCTTAACACTAAATTCCTTCTTAATATATAATTGCTTATATTAATATTATAGCACTTTGAGTACTGAAGTCAATCTCCTATCAATTGTAAGCGATGTATAATCGCACGGTTTGTCACCACCAACATTTCATGAGATAATCTCTTCAGGAGTGAGTATCTCTCTGAATCAGCTGTATTTGTAGTTGGAGCCGTTTGCTCTAACTGTGATTGATTCCGGTTGAATTCACTCTGAATAAGCTTTAGGAGTGAATTACTATGAGTTCAAAAAGACTGCACTACTCTGATGAAAAGTGGGGTATTCAAAGTTTTTTAGGGTCTTTACTTTTTAGGGTCTTTCGTTAGGGTTCTTCAGTAGGGTCTTTCAGTAGGGTCTGGTTTTAGGGTTTATCGTTAGGGTTTGAACCTATATTTATAATAAAAACAGGGTATGTTAGCTCGTATTGCACAAGCTAATCTACCCTGTTTCTTTTTTGTCCTGCCTTATTTATGATTGTTTTGCGGAAATAAAATTTCAAAGGAGGACAAATGAATAATATCACAGATTTACTAGACCTTGAAGACTCTGATATAAAGATTTCAGACATTATTATTGAAGGTCAAACCAAAACTCTTATTATCGAAACTCCACCTGTTGCCAGCTATTGTCCAATCTGTGGGTTTCGCATGCACTCTCGTGGTGTAAAGAAAAGGACTATTAACCATCCCATTCTTCAGGATGGTTATTCCTTGATTCTACTACTCAAACAGCGCCGCTGGCGTTGTTCCAATCCAGACTGTCTGTATGAAGTTAATGAATCCTTCCGCTTTGTTAACAAGGGACGTAGAACTACAAATGCAACTGACATGCTCATTGTAGAGGCATATCGAAATCTTTTAGAAACATCCGCATCTATCGCTAAAAGATTCCATATGTCTGACACATATGTGCATGAGATCTTTGACCGTTATGTCAAGCTGGACAGGCTTCCTCTTACAGATGCCATTTCCATTGATGAAGTTCACCTGGATATGGATGATGACTGTAAATACGCATTGGTCATCCAGGATTTCCATACTGGTGACCCCATTGACTTGCTTCGCAGCCGAAGAACTTCCGTAACGGAACCGTACTTTGTCTCAATCCCTGCAACAGAACGGAATCAGGTAAAATACCTTATTTCCGACATGTACAATCCTTACATTGCCTATGTAGAAAAGTACTTCCCCAACGCAGTCCCTGTTGTTGATTCCTTTCATGTAATTCAATGGATTACACGCTCTATTGACAACTACATACGGCAGCTTCTTAAAAAATACAGGCAACGCGACCGTGAATATCAGGACAAGCTTTCCTATGAACAGCAACGACCTGTTTCACTTCCGCCATCAGACGAAGTATACCTTCTGCAAAAATACAGATGGTTAATTCTGTCCAATCAGTCCAACATCCGGTACCACAGTGACCCTCGCATGGATTCTCATTTTCATGTATTAATGAACACCTATGATTACGAAGATGCTCTCTTTCGAATTGATCCAAACTTGAAAGATTTTCGAGACTTAAAAGAGATGTACGTACAGTTTAATTCGCGAAACGGCGGAAATCCACTCCTTGCACGGAATGAATTAAAAGAATTGATTCAGACATACAAAAGCTCCCGGTTTGAAATATTTCGTGACTTTGCATCTTTATTGAAAAAATTCGAAGACCCTATTGTTAATTCGTAAACGCACCATAGCGAGTACTCCTTAAATTTTACAGCCGCCATCCCTGGCGACTGTATGTTTGATATTTTATTTTCTGATATGTGCTGGAAGATTCTCAGACCATGGTAACAAATCTTCTAGGAAGCTGCGGTCTGTATCTTCCATATGCTTTGGTATCTCCTCCAAGAGATACTCAAAATAATCATATGGTTTAAGATTATTAGCTTTTGCTGTTTCAGCAATACTATATATCATGGCTGATGTTTTGGCACCATTGATTGTATCAATCATCTGCCAGTTCTTCTTGCCTACACAGAAACCTCTGATAGCTCGCTCACTTGCATTATTATCGATTGGTACATCGCCATCTGTGAGGAATACTTTGAGGTATTTTTCCTGGTTTAATGCATATTTAAATGCATCCTGAAGCTTACATGAGCCTGATACATTTGCCTGATTTTGTTTTAGGTACATAAACAAGGCATCCACAAGCGGTTTGATTATTGCCTGTCGTTGCTCAAGTCGTTCATTGGAAGTCAGATCCTTTAGCTTACCTTCTTCCCGGTATATTGCCTGAATCTGCTTCATGGCAATGTATGATACGGTTCCTTTTTGAGATCCCTTTGGAATCACTTGTAGAGCCTGCTCGAATCGGCGTCTCATGTGAACCCAGCAGCCCGCAATGGTTAGGTCTTCTTTCTCTTTTTCAAGAGTGTGATAGACCTGATATCCATCGGTCACACAGATTCCTCTGAAATCCTTTAGGAATTCTCTAGGATGTGAGGCATTTCTGGTGAGCTGATAATCATATAGGATTATCTGTTGTTCAGGATTCATATACCCTGAACGGTAGACCCACATATAGCTCTTGCTACCTGCAGCTCGGCCATCCTTGTTTACGAGAACCGGAGTTTCGTCGGCCTGGATTACATGATAGTCATAGATTAGCTTATGCAGATAATCATACATAACTGATATGTAGGTCTCACCAAGACGGATCATCCAGTTGGCCATGTTTTGGCGGGTGATTGCCAGACCATAGCGTTCAAACTCTTTTTCTAATCGATAAAGAGGAAACGCATTTACATACTTACCATTCATGATAGCTGCAGCAATAGATGCTGATACAGGACTTCCTTTAAGAAGAGCCTTTGGATGATCAGCTTTCACTATACGATTATCCTTCCTGCTGGCATATACACCTACATGATGCTCTGTAACTATGACCTTTGCCGGAATAAATTTATATCGCTTTGAGATTGCATCTGGAAGCTGCTTCCAGCCATTCTCGCCGAACTCAGCAATAAGCTCTTCTTCTGTCATGTAGTGATTAACACGATTTACAGGAAGACCTGACATATCAGCTTCCTTTTTGCCAACCTTTTTCTTTCCGCGTGGCTTAGGCTCCAGGTCTTCCGGCTCCTCGGCGGACAGATCGCATACTGCTTCAGATTCATTAAAAAATATGATGTTTCCATCTACTTCCATGAATGAAATCTGGTCAGTATTATCCATCTTTTCGGAAGAACGTCCGAAGCGGACATTGTTGGAAAGAATTATCTGTTCCATCATGCGCTGCAGCTTGTCGTTACCAGATTGAACCTCTTTTGTTAGCTGCTCAATCTGATTTACGGCTTTACTCAACTCTTCCTGCTGATTGAGAAACATTTGTATAATAAGAGACTTGTCTACTGTATTAAGTTGTTCTTCTGTGTACTTAATTGCCATAATGGAACCTCTCTTTTTACTGGTTCTATTATAGCGTATTGCCTTGAATTATGCCAATTTAAGGCATTTAACCAATAGGCATTTTGACGGTGGATAACACCTCTGAGAAACTGAATATTTGTAAGCGATGTATAATCGCACGGTTTGTCGCCACCAACATTTCATGAGATAATCACTTCAGGAGTGAGTATCTCTCTGGATCAGCTGTATTTGTAGTTGGAGCCGTTTGCTCTAACTGTGATTGATTCCGGTTGAATTCACTCTGAATAACCTTTAGGAGTGAATTACTATGAGTTCAAAAAGACTGCACTACTCTGATGAAAAGTGGCTGGACCTGATTAGCGAATGCCGGTCAAGCGGGCTCTCTGACAAGGACTGGTGCATGGAGCACCAAATCGGAATCAGTACTTTTTATTACCATGTCAAACGACTTTGCAATAAAGCATGCAGTATTCCACCAGCTGCTGTCGGTGCCGTGATTCCCTGCCAGAAACAGGAAGTTGTGGAACTGAATTTCAATCCTGTATCTGAATTACCAATGAATTGTAGTTCAGAGGAGATTACTGCAACTGCTATTAAAATTTCAATGCATGGGATTCAGATTGAAATCACCAATGCTGCGGCAGAGTCTACAATCGTTCAAACACTGACGGCTCTGCAAAAGTTATGTTAGGCGACCTGTCCGGTGTTTCCAAGATTTTTGTAATCACCGGCTTATAAACATGAAATTTTTATCCTCATCTTTTTACCAAAAGCTTTATTTAAGGCATTCTTATAACAAAATATGAGGATAAAAAAGTTATCTCAATCCACAGATGCGAGCAAGTTCATCCTCATTTTCTTCCCATTCCGGAGTCTCTGAATAATCTGTGCCTGCCTGCCGGATTTGCGGTATTACCGCACGATAATATTCACACTGCTGGCGTTGTGGAATTCAGCCAAAGCAATGGGGTTCCATATTGCCCTCTTTCTCTTTCAACGTACGTTCCAATTTTTTTACTTTCTCAATATTATATAGCGATATTATTACACTAACCATCTTCTCAATTTCCAATATCACTTTCTTTTATTTCTAATCACATGAACTATATTTTTCACATATAAATATGCTATCTTTCTTGCTTCCACTTCTACAAAACTGTTAATCGTAAAAAAGAGAATAATAGTACTTAGACTTACCCAAATAGCATTCTTCACCAAATCTACATATGAGTTCAAATTCATAGGTAGATTTACAAACACACCAACTACAATGCCAAAAATAACTAAATTAATAAGCCACCTGCGATATGTTGGCCATGCACTTCTTTTAAGAAGTTTACAATTTGCAAATATAATTATATCATTCGCTCTGTAAAGTAAAGCTGCAATTGTACCAAATAACACACCATAAATACCAAATTTAAAAACACATACAAATGATACAACCAGGTTTATAATTGTTTCAAGCCATGCCCTCCATTGTGTCTCTTTAAAAGCACCTGTAAAACCAATGATATTATTAGAGGTTATTCGACCATAACTCAATAAACGATAAAATGCAAATAATATTGGCAATTTCCAATCAATATAATTTATGTCTGCTCCTGCCGTATACAGTTTCATGAATGGCAATGCAAAAATCGTTGCAATTGCAAACAAAGAAAATACTAATGCCAAATAATATGTTTCAAATGCTTCCTGTAATTTTAAAAACCTCTGTTTATCCGAATTAAAAATTTGTCCTAGTGCAGCTTGAACACTATTGGATGTAATAGTTACCACATTATCAACCATGCCATATATTACAGCATACATCGAATAAATACTAACTGTTTTTAATCCACATACAAAAGTCAAAATCAAGACATCTGTATGACTAAAAACCAAAGCTGATATTTGATGAACAAATACTGCTGACTTTTGTGAAATCGCTTGAAAATTTGGTTTTACTTTCAAATTCAGCCAAGCATAATTCTTTTTTATATAGCAACTTATAAAAAACATTTTAATGAGATTAAATATGAGATATGTTGTCTGAACCGCAATGATACTACGTCCCTGTAATAATAAAAATATCCTACTTGCATCAGTCAATACACTTGTTACTGTTCCTAAATTCGTTGTAACATAATTTCGGTTATCAACACGTAGAAGCATATTATATTTACCCTGTACAAGGTAACTAATCACACTACCTGACCCCTGAAGCACGATAACCCAAAAACATACCCAATATGGCACACTCGTATTTAACAACAATGGATAACCCAATCCTAATACCACAATGCTAATTGCATAAATAATACCTATTTTTTTATAATAAAAGTCTGTAGCTGCCAGAATTTCATTAACAGATTTATGATCTTGTCTAGCAATAGGCCCATATAATGCAACTACAGATGCATCCCCTACACCAATTTCTAAGAGTGCCAGATAAACATATATCTGGCGAATTGACGCTAATAATCCATTTATTTCAGACCCATAATTAACAATAAAGAGTCTTGGTATTACAATTGCAACTATTGATGTTATTAGATTTCCAATTATCCCCCAAACTAAATTATTAATGCTATTTCGTTGTCTCGACATTTCTTCTTCCTTCCTGTATCTCCAAGACTCCATGCGTTGATTTTATTAGCACTTTCATCCTGTGAAATAACGATATGCCTTATACATTTAATCTTACTTCACATTGACAGAAAACCTCTCTCTATCCCAATTTATGTCTCGTTTTACAACTTTGGCCGGAACACCTGCAATTATAGTATTCGACTCCGTATACTTTTTTGTACAAATAGCTCCGCCTGCCACAACAGTATAATCCGGTATCTCTGTACCCTTTAATAACATGCATCGTAGTCCCAACCAGCAATGCTTGCCTATAACTATATCATCTGCTTGATTCAGGCGTTTGCCCCCCAAATCAAGAATACTGTGTGAATCTGACGAACGAATCTGAATATCATTTGAGAACATACAATCTTCTCCTACCACGACATTTGTACCCTCATCTAGTGCAAAGTGTACAGTTTTTGTTCCCCTACCATGCATAGATGTATTTTCCCCAATAAAGATGGTGTTATTGTCTCGTTCTATGTGAAATTCTGTTGCCATAGTTGAGACATTTTTTGAAATTGTAATTTTATTATTACTGCCAACTATAAAAAAAGATGTATTTGATATCCTACAGCCACTTTCTATAATAATGTGATTGTTATTTCCTTGCATAAAAATTGTCTGTTGATCCGAGCCATTGATTTCAACGTTATCTCGTATTTCAACTCTATTCTCATTACCATGTATCACAAACTTATTATTTTGTATGGAGCAATCTATTCCACAAAATACATGATTTTTTCCATTTAATATTACCTGATTATGTCGGATTTTTATTCCACTCATATTAACAGCATTTGTTTTTCTCGGAAAACGATTATACTTTTTTATGTAAATCCTCATAATCAATGGTATTTTTTTATTAATCGATATATTTTTTCTTTCATTTATACACCTTATTCCTTACAAATCAAATCCACCTTTTTTAACTTTTACCTCTTTATATAAAGTATCCCACTCTGCTTCTGTTTTATCGCAGAAAAGAACATTTGAAACTGGACATTCCTTCATTCTATTTCTATTCTTATCCATGTAATCATCATATGTGCCAATAATTTTTGCATTTGGTCCTACCACTACCACATTATCTGGAATATCCTTAGAAACAACCGTTCCTGCACCTACGATTACTTTATTTCCAATTCGTACATTTGGTAAAATAATGCTGCCATACCCAATAAACACATTATCTCCTATATCAACACATCCAATTTTACTATATCCCAATTCTTTCTTTGTGCTTGCATCATGCGCAAGTACAACAGAATTTGTAATTGTAACATTATTTCCAATGGTTATAAGATGTCCAAAGCAATAATCTATCTCTGCGTTGATCAGATCAACATTGTCTCCAATCTTAACACCTCGTGCTCTGCATTGTTCCACTTTTGTCATCACAGGAACTTTTTTTATTCCCAAACCATATACAATTTTTCTGCCAACTTTCTTTATTAAGCTCATGCTCTCCTCCATCTTACATTCTCTTTCAATACACAAAGTTTTTTCTCATTTCCTACCATAACACCTTGTTCTACATTCTTTGTTACAACAGTATTTGCTGCTATTATGCTTCCGTTTCCAACTATTACCCCTTTTAATATTATTGCATTGGCACCTATCCATACATGATCTCCAATGCTAACAGTTTCAGAATATTCTGCTTGATTTTCATCGTATTCAATCACATGGAAATCACTGTCAAAAACAACTGCATTTCTGGCAATCATAACATCTTCTCCCAGAATAATCTTCTTTGCACTAACTAAAGTACTGAAATTATTCATGGTAAAATACTTAGATTCTAATTCAGCATTTTTTAGAATTTCAATTGTTGATCCATAAGATATTTCGCATCCCTTTTTTGCATCCCACACCGCATTTTCTCTTAGTCTGACATATGTTTCAGTTTTTGATTTTTTTAATTTATTTACGCCAATGCAAATATTCTCATCCTCAATACGTATTTGGGATCCTTTTTCCAGATCAATTACTGCATTTTTATACGGAATGATTCTTCCTTTCCCATTTCGTTCAATACGAGAACAAAAATGATTTTAGATATATATACGAAAATAACCGTATTTTTTTTTAGATTCTGAATCTTTCTTTTTATTTTTTCCATCTCTTCTCCTGTTTCGTAAACTCATTTGGAAAATATCTTTTCAAATTTTCCCACTGCTCATCATTTTTACCATCCTGTGCATTTATAAACCATAGACTATCTTGACTTGTCCCATATATTGTAATTGGAAATGCTCTCCACTTATTCAGTGATGTAATCCGTGTTCCATTTTTATATGCCATAAAAGTAATCCATAAATCATCCGCAAACGGGCATAAATCCAAAAGAAGTTCTTTGTCAAAAACCCTTTGATCAAGTGAATCTGGCACAAATAAAGACCCACTTCCTGTAAAAATCTGAACTTTGTTTGAATGTTCTATTTTCTCATTTAAAAATGGATTTCTCCAAATGGATGGCTTCGAATCAAAGGAAGGATCGATTATCTGCGTTGTAATACTACAAATATCATTCGGATATTTTTTATGTAGTTTCCATAATTTCTTTATAGTATCTTTTGGATAAAACATATCATCATCAACCAAAATTACAATATCTCTTGGATATTCCTGCATTGTATAATAATATTTTTTATGACTACGCAAATCATCGCAAAACCGAATCGTCAATCCCCTTTTTTGTTGTTCCAGAAGTGCTTTCGGCAGACTGTCTATCCCGTTAAACTGTTCCTCTGCAAGCCAAAGAATAATTTCATCCGGCTTCATAGACTGTCTTAACAAGGTTTCTACTGTTATCCATAAGGTGTCTATTCTCTTTGGAAAAGATGTCAAAGATACAATAATCTTTTGCTCTCTCTTTTTCACTGTGATTCCTATTTTATCAGATGGATGCTTGATATACATCTTTTTCACAAACAAGTTGTAATATGCCTCAATATATCCAATTATTTTTTCTGCTAGTCTATGTAAAATTACAGAATTTTTTTCGTTTTTTATAACTCTTTTTGCCCAAAAATAAAGTTTATACATTCCAAATCCTCATTTCAGCCATCTGTGTTTTATGTATAGTAAATATTCCTTACTTGATGCATGACCATATCTCTTAATATCATAAAACTTTTCTTTTAAAATTGCTTTGTCATTCATAGTAATCGCATAATAAAACTGCTGCCTTGCGCAATTTTCTTTTACCCTTCTTTTACACTTTTCTTTATCACAATCACTTTCATCTATTGCTGATAATAATATCTCTGTAAAACCATCCCACCTATCCATTTCCTGAATTGCGGTCCTTTTGCTTCTAGAATGACTATCCGCATGTTCAAATACAATATAAAGTTCTTCATCTATATATCCGCATTTTGATTTACTTGCTGCCGGAACAAGTATTTGCCAATTTTGTCCATATCGTGATACAAAAATATCCCTCTTTGGATATATCTTTTCAAGTAAACTTTTCCTTATCATATAACAACCACAGCAACCATATGTCCTAAGCAAAACCAAATCTTCAAAAATATCTTCTTTCTTATCTGAAGTCTGGTCGCTAATTCTCTTTTTTTTATGGGTAGTTTCATCGAAATAAACTCCATTACTTCTAACCATTTCATACTTTGGATTTTTCTCAAGAAAATGGACTTTTTTTTCAATAGAATCTTTCGTCATTACATCATCCGAATCTGGCCATGTGAGGTACTCCCCTTTAAATAACTTCAATCCACGATTCAATGCTGCTGCCTGCCCTGCATTTTCCTGTTTTTCGTATATATATGTTATTCCTCGTTTTTCCAACCTTTCCCGATACGACAGTGCTATTTCTTCTGTCCGGTCCGTAGAACCATCATTGATAAATATCAGTTCCAGATTTGGATACGTCTGATTCAGTATAGATTCAAAATATCGTTTTAAGAATGCTTCTCCATTATAACAAGGAGTGATAATACTAACTAATGGTTTTGTCATCTTAGTTTTCCTTTTACTTTTCCCATAAAATCAAGCAAGAACGGTGATAAGTAGAACTTCAACATATATCCCTTTGTTTCATTTTCTACCTCTTTGTTCTCAGTTCCGAATGTATAATACTTTCTGTATTCTCTCTTTATATGTTTTACCATTTCTTTGTTATGCAAGATATCCTTTGCCCTCGAATATTCCCAGATCAGTGAATGCAGATACTGAATTCTTGCCTTCTCCACCAATTCGGCATATCCAAGTTTCTTAAAGAAATGAATCCTTTCTTCAAATGCGCCCAGATAATCAAGCTTTTCTATGTAAAGCTTTTTTCCTAGAATACTTTCCGGCCACTGATAATAATAATACATGGTTTTGTTTGTATATACAATCCTTTTGCACTTGCTGATGAGCTTATGACTCATATAGATATCTTCAAATATCTTTCCTTCCGGGTACTCGCATCCCTCATATAGCGATTTCTTAATCAGTTTAGCCCAGGAAGCTGCCATAATAAATGAATAATGGTGATTCTTATAGATTCGCACTAACCCTTCTCTGGCATCAAATACTTCTAACCTTTCTTTCTCTTGATGAACAAATGTATATGTTCTTTCACTCCCCTGTGTATAATTACAAATAGACATCTCTGCATTCTGTTCTATCAGGTTATGATACAGTTCTTCTACAATGCTTTCACTAACATAATCATCACTATCTATCCAGAAAATGTAAGTACCTCTTGCTTCTTTTACTCCTCTGTTTCGAACCTGGGAGATTCCATGATTCTCCTGATGTATTACTGTTATTCTATTGTCTGTTTTTGCGTATTCATCACATATTTTACCACTTCCATCTGTAGAACCATCATCAATCAATATCATCTCCAGATTGTGATAGGTCTGTTTTTGAACAGATTCAATACATGCCGCAAGGTATTTTTCTACATTGTAAATGGGAATGATGACACTCACCAATTCATTTTCTATCTTCATCTTCTCAAATCCTCTGCATATGCATTCTGGTATTCTTTGTACTCTGCCTGTCTTTGCATTAACTGACTTCGAATATCCTGTTCATGCATTCTAATCCACCGGAATGCCTCTTGTAACTGCCCGGTGTTGCTAAGTGACTGTGCCGGAATCACATACTTGTCTTCTGTTCCAAACAGATCTCTTGCAATTCCTCTTGCCTTTACAGAATATCCCACAACAAGCGTTGGCACGCAGGTTGAATAAGCTGCAATCGTCGCATGCGTTCTGGCTCCTACAAACATTCTGCACTTGCTGATAATGTACTTTTGTGCCATACAGTTATGGTCCTCTACAAGTACTACTCTGCCTGTTTCCTTATATTTTTCATATAGCTGTCTTAATGGCTTTCTGTCATCATTAGACTCCCATACGACATGTGGAATCAGTGCAATCTGACAATCAGTCTCTTTGATGATATACTCCATCAGATTCTCATAATTGGCTAATACACATCCCTTTTCTTTCTCATGTTCGATAATCAATGGGCTTAGATTGATGCCAATGGTATTTTCTTCCACAAATCCTTCTGGTAGTTCCACTTTTTCGCACGGAAGATGAAATGCCGGATCCGGCAAAAGGATAGTATTTCCATTTACTTTCTTCAAGGATTCAAAGGAAATGCTTTCTCTTGCAACAATTAAGTCAAACCTTTTGATGTCCTCTCGAATCGCTTTATCCTCTAACAGTTCCGGCTCCACCGATGTTCCCCACAACACCAGTTTCTTTGCTTTCTTTTGCATATAGTCATTGATCGGTGCATAGTTCTTCACATCGGAATAACAGTAATTATCGCCTCCGATAAATAAAGCTGCATCGATGGCTGGAAGCTCATTGATCGCCTTTTTGTGCATCAGCGCATCCATTCTGTGATAATCATGAAACAGCTTTTGTCGCAGATATGCCAGCATAAAATCCGGTGACTTCTTATTAATCTCATGCAGTTCCTGTCTGATCTCAACAAATTGGTATAACCCATAGGCTTCGTCTTCTTCCTTTTTGTAGGATAACAGAATCGGCCTGGAATCTATCTCTGTTAAAAGCTTTGCAGTTGTTCTTACAATTGCCTCGCAGCCATGGTTTTTGCTGCCGCCATGTGCATACATTACTAATTTCATTTTCATCCTCCGTGTCTGCTCATTGCCTTTTTCATCTTTAAATATAAGTACATAAGCATATAACAGTTTCTTTTATATAGTCCTATAAATATCTTCTGCAAACCGCTGCACTTTGGGTATACCACAGGAACAAGTTGCTTCAAACGTTTTGCTGTTGTACGAATCTCTCTATATCGTACCTGTTTCTGATTCAGAAAAATCGTATAGACATATCCTGTCATCCGCTCCAGATACATGGCTTCATTTTCTTTATGAAAACACTTTTTATCTTCGAGGAACTGTCTTGTTTTTCTCTGAATCTCTATCTGTGTAAAAAAGTCAATCTTGCTGTCATCCAGTACAATTGCCGAATTCTCCGTTTCCTGAATATAATAATATCCAGTTGCCTTTGTAAAGTAGATACTCTCAATCTTTGCATAAATCTTTAAAAAGAAATCATAGTCTTCAGCGAGACGGATATTCTCGTCGAATCGGATCTGATATTGTGTAACAATCGAACGCTTCACCATTTTTCCCGCAACAAATCCATAGATCCCTGTTGTCAGCTGCTCCTTGTAAAAACAAGGTGCTATCTTCTCCATTCGCTGTTCTTTCTCTAATTCCGGTACTACAGAAGCTAACGCCTTTCCAGCCTTATCTACCTTGGTCAAGCCGCCTATGATCATATCATAAGGCTCTATGTAGAGATTTTCCAGATAATCTGCTGCCAGATAATCATCTCCATCCACAAATGTAAGATATTCACCCTGTGCTTTATCAACTCCGATATTCCTTGCATGTGATACTCCACCATTTTCTGTGGATATAACATGGATTCTTGGATCCTCGAATATCCTGCACACCGCAAGCGAATCATCCGTTGAACCGTCATCTATGATAAGCATCTCCCAATCTTTGAATGTCTGGTTCAGGATGGATTCAATCGCCTTCTTTATGTATTTTTCTTTGTTATATACTGGCATGATAATTGATATCTTACACATTGTTTCTCTCCTCTATCCAATCAGTATAGAATAAAGCTTCTTCCACTTGTGTTTCATTAGCATCACTTGTAGTTTTAATTTCCATGACCATTCTTTTGGAAATGAAAACTTTGCAAAAGCCTCCTTTAGCTCCTGCGAATTAAGAATACGCTTTCTGATTTCCATCTGCTTTTCTTTTGATTCACCGCTTTGTCCAACCTGACCCATGCAATTACAGGCATAGAAAATCATATGCAGCTTTAACTGCCTCTGGAAATCATATTCCGAAACAGAATCAAAAAACTGATGCAGGTGTCTGTTCATCGTGCAGTAGACATTCCATGCTCCCGGACGGTACGCCGTCGTAATCGTTCCTGGATTATTATAATAGTGGTAAAGTCCTTCGCCCTTCAGATAATAAAAGCTGTCTGCATAATATCCAGCAAATGCACTGAAAATATTATCCTCAGACCATCTCACTTCTTCATCAAAAGTCAGCTGATGCTCTTTTAGAAATTCTGTTCGGTATAGACAATGCCACACAGATAAGAGCGGACCATATTCCAGATTCTCTCCCATAATCAGTTGCGGAAATATCTTTTCTCTAATCGCTGCTTTATCATATCGCCCTTCTTGTATATCCAGTGTTTTCAAATGCTGATTGCCTTCGTCTAACACACGGATGTAATCTGACATGACAAAATCTACCTTTTCTGACGTGATTACCTGATACATTCTCTCATACATGTGAATATCTACATCATCATCAGAGTCAACAAAGCCGACATACTCACCCTTTGCCTCTGATAATCCTGCATTACGCGCACTGCTGAGTCCGCCGTTTTTCTTATGTACCACACGTATATTTTCATATTTGTTACGATATTCATCGCATAATCCAGGACAGCTGTCTGGTGAACCATCATCTACCAAAATGATTTCTATATCTTTATATGTTTGATTAACCAGACTTTTTACACACCTGTCCAAATATTTTTCTACCTTATATACCGGAACAACTACACTGACTAGTGTCTTATTCTTCCTATTATCTAAGCAGCTCATATAATTTCTCTACTTCCTTTTGATTGCTGTAATCCCGCCTTCTGCATGCTTCACTAAGACTTTGCATCTTCTTTGGATCATCTAATAGTTTAGCAATGCCATCGGCACAGCCTTCATTATCCATTGGTACAACTACACCATCCACACCATCTTCTAACTGACTGCCTGATGTAGGATAAGCTGTAATTACAACCGGCTTTGCAAACATCTGTGCTTCTCTGACTGTAACGCTTTTCCCTTCGTACCTGCTTGGCTGCACATACAAGTCACATGCTTTAATATACGGATATGGATTCTCTTTTTTCCCCAGAAGAATGACATACTCTTCCATCCTTTCTTCGGCTATCTTCTGTCGAATCAATTCTTCATCTCCGCCAAATCCGATAATGTACCATTTTACTTTGAATCCCTTTTTTAACAGACAAGAACAAATAGCTGGTACATTATCAAAATTCTTAGCAGTGCAGTAACGCCCTATCGAGAGAAAACGAAAGCCATCTTTTATGACCGGCATTTCTTTTGTTACATCCAGTTCCATTGCCTGCCTTTTTATCAAACGTTCTGGCAAGATATTTTCAATCAAAATTAATTTACTTCTTAAACTTGGACAGACCTCCAAAAAACTTTTGGAAACTTCCTCTGATATTGATGCAATATAATCATATTTCCCCCACATTACTGTTTCTGAAGGAATATTAATCTGCACTTTTTTATAGTCTGTATGTATCCATGCAATTTTCTTCTTTGCCCTCACCTTTTCTGCCACAAAATAATGTGGCGTTAGGAAGCTGATTGCCAAATCATATTCTACAGTTGGATTTATTTTAGGCATATATCTTTTTATATATTTATGACTATACTCTAACGCAACAGCACTATCCTTATACTGATGTTTTTTATTATATCTAGCTGCTTTTATCTTGGCATACAACCTTACTCCTGTCAGCCAAAAATGTCCCTCTCGCAATGTATCTTTCATCGGTCTGGCAAGCACTGTGTACGCTGCTACTTTTGGCAGGACATGTACATATTCTGGTATATATTCTAATAATTCGCCTTCATGACGCAATAAAAACAAATCAATTTTATATCGTTTTGGATCTAATACATTTAAAAGTCCAAGCAAGCTACGTTCTGCTCCCCCCAACTCCATCGCATGCGATACAATTAATATTCGCTTCATTTAGCAGACCTCCCGAAGAACTTTAACACTCGATGTAGCGGCTTTGTTAACTTGCTTCGCATAACAGTTTTCTTATCCATCCAGCTCTTTGCATACCAGTGAATGGAATAAGTTTGTTTTGTCTTATATAATCGTCCTGTTGGATCATCATATGGGTTAAAACATTCAATCGGATAAATCACTGCATTTTCCACCTTTTGTTTTTCTCCATTTGGAACCATCCCCAGTTTTGTTAATGCCTGTGTATTTAAAATAGGACAACCTATCGTTCTCTTCGTCCCATCTAAGAGCGAATCATATTCTTTAATCATCGCTTCTACAATTGCATTTCCTGCTTCTGCTCCAAATCCAAGGCCTGTATTGATATAATCCTTTGTTTCAAATCCAAAAAACGCCTGATTTTCTAGCAATTCATCAATGGGACGAACCACTTCCACATCCACATCGAAGTAAATCCCGCCCTCTTTATAAACAATTAAGAGTCTTAAATAATCACTCAAAAAAGCAAACCGCTTATTGTCATATGTATATGTCGTATACGGATTCTGATACACATCGATATTATCTTCATTCCATTCGATAATTTCAAAGTCCGGACAATATTTTTTCCAGCTTGCGATGCATTTCTTTGCTTTCTCTGGAAGTTCTTTTCTTCCAAACCAGCAGTAATGAATTTTCTTTGGTATCATACTAACCTCCCATGTTATACGCGAAAGTTCACATATCCTTCTGTTGCATTGTCACGGTGATATATTGTGGCCGGATTACCTATCACAATAGAATGTGATGGGACATTCACATTGACATAACTATTGGGTGCAATCAATACATCATCCCCGATTTCAATATTTCCAACTACTGTTGCATTGATTCCGACAAATACACAGTCTCCAATTTTCGGTACACCTGCATTTCCTCTATTAGTACGGCCAATTGTACACCCTTTATGCAGATTTACATTCTGTCCCATTTGTACGCCTTCTGCTACTGTAATATTATATGGATGACCCAAATAAAGCCCTTTTCCTATAGTGGCTTTGGTCGAAATCTCCAGTCCAAATTTTCTAGACATTCTATATAGTATATATCTTCGAAAAAAGGTTGATTTTTGCTGACATTTTCGATACCAATACATAAATGCCAAATGATGAAAAAGAAAAAGGGTTTTTAAACATCTTAAACCTGTATGTTCTCCTTCACCTGTCATTCTATAATAATCAGCGTACTGACACTGTTTTCGCTCCTGCTTATTCATATTGATTCCTTTCATGCATTTATATCATTCCCATATTAATAATACTATAAAAATAAAATCCAAGATAACCTAGAACAGCCGCTCCCGTAATAAATTGTTTTGATTTTTCATTAAACATATTTTTTAACTCCCATGGCAACAGAATGTAACTATATAGGGAAAAATAAATAGGAAGTCTTCCTATAAAGATACCAGATGTAAACATTGACACAACATAGATTGCTGTCGATATAATAGACATGTTCGTGCAAAAATTAATACACGGATTGTTTGCTTCATCCAGATATCTTTTACCTATAAATGAAAGAATCGCCGGTACTGCATAAACCAATACCCTGAATATATTCGTTCCATCATCCTGCCAGCTCTGCCAGTCAGAAACAACATTTGTATACTGTGTATCTGCAAGCACAGAATCCAACAGGTTCGTAAAACTTCCTATAAACGTAACAGCTACGATTGTTGCCATTATAACAAGAATAGTTTTCTTATTCCATGCCTTTCCCTGCGCCACAAAAAGAAACGGTATCACAATCAGTGCACTACCATGGAACCGGGAAGCTAATAAGATTAGCAAAATAGCAACTATATATTTCTTTTTCAGAATCAGTCCAAAACATGCAAAGGTAATGGTCACTGCCATAAATTGTCTAATTCCGTTGAACATCCAGGATATATAATCCGTCGATGCAATAAATAAAAAGAAAGTAAAGAGAAATTCTGGCGAATACTTACGGTATACAAGAATCAATAATGTTGCCTGAATCAATGCCAAAATATAAATAAATTTCCGGCTTATTGCCAATCAGGCATTTTATTACCGCTGAAAAACAGAAAAATGCCTTATCTTTTTTTACTCCCTGCATATAAGTTTCTATTCCACCAAAATCACTTGGCATATCATAAAAACTAGAGATATACATGGATGTATCTCCTACATTTCCTCTATATCCACACCAGATAATCAGTGGAACAAATATCAAAAATGCCCACACCACATAATAGCGCTCTACTTTTTCTCCACAGACCACTTCTGGTCTTTTCACATTTATGAACATGGCTGCAATTCCTAATATTACAATCCACACCAGTATCAAAATATAATTTGACATCTTTTGTCCTCTATATCCTCTTTGCCTTATATCTCACATACGCCGTCCATAACCACCCAAAAGGTGTACACAAAACAGTTAATAGCTTTTTGGGCGATTCTTTTATGTATTTTCTGTTTCCTGCAATCTGACTGCTTGAACAATAATGAATACAGTCTATGATTAATCTTTTCGTTGATTTTGGATATTGCATCGATACCTTCCTAAGAAATGCAAATCCATTTGGATTCTTTAAGTATTGTTTCCACATCGTTCCGCTTGACCCATCAGCCTGATACTCCACATCACACAATACTTCATTCATTACAAATAATTTGTATTTTTGATCGACTAACGTGTATTTATATACCAGTCCTACGTATTTTTCTCCCTCAAATACCGGATACGGTGGCACACTGTTTATTACATCTGTGCGGTAAACAAGTTTCTTATCCCCTTGTCCCCCTGCTGCATAATAGTCACCAAGTGTCGTCTCTTTCAGGTGCTCTGGAAATCCTTTTCCTATGATATTTCCCTTAAAGTCTGCATCTAGTCCGATTAATCCGGCATAGTTTTTGTCTCTTACCTTTTCCCAGGTATCTATGATTTTCTTCACAGCCCCGTCAGCCATACAGTCATCTGAATCGATGCAGACATTCAGCTCAGTATCGATATTTTCATAAGCTACATTATGCGCCGTATGCATCCCGCCATTTTCTTTATAGATATATCTGATTTCAAACGTTTTTTCCTGTTGCTGCCACTCTTTTACCAATTTTGCTGTCTGATCTTTCGATCCATCATCTACAATCAGCCAGACGAAATCTTTGCATGACTGCTTCTGTAAGCTTTCATAGGTTCTTGGCAGCGTATGCGCCCGGTTGTATGCCGGAGTAAAAACTGTAAGTGTTGCCATTCTTATTCTCCACTGTGTGCAATATAATAGTTTTGCAGCCATTTTGCTGCCTCTTCAATATCATAACCATGAGACTTAATCTCATCGTAATGATCCGTTCGCGTGTTCTTTGCCCTCCTTAAGATATGTTCTGCCCATATCTTAGGACTATCGGTCAATTTTTGTGTCGTTACAAGATTAGTTGTAATAATGCATTCTTCCGGAACCTGGTCTGATATGATACATGGCAGGCCTGCTGCCTGTGCTTCGACCATAGTAACCGGCAATCCTTCATACAAAGATGGAAATACAAATACATCCATTGCCTGCATCAGTTCCTCTACATCTGTTCTGACACCCGCAAAGATGATATGATCTGCAATACCAAGCTCTCTGGCTTTTTCTTGTATTTCCTTTTTCCCATCTCCGTCTCCGACTAAAAGCAATCTGGCAGATGGATTTATTTTCTGTATCTCATAGAAAATATCTATTAGAAACGTGTGATTCTTTTGTGGATTGAATCTTCCCACATGTCCAACCAAAAGTTCATCAGAAATATTCCATTCATTTCTTATTTTTTCTGCAACAGAAGGTTTGTACTGGTATCTCTTTACTTCCACCGCATTTGCCATAACATGATACTGTTTTCCTCCAAACATCCAATCCCCCGCATCTTTTCCACATGCAAAAAGTGCAGTTGCAAATGCAGGAATCTTCTTCATGTAATGCAGCTTAATCAGATACTTTAGATTCTTGTCCTGATTGCTGTTGTGGCTGTGAGCAATCCGTACCGGCACTCCACACTCCTTCGCCACTTTTAAGGCAACTGAACTCAAACAGTCCTGGTGTACATGCACGATTCGATATTCCGGGTGTTCCTTAAAAAAAGCACGCAGCTCGTTCTGATACGATTTACTCCACGGTACCAGTCTGGATACATGATGAATTTTTCCACCAAGCGATAAGATTTCTGCATCATAATCCGCCTCGAAATCTCTGTGAACGAGGAAATCAAACTGTACCTTTGTGCGGTCAATATGACGATAGTAGTTCATAAGCATCGTTTCCAAACCACCTCGTCCCATATAGGTTACGATATGTAATACTCTGATTGGCTGCATCTCTACTCCTTCACTTTCGCCACCGTCATCTTCAACACTTCATCCTTCGCAAACTCTCTTGCCATCTTATCTCTTGCGCATTTGCCCATTTCTTCTCGGTCGGCGCGGCTCTTATGATAGATTTCATTCATCTTCTGGTACAGAGAATGTGCATTTTTCACCTGACAGAGGTATCCGGTTGTGCCGTCTTCCACGCTTTCCATACAGCCTGGAATTTTGCTTGTAACAACCGGTCTGCCGGTGGATGCTGCTTCTAGCAGGACATTTGACATGCCTTCATGATAACTTGGAAGGACGATGCAGTCTGCTGCTTTATAATACGGTCTCGGGTCTTCTTTGAATCCATGAAAGACTGCGATGCCGTCTTCTACTAACTTCTCTACTTCACCCTTATATTCGTCTTCGAAGAATCCGACAATGTCAAGAACGACTTTCCCGCCATATTCCTCGTGTAACTTGCGAATGGCGTAGAAGAGCTCGTCTATGCCCTTTTCCTTCATGATTCGGCCCAGATACAGGAAGTGAAATGCTTCATTTTCCGGATAGGCTTCGTACTGATAGAAGTCGAGAGTGATGCCGGCTCCGGAAAGGATCGTCTGCTGCTTTTCCGGAGTGATCTTCTTTTCCCGGAAGAGTGCTGCATTTCGCTCATTTTCAAAGAATACGGTCTTTGCGCCCTTTAAAGCAGTGCGGTACATCATGGTTACGACCTGGGAAAGTCCCGGCTTTTCAAATGCGGTGCCAAGTCCCTGTACATTTACGCAATATGGAATGTGCAGGCGTCTGCACGCATAACCGGCATAAACATTTGGCTTAATCGAATAAGTGATGACCATGTCCGGCTTTTCTTTCTTTAACATGGCACGGTACTGCTTATATAAACGCAGATCTGTCATCGGATTGATGCCGCGTCGGTCAACCGGAGTCTCGATCATATGGCATCCCATATCGGCAAAGTCTTTCTCGTGGCCGACAAATGGAGTGCTGATATAGACCTCTGCATCTTCCATCAGCATCTGTATGAGTTCTCTTCGGAACTGCCACAGCATATAAGAATGATTCGTGATAATCACTACTTTTTTATTTTTCTTTTCTCGCTCCATTGTTCCTGTTCCACCTTCTACAACGCCGCTTCCACGGAGTACGGAAAAAATGGTGCCAAAGACGCACCGGATGTCCATCGCAAGTCCTGCTTTGCTTACGTACTCTCCGTCAAGCTTTGCTTTTACGTCTATCTCGAGTTCGTCACGTCCATTGATCTGCGCCCAGCCGGTAAGGCCCGGCTTCACATCATTTGCACCATATTTGTCTCTCTCTGCAATTAAGTCCGTCTGATTCCACAGTGCCGGTCTTGGTCCGACGACTGCCATATCGCCTCTTGCAATGTTGTAGAGCTGAGGCAGTTCATCTAAAGAAGATTTACGCAGGAAACGACCCACCTTTGTGATATACTGCTCCGGGTTATCCAAAAGATGCGTCGGTATGTCATGCGGAGTGTCAAGCCGCATGGAACGAAACTTATATAACTTGAAATATGACTTATGAACACCGACTCTCTTTTGTGAAAAGAATACCGGTGCCCGTAAGCCATCTTCCAACTTAATAGCTGCCGCTATCGCCAGAAATACCGGCGACAGCACAACCATTCCCACTGAGCCCAGGATCATATCTACCATGCTCTTAGTTTTTAAATAATTTTTCTGCCTTGCGGACAGTTTTGTAACATTTTTCATAAGTAACCCCCTCATACTCAGGTTGTTTCTTTTCCTCAAATTCTATAGTTTCTCACTCTAGTTTTATATCGTACCACTATTCACATGATTTGGCAATCAGTTCTCTTTCGTCTCTGTAAATACCTCTTTTTGATTTACCGCACCTGTCTCTTCTTCCGGTTCATCAAACTGTTTTTCATAGCGGCTGTAATGTCTATATCCGCCATAACGACCATATCTTCCATATCTTCCATAACGATAGCGTCCATAGTATCCATAACCATATCCATATCCACCATCCGTAGAGCGGTCGCGGTTTAATACATAACCCAGCATATGGATTCCACTCATCGAAATGTTCTCCACACCCATACGAATCTGGCGCATCTTTGCATAATCATAGCGGATCACATAGACTGCAGCATCCAGATATCTTGCAAGTACCGGCGCATCTGCAAGCATCTCAGAAGGAGCCGTATCAAATATTACAAGGTCTGCTTTCTTCTTTAAAATGGAAATGAGTCTCTCCATCTGCTTACTCTCAAGCAGGTCGGAAGAACTTCCTTCTGTCGTTTTGCCATACAGAATCTGCAAAGATCCCGGGCACTTCTCAAGTTCTATCGTTGTCATTGCTTCACTGATCTTCACCTTACCTTGAAGCACCGCCTGAAGTCCGGGAAATTCTCCTTCCTGATTCATGGCTTTTGCAACAGATGGTCTTCTCATATCACAATCTACAAGTATGACATTTTTCCCTAGTTTTGCCTCTATGATTGCCAGATTCACAGAAAATGCCGTCTTTCCTTCTTCCGGCACAGAGCTGGTGACCAAAAGCGTCTTAAACTCCTCTTCCTCCATCTGTTTCATTACCTTAATTCCGACCTTTCTGAACGCTTCCAGATATCCCTGCGGAATTCTTTTATTTAATACATTGACTGAATTATAAAATCTTTCTTTATTTCTCTTCTTTACATGTACTTCCGGCAATGTTCCAAGATCAACCAGATTCAAATGGGTCTTAATCTCCTTACCTGTCTTCACGGTACGTCTGGTAAGTACATAAAGAAACAGAATCACAAGACCAATAATGGCACCCTTAAGTGCCCCTCTCTTCCAGGAAGAAGAAATGACTCCCTGCTTTGTCGTATCATCCGGAACACCTGTTTCATCCAGGATCTTCAGAGTCGTATTTCCAAGTACGAACTGTGCCACTTCCGGATAATTTTTAATGACTGACTTTAATGTCTTATAGGAAAGTTCTGCATTCGTACCGGAAACAGATATCGTAAGCATATTCGTTCCCTCTTCCGCCTTAACAGAAATGGATCCTGGAACAGAGTCCAGCTTCATATCCTTTGCTACCACATCTTTTAGCACACCACTTGTCAGTATGTATGGGAAAACATCCGCCATCTGCTGTGCAGACGCATTGTTCTGGTAAGCCGGACTTCCATCAATTGTCGTTACTGCCACCGTCGCTGATGCCGTATAGACAGGGGTATAATTCTTTCTTGCTTTGATATAACTATTCAGTCCAAAAATCAATGCGAGAACCAAAACCAGCCACCACATTTTCTTGATTCCATATTGGAAACTGCGAAGGAATTCAATCAGATCAATCTTCTCGATTTCACCCTGTTGCTCCTTCCCAGATTTTTCTCTCATCTCATCCATGTCTGCTATACCTCTTTATTATTCGTATATTTCCCATAACGTCCATATCGCCCATATCTGCTGTAATGATCTCCCACCGGGCTGTCCGCGATACTCTGAAACGTCATGACACCATTTAAAACAACTCCAAGTACCTTGGTATGATTGTCACGGAAATCATCCATCATCTCGTTGATATCTTCTGCAAGTGTAACGTTCTGTCTGGCAACGACCATGACGGCATCTGCATGCTGTGCAAAAATCTGTGCATCTCCGATCATTCCAGATGGTGGTGTATCGATAATGACGTAATCCACAATCTTACTGCAGGCTTCTATAAGAACCGGAAGCTGTCTGTTTCCAAGCATCTCTGTAGAAGCAGAATAGGACACCTTTCCACCTATAAATCCAAGCCGCTTACGCTCCGTATTTAACAAAATGTTATTGGCACCTGTTCTGCCATTTAAGAACTCTCCAAGCTCATTTTCTTTTTTCGGACTCATTCCCAATAACAGATACTGTGCAGGGCATCTGATATCGCCATCAAACAAAATGACTCTCTTGCCTTTTTTCGCAAGTGTGATTGCAAGATTCCCTGCCACGGATGACTTTCCTTCATTCTCACAGACACTCGTAACTACCAGGACCTTACCGTTGATCTTTGACATATGGTATTCCACCCTGGCCGCAAGCATCTTAAAACTTTCCACGAACCTAAAGCTTGCCAGAGGATTATCCACCAGAACTGCCTTCTTCCGGTGCTTGATCCATTCCTTTATCGTCTTATACTTCCATTCATAACTAATCGCTCCAAGACTTCTGGCATCGAGCTTTTTCTCTACTCTCTTTCCTGCTTCACCGTATTATGCATATAAGACCAGATAGCAAATAACAGTATGCAGACAGCCATTCCCAGGAAGAATCCCTTCTTTGCCATCTCACCGTTCTGTGGTGGATTGACCGGTGCATACGGAATCTTCGGATCTTCCAAAACATCAAGCACTGTCGTTCCAACTGTATAATAAGAAATGCTGGTGTAGTTGTCCATCACCGTTTTGATAATATCAATCGAATCCTTTGGCGAATGTGCAGTAACAGAAAGGGTCAGCATATTCGTTCCCTTTACAACATTGGCACTGATATCCGCATCAAGCTTATCCATATCCAATTTTTCACAGATTGTCTTCTTCATAATCGTACTTTCCAGAATCTTCTGGAATGTTTCTGCCATCGAATTGGCAGAAGAAAGATTATTGTATGCATTGGCATTCGCTCTGGATGTGATAACAAATGTTGCCTGTGTACGATAATTCGGAACATATTTCATGCTGCTTGCCACATAAAAAAGCATTGCACCGGCCAGCGCTCCCAGCAGGATGACCCACCAGTTTCTAAAAATATCACAAACCAATGAAACCGGTTCAAATTTTGTCTCCGTCTGTGCGGATGCATTCTCCCGATTATTTTCCATCTTCATTTCCCTCCACAACTACAAACATCTTTGTCACAGCCGTCAAAGTTCCATCTCCGGTATACGAAAATTCTACCGGATATACTCCAGGCACTTCGTAATTCACCTCCGAATTCACACTAATCGCCCCCATGACACCGGCATCTTCATTACACTGTGTAATCTGCCCATTCTGTTCCAGTCCGACCACATAACCCATCGGATCTATCATATTTCCAACAGTTGTATAAACAATATACTCCGATAATGCCGGATATTGCTTTATACTTTCGTCCTCATTATCCGTAATCGTAATCTCAAACGATACCGAACAGACATCTCCCGCACTGTTGCTTACCTGTGCCGTAACCGGATAATCTCCCGGCTGCGGATTATACAGGCTGTCATTCATTGAAAGCTTCACCTGACTGGTCAGGTCTCCATCGAGACAGTCTGTTGCACTCAGATAAGATACAAAGTCTGTATTCGCCGCTTCTGCCGCGCTACATCTTGGTGCATGAAGCATCTTAATCCGTGGTGGCGTATAATCACTATATTTCACCGTTCTTTTAACGTTCCCATCTGGTTCGATTTATCAAAAACGACATAAGTGACGGTGCGTTCATTACCTGAAATAAAATGAGAGATGGAAGAAATACGAACTTCCTTCGTCAAATCACCATCCCTGTTATCCGTAGCCTTAATTCCCTTCATCAGTGCCTCTTCCTGATCATCATTGACACTGAGTACAAGCTCATCCTCACTACAGGTAATCACCGGAGGCACATGGTCTTCCACCATCTTCACCTTTATAAAAAATACAACGAATACCGCACATGCCAACACAAATATCAGACATATGGCTCTTCTCAATCTAATCATGTTTACTCCTTTAATCATAATAGTATGGTAAAAATGGAAGCGGCTCCAATTCAAGTACCGGCTTATCCTGACAGATTCTGCCGGGATTGTCTCGAAACAGCACATCCAGATGCCGCTTTGAACAACATTCACTAAGTGCTTCATACGCATCCATCAAAAAAGGCGTCCGCTCCACCGCGCTGTGTGCATCACTTGCCACAACCGATACCAGATGGTGACGAAGCAGGCGGTATGACGTCTCCCTTGCCGACTCACCAAACCGTCCAAGAAAACTTCCCTTATTGACCTGAATGGCATATCCCTTCTTCCTCCACTGATATACAATCTGCGGATCATCCTGCACAAAATAATAACGCTCCGCATGCGCAATCACAGGCTTTGCACCAACTTCCCTTACCTTACCAAGAAGCCTCGTTGCAAAGTCCGGATCCTCATCAAATGCAAACTCCATCAGAATATAATGGCTCTGATTGATCGTCATTACCTTTCCATCTGCCATCTGCCGTGGCAGATCCTCTGTAGAAAATGCCTCCATCCCCGGAAAAAGCCTGATTGGAATCTTCTCTTCCTTAATCGCCCTTGCGGCCTGATTAAACGTATTCACATAATGCTCTCCAAATGCATTATCATACAGTCCCGGAATATTAAAATGCGGTGTTGCCACAATTTCTGTTACTCCGCTCATAGCAGCCAGCCTTGCCATCTCTATCGTATCTAAAATATCTACTGCTCCATCATCCATCCCCGGCAGGATATGCGTATGTATATCAATCATTTTACCACTCTCTACCTTAAAAATCCATTGCCATTTTTGCAGCTCCCTCTTCCGAAAGCTCTGTCACCCTGGTATTCATCACCCGGTATACCCGTCTGCACATATTTAACACACTTGGTCTGTGCGTTGTAACAATACATGTTTTGTTTGGTTTCTGTGTCATAATATTGCGAAGCACCCTGCGCTCCGTCTCCACATCCAGTGCGGAAGTAGCCTCATCCAACAGCAGCACCGGCGCATCTCTTAAGAGTGCCCTTGCAATCGACAGCCTCTGTGCCTGCCCTTCCGACAGTCCACGGCCACGCTCGCCCACATTGCTATTTATCGTGTCCGGACGCTTCTTCACAAAGTCCCACGCACACGCAATCTCCAATGCTTCTATCATCTCTTCCTCTGTCGCATCTTCCTTTACCATCCGCAGATTCTCTGCGATGGTTCCCGACAGAATCGTATTGCCCTGCGGAACATATGCAAACAGGTGTCTCGTCTCTGCATTTAGTACCACTTCCATGCCGCCTGCCGCAGACATCACTGCCTGCCCGCTCTGCGGATGAATCAGCCCCAGAAACATACGGATTAATGTTGTCTTACCCTCTCCGGAAGGACCCACCAGTGCAACAATCTCACCCGGCTTTGCCTCAAACGAAGAATCTGTGATCACACGCTCTTCCTTCACATAAGAAAAATCCACATCCCGCAAAGAAATGGAAAATCCATCTGCCGCATACGCATCAAGCACCGAACTCTCTGTAATATGTACTTCCTTCGGAAGCTCCACAAGCTCACGAATACGGTGCGCCGATACTGAACTATTTAAAAATGTCGGAACGATCGTCACCAGATTATTAAATGCCGCCGACAGATTGCTTCTCTGCTGCAGAAACAATGTCATCGTACCATATGTAATATCATGCGTCCACAACCGGAACAGACAATATCCAAATGCAATAAACTGCACGACCATTCCAATTCCCTGCAGAACTACATTCGTCTTAATCGTAAAATAATTATACTTCAGGCTGTCATCCCGAAACCGCTTCTGCCACCATCTCATCTTCTTACTATAATGCGGCGCAATACCAAAAGATTTGATCGTATCAAAGTTATAAAACGTCTCGACCTCAAATCCCATCAGCTTACTGCTCGTCTCGAGCACCTTCTGGCTAAAGTCCCTCTGCTTCTTCAGCACCGTCCGTGACAGCAGCAGAAGAAACGGCGCACTGCCAAGCGCAATCAGAGCCATCACCCAGTCATAATGCAGGATGACCATAAATGTCGCCACCAGCTTATAAAGTGCAATGATAATCGTCGGAAGCCAGCTGATGGCATTGCTGCTGATCGTACGAATATCGCCATTAAAACGATTCAGAATGTCTCCATTGCTATACTTACTGATCTCCATCCAGTCCGCATCAATAATCTTATCAAAAATATCCGCCTGAATATCATTGTTAATATCAATACTAAGCTTCGTGGAAACCCGGTTGATCAGGCTCTCAAACAACAGACTGAACACCTGTCCGCCAACCATCACAAGAAACAGCACTGCAAGCTTACTCGTCTGATAACCCGTAATGATATCGATCAGATACTTACTCGCCACACTGCTCGCAAGTCCAAACGACGTACTTAAGATTCCCAGCACAACATAAAACAGAATCGCTCCCTTATACCTTGCGCTATACCCAAGAATCCATCTCCAGTCCTCTAAAATCTCCGAAAATGTACCATCTTTCCATCGTTTCTTTAATATTCTGACCGATTCAAAATGTGTCTTCTTCTCTCTCATGATCTGCCTCCTCTAAAAAGAAGCTTCGTATAAAGAGCCATCACCGGTCTTCGAAGCGGAATCATATGCAGCCACACATGACGAAAGAACTCCCACCAGAAGTCCCCCGGCTGTATCGTCTTTCCCTTTCTTATAACTTTCGTCGCAACCGCAAATATCTGTTCCCCTGCGACCGGTCCCTCAATCATACACTGCGCATCACCCACGATATAATACCCATCCGGCTTCACATGGTGAATCCTGTGCATGATATACTGTCCGTTTCTTCTTTTAAAGAACACCATATCGCCCTTCTTCAGTTTTGCCTCCGGCTTCCGAAAGAAGATCGTATCACGCTCATGAATCAGAAATGGCGCCATACTATTTCCCGCAATCCGCATGCTGACTTCCCGTCCATCATCCGTCAATTGCTTCAGAACCGACACATATTCTCTTGTATCTATCACCTTCATATATCTGTCCCCTAATCTATCACATGATACTTCCGAAGAAGTTCCACACGTTTATTTCCAATCTCTAAACTACTCTGATCCTCTGTATGCTTCCTGTCTGCCGCATATCCAAACAGCCGCATCACCCATGCCGCCGGAAGCAGCCACGGATACTTACAGAGCCACACATAACGCCCCTTCATATAAGAAACACCCGGAAACAACGATGACCAAACCGACGATGACGTCGCTTTTTTGCCTCTCCTAGCAGCTTCCAGCGTCATATTCGCGCTGTGCCTTCTCGCCATCGTGCTCCCGCCATACACACCGCCTTCCAGCAGATCCACAAGAAGCGGCATACAGTCTACACTCTCCTGCGTATCATCCACATATCCGGTTTTCTCCCAGGAGCATCCCAGATACTCTCTGCCAATCTTTGCCAGAGCACTGAAAAATGTATCCATTCGAAGCTGTGCAAGCTTATCCTGAATCTCTCTCCAGTCAATCCGCGTCGTGTAATGCTTTGCCATCATCACCATGTCGCAGACCTGTCTGATTCCAAATCCACTATGTAAAAAATGCTTAAAACTATGACAGATCAGATAAAACATATGGTCCGTCGGCGAGAGTGTCTTAATATCCACTCCCTCAATCTGCTCACAAATGCATCGGTCAAACGCCCCTGCAAATTCCTGATTCAGATGACCATATGCACCCTCGCCTTCTGCAAACAACGAAAAGTGAAGCTCTATATATACCTGATTTCTCGGATTCAGATATGGAATCTCATACGGCAGATTCTTAGGATCCAGCTCCTGCCTCTGATATCCTTCCTCTAACAAAATGCGGTCAAAGGTCTCAAACTCTTCCTTCCTAAGCAGCAGATCTTCATCCGCTGATATCCGAAAGTCCGGCTTTTCATAAAAAGACCGGCAAATCAGCCCCTTCACAACAAGCGGATATACCTCTTCCTTCTGAAGCTTCTGATACAGCTCCAGAAAACCAGCCGTCCTTTGCACCTGCAGCATCACTTCCGCAATCGCACTCTTCTTCCACCTCGCAGCAAGTGGCGCATTCTCCTCTAAAAGAAGCACCGAATCCCTCCGGATCATCTCATATATAATTGCTAAAATCTTATGCATCGCAGCAAGGTCACACAGCTCCTTTAGCTGTGAAAACCTTTCCGGAAGATGGTATTCCTCATCCCCCTGCATAAAGCACCGAAGTGCCTGTAACAGCTCTTTTTGTGTATTCGTCATCATACCCCTGTTTCCTGTTTTTGGTATTCTTTCTCCATCTCTTCTAGGAACACCTCTGTCTGCCGGCACAAATACTCCGGCTTCTTATAACTGCATCCGCCACCTTCCGCAATCGTAAGCGCCCCGCACATCATACACGCAAAACGCTTCTTGCAGTTCTTGCATTCCGATGGCAGCAAAATCTCATCCGTCGCCTGATAGATTGACTTCCATGCATCCGAAAAGCCAATCTCAAATGGTCTGGCTACCGGCTCATTCATCATGCCGCAAGGCGTCATTCGTCCGTCCCATGTCATCCAGAACGACGACCGTCCCGCCATACATCCCATCTTCTCATCCGGAGTACGCTCACACTCTTCCTCACCGCCCATAAAGTCATCTCTTCCTTCATGGAGTGCCTTTAACCGAATCGCAAACTCCTCCTTAGACAGGCGGTACATATCCGCCTTCGCCCTCGCCTTTCCAGCCTCTTCTGCTGTAAAACGCACCTCATCATCCGTCACGCCGTTCTTCGCACTACGTACCGGCGGGAACATATAAGTAGCCGCATTCACCTGAATCTCCCTGCTCTTACCAAATGCAAAGATATCCTCCATATCATCCAGATTGTACTTCGTAAAGCTCGCATTGATATTCACAAAAATGCCCGCATCGTGCATCAGATCAATCGCCTTCGTAGCTGCATCATATCCGGTCGGATGTCCACACAGCTTTTTATAAGTCTCATTTCCACCACCATAAAGTGTCACATTCACCTTCATCGGCGGATCCTTCTTTAACCACTCCACGGTCTCCTCATCAATCAATGTCGCATTCGTATTAATTGAGATGAGTAACCCAAGCTTCTTTAACTCTGTATAAATCTGTCTAAAATCTTTTCTAAGAAATGGTTCCCCGCCAGTCAGCAGCAAGAAGAGCATTCCCTCTTTTGCACAGGCTTTTCCCATCTCAATCCATTCTTCTGCTGTATACTCTCTTCCCCTCGCCCGCATCTCTGCTTCACTCATTCGAATGTAACACATCCTGCAATTCATATTGCATCTCGGTGTCAGTTCAAATGTACCGGAAAGCGGCACTTTATTGTGTGCCGCCTTCTGATACAGATATTTTCTAAGCTGCGCCTGCACTGGTGCTTGTTGTTTCTTCATGAACTTATTCCCCAATCTCTTTTAATTATCAAGTATCTGTACTCCCATAATCTGACTGCTGTCCGGATTAAAATGTGCCGCAACTGCCTCTGCTTCCTTGCCTGCGCCCACATTTTCAAATGGTGTACGGTAAGTAATTCCGCCAAAATAAGCGCCGCCAATCTGTACGTACTTATAATAAACATAAACTCTCTTAAGCTCTTTATCCGTCTTATTCTTCAGCGTAATCTTTCCATTCTCTGTCTTTAACTCTACTTTATCCTCTTCTAGTGTCGGCTGATCCATATATCCCGTAGCCGCATTGCCATATGTATAAGTATCTTTATCTGAAAACTCTCGCTTATTGCTCTCAAGTACCAGCGTAGAAGTTCCTGCCGGAAGATTCGTCACCTTAAAACTAGCCGTCTCATTGCTATTTACCTGAAAATCAATCAGTGCAACCTGAAGCATCTGGTCAGAATTGTTCGTAATCAGCATCGCTGTTACGTTCTTTGTCGCCTCGTCACTTCCATCTTCTATAAAAGAACCGGAATAAGCACCGATGGACTCAACCGTGAGGTTCGAATCGGAAAGAACGATTTGCTCTGCTTTTTCAGTTTCCTTAGAATTATCGTTTTTGTCAGAGTCTCCTACTTTAGCTGAATAACCTTGAATCTTACTAGCATCAAGCGTATCCTTTCCTGGTTTAACAAAATCATTAGAGGACTTAACCTTTACATCTATGTCTGCTGGATTTTCTCCGTCTGCAAGTTCATGATAACCTTTTTCCTCTGACGTTTCTTCCTGTGAATTTATTCCATTTGGCTTTAGTGCAAAAAAGATTATAACACCTACCACTAATACAGCGGCTACAATAGCAATGATAATCCCTAATTTCTTTTTCTGTTTCATCGTGCCCTCCATTTTTCTCATCTTTTTATCTTTTACTATAAACTATCTTCCAATAAATTACAACCTATCCCTCAAAATCTCCTTAAACCTAGAATAGTGAGAGTGCACTCCACCCTCACTATTTTGTGTGTTTTCACATATTTTGCAGAAAAAAGAGAACTATCTATGTATGATAATTCTCTTTTTAGGGGATATTTTATTGTTTATAACTCTTTTAAAATCTCGTTTTTCACCGTATTTACTGCGTCCTGATCCGGGCGACAGGAGAGATGATAGACAGGAATCTGACACGCTGCATCCATCAAAAGATCTGTCATCTTTTCCATATACTCTTTATTCCATGTATTCATCAATGTTTCACGGAACAACGGAAGAAATGCTTCTCTCCCGTAAAGTCTTTGAATGATATTTTCTGGTCCTTGTTCTATCACAACAATTGCTTTTATAGGAGCAGATTCATTGCGATAAATACCCGATGTACCCGCATAAGGAGACCCAAAACCATAATACTCTCCATTCATTTTTCTAACGATTGTCCGATCTCCATTATAAATATCTGCTGCTTCATATTTCTCCCATAAATCTGCTTGCGTAGATTTTCCTGTTCCTGACGGAGCTGTAAACAGAATTCCATTTCCCTTCCAAGAAACAAATGAAGAATGGAGAATAAATGCCTGCTTTTCTAAAAGTGGAAATTCAAACGCTAAAAAGTTCCATATATTAGATCCTTCAAATAGTTTTTTATTTAATAGCATTTTTTCTGGAATACATAAATCATATTCTTTTCCTTCTTCTATTTGACACAAATCAATTTTATATACTTCATCTGCATAAATTGATTTTTCCTTAATAACTTTCATATTAGATTCACACACAACATTATATTTCACATCTACCATCTCTTCATTTTCAACAATAAACGGTTGCATGCTTGAGTGTATAGAAATTTCTGTCTGTCCTTTAATTTCAAATGGTATTGATGCTATTTCAAAAAAATATCTGTACATTTATCCTCCAAAATGAGTAGGTGGTAGATGATTGACTCATCTGCCACCTCTCACATCTTTTTTGTCTTAAGAATCTCTATTATCTTCTTACTCTAACTGTAGTAGTCATAAATTCATCTGACTCTTCATCTGCACTTACATAATGAATCTCTAATGGGAATGAACCAACTGCATTTGGTGCTCTGAATTTCAGTCCATATGTAACTGTTCCATCTTCATTGTTTGTCGTTTTAACAATCGTTGTCGTTAACGCAGTTTTCTTTCCATTATTTGTATAATATACTTTAAACTTTGGTGTTTCACCAGCAAATACATCTGCACTATTTATTGTTACTGTATACTTATTTGTAAGCCAGGCATTTCTCTTTATTGTGTATGTAGCATTCTGTATTCCAAAGCTCTTAAATACACTCGCAGGCTCTACATTGTCTGTATTTATCAGTCTTCCAACAAGCTCCTTATTTTCCTCTGCCAAAGGATTCGATAACGTATAACCTTTGTTTTTCAGATTAGAGAATGACACTCCATAGTTTCCGTCTGAATCATTTCCTGAAATTACAACCAGATACTTATCTGTATCTCCAAGCTTGATACACTGATTCAGGTTGATTGTGTAATATCTTGCTGTTGAAGTCTTAACATCTTCTATCTTTTCAAGCGCAGTTCCATTCCATACATTTAATGCGGCAGTTCCTCCAGTTGTCACATCTATTCCCTCTGTATTCACCAGCTTTGCTTCAATCTGAAGTGTACTGTTGGAATTTGGAGTTCCTTCTGCAACAAATGCAATGGATGCATTGCCATCGAGGTAAACCTCATTATTTGGTCCTGTATGAAGATACTGTAAGATTGACTGTGTATTATTTGCCGTAGTCGTACCCGAATTATCTTCAACTTTTGTATATCCCAGTGCTTCCAGATTATCAAAAGAGGTCCCCGCATCATTCCATACATTTCCAACCAATGCCATCTTGGCATTACTGATCGTAACACCTTTTATCTCTGTGGAATCATTTTCCGGATTTTCTGGATCTCTTATTACAACACCATTCTCTGTAATCTCACCATCTCCAAGAACCAGATCACTTATTTTTGTAATAGTTGCTCCCTCTTCATTGTCGATGTATGCTGAATTTCCTGCTGTTCCCATTGGGTTGTAAACACGTACACCATCCAGATATACAACACAATTTTTATTAACATCTTCTTTAATGAATAATGTTACTGTATAAGTATTGTAATCAAGACCTTCTTCATGGATAACAGGAATCTGATATAAGTCGCCATTTGCGTAATATGTATCAACAGCTCCCATCTTATCTACCTGCCACTTTCCAGCTGTCTGATGTTCAATCGAATACATGATAGTTGCTGTATCTGTTGTTGTTCTTGCAACAATATCGAATCCAGTTCCCTTGAATGTAAAGCTTGCTCTTGTGTTATAACCATTCGCTGTCATCTTTGTAGAACTTCCAGCGCTGTCACCCGTTCCTTTTGCATATGCATCGTCATGTCCATACTGTTCTGTCTGTCCATTGCTCTGTTTCAATGTCAATGACGTTCCTTCTGGATCTGTATCTCCAGAATAAACAATCTTTGTTGTTCCATCATCAGTTTTTGAATCTGCATTGAAGTCATCTTCATAGTAAACAACATTTGCCGGCATCGTCTTGATTTTACCATGGACTGTTGTACCAGTTTCTGGGTTGTTTGACTTAAGTGTTTCACCATTTTTTGTGATATCTGCTGTATAAGTGTAATTCTCAGCCTTATCCATGAACGCAATAGGCTTGAATGTTACTGCACCTTTTGCTGAGCCTTTCTTATTAATTATTACATCCTGATCAGGCGTTATCGTTGTCTGCGGATTATTATCTTTTTCATGAGTAATCTGATTCAGTTTTGCAGTGGTTTCATATGCATCTTTGGCATTATCATTATAAAATGTACCGCCCTCAAATAATCCGTCATGATTATCATTCGTTTCTGCAATATTAGATTCTAAGCCATAATCGAATACATAAACCTTATCGGTTGCCTGATATGTATATACAGTAATCTTACCATTTACTATTGCTCCATCCTTGTTAGATCCTGTATAGTTAGCTGTATATGATTTGCCTGGCTCTGCACCATTGAAACCTTTGTCTGTATAATTCAGTCCTTCGGATGGATTAGGAACAGTAACAATATAGTCTTTTATAACTTCAGCTGGTTTATAAAATGTATCTTTTCCTGCTTCAACATAAATCACTTTATCCGAAGTTTTAGTCTTGGTGGCATTGGTAATCGTTAAAGTTTCATTAGATGTTTCTGTAACTGGCTTACTCACTGCTTCGTCAGATCCACTTACTTCCCATGACTTACTATCAGTAGTAGTTGTTTCTGTTACTTTAACTGTTGCTCCTGTCGGAATACCTTCAAAAGCAGCTGTCTGATCACACTTTAATTTAAAGTTACCATCTGCGTCGGTATAAAATTCATTTCCATCTACAGTATATTTCAAAGCATATGTCGAATATTCATCTTTTTTAGCTGCACCATCCAAATCAACTTCCACCTTGAATGGGAAAGCTTCTTCTTTCAGTGTTTCCGGAACAGTACCATTCCATGCCTTGGTTATATTCACAGTACCTACCTTTGGTGTATTTACAAAGTTAACGTTGTAATTTACTTTTGTCACATCTGATGTAGCATCTCCTAATTTGAAGTTTGAAACCAGTCCATCTCCTCTATCTTTGGTTTCTCCAGTTGAAATATCCGTAACAAACCATCTAGTATCATAATTGGAATTTTCTGTCTCTGTAATTGTAAAGTCTGTACCAATTTTTAAGCCTGTATTACCATCATCATCTGCATCTTTATATGCAAAGTTCTTTGCGTATACATTATCAGCAAGTCCTTCTACAACTCCGTTTGTTGTAGTCTTTTTTTCTGTTCTTGTACCATCATAGTCTTTTTCATAAGTGTATTCTGTTCTTGTATCTGTATCTGTAACTGTAAAATCAAAATTATCTTTTGTCTCTACAACTGACTTTAATCCATCATTTACTGATGCAGTGTTAACGTCTTTACTAAGTGTTAAACCTGATGGAATAGGTGAGAAGTTAAAGCTTACAGACATATTGGAATCGATCATACCACGTTCCATGTAGAACATCTTCAGTGTATGTACTTTTGAATCATCTGCCATGATATCTGCAAAAGTCTTTCCATTGTCTGTTTCAATATCTGCAAATGTCTTTAAACTTTCCGTTGATGTCTGATTTGCACGAGTAGCTCCATCTTTCCAAGCAGCCGTTGTGGACTTATCTGGTGTAAATGCGCGTTCAACTGTTACATTTTTCTTTGCGAAGTCAATTGTTCCGCTTGCCATTCTATGTGCACCACCCATGTCTAAAACAAGGTAGTCATCAATGAATACCCACACATCATCATCACCAGTGAAGTTAAATGTTATGTCCTGACCATTGATTTTTCCATCTTTTGATAATGTAAATGGAATCGTAAATTCAGTACCAAATCCCATATTTACAGCTTCACGAGAATCTCCTGGTTTGTTCAATGGATAGAATCCTTTAGTTGGTGCTGTTGAATCATTTGTTGTTCCATTTTGAATATATTGATTACTTTCATAGAAACTATTATTATCAAAATCATAATATACAGCATAATCACTTCCCGAATCATAAGAGTATGTGATTACGCCATTCTTATCCATTGTCTGCTTGAATGGGAACTGTAAATTATTGTAATATTCAGATAAATTCTTGTTTTTATCAATTTCTCTATCTGTATTATATGGATGAATCTCTTCCCCAGAGAAATAAGGCAGAACAACATTTTCATTGTTCGGATCTACCATTTTCCCATTAACCAGTTTTTTACCTACTAAACCTTGTGCTGCTGCTCCATAAAAGGAACTTCCTGTAGTTGTGCCTGTTTCTTCTAAAGCCACATTGGCACCCACACTAAAGTTATTAAGTCCATACCAACTTCCATTTAACATGCGTCCATATCTATTTTTGGTATCGAACATGTTACCAAAGTACAATGGATATGTATATTGACATTCTTTTGAATCTTGACCAGAACTATTATACCATGGGCTTCCCGATATTGCAGCATCTAAATAACTGTAAACATTTGCTCCTTTTTCTGAGCCATCAACAACTGTTCCTTGATTGTTGTTACTGTATCCTCTCGTTTTATTTCCTGGGTCAAATCTAGCATCATTGATGTAATCAACCAAATTAGTGGAAACATAAAATCTTTCAGTTAAATCTACTTCGCCACTCGCACTGTATGTTGCCCAAGTACCTTTCCAACATTTTTTTGACCCAGATTGGTAAGATGTAACCTTATAGCATGGATATGTTGTTGTTAAATCTGCATTGGCATCTGCAATAGAAACTGTATCTGTTTCTCCATTTTTCCATGTATTATTTGGTGTAAAAATTACTTTTGTAGCATTTGCAGCAATATTTGCCTTATAAATATTGTCACTGCCTGCAACTTTATCCATCGCAAACAAATTATTTACTATCGTATCCTTGGCATCTAACGCGTGAACACCTGGCGTTGTCCATCCTGTTACTCCTCCTGATATTTCAAGATAAATAATTTGCGTATCTGCCGCTTTTACGGGCTGTACTTGCTGCACAGGTATCACGCTAACCACCATCAAGATGGTAAGGATGATTCCGAGCAACCGTTTCTTAAATTTTTTTCTCATACTTTCCTCTCCCTTCCCTTTAAATTGAGTATGATCAATAAGTTATTTCTACTGCTACGTGAAAACATAGTTTTAGCAATAGATTTATTCTAAAATATTCTAAAGTTTTTTTGATGAAAATACAATAGGTAAATCATCCCAAAAATGTTATATTTTGTATAATTTGTAGATTTATTTATATATAATCTAAAAAATTTGATATAATTTGGTAATTTTCATACTACGAAGCCATCTAAAAAATAAACATTGAGACTCGTTTTCTCATACACCCCTATTTCAATATCCCAGCCTCTTTAATGCGGTCCAAGAATTCCTGCACATCCGCCTTCACGGTCTCCTCATCGGCATCATACTCATCCAAAATACCCTGCACTATATTTTCAAATGTCGTCTCCTCCTGCAACATCTTCCAGATGGAAACTCCCACTTCATTGACCGTTATCATTCCGTTAAAATCAAGCACCGTTTTACCGGTTGGGATAATCACATAATCTCCTGCAATTTCTCTTAATACAAATCCATCGTCTACTCTCATTTTTTCTCCTCATTCTTTCTAGGATATTTCGTCTTTCTTCCTATATAATATAGCATGTCTGCTTCGCATCATCAAGTTTGAGTTGATTTTTCAATCTCCACCACAGCCACCTCCGGCAGATTATTCACCCTCGGCAACGGCTCGTTGGCGCTTCCAAGCCCACTCGACACGAACAGATGCAGCCTCTCCTTCTCATACATGCCATGCACATACTTTGGAAAATATCCCTGGTCTCCGCCAAACACTCCCCCCGCAAATGGCACGACTACCTGTCCACCGTGGTCATGTCCGCTCACAACCAGATCCACATCCCACACCGACGCCGCATCTCCAAATATAAATGAATCCGGTCTGTGCGCCATCATGATCTTCAAACGGTCCGTATCCTGAAAATCCATCAGAAAATTCTTCACATCCTCCGGTGCCGCAGCCGCCGAATCCTTTCCATCCGCTCCAAATGCATAGGAAAACATCCCCCCAATCCGCAGCTTCGTCCCGCGAATATCCATATCTACATACTCCTTATCCAGAAAATGTGCTCCCGCCTTCTCAATCTCTGCCGGAAAATTCCAGTCCGTCTTCGCCATATAAGACTCCTCATGATTGCCAAGTGAATAGCACACCGGCGCCAGCTTACTAAGTTGCTCCACCAGCTTCACCGCAACCGTCGACTCCGTCGAATCCTGATTCACAAAATCCCCCACCATCAAAATAATATCCGGCTCCTGCTCCCGAATCTTCTCCACCAGCTTCACATTATCCTTTCCAAACTCGTGCTCATGCAGATCCGAAATCACTACCGCCCGCACCGGGTCCACAGCCTTGTCCGTCTCATACGAAAAGGTCCTGACCGTCAAAACATTGTATGACAAAAAGATGCTCGCAGCCGTGATAAGCGCAATGAGGAGAATGAGTGAAATTGTTATTTTTAAAAACCTGTGTTGTTTCATGGTGATCACCTTCTTGCGTGAAACTTTATTTCAATATTTTACCACAATCAAGGCAGTTGTGCATCTGTTATAACCAATTTACTTTTACATAATCCCCCTATTTTGTAAGCGATGAAGCCCCGTCCTATTGCCAATGCCTGCAATTATCTCAACAAAAGAGGAAGCAACCTCCGCGTTCTCGCCCAAAGATTGCTTCCTCTAATTTACATTTCACTACAATATTAGCTCACAAGCCATTTTTTTACAGTTTCCTCATCAAAATCCACACATTCAGCTATATCTTCTATTGAGTGACCTTTTTTCTGAAGTTTTAAAGCAGTTACTTTTGCCTGACGAATTCTGCCTTCTTCTCGACCTTCTTCTCGACCTTCTTTTCGACCTTCTTCTCTGCCTAACTCTCTGCCTTCATTTTTCTGTTCTTCCCACGCCTTACACATATCAATCACCTCTTCTTTCTCATCTATGTCTATATCCGTTCCTGCAAACAGGTTGATTGCCTCGACTGTCTCTCTGTCCACCCTGCTAAACTTTTCGTCATTCTGCAGCACTTCCTGCATTTTTTCCTTATCATTAGCATTCTTCAATACTTCAAAAAGTTGCCTGATGGATGTCCTGAATCCTGTAAAATCTGTTATCTCCCTCGGTGCCAGCAGATTAATTCTGTAATCCGGTATGAATGGCATAAGCTCTTCATCCACATCACCAAACATATCTGACAGCTTCCTTGGACCATCCCATTCCTTTGTTCCGAGATACACTGTAATCGTAATTACAGGAATCAGCTTATCCTCTTTCGTAAATCCCGAGAGAAATTCATCTGATGTTGTAGTATCCTTATCCTTTCGGTGCTTTTTTGCTGTTTCCTTTACCTGATTGCCGTATGCCATCACATCATAAAACATGTTTTTTATAGGTATGGCATAGTGTATATCCGACTGATTTTCTACTCCTATCAGTACGACATATGATTTGCCGGTATATTTGATGCTGGCATTTTTGAAGATATCCCTCAGCTTCTGCATCGCTATGGTCTTTTTATCAAGCCCTAGCGCGGTCAGTACCTCCGTGGTGTCCCTTTCCTTAAGGTTTTCCGGCCGAATGACCTCTCTTCCTCCATACAGTATATTGTTGCACAGATCCGCAAACCTGGCATTGTCTGCAAAGTATTCCTTTGCCATTGAGTCCTTTGCGCTCAATCCTTCTCCTCCTGTTCTCTTGTGTGAGCAGGAAAATTTGGTGCCAATGAGCGTACAATGGTACCATTTATGAAGTATACATGTGCTGTCCTTCTTTATGTTTACACTCTGTATACATTTCATCTGCCTGTTTTGACTGCATTTATCTATTTCTTACTACATTTTCTGCATTCTGTCTACATACGGCATTTCAATTTTCCTGCTGTTGATTGGTAATTAAAGCATCGAAAACTTCCATGTCCTTTGTAGAATAATGCGAAGTGGTCTGCCCTCTTCAAAGTGGTGTGCACCTATAAAAAACTGTCATGTGGTGCCGCTTACAGAAATATAATGCTTTGAGTAAATTGTAACATAGGGATATTCTTTTGTCATTAGGAAAATCAATGTATTTTATGATTTGTCTGTCCAAACACGGTAAACATGACCATGAATATCTCCGATATCTTTCTGGCAGCTGTGTGAGCTACTATAATATCCTGTCCCAGTCAGTTTATGGCGGTCTGCAGTGTCAGCGAGCCTATATTGACAAGCGAGCTCATAAATACCATGGAAAGACCAGCCTTAAGCATCGTCATTTTCATCACGGCTATTACTTCAGGTGTCATATTATTCTCACTGTCTTTACATTCTGTTCTCTCAGTATCACAATTTTCGCTACAAAAAATTGCCGGTGTCAGGTACCATTATATTACTGTTGTGGGGTGCAAGCTGTTCCTAAAGCCCGGCAGTTTATCAGTCCTGATCTTTTTAAAGAACTTTTTTATCTTTCAGTTGATCAATTTTACAACTTAATTCCCTCACCTCACGCAAAAAGTGGAATGGTTATCATATTTTCGCCATTGAGCATCTTAAAAGCCTTGAAGCTCTGAATATTTACCAGAACAGTGTCATTATTTTTGACCGCGGATATTACTCTGAAAAGCTGTTTCGATACTGCGTGGAGCATGGACACACATGTCTCATGAGACTAAAAAATAACTATAATATTGCTAAAAAGTGTTCCGGTGATATTTGTACAATTCTTCACGAACAATCCAAGGATGGTACAAAAGACATTGATACCCGTGTTATTGAAATTACACTTCCTGATGGCAAGAAAGAATATCTTGCAACGAACCTTTTTGATAAGTCAATTACACAGAAAATGTTCAGCGAATTATATTTCTACCGCTGGCTCCTCTCCAACCTATCATCATTGATTAAAAATCAGGCTGATGATGAGATTGGAATAACTGCAGACAGCTCAAACAAAAATTTCGATATGGTTTCTGATAAATTTCCCTGTTGAATATCAAATTATGTGCGCCATGATTATGCCTTATTTTTGCTTAAGTTGACGCTATTTTGACCACATTGGTGCCTGACCCAATGTGGTCAATGCTAATCCAGATCTACAAGTCCTTCATCTCCTTCAAGTAGATTGGCATCGTAAAGCTATAATGCATCATTCCTACAGTATCTTGCTGCGTAGCGTAGCTCACGAGAGAGTGTGTGCATAAGCCAGGGCTCATGGGCTGAAGCCCTGTCCTACTGCCAATGCCTGCAATTATCTCAACAAAAGAGGAAGCATCCTCCGAGTTCTCGCCCAAAGATTGCTTCCTCTAATTTACATTTCACTACAATATTAGCTCACAAGCCATTTTTTACAGTTTCCTCATCATATAATGTTGCTGTAAGTTTGACATTACCAGCATCTGGAGAGATGTTGAATAATTTTACTTGGTCTTTAATTACAGCATTTTCAGGGGTATTTATATAAAATATACAATAAATTTAATTCAATTCTAAAAAGTAATGATTCCGAGTGCCTGCAGCAATAATATAAGCAGGAATGCCGGTGCAATAAATTTAACCATGATTATATAAAGTCCTTTTCTGGTAAATTTGCTGCCTCCGCGTGTCACCTCATCTATTATTACCTTTGGACTTACTATCCAGCCAACGAGGATACATGTGGCAAGTGCAACGATTGGCATAAGCACATTGTTGCTTACATAATCCATGATATCAAGTATCTGTCCGACTGTGCCGTTTGGAAGCTTAACCTCCATATAGAGCTTATTGTAGCCAAGGCAGACTATTATCTCTGCAATCAGACCGTATACCGTGACTAAAATTGCGCTTTTTCTGCGGCTCCAGTGAAATCTGTCTATAAGACTCGATACAATAGCCTCCATAATTGATACAGACGATGTGACTGCTGCGAATGCAACTATCATGAAGAATATCAGTCCAACAATATCTCCTGCTACTCCCATTTCATTAAATACCTTTGGCAGTGATATAAACATAAGACCCGGTCCTGCTGACATGCCGTCTCTGCCCATAAATACATATACTGCCGGAATAATCATAAGACCTGCAAGGAATGCAACAAGTGTATCAAAAATCTCGATCTGGTTGATTGAACCCATGAGCTTTGATTCCTTCTTGACATACGAACCATATGCAACCATGATTCCCATAGCCACACTGATTGAGTAGAACAGCTGACCGAGTGCATCAACAAATACTGTGACAAGCTTTTGCATTGTAAGCCCCTTGAAGTCAGGAACCACATATATCTTAAGACCCTCAAGACCACTTCTTGCTGCACCTGATGCATCCTTATAATTGAGCGTCAGTGAGAAAATACCGATTGCAAAAATAAGCACAACAAGGATAGGCATGAGCACCTTGCTGAAGCGCTCGATACCTTTATTGACTCCGCCAATGACAACTGCTGCTGTTATAAGCAGATAAACCACTCCAAATATGATTGGTGCCCACTGGCCTGTAATAAAGCCTGTGAAATATCCATCCGCAACTGCATTTTTACCGCTTCCTGTAATGAAAAGTGTAAAGTATTTTAAAACCCATCCACCTATAGTACAGTAGTAAGGCAGAATAATAGCCGGTACTATACACGCAAGTACACCGATAAACTTACCCTTTGGATTGATAAGACCATACGCGGTGAGCGGTCCCTGTCCGGTCTTACGTCCTATTGCAATCTCAGTGGTAAGCAATGCAAAGCCAAAGGTCAGAACAAGTATCAGATACACCAGCAGAAAAAGTCCTCCTCCGTCCTTTGCTGCCAGATACGGAAACCTCCATATATTTCCAAGTCCTACCGCACTGCCGGCTGCCGCAAGAACGAACCCAATGTTGCCGGAAAAAGTGCTTCTTGATTTTTCTTTCATTTTCTATTGTCTCCTTAATATATTATATAATTTAATTTCGATTTAATATGGACATTGTTTCCATTTACAAATCTAATATACCTATTATAATCATCCGGAGTACATTTTGCAATGGTTGATATTTTTTATAATAAAAGCTCTAAATAAGGTTCTTAATGCCCTCTGTTAAACGCTTTGCAACCTTCACATTGTTCATCGTATAAAGGTGAATTCCCTCCACATCATTAGCTAAAAGCTCAATTATCTGGCTCTCGCAGTAAGACATTCCGGCATCAAAAAGTGCTGCCTTGTTGTCTCCGTATCTGTGCACAATCTTTTGGAACCTCTCCGGGAACTTTGCTCCGCACATTGTGACCATTCTCTGAATCTGAGCCGCATTGATACAAGGCATGATGCCTGGGATAACAGGCACATTGATACCTGCAAGCCTGCAGTCCTCAGCAAAATTGAAGAAGGTATCATTGTCAAAGAAGAGCTGTGATAAAAGAAGCTCTGCACCGGCATCAACCTTTTTCTTAAGATTCTTAATATCATCTACCTTATCAGCTGCCTCCGGATGGATGTCCGGGTAGCACGCACCTGCGATACAGAACTGATCACCTGTGGTGTCCTTTATGTACTTAATAAGGTCGCTTGCATGGAGAAAATCCTCCTTTGCAGGCACGTTCGGATTTCTATCTCCTCTTAAAGCCAGGATATTCTCAATGCCCTCATATGAAAGCTGTCTGGTGAACTCATCTATCTCAGCCTTGTTATAGCACAGACATGTAAGGTGTACGACCGGCTCCACATTGTACTGGTTCTTGATTTTCTTCGCAATCTCGATAGTCTTGTTATTGTTTGAGCTGCCGCCTGCGCCAAATGTCACGCTGATGTACTCAGGATGACAATCACAGAGTATCTCAAGCATCTCATCAATATTTTTAAAGTCCTCCTCCTTCTTTGGTGGAAAAATCTCGAAAGAAAGTGACTGTGGTTTGTTTGTATGTATCTGTGTAATCTTCATGTTATCCTCCGGTATATATGGTTATTTAAGAATTCGTAATTTTATAGTCCATATATTACTGTAGTTTTTTGTCATTGTAAAATATATTTTTCTTTTAGTTTGTCATAAATAAAATCTATATCAAAACGGGCTGAGCCTTTGATTTTTTTATATGTGGTGATATAATGAACGAAGCAAATCCAAAAGAGGTAATTTATGAAAAAAATAGATTTTGATAACGATTCGATAAAGAAAAACATATTGCAGGCTGCTCTGCCCATGCTTGTAGCGCAGATTCTAAGCCTGTTGTACAACATAGTGGACCGCATATACATCGCCCGCATACCTGATGTCGGAACTACTGCACTCGGTGCTGTGGGGCTCTGCTTTCCTATTATAATGCTGACAATCGCTTTCTCAAATCTCTTTGGAAGCGGCGGCGCTCCGCTTTTTTCAATAAAAAGAGGCATGAGAGATGACAAGGCCGCAAATACTATAATGAATACCAGCTTTACAATGGTCTGCACATTTGCAGTCATTTTTACAGCTTTGTGCATGATTTTTGCAAAGCCCCTTTTAATACTCTTTGGTGCATCTGAAAATGCCCTTAAATATGCACTCCCATACCTGCTCATTTATCTGCTTGGAACACTCCCATCCATGATTTCAACAGGCATGAATCCCTTTATCAACGCTCAGGGCTACTCCACTACAGGCATGCTGTCTGTGGCAATTGGAGCCATTGCCAATTTGGTGCTTGACCCACTTTTTATATTTGGATTTAATTTCGGCATCAAGGGAGCGGCTATTGCTACAATCATTTCACAGACTCTGTCTGCTCTTTTTGTGCTTCACTTCCTTAGGAAAAAGGCCGAGCTTAAAGTGCGTCTTTTGACACTCTTTGAGTTTAGTGAAAACACGCGCTATGCAAAGGATATCATAAGTCTCGGCACCTCCGGCTGTGTCATGCAGCTCACCAACAGTCTGGTATCTATATGCTGCAACAATGTGCTTTCAGTGACCGGTGGCGATTTGTACATATCGGTAATGACCATCGTATCAAGCATCAGGCAGATGGTCGAGACTCCAATTTATGCAATAGTGGAGGGTTCAGCTCCTGTTTTAAGCTACAACTATGGCGCCAGAAGACCTGCCCGGGTGAGAAAATCTATTTTCACTATGGGACTGCTCGTGCTTCTATATACAGCTGTCATGTGGAGTGTGATTATACTTGCCCCTCATGCCCTGATTGCAATTTTCAGTTCCGATTCCACCCTTATGGATGATGCGGTGAAGGCTTTGAATATCTACTTTGCGGCATTCATATTTATGGATCTGCAGTACATCGGACAGACCACCTTTAAATCACTTAACAAAAAGAAGCGGGCTATATTTTTCTCCCTGCTTCGCAAGGTGTTCATCGTTGTACCGCTGACATATATTCTGCCTTACTCCTTTGGTATGGGAACCGACGGTGTGTTTATGGCAGAGCCTGTATCAAACGTGATTGGCGGAAGCATCTGCTTTGTAACCATGCTTGGCACTGTGCTACCTGAGCTTCGCAGAATGGAGCAGTAATTACAGCATCTCATCAATGCAGATGCCGTAGCCTCCGGTCGGATCATCGACAAACACATGGGTGACTGCTCCTATTATTTTACCATCCTGTATGATAGGGCTTCCGGATGTGCCCTGCACTATGCCACCGGAGAGCTCTATCAGCCTGTCGTCTGTCACCTTAAGCTCCATTCCCTTGTTTGTATCTGTCGCTTTTTTATCTATATTTGTTATTTCCAGATTATATTTTTCCAGTTTTCCCGATATTTCCGATATCATCTGTGCACTGCCTGTGTGTATCTCATCCTTGCCGGCGACCGGATAATACATATCCTCTGCGGCATATTCCGACAATTCATCGCTGTCTAGCTGTCCGTAAATTCCCAGATTACTATTGCAGTCAAGTGTGCCTATATGGCTTTTTTTGCCAAAATATACCACTCCGCCTATCTCTCCCGGCGCGCCGGCTTTTCCCTTTTTGATTTTGGTAAGCTTCATGCTGTACAAATCACCACTGTTTGCATACAAGAGATTGCCGCTTTGCGTTCCGTCTCCTATTCCATGCCCCAGCGCTCCAAAACGGCCGTCCTTTGTATAATAAGTGATAGTACCGATTCCTGCCAGATCATCCTTCACCCATATTCCCATATAGTATTTGCCATCATCCATCCTCACAGGCGTGATATCCGCTGACATTTTCTCACCGCCTCGAAGAAATTTAATGTTTACGGTACTTTTATCTTCATGACTTTCATCATGCTGCTTCATAATATCATTCACAGCTTCAGAAAGTTCCTCCTTGTCTGCCACAGTGCGTCCATTGATAGATAGGATATAATCACCGCACTGCACCTTTTTATCTGCCGGATTGACTTTTTTTCCATCCTCGTCTGTCACCTCCGTCGTATTCACTACAAGCACTCCCTCTGTCTGCTCATATATACCGGTCAGCCTGCCACAGGCATATACGCCCTCAACACTTATTCCAGCACTTATTTTATCTGTCTCTTCATAATCTCTGTGAGTTGATGCTGTATCTGCTGTCTGTCCTATGCCTTGTTCGGTTCCACCGTTTCCACTGTTTTCACCGGTTCCGCCGTTTTCACCATTTTCACCATTCTCGCCCGAATCAGCCAATACACTGGCCGCCTGTCCCGGAAGCCCTGTCGCATATCTTCCATATCCGGCCTTTGATTCATTTAAAAAACTTCCTAATGCACTTTCATCAAATGCCTTATCTACCCTGCTGCACCACTTATCATCACTGCTTAGTGCAAACATAGCTATCACTGCTGCAGCCAGCGTGACACTCACAAATTTTCCAAAAAACTTCCGCATACTATTACCTCCATTTGGATTAGTATGCTCCTGTAATTTTTCTTTTATTCTTTTAATATCTTATTATCTCATTCTAACTATTCCAAATTATTTTGAGCAAAAACCAGTATAGTTTGACAGTTTAGGTGTTTTCCTATATAATTTCGATATATTTATATGTTTATTGGAAATTTTATATCTAATTTTTGATTATCCGCATAAACACTATACTTTCAAGTATTTTGCAGTATAGAAAATCATTCATTTTACCACGAATTTACCACGATTGAATGAGCCTTGATATGACCATTATAATAACACCCAAAAGACACCATTACACCTAAATGGTGTCTTTTTAAAAGCAGTCAATCCTAAGACTAACTGCTTTGTGTGCATGGATATGAAATTGTCAAACTGGAATTTCTTGCTATTTCCCCAATATACTTGATAAAATAGCAAGTGTAATCATTTCAATACGGCTTGATACAGCATATCATAGTGGATATAATGCATTATCTAAAAATAACATTTTACTTAGGCACATCTACTGAGTAGCTTAGAAGATCACCTCTTTTGTTACTTTGTAAGTCATTGTAATACCACATATACATAACTGTACCATAGACCTCATATTCTATTATCCCATCTGGCTTTTGTCCTTCTACCTCTAGGGAATAAATTTCTTTTTCTCGTGCGTATCCAAATACAAAACGTTTTTCTGGATAATCAGGATTTAAATCTTGCTGAACATCACTTAATGTCAAACTAGAATGAATAAATTTTTTAAAATCTCCACCATAAGTGGTGACTGGTGTAGTTGTGGCTGGTGAGGCATTTATAAATGCATATTGTATATGCCCATTCTGTACTTGCTTTTTACAACGAGCCATTACTAAACCTTGAATGTCATCATTATCATTTCCCGCCCGATAGAATATCGTATCATAGTTTTTACCTTGCCATATATGCAAAGTTTCATCAACATGATTTAGAAAATCTTTAGGTGCAGACAAATCTTCATGTTCTTCTTTCAACGGAGAATTCAAAATAGCTTTCTCTATAGAATTATAATATGTAAGTTCCGAATCAAGCTCGTCATTATCTTTCATATTAAACTCAATATATTCATTTCCATTATTTTCATCTTCTGGAACATAAGTATAACGACCGTTTTCAATATGGTCATCATATTCAAAATCAACAAACACTCCAATGCCTATCAGAGCTATAAAATAAAAAAATTGTTCCAATTATGATTAGTATTATTTTCCAAAATTTTTTCATAGTATTTACTTCCCTAGTTACTTCAACTGTAATTTTTCTTTTTAGAATGAATTATTTATTTTCTACAATAGCACCATATTTCGTATGCGGAAGATATTGTACCTTTAAATAAGTATTTTTATCAACATACCTTGAAAATACTGTGATTTCGATTTTATCATCTTTAACTTTATCATAT
>ENA-OQHF01000016-OQHF01000016.1-human-gut-metagenome-genome-assembly--contig:-NODE-16-length-102192-cov-5.716877_pt1 | contig 102192 bp, 96 predicted proteins | sample MGYA00242559_ERZ504709 | MGnify/ENA primary metagenome ERZ504709 (study PRJEB26092, sample SAMD00036203) | human gut metagenome | host: Homo sapiens | study: EMG produced TPA metagenomics assembly of... | reverse complement strand
GCGTTTGTTAGAGAAAGTAAATCGAGTGCCATTGCACGAAGATTTCCACTTTCGAGTTACAAACGGTCAACGGGCTGAGGTAAAGCGGGCCTGCACCGCGAAGGAATATCTCTGATTTCCGCGTCCGATTCGTCACAAAGAAGTCTTTTTCTTTACAAGCGTATCACCCCAACAAATACAAATTTATTTTTTCTTCACCTTCGGAGGCTGGTAATGATACACCTCTTCATAAGACTCCAGTTCTGCGTCACTGACCGGTGCTGACGGAATCAGTCCTGTGCAATCCTGAGTGGATACTGCATTGGCCAGATAATCGCAGGCATCGATCCGTTTCTGATTTTCAATCTCCTCTGTTGTCATTCTTCTTTTTCTGCTCACTTTACTACCTCCTGATCATTTTTCTTAGTATATGCAGTAAAACAAAATAATACTAAAAAATTTTCTGTATATAGAATTATAAAGTAAAAGCTGGCAGGATTTTACTACTGTATGGAGCCATATTCAGATCGCAGTGACTGCTTATGAGGCCTATGATATGCATCCACAAAGATCTATCTATGAAAAAGTAATCTAAATAGAATCTCAAAACCGGAAGTGTCCTGCCAGACTTCTTACAGATCTGGCACGATACTTCCGGTTTCTCTTATTCCTTATTTTATTTCGATGCGTAATGCGGATCTGCCTCTCTCGTCTTCTTCCCATACACTTCTTTCAATTCCGAAAAAGCCTTTTTTACTTCTTCCGGTATTTCCACATGGGCAATAAAATCTTTTCCTTTCGGTCCATATCCATTTTCATCATCCGTCAGCCTTGGAATCTCTCCCATCAGCAACTGAACATAACGGTCCATGTCCCACATTCCATGGATCGGTCTGATATAGGATAACCTGCCTTCTTTCTGAACTACTTCCGCACGGTAGGATGCAAAATTAATAATTTTGATATCCGGTGCATATTTTTTCATTCCCGCATCCATACGATTCTGCATCGTTGCATCCTGACACAAAATAATACTCTCACATGCAAGATTATTTTCTTTCAAAAGTTCTAACAGATAAGTAATGTTATTCCCACAGTTGGTCGAATCTTTCTCCAGAAAATCCGCCTGACATCCATAAACCTCGCTGATATATCGGCTGAATACCTCTGCCTCCGAAAGATTTTCTGTCCTGATCTGCGAATATTCATTCTGCACTTTCTGCCGCAGAGTTTCCGTTGTATGACCGACACCACCTACGATCACATATCGCTTTGCTATCTTTTCCTTTATCGCTTCTGCCAGGATATCTCCACCTGCCAGAATACTGCCTCCAAACAGAACCATAATATCTGCCTGAGCAATCCCATACTTTTTTTGTAATTGTTCACTGGTCAGCCGTTCTACATCTCTTTTCCCACAGAACTTTCCTAAAATATTAATATTTTGTGCAGTTCCTGCAGGATTGATTATTTTTCTGACCTCAAATGTATCTTCTTCATATTGGAGTTGCACAATCCCACAGTTTCCGATAAAGCCTGTTCCATCCTGCCGGTAACCAACTGCCCTGAGGAAACGTCGCATTGCCATTCCATGCGTCACAATCAGAATTGTTTCTCCGGTATCTTCCCTTGCAATTTCTCTGACAGCCCCATAAATACGGTCTGTAAAAGCATCCAAATCTTCCCCACCAAACTGGACAAAATAATCTCCATAAGGATATTCCGGATTTTCACTGTTCGGTGATGCTTCTTTTGTTCCAAGGAAAATCTCTTTCAATCCTTTTTTTCTTTCATAAGGCATCCAGGAAACCAGCCATGCTGTATCACATGCACGCTCCGCTGTAGAACTGTATACAGAATCAAAATGGATTTTCTGATTCTTAAACCACTCTTTTGCTGCCAGTGCCTGATTGATTCCGTTTTCTGTCAGCGGTGAATCGCACTGTCCCTGATTCACATCCATAACATTAAATAAAGTTTCTCCATGCCTCATTAAAAAAATCGTCTTCATACTTTCACCATCCTCACCATTTTTTTGATTGCATTCAGGTCCATCGGTTTTGAGATATGTGCATTCATTCCGGAATCATATTAATCGCATTCAGTGCATTTTCTGCCTTTCTCAGAGCCTCATCCCTTGCTTTTTCCAGTTCTGTATGTTCTTTTTGTTCCGTAATATCAACAAAGACCCCAAAGAAACAATACGGCGAACCATTCTCCGTATTTTTAATCTCTTTTCCGATTCGTTCTCTGTAGAAACAACAATGGTACAGATAACAAAAGATTACCTGTACCATTATTCATTCTTTTATTTGCAAAAACTCTACTTCATGACAATATTAATAATCTTCTTCGGAACATAGATCTCCTTGATCACATTTCCTGTCAGCTTATCTGCGATCGCTTCTCTACCTGCTGCGATTGCATCATCCTTGGAGATATCTGCCGGGATCTCAATGACAGCCTTTGTCTTGCCATTGATCTGTACCGGGATCTTGATCTCGTCATCTTTCATCTCATTTTCATCGTATTTTGGCCAGCCTGCTTTAAATACAGTATCTACATGACCTAACTGTTCCCACATCTCTTCTGCGAAATGCGGTGCAAACGGGGAAAGAAGTACTGCGATCGTCTCCAGTGTCTCTTTATCGATTCCGCCTTCCTTCTTGGCAACTTCGATGAACTTGTTGTTATACTCCATAAATCCGGAAATAACTGTATTCAGGCTGAAGCTTTCCAGTCTTGTTGTGATATCATATACCATTCTGTGACGGAGCTTGATCATCTCTTTTGTCGGCTGAATGTCTTTCTCTTTGCTTTCCATTAACATATTCCACAGACGTTTCAGGAAACGGTTTACACCATCAATTCCACGGTCATCCCACTCAGCATCCAGCTCCGGTGGTCCTACAAAGAGTTCATACATTCTCAGGGAATCGCATCCGTAATCACGTACAAGATCATCCGGTGATACGACATTTCCCTTGGATTTACTCATCTTGATTCCGTTCTTTCCGGTGATCATTCCCTGATTGAACAGCTTGTGGAACGGCTCATCAAAATCAATCGCACCGATATCGTACAGGAATTTCGTGTAGAATCTTGAGTACAGAAGATGAAGTACTGCATGCTCTACACCACCGATATACATATCAACCGGAAGCATCTCGTCTGCTTTCTCTCTGGAAACCAGTGCCTCTGAATTATGGTTGTCTACATAACGCAGGAAATACCAGGATGATCCCGCCCACTGCGGCATGGTATTTGTCTCTCTCTTTGCATCACTTCCACATACCGGACACTTGCAGTTTACCCACTCGTCAATTGCAGCAAGCGGTGACTCACCTGTTCCTGTCGGCTCATAAGATTCTACCTCCGGCAGACGAAGCGGAAGTTCTTCTTCCGGTACCGGAACATTTCCACACTTCGGGCAGTGAACGATCGGGATCGGCTCACCCCAGTAACGCTGACGGGAGAATACCCAGTCACGCAGTTTGTAGTTGACTGTTGCACGTCCAATTCCCATTTTTTCAATAATATGTGGGGCTTCTTTCTTCAGGACAGAAGATTCCATACCATTCCAGTCACCGGAATTGATCATGGTTCCTGCAGCCTCTGTATAAGCTTCTGTCATATTCTCGATCTCTTTACCGTCTTTTGCAATAACCTGGATGATCGGGATATTGAACTTTGTTGCGAACTCAAAGTCACGGTCATCATGTGCCGGTACACACATGATCGCTCCTGTACCATAATCTGCCAGTACATAATCAGACAGCCAGATCGGAGTCTTTTTACCATTTAACGGGTTGATCGCATAACTTCCGGTGAAGACACCTGTCTTTTCTTTATCCTGCATACGGTCAACATTAGACTTCATAGAAGCATCATAAATATATTTCTCTACTGCTTCTTTTGTCTCCGGTGTTGCAAGGGAAGCTGCAAGTTCATGCTCCGGTGCAAGTACCATAAAAGTTGCTCCATGCAGTGTGTCCGGTCTTGTTGTATAAACCGTGATCTTCTCATCTCTTCCCTCTACCGGGAAATCTACCTCTGCACCGTAGGATTTACCAATCCAGTCAGCCTGCATCTTCTTAACCTTCTCCGGCCAGTCAAGCTTGTCAAGGTCATTCAACAGACGGTCTGCATACTTGGTAATACGGAGCATCCACTGACGAAGGTTCTTCTTTGTAACCTCTGCACCACAACGCTCGCATTTACCATTGACAACCTCTTCATTTGCAAGTCCTGTCTTACAGGAAGGACACCAGTTGATCGGAAATTCCTTTTCATATGCCAGACCCTCTTTGAACATCTTTACAAAGATCCACTGTGTCCATTTATAAAATTCAGGATCTGTTGTATTTACTTCCATATCCCAGTCATACAGTGCTGCAATATCATTGATCTGTCTCTTGATATTGGCAACATTGGCCGCTGTAGACTTAGCCGGGTGAACTCCCATTTTGATTGCATAGTTCTCTGCAGGAAGTCCGAATGCATCCCATCCCATCGGATGAACGATGTAGTAACCCTGCTGCAATTTATAACGACTCCACACATCAGAAATAACATACCCTCTCCAATGTCCTACATGCAGACCATTTCCTGACGGATACGGAAACATATCCAGGCAGTAATATTTCTGCTTTTTATTGCCATTCTCATCCACTCTTGGATTTACCGGCTTCTCTTCCCACTTTTCACGCCATTTTTTTTCAATCGATTTATGGTTGTATACAATCTTTGTACCCATGTACTTCTTCCTCTCTTTCATTATTACATACAGACAACCTGCCACCGGCAGTTTCTCCTGCATACTTTGGTATAAAGAAAGCCTTTTCTTCTCACAAAATCAAGAGACGAAAAGGCTTTAGTTCCGTGGTACCACTCTTATTCATCCGCCATCCGGCAGATGCACTCATCAGATTCTGTAACGGGAACTCCCGCTTCTGCCTGTCCTGGATCATCCCGGTTCAGCAGAAGAACTCCAAGGTCAGTTCAGAATCCATGATACTGCCTCTCACCACCCGGCAGCTCTCTGAAATCAGACGGATCTTCCTACTAGTCCTCTTCTTCGCTTTTGCAATATACTGATACTAGGGTGAAAAGGTATGAATCCATATGAGCCTGCTCATAAGTGGATAAAAGACCTTTGAACCCGTCCCAATCTGAGCATAAAATGGAATTGTAATCCTGAGATATGCGAATAGTGGGATGGATTATGGGAGTGCGTAGCACCGAACAATCCATAGGTATCAAAGTTAGCCAAAATTGGAGGCTTTCACCTCAACATGATTTATTATATGTAGTATGTTAAAATAAGTCAAGTCTTATTTTTTGCAACCTTTCTCTCTATTCCTGAGCCTCTTGATCAGACTTCCATAACACGCCGCCAGTACCTGCTGAAATAATGTACCGATCATTACCGGAAACATTACTTCTCCGGGAAAATAAGCTGCTGCGATCACCGCCCCCGCACTGATATTTCTCATTCCTGATCCATAGATCATAGAAATCCGGGTTTTCTCATCCTGCTTTAACAGAACAGAGATTCCCCATCCGATGGCATATCCTGCCGCTGCAAGGATCATGATACAGACTGCCACAAATACTCTCTGCAGGTTCATATGTCTTACATAAGGTGCTACTTTCGATGAATTACAGATCACACAGTATATCAGGCACAGCTTTGACCAGAATGCCAGCTTTCCCGGCCATTTTTCTTTCACTTTTCCACAACTGAACTGGTTTAAGCACATTGCCAGAAGTGCCGGCAGTGCGATCATAAAGACCAGATCTTTCATCATTTCTTCCGGATTCATCTTTACCCTGGCACCTACAAGAATCTTTAACGTCAGCGGAATGATCAATGGTGCAAGGACCGTATCAATTACCAACAGAGAGAGCGTAATGGAACTGTCCCCTTTATAGATTGACACCCACATCATTCCAACCACGGCAGCCGGTACAGAAAATTCAAGAACCATTCCTGTGATCAGCTCCCGATTTCCTGCAAAGAACATCTCTCCTACGCTCCATGCGGCACACGGCATGACCACATGCAGAACTGCCAGGATCAGCAGAAGCGGCAGCGGCTTTCTCAGGACTGCCCCGATATCCTTAAAAGAAGATTTCAACGCTCCCGTAAATGTCATAAATGCAAAGACAACCGGCACATAGGCAACACCCCTGCCGGCAATCTCCGGGAAAAGAACGCCCAGAAGAAGACAAGTTGGCGTCACAAAAGCGATCCATTTTTCAATCCATGCATTTGCTCTCTTTAATATCATCTTTCTGCCTTTCTTTTATCCTTCTTTTATTTTTTTACTTTTCTTCTATTTTTCAGTCAATTCCTCTTTTTATCGTTGGGTTCCACTCTGCAACACTTCCCTGTTCCAGACTTTTTTTTACATCAATCAGACGTTGGTTGGATGAGCCACGGAACAACAGCATGATATTCTTTTTTTCTTCCACAAAACGTCCGTCTACAAGAACATCCAGCAGTGCCAGCATCTCATCCGTCACTTCGCACCTTGCCCTGCTTTTTTTGCAGAGTTCCCGGTCAAAAAGATATCCCGTATAGCACCAGATTGTCTTCCCGGGGTAACGTTCTTTCACCTTTTTCAGAAACGGAACAAGCACTCTCTGATTCTGCGGTTCAAATGGCTCTCCTCCCAGCACTGACAGTCCGTTCACATACTCCGGTTCAAGTGCCTTCAGGATCTCCTCCTCTGTCTCCTGAGTAAATTCTTTCCCATAATCAAAATCCCACGTTGCCTCATTGAAGCAGCCTTTACAATGATGCGTACAGCCTGAAACAAAAAGAGAAACCCTGACACCTTCTCCATTGGCTATATCGCACTTCTTTATTTCTCCATACCTCATGTTCTTTCCTGCCTTTTATACGAGAAAATGTCCGGATCTGTCTGCACAGACCCGGACATCTTCCTTGTTCAACCTCAATACTTTTATCCTGCTTCTACAGATGAAGAACTCGCTCCTTGATTTCCTGGGTTCTTCCCTGATTCCAGAACTGCGTTCCGATATATCCGCAGGTACGTCTTGCAACATTCAGCGTATCCTGGTTCCGGTTGCCACAATGAGGACATTCCCACACGAGCTTTCCTTCCTCGTCTGTCACAACCTGGATCTCTCCATCAAATCCACACTCCTGACAATAATCACTCTTCGTATTCAATTCTGCATACATGATATTCTCATAAATAAACCGGATTACCTGAAGCACAGCCGGAATATTATCTTTCATATCCGGTACTTCCACATAACTGATTGCTCCGCCTGTTGAAAGAGCCTGGAACTGGGATTCAAACTTCAGTTTTGCAAAAGCGTCGATCTCTTCTCCGACAAATACATGATAACTGTTCGTAATATAACTCTTGTCCGTAATTCCCGGAATCACTCCAAATCTCTTCTGAAGACATTTTGCAAACTTGTAGGTCGTACTTTCAATCGGAGATCCGTAAATACTGAATGCAATGTTCGTCTCCTCTTTCCATTTATTACAAGCTTCATTCATATGCTTCATGACATCCAGTGCAAAAGGAGTTGCCTCAGGATCTGTATGAGACTTTCCTGTCATATACTTCACGCACTCATAAAGCCCTGCATATCCAAGCGAAATTGTTGAATATCCACCATACAAAAGCTTGTCGATCGGCTCACCTTTTTTCAGACGGGCCAAAGCTCCAAACTGCCACAGGATCGGGGCTGCATCGGAAAGCGTTCCCTTCAGACGGTTATGTCTGCACATCAACGCACGATAGCACAGCTCCAGCCGCTCATCAAAGATCTTCCAGAATTTATTCATATCGCCTCCGGAAGAAAGTGCTACATCCACCAGGTTGATCGTTACAACGCCCTGATTAAACCTGCCGTAGAACTGATAGTTTCCATTCTCATCCTTCCACGGACTTAAGCAGCTCCGGCATCCCATAACCGGGAAACAATTGCCTTCTTTTAATTCTTTCATCTTCTTCTCAGAAATATAATCCGGTACAAGACGCTTTGCAGTACACTTTGCAGCCAGCTCTGTCAGATAGAAATATTCACTTCCTTCTTCGATATTATCATCTTCAAGTACATAGATCAGCTTCGGGAATGCCGGAGTTACCCACACTCCTGCCTCATTCTTAACCCCCTGATAACGCTGACGCAGAGTCTCTTCTATGATCATCGCAAGATCCCGCTTTTCTGACTCACTCTTTGCCTCATTCAGATACATAAAGACTGTCAGGAACGGAGCCTGTCCGTTCGTCGTCATCAGAGTGATGACCTGATACTCAATCGTCTGAACTCCCTTCGTGATCTCTTTTTTCAGACGTCTCTCCACGATCTCATTCAGAATATCATCCGGGTACTCTGTTCCGACCAGCTTCATCTCTTCCAGCACTTCTGTCCGGATCTTATTCCTCGATACCTGGACAAACGGAGCAAGATGTGCCAGGGAAATGCTCTGTCCACCATACTGATTACTTGCAACCTGTGCAATGATCTGCGTCGCGATATTACATGCTGTAGAGAAACTGTGCGGCTTCTCGATCATCGTTCCGCTGATCACAGTTCCGTTCTGAAGCATATCTTCCAGATTGACCAGATCACAGTTATGCATATGCTGTGCATAGTAGTCTGAATCATGGAAATGGATGATTCCCTGTCTGTCGGCTTCCACGATATCCTCCGGCAACAGCATCCTGGTTGTCAGGTCACGGCTCACCTCACCTGCCATATAATCCCTCTGCACACTGTTCACTGCAGGGTTCTTATTGGAATTTTCCTGCTTTACATCCTCATTATTATACTCGATCAAAGAAAGGATCCTGTTATCCGTCGTATTGGCTTTACGGACAAGAGATCTCTTATAACGGTATCTGACATAGCTCTTTGCCAGTTCAAAAGCTCCTGTCGCCATGATCTGGTTCTCTACCATATCCTGGATCTCTTCTACCGATACTGCACGGTTCAGCTTATTGCATTTAAATTCAACATACTCGGCAATATCCTCGATCTGACCATCACTTAAGCTTCTCTCTTCCGAATTTATATCTGCCTTTTTTACAGCCTTAATGATCTTATTTATATCGAATACTTCCTCTGACCCGTTCCTTTTGATAATCTTCATCCCACCAGTCTCCTCACTTTCAAGATATTGTCTGAAATCTATTCTAATACAAAATATAGTATAATGCAATGGGAAAAACACACGATAGTGTATTTTCGGAATATCCTCTGTTTCCCATGATAATTATCAGTCTTCTTAAAAGTCAACCATTTTTTCATATTTTACAAAAAAAGCAGCCTGTCCCCGTCTTTTCAACGGGTCAGACTGCATTCTTCTTAAAATTGCTCAGGGGGTATATCTCATTATTTTTTAAACTGTCTGATAATTCAGACTGTATGTCTATTTAAGACTCTGATCATTAATAAGATCCTTTATGCTTTGCATGAAATTCTTTCGTTTCCTTTACAACCACACCACTTAATGCAAGCAATGCGATCAGGTTCGGAAATGCCATCAATGCATTAAAGATATCTGCGATATTCCATACTGCAGCAACTGTCATATATGGTCCGATAAATACTGCCAGAATATACAGCCAGCGGTATCCTTTTACCACTGCTTTATTGCGGTTGAACAGATATTCCACACACCGCTCTCCATAATAATCCCATCCGAGGATCGTTGTAAATGCAAAGAATACCAGACATAACATCAGTGAAAAAGTAGCAATGAATCCCGGGAACGGCAGTCCCTTCTGGAATGCATCCATTGTAATTGCAACACCTTCCAGCTTTGGATCAAGCCATGATCCTGCGATTACGATAGAAAGTCCTGTCATCGTACAGATTACAATCGTATCAATAAATGTTCCCGTCATTGAAACGAGTCCCTGACGAACCGGATCTTTTGTTCTTGCTGCTGCGGCTGCGATCGGGGCACTACCAAGACCGGATTCATTGGAAAAGATTCCTCTTGCCACACCTTTCTGCATGGCTACGATCATACTTCCCATAACTCCGCCTGCCAACGCACTTCCGTTAAATGCACTGCTGATAATTTCAGCAAATGCTCCCGGCACTGCCTTGATATTTGTAAATACAATAATCAGACAGAGTACCACATATAAAACCGCCATAAACGGTACTACAACTTCCGAAACTTTTGAAATTCTCTTAATACCACCAATAACAACCAGTCCTACAAAAACTGTCAGCAGGATTCCTGCGATCACAGTTGCGATGGAATAATCATTTCCCAATACAGTTACCGTATGTGCCATATCCGGATCAAAGAAATTCTTTACCGCTGATGCAATACTGTTCACCTGGGTAAATGTTCCGATTCCGAACAGACCTACACCTGCTCCGAAAAATGCAAAGATCTTGGCAAGCCATTTCCATTTCTTTCCCATTCCATTTTCAATATAATAGAAAGGTCCACCCAGAACATGACCGTCTTGATCGATCGTGCGGTATTTGATTGCAAGAAGACCTTCTGAATACTTTGTCGCCATTCCGAAAAATGCGGCAACAACCATCCAGAATAATGCTCCCGGGCCACCTGCTGCGATCGCAGTCGCAACACCTGCGATATTTCCCGTTCCGATGGTCGCAGACAATGCAGTACAAAGTGCTCCAAAACTGGTCACTTCTCCATGTCCGTCTTCTTCATCCTGAAACATAAATTTGAAAGCTTTTCCGAGATGCCGGACCTGAACTCCGCCAAGCCTGACTGTTAATAAGATACCTGTTACCATGATGAGGCAGATCAATGGCAGACCCCACACGGCATCATCAATTACTTTGATGAGTTCGTTGATTTGTGCAAACATTCCTTTATTCCTCCATCCTTTTGCCTGAGAGACTCGCAGTTCCTGCCCTCCCGCCCCTGCCGGGAACTTCTTTTTTCAAAGTAGCAGCACTGCTTACACCTTCGGCGCTCTTTTTAAAGAGACTCTCCTGAGTATTTCTCTTTTGTGCTTTAGCACAACAAAGTACAGTTTAGCACGATATTCTGACTATTGCAATATTTTCAGAATATCTTTGGACATTTTTCTTATAATTCTTTCTAATCGTCACTCATCAGTTTCATTTCACTGTATTTTTATCCCAGTGCCACATCCAGGATCATCATCAGGACAAATCCGGCTGCCACCCCGATCGTACTGATATTGGAGTGTTCCCCCGACTGTGCTTCTGGAATCAGTTCTTCTACCACAACATAGATCATCGCCCCTGCTGCAAATGACAGCAGATAGGGAAGAAGCGGTACAACCAGCCCCGTCAGCAAAATCGTCAAAAATGCTCCGACCGGTTCCACGATCCCGGAAAGTGTCCCGTATACAAATGCTCTGGTTTTTGAGATTTCCTGACTTTGCAGTGGCATGGAAATGATTGCCCCTTCCGGAAAATTCTGAATTGCAATACCGATCGCCAGGGCAAATGCTCCCGTCATCGACATCGTTGTATTTTCCGTCAGAACTCCTGCAAAAGTCACTCCGACCGCCATTCCCTCGGGAATATTATGCAACGTGACGGCAAGGACAAGCATGGTCGTTTTTTTTAGATGAGATGGGATTCCTTCCGGCTCATCTTCTGTAAAATGTAGATGCGGTGTGATGGTATCCAGGAGCAGCAAAAATCCCATCCCCAGAAGGAACCCCACTGATGCCGGAATCCACGCAATCGTCTTCTCCTGCTCTGCCATCTCGATCGCCGGAATCAGAAGCGACCATACTGATGCCGCGATCATAACTCCTGATGCAAATCCAAGCAACAGTTTCTGCACTTTTTCATTCATCTCTTTCCGCATAAAAAATACCATCGCCGAGCCTAATGTCGTCCCGGCAAATGGTATTAAAATTCCCGCTAAAATCATTCGATTCATCTTCTCATTCTCCCTTCATTAACAGACCTTTTCTAATAATTAGATGTCGGGGGCAAAAGCCCCCCCGACTTTGATGCCTACGGATTGCTCCGTGCTACGCACTCCCACAATCCTACCCATAATTATACTATGCAGCAGGGAGAATTTTGACTTTCTGCTTTGTTTTACGCTTTCTGTGCAAGCTCCTGACCTGCCGCTTTCAGTTCCTCCAGCATGTCATCTTCCGGTGCATCATTTGTGATAATGCCTTCCTCACGCAGTAATACTGCTCCGGCATTTTTCATGCGTTCTGCCCAGTCACGCATCCATTCTCCATCGCCCCAGCCATAAGAACCGAACAAGAGGATTGTCTTTCCTGATACCAGTGACTCGATCTCCTCAATAAACGGCTCCATCTCAGCTTCTTCCAACTGCTCTGAACCCATGGACGGGCAGCCCAGTGCGAATGCATTTCCTGCTGCAACCGTTGCTGCATCAGCATTTCCAACTTCCAGAAGTTCTGCCTCCTGACCTGCTGCTTTGATTCCCTCAGCCACTGCTTCAGCCATAGCCTGGGTATTTCCTGTTCCGCTCCAATATACAACTGATATACTCATCTTATCTTCCTCCATCTTTCTTTTTCATCGAAATCTCCCGGATACTTTTCCCTGTCAGATATTCCTGGACCGCACATTCTTTCGCACGGTCGTATTCCTTGAAGATCATTCTTGCCTGCGACAGGTTACTGTATACCTTCCAATATCCGATCATCAGATATTTTCTGCCCTCATTTTCAATGAAGCCTCGGATATCTGCTACCGGATATCCGAGAAACATCCCAATCTCATGAGGGAATCCCATTCCTTTTTCTGAAAAATCTTTCACTCTCTGTGAAAGCCGCTCCAGCATTTTTTCTGCCGGCTCTTTCTTATATCCATATTCCTGTGCAAGCTGACTGACATCTGCTTTCTTTAAATACTGTTCCAGTTCGTCAGGTCGATAAAAAAGGACAAGGCATTTTCCTTGCGAACAGGACAGGCAGTGATATTTTACATCTGTCCCCATCAGTATCTCCGGTAATCCCGGACGGAGTCTTGCATCCATAGAAATAAGGCAGGAAATTTTTATTCCCTTCAGCACCGGGGCACACTGCAATGCGACCTGAAATCCAAGCCTTACAAGCCGGTCTTCATTTTTCAGATAGTAGGATATTACTTCGGTTGGCATGATTCCTCCTTGGTTTTGAGAATGATTTTCAATCAATGTTATGATATCATACTTGAGAATGATTTTCAATATATATTTTGAGAACTTTTCTCATTTGTTTATAGTCATTCCGCATAATTTTTTTAAATTTTTATCTCTTTTTTAGTTGTTACTCACATATCTTTAGTGTATAATAGGCTTATAAATATTTGAGCGATCATACAGTCTCAAAAATACTTACTTACATAAAGGAGAGAGTCGCCATGGTAAATTTAATAACAGGCCCGAGAGGCAGCGGAAAAACCCAGCAAATGATCGACCTTGCAAATGAAAAGGTAAAGACATCCAGCGGTAATGTCGTATTCATCAAAAGAAGTCATAAAGATACTTATTCAGTAGACTTTAATATTCGTGTCATCCGTATGGCAGATTATCCTGATATCCTTACCCTTGAAGAATTCGTCGGTTTTCTCTATGGTATGGCTGCAGGCAATCATGATATTCAGGCAGTATTCATTGACAGCATTTTAAAGCAGGCCAATATTACTTTGGAAAGTCTTCCGTCTTTCATCCAGAAGCTGATTAAGATTTCTTCTGAGAATAATATTGATTTCTATCTCAGCGTCAGTGCGGATAAGAACGAAATCCCGGATATTGATTCTCTGGAATGTACCGTTCTCTGATATCCTGATTCAACTAAAAAGTCCTGTCGGATCTTTTTGTTGTATATGGCAACTGAAAAGTCCATCGGAATCTCTCTTTTATAAGATACTCCGATGGACTTTTTTATTCGCCGTCTTCTGTTAAATTCTGTTCTCGCTGACTATTTTGGATCCCCGGTCAGAGAAAGAACCGTATTTGCCTTTTCCCCTTCCTTATATTCAACCGTCACTTCATCGCCTACATTGTAGCGGATAATGTCAATAAAATCCACAACCGATACATCAAAAATCTCATTCGATCCTTCCAGCATCAGATAATAATGAGAATTTCCGTCTACAACTCCCTGTGCGATCTTAGTGATCTTTCCTTTGATGGATTCTACGGTACGGGTATCCTTTGCTTCCGTTTTGATTCCATTTTTATACATCAGATTTGTATAGGATTCTTCACACTCGCTGACTGTATCCCCGATCGCTACAATCTGATATTTCTGCACATTGACCATGGCATATTTCTTTACCAGTCCTGCATCATCCTTCAATGCAATGAAGTAGGTCGGTTCTCCCGAAAGGTTCAGCAACAGTGGAAATGTCGCACTGTATTTCAAATTCTGTACCTGTCCCTCTGCAGATGACATCGCTGAAGTCTCTGTTGCACCTTCGATCTCATAAAATTTCGTCTCCATTGTCCGCTGATTCATCAGGACGAAACCGACATTTGACTGATCCCCGGTAATGGAAGTTACTCCCGTATAAACCCACACATCATCATCAACTGCAAGATAATTATATCCATCTGTTGTCTCAAGACAGTCCTTCTGCCCCAGTACACTGTTCAGGAATCCATGCCTCAAAGTACCATAATAATCATACAGCGAAATCAGAAGATCTGCAGAATATGCACGGTCGATCCACTGCGGTACATCCTCAATTTTATAATCTTCCATTTCCCCGGTAATGGCATTACATAATATAACACGTTCCACCGTAGCTCCGCCAAATAATCCGATGTTGTATTTTCTCACCGGACAGATCCAGTACGGAACTCCTTCTTCATCCACTTCAAAGCTCAGTTCATTAAAAATATAGGTCGGATAAGCGAATCTCAGATGCCGGTAAATATTCCGGTTGAAATGATCGCTGGTTGTATACTTCATTCCTTCTTTCAGTTTTACCAGCTCGGTATTCTGTGTTGCCATGTCAATCTTGATATATGCCGGGATTCCTTCTTTCCGGTTGGTAAACCACTTGATCAGATCTGCATATTTCAGAGGTGACACTCTCACCGGACGATCCTGATAGTTAATCTGTGAATACAGTTCATCCACTTCAAACTGAGATACCATATCCACCATACTTCCCATTTTCCGGTTTCCAAGGATCTCTGCTGAATCCTTATCCAGAAGAGGAATCTGGTCAAAAGACAATTCCTCAATATCTTTTGAAAATTCTCCGTTCTCCACAGTCATCAGCTTCTGATATTTTCCGGCATTCACAATCGGTGAAGACAGCAATGCTCCCACAGCCCATATGCCGATCACGATCAGGATCAGACTTAAGAATATTCTCATCCCTTTAGATTTTCTGATCTTATCCGGCTTTACTTTTGCAATTTTTCCATAAATTCCTGCTGCCAGTACCAGCAGGACAATCAGTAAGATCCAGAATTCCATTGAATGGATATTAAAAGCTGGAAGTGCCGCGTAATAATAAATTCCAAACACTGCCAGCACGCCGATCACACCAAGGATCTTTCCTTTTACTTTTTTCATAGTTTCTTTTTCCCTTTCCTTATAAAATCAATGCGGGATAAGCTGTCACCGACAAAATTTCCCGCATTCAAATTCATTAAAATCTTCTTCTCCACAAATCTGGTGAGAACAGTAACAGATATGGGAATATCTCCAGTCTTCCTGCCAGCATATCAAAACAGAAGACCAGCTTTGATAAAACTGAAAATTTATGGAAATTCATAACCGGTCCTACCTGTGAAATTCCCGGTCCTACATTACTCAGCGTTGTCAGAACTCCGCTGAATGAAGTTGCAAAATCAAAATTATCAATGGATACAAGCAGCGTTGATACAACCAGGATCAACACATAACACGCCAGATAAATATTTACATTTCTCAGCGTATCCTGACCGATCTTCCTTCCATTGACCCGGATCACTGTCACCGCATTCGGATGCAGGATTTTCCGTACTTCCTGACGGACAGACTTCCACAGGATAATCAGACGACTCACCTTGATCCCGCCCCCGGTAGAACTTGCACATGCTCCCACGAACATGAGCGACATCAGGATCATCTTCGACAGTTCCGGCCAGCGATCATAATCCGCAGTACAGAATCCGGTTGTCGTGATCACCGATGCCACCTGGAACGACGCATACCGGAATGCCCGGAAAATATTACCGTAAATATGGAGGATATTTCCGGTAATTGCAGCCATTGATGCACCAATGATGCCAAGATAAACCCACAATTCTTCATTTTTCAGTGCCGTCTTCCATTCTTTTAACAGGAACAGGAAATACAGATTGAAATTAATTCCAAATAAAATCATAAAGACTGTAATCACACCATCAATATATGCACTGTCAAAAAATCCTACACTTGCATTTTTATTTGAAAATCCACCGGTTCCTGCGGTACTGAACGCATGAAGCAACGCATCAAAAAAGCTCATGCCACCGGCCATCAAAAAGACAGTCTCCACTGCCGTCAGTGCAAAATACATTCCATACAGGATCTTTGCTGTACGTCTTGCCTTCGGAACAAGCTTATCTGCCTCCGGCCCCGGCACTTCCGCACGCATCAGCGGCATGGCATTATCATCGTCCAGAGAGGTGATCATCATAACAAAGACCAGCACTCCCATTCCACCGATCCAGTGCGTAAAACTTCTCCAGAACGCAATTCCTTTCGGAAGAATCTCAATCTCTGTCAAAATCGTCGATCCGGTTGTCGTAAATCCCGACACAGTCTCAAAAAATGCATCAATATAATGTGGGATACTGCCACTGATCACAAAAGGCAATGCTCCAAATGCTGACCATAACAGCCACGCAAGTCCTACGATCGCAAATCCCTCTTTACTGTAGATCCGCTTTGACTTTGGTTCTTTTCTTCCCAGTACAAAATAGATCAGGATCAGGACTGCCGATACGATCAGAAAAGAAAATCCACTTTTCTCCTGATAGAGAAGGGACACAAATGCCGGGATCAAAAGGACAATCCCCTCAACTCCCATCATTTTCCCCAAAATGTAAAAAATCATTCTTTTATTCATCGCACTGCACCTATATCATTATATCCCTGATATCTTCAATGTGCTTCTCCATCGTAATAACAACCACACTGTCACCGACTTCAATACAGTCTTCTCCACTCGGCAGAATGATCTGCCTTTTTCGTCCGATACATACGATCAGATTATTCGGCTTAAGTGCCAGATCCTTCAGAGGGATTCCTGTATATTCTGTTGCAGATTTTATTATAAATTCTAAAGCCTCTACCTTATCATCTACCAGTTGATACATCGTCTCAATATTGGCACTTGCCTGGGAATTTTTTCTTGCCCGCACATAGCTCATGATTGCATCCGCAGTTGCCGTCTTGACAGATACAATACTGTCAATTCCAAATTCTTCTACCATTCTCGCACGACGGTCTTCATTGACTTTTGCAACGATCTTGTCCACATTCTGGCTCTTTGCATACAGGGACAGGATGATATTTTCCTCATCCATCCCGGTCAGGGCAACAAAAGCATCTGCCTCCTCCACCCCTTCTTCCACAAGAAGATCATGGTCTGTTGCATCCCCATTGATGATGGTTGCCTTTGGAAGCAGTTCGCACAACTCCTCACAGCGTCTCGCATTTTCTTCAATGATCTTTACCTGCATTCCGAGAGTGGAAAGCTGGGCTGCCAGATAATATCCGACCCTTCCTCCGCCACAGATGATCACTTTCTTTATCTTCTCTCTTCTCTTACCGTTGGCTTTGAAAAACCGCTCCAGATCTTTATGAGATGCTGCAATATGGAGACGATCTCCTGCTTTCAGGACATATTCTCCATCAGGAATCCTCACATCTTCTCCACGCTCCACTGCACAGACAAGCAGCCGGATCTGAAACTTTCTATACATATCAGATAACCGCATTCCTTCCAGAACTCCGTTTGCACTGACCGGAAGTTCCAGCAGTTCCATTCTCCCCTTAACAAATGTCTCGATCTGACTTGCATCCGGGAAGATCAGAAGCCGGCTGATCTCATCAGCTACGATCAGCTCCGGATTCACTGCCATGCTAAGATGAAGATCTTCCTTTAAGAGTCCGATCTGACGATAATAAATCGGGTTACGGACACGGGCGATCGTATGTCTTGCTCCAAGCTTCCTTGCGATCAGACAACTGAGCATATTGCACTCGTCCTCCGAAGTACATGCGATAGCCAGATCCGCATGGGCGATATCTGCCTGCTTTAAAACTTCTGCGTCCGCACCATTTCCCGCCACGCACGCAATATCCAGATGATCTGTTGCAAATCTCAGCTTCTTCTCATCACTGTCAATCAATACAACATCATATTTTTCGGTGGAAAGCTGCCGGGCAAGCTTATACCCTACTTTTCCGTCACCGATAATAATAATCTTCATTTCTTTTTCCTCGATATTGTCTCATTTTTCCTGCCTGCTGCACATCTCCCGTGCAGTAAACAGAGCAATTATAGCACCTTTATATTGAAAGTACAACAGAATTGACAGTTTCTTAACCTGAAAAGGAAGTATGCCCGTTCAGACACACTCCCTTTTCTTTCACTATCTCATCATCCCCTCAAAAAATCCGTTCTATTCGTCTGCTGCCCTTGCTGCAATCTCTTTCTCCTGAACATCGGACGGAGCCTGCTCATATCTTGCAAAAGTATATGCATAAGTTCCTCTTCCACCCGTCATGGAGCGAAGCGTTGTACAATAACCAAATAATCCTGTCATTGGGATATCTGCCTCGATCACCTGCTTACCGCCCGCAACCGGAGTCATTCCCAGCACACGCCCACGTCTCTTGTTCAGATCTCCCATGACATCTCCCGTATAATCATCCGGCACTGTCACTTTCAGAGATGCGATTGGCTCAAGCAGAACCGGTGAAGCCTCCATAAATCCCTTCTTAAATGCCTGGATCGTTGCCGTCTTGAATGCCATCTCCGAGGAATCTACCGGATGGTAAGATCCATCATAAAGCGTTGCTTTCACACCCACAACCGGATAGCCTGCCAGTGGTCCTTTTACAACAGATTCCTGAAGGCCTTTTTCCACTGCCGGGAAATAATTCTTCGGAACCGCTCCTCCTACCACGCACTCTTCAAATACAAATGGAGTTTCCAGATCTCCTGAAGGCTCAAATTTCATCTTAACATGACCGTACTGTCCATGACCTCCGCTCTGCTTTTTATATTTGGAATCCACGTCTGAATTTTTGCGGATCGTCTCTCTGAAAGCAACCTTCGGAGTCTCCAGTGTGATCTCCACCTTGTATCTTGATGCAAGCTTACTTGCCACGATCTCCAGATGCTGTTCGCCCATACCATACAGAAGTGACTGCCTGTTCTCACTATCATTCACCGTTCTTAAGGTAATATCCTCTGCTGTCATCCTTGCAAGAGCCTGAGATACTTTATCCTCATCGCCTTTATTCTTTACACGATACTTCATATATGTATATGGCACAGAGAAATCTGTCCTTGCATACGATACCGGATTATTCTTCACTGATAAGGTATCTCCGGTTCTTGTATTCGTAAGCTTTGCGATCGCCCCGATATCTCCTGCAAAAAGTTCTGATACTTCCGATGGCTTATTTCCGCACAGAGTATATAATTTCCCCGGCTTCTCTTCTGCATCCGTATCAGCATTATAAAGAACGTCATCCCCTTTGAGTACTCCTGAGCATACTTTTACGAAAGAGTATTTTCCGATAAACGGATCCACCATCGTCTTAAATACATAAGCCGTCTTTGATTTTGCGAAATCATAATTTGCTTCAAAGATCTCATTCGTTCTGCGGTTGATTCCCACGCAGCTTCTCTTATCCGGGCTTGGGAAGAAACGTACAATATCTGACAGCAGGTTCGCAACTCCCTGTGCCTGGAGATTTGATCCCATAGCTACCGGTACGATATCTCCATCCATTACCTCTGTACGCATCGCTGCACGGATCTCTTCTACGGAAAATTCATCTCCATTAAAATAACGCTCCATAAACTCTTCACTTGTCTCGGCAACAGCCTCCATCAGAGAATCTCTGAGAATCTCCAGGTTCGGTTTACAGTAATCCGGAATCTCACATTCTTCCCGCTGTCCCAGACCGGTATAACGTCTTCCTGCATTCTTAATGATATTGATATATCCGACCAGTTTTTCATTCTCACGGATCGGCTGGAAATGTGGTGCGATCTTCTTTCCGTACTTTTCTGTCAGATCTGCCACTACCTGACGGAAACTTGCATCATCCACATCCATCTCCGTTACATAGATCATCCTTGGAAGATTGTATTTATCACAGAGTTCCCATGCTTTTTCCGTTCCTACCTGAACTCCTGCCTTTCCTGATACAACGATGACTGCCGCATCTGCCGCACTGACCGCTTCTTCCACTTCACCTACAAAATCAAAATATCCCGGCGTATCAAGAATATTGATCTTTGCTTTCTCCCACTCAATCGGTATAAGGCTTGTGCCGATCGAGAAACCACGCTTCTGTTCCTCTTTATCAAAATCGCTTACAGTATTGGAATCTGCGATCTTACCCATACGGTTCGTTGCACCTGATACATACAGCATCGCCTCGACAAGACTTGTCTTGCCACTTCCGCCATGTCCAAGTAATACTACATTTCTTATTTCGTCTGTTCTGTAAACCTTCATGCTGCTGCCTCCTTGTAATGTGGTTATTCTGTATATCCTTTTTTCAACCGGATATACAAGCCATGGGTAAATTATACTAAAATATCATTATAATTACAACTATTTTATTTAATTTTCACATATTCCATATTTTTGTCATAATCAAAACTTATTTCTGGTTTTCCGGTCTTTTCTCTGCGGCAAGAATAATTTACTTTTATACTTTGACGTGTTAAAATAAGTATATTGATGCGTCATTTTCTATTGCATCAACTATGATTTACAGAAAGGACTATCTATTATGACTTCAAAAAAAATCGGATTTATCGGACTCGGACTAATCGGCGGATCGATTGCAAAAGCAATCCGCCAGTATTATCCTGAGTATGATATTATTGCTTTTGATAAAAATAAAGAATCTCTGGCACTTGCAGTACAGGAGGGAACGATCCATACTGCCTGCTCATCAATCGATGATAATTTCCGTGGCTGCACTTATATTTTCTTATGTGCACCCGTCAATTACAATGCCGCCTACCTCTCCCAGTTGAAAAGTCTGATCGACAGTGACTGTATTTTAACTGATGTCGGAAGTGTAAAGACATCCATCCACAAAGAAGTTATCCGCCTCGGTATGGAAGAATCTTTCATTGGCGGACACCCGATGGCAGGTTCTGAAAAGAGCGGATTTATGAATTCAAAAGCTCATCTCATTGAAAATGCATATTATATTCTTACACCTACTGCAAAAGTAGCCAAAGAAAAGGTCAGTGCGTATAAAGAGTTTGTGACCTCCCTGAAGGCACTCCCGGTCATTCTTGATTATAATGAGCATGATATTATTACCGGAACGATCAGTCATCTGCCGCATATTATTGCATCAACACTTGTGAATTTTGTCCATGATACCGATACAGAGGACGGACTGATGAAGGCACTCGCTGCCGGTGGATTCAAAGATATTACCCGTATCGCTTCTTCCTCACCGGTGATGTGGCAGCAGATCTGCCTGAAGAACGGGGAGAATATTTCCCACATTCTCGGTCATTATATTGAAGCCCTCACGCAGGCAAAGGAGCAGATTGATGCTGAAAATGAGACTGCGTTATATTCTATGTTCGAGGATTCAAGGGATTACCGCAACTCCATGCCGAACAGTTCCGCAGGGCCGATCAAAAAGCAGTTCGCACTGTATTGTGATATCATTGATGAGGCAGGAGGAATCGCTACGATTGCCACAATCCTTGCCAGCAATCATATCAGTATTAAAAATATTGGGATCATCCACAACCGTGAATTTGAAGAAGGGGTTCTCCGGATCGAATTTTATGATGAAGATTCTGCCGCCAACGCCTCAAAGTTGCTTCAGAAATACCGCTATGTGATTTATGAAGTCTGAGCAGATCCCGTCAGATCATCTATACCAAAATATTACAGAAAGAGGATTTTTATTATGGAATTATGCAGTATGAGCGGATTAAAAGGAAAGGTTACGATACCGGGAGATAAATCGATTTCCCACCGTTGCGTGATGTTTGGTTCGATTGCCAACGGTACAACGGAAATTCACAACTTTCTCTCCGGTGCGGACTGTCTTGCTACCATCCGTTGTTTTTCAACCCTTGGAATTGAGATTGAAACAGATCTCTCCCAGTCAAAAGTGATCGTCCACGGAAAAGGACTTCACGGACTGAATGCCCCGTCTTCCATTCTGGATGTCGGAAACAGTGGAACAACTACAAGACTGATTTCCGGTATCCTTGCCGGACAGCCTTTTAACTCTGAACTTTCCGGGGACAAATCTTTAAATTCCCGTCCGATGAAGCGGATCATTGAACCACTGACCTCCATGGGAGCCAACATCGCCAGTGTGCTTCAGAATGGCTGTGCACCGTTGTATATCACTCCGGCACAGCTCCACGGAATCCACTATGATTCCCCGGTTGCCAGTGCCCAGGTCAAATCCTGTCTGCTTCTTGCCGGACTCTATGCTGACGGAGAAACTTCTGTCACAGAGCCAAGTCTTTCCCGAAACCATACAGAACTGATGCTCCGGGAATTTGGTGCTGACATCCGCTCTACTTATGAGATCGGAAGTACAAAGGCAACCGCCTCCATCCGTCCATGTACGGATCTGTACGGACAGAAGATCACCGTTCCGGGAGATATTTCTTCTGCTGCATACTTTATTGCGGCCGGACTCATCGTACCGGATTCAGAAATCCTGATTGAAAATACAGGCATCAATCCGACCCGTGCCGGAATCCTGAAAGTATGTGAAGACATGGGTGGTGATATCACTTTATTAAATGAAAGAACCGAAGGGGGAGAAAAGATCGCTGATATCCTCGTCCGCACCAGTAAACTCCACGGAACAACGATTGAAGGGGACATCATCCCGACACTCATTGATGAGATTCCTGTCATTGCAGTCATGGCAGCCGTAGCAGAAGGAACGACGGTCATCAAAGATGCAGCAGAACTGAAAGTCAAAGAGACCGACCGCATCGAAACCGTAACAGACAACCTGAAAGCAATGGGAGCTGATGTCACTCCGACAGATGACGGAATGATCATCCACGGCGGAAATCCTCTCCACGGAACTTCCATCCATACGCTGCTGGATCACCGGATTGCCATGGCCTTCAGTATCGCAGCTCTGGTTGCCGAGGGCAATACAAAGATTCTTGACAGTAAGTGCGTAGATGTATCTTATCCGACTTTCTATGATACGTTTGAAGCCCTGCTTTAGTCTGCACATGGCAACGAACCGGAGGCTTGTTCCTGTATAAGACAAGGCCCTGACACCTGCATCAGTCTCTTTCATTCCGTTCTGTGGGATGAAAGACAAAGAGGATGTATCCCCACCATTCCGGGGATACATCCTCTTTTTGATTTTCTTCTTCCCGCTTCTTTTTACAGGAAAATATACTTCAGAATAAAGAGTACAGCAAGTACATACATCAGAACACTTACTTTTTTCTCTTTTACCTTTCCAGTAATCAGATTTAATGCAACATAAGCAATAATTCCCATGGAAATACCCTCTGAAATGCTGTAGAAGAACGGCATTGCAATGATACAGATATAGCACGGGATTGCTTCTGACATATCACTGAAATCAATGTTCATTACATTCGTAAGCATATACAGACCCACAATGATCAGTGCCGGTGCTGTTGCAAAAGAAGGAATTGCAAGGAAGATTGGTGACAGGAACAGTGACAGTCCGAAAAGGATTGCTGTTGTCACAGATGTAAGACCGGTTCTTCCTCCTTCTGATACTCCTGATGCACTTTCTACGAATGTTGTCGTTGTAGATGTTCCGAGAACTGCTCCTGCAGTTGTTGCGATCGCATCTGCAAGAAGTGCTCCTTTGATCCGCGGAAGCTTTCCATCCTTATCCAGCATATCTGCCTTAGAAGAAACTCCAACCAGCGTACCGATCGTATCAAAGAGATCTACAAACAAGAATGCAAATAAGATTACGATGAAATCCAGTGAAAAGATTCCCTTAAAATCAAGCTTGCAGAAGATCGGTGACAGGCTTGGGATTGCCAGACCATTGCTGAAATCAGGGAGCAGGCTGTAGCAGCCAACCTCTGCATTCGGAACATACAGTCCCGCAAACTGGCAGATAATACCAAGTCCCCAGGTAATCAGGATACCCCAGAGAATATTTCCTTTTACATTCTTAATAACCAGGATTCCTGTAATGATCACTCCGATAATTGCAAGAAGTACCGTAATTCCGACATCACTGAAAGCAGCCTCTACTCCATTCACCTGATTATATCCATCCAGTGAAAAAAGCTCGATCAATGTAGATCCACCGATCACAATATGAGCATTCTGCATACCAACGAAAGCGATGAAAAGTCCGATACCTACACTGACTGCTGACTTCAGGTTTCTCGGAATCGCATTGAAAATTGCTTCACGTACATTTGTCATGGAAAGTACGATAAAGATGATTCCTTCTGCAAATACGGCAGTCAGGGCATATTGCCAGCTATAGCCCATTCCGATAACGACCGTATAGGCAAAATATGCATTCAGTCCCATTCCAGGTGCAAGTGCGAACGGATAATTCGCCAATACTGCCATCAGAAGTGTTCCGACAAAAGCAGCCAGTGCCGTTGCTGTAAAGACTGCTCCTGAATCCATTCCTGCTGCGGAAAGAATACTTGGATTGACTGCCAGGATGTACGCCATCGTCATAAATGTAGTAACACCGGCAAGTACTTCCGTTTTCACGTCCGTCTTGTTCTCAGACAGTTTAAATAATTTTTCTAACATTTTGTTCCCCTTTCATTCCATTTTTGGTGCTTGTCTACTCTGTTAGAAGACAACAGAATCATCATACCATATCCGCTCTGAAAAAACAGTTTATTTTTTCTAATAACCGTTTATTATCATCTCGGTCATCACGCATCAGCGGTTTCCTGACCGGCATTCTCCAGTTCTCCCAGCATCTCCCGCACCGTCTTTCCTGTGACCGGATGCCGTTTATAGGGAGCGATTTCTTCCAGCGGCTTCAGTACAAAGCTTCTCTTATGCATCTCAATATGCGGAATACACAGATCGTCCTCCTCGCAGATCAGATCATCATAAAAAATAATATCCAGATCCAGTGTCCTTGGTCCCCAGTGTATGATCCGTTCTCTTCCGGCTTCCTGTTCAATCCGGTTCAGCTCCCGCAGCAGCTCTTCCGGATATAAAAGTGTCTGCAGCTTCAGACAGCCATTCAGAAAATCCGGCTGATCTGTCACTCCGTAAGGTGCCGTCACAAGAAAAGAAGAAACTTTTTCCACCCGGCTCGTCGGCAAATGATCCAGCTTGTCAATGGCTTCTTTCAGATAAGCTTCACTGTCCCCGATATTGGATCCAAGTGCAATATATGCCGTATGCCATTCTCTTTCAATCTCCACGCTGACCGTCTCTAGCGGCAGACCGACCGGTGCCCAGGGTTTTTTGATCTCCAGCCGGATCTTCTGAAGCCCTTTTGTCTGTAAAAGCAGTTCTTCTGCAAGACTCTCTGCCACCTTCTCCAGTAATTGAAAAGTATGTTCTTTCAGATAGCGGTCTATAAAAGCACTGACTTCTCCATAATGGATCGAAGCAGTCAGTTCATCTGTCTGTCCCGCCTTTCTTGTATCGGTATACAACACCGCACTGACGACAAATTTCTGTCCCAGTACATTTTCTTCCGGAAATACACCATGATTGGCAAACACCTCCAGGTTTTGTATTTTTATCTTATCTGCTTTCATAGTTACATCCTCATCAGAGCTTTCGTCATTTTGATCGCACGCAGATTTTTTTCCACATCATGAACCCGTACAAACGCACTGCCCTTCTGCACACCATAAACTGTTGTCACCATCGTTCCCTCTTCTCTCTGATCTACCGGAAGATCCAGCGTCAGACCGATCACCGACTTTCTTGAAGTACCAAGAAGAACCGGATATCCCAGTTCCTGAAGGATTTCAAGATGTGCAATGATCTCCAGGTTCATCTCATACGTCTTCCCAAATCCGACACCCGGATCTAAAATGATCTTTTCATCTGCGATTCCGGCCTCCTTTGCAAGACGGACACATTCTTTCATATCTTCTATAAAATCTTTTTGAAACTCTTCATACTCGGCCTTTTCACGGTTGTGCATCAGACAGCAGGCAGCATGATATTTTGCAATGACCTCTGCCATTTTTTCATCATATTTTAAGCCCCAGATATCATTTACAAGGTCTGCTCCCGCCTGAAGTGCCGCTTCTGCCACATGGCTTTTATATGTGTCGATCGAAATCGGAATATCAAACTCCTTTTTCAAAGCTTCAATCACCGGAGTCACCCTTGCGATTTCTTCTTCATCTGAAATCTGCACATGTCCCGGACGGGTCGATTCTCCACCCACATCGATCAGATCCGCACCTTCTGCGATCATCTTCTGTGCATGCCTCAGTGCCTGTTCCATTCCGTTGTATTTTCCACCGTCGGAAAAAGAATCCGGTGTCACATTCAGGATTCCCATAATATATGTATTCTTTTCTGTATCAAACTCTCTGTTGCCTATGATCATATGATTATCTCCTTGTTCTTCTCTTCATCCTTCCAGTTGCACTCTTTTTCTGCCGGGCAGGGAAAAACAGGTACGGGAACGTCTTGTCACTGTCATAAAAAAGATGCAGCGATCGGCTCTGCCCGTCATTTTTTTTTCCGGTGTTCCCGGACTGCAGCCAGGATCAGGCGTCTTTCTTCCGCAGAAAATGCCAGTCCCTCCGGAAGGGTATCCAAAATCTCTGAAGCTACTTTTTCCCCGGCAATCTCATGCGGAATCCGCTCTTCATACTGAAAGGATTTTCCTATATCATGCAGGATCGCAGCCGCATAGATCACTTCCCTGTCATACCCCAGATTCCGCTCCAGATTCGTGATATAAGCGATCCTCGCCACATCCAGCAGATGAGGCATCTGATGGCGGCAGAAAATCCTGTCCTTTTCAATTTTTTCAATCTGATCGTAATACTTTCTGTAAGTCTTATGCTTTAAAATTGCATTGACACGATCCATTCTGATCCGTTCCATCCCGGTCCTTTCTGTCCTGATCTGCTTCATTCTGCCACCTTTATCGTCCCAGCATACGGAAGAATCGTTCTTCCAGCGACGGATCTGTCTCAAAAACACCTCTCCGTGCCAGCGTCACCGTCTGACTTCCCGGTTTTTTGATTCCCCGCATCGTCATACACATATGCTCCGCCTCGATCATAACCAATGCACCTTTCGGCTGCATATATTCCATCAGTGCATCTGCAATCTGTCCGGTCAGTTGTTCCTGCAACTGAAGTCTTCTTGCGAATACTTCTACCGTTCTTGCCAGCTTGCTCAGTCCCACTACCTTTCCATCCGGAATATACGCAATATGAGCTTTTCCATAAAACGGGAGCAGATGATGTTCGCAGGTAGAATAAAAAGTGATATCCTTTTCGATGACCATTTCCCTGCTTTCTACTGTAAATGTCTTCGACAGATGAATCCCCGCATCTTCTTCCATTCCGCCATAAATCTCTTCATACATCCTTGCGATCCGATCCGGTGTCTCCAGCAGACCTTCCCGGTTCACATCTTCCCCGATTCCTTCCAACAGCAGTCTTACCGCCTGCTCTATCTTTTCATGATCTATCATTTTTCTTCCTTTCCTGTACCTCTCGTCCGGGTTCCGTAACTTTTTTCAACCAGCCGGATCACATCTCCAAGATAAGATAATGAACCACATGCCAGGATCACCGGCTCTCCGTCTGCTGCTGAAGCTTCACTGTCTGCCGTCCTCTGTCCTGCTCTTTCTGCTGCTTTCATCGCTTTTTCCACGGCATCCTCTATTCTTCCTGCCGCCGCTGTCTGCCGACAGTATTTTTTTGCACACTCTGCAAGCTTTTCTGCCGGCAGTGTACGCTCCACATTCGGAAGATCAACTGTATAAACCTGCTGTGCCAGCGGGCAAAGAATCGATACGATCTTTTCATATTCCTTGTCCTTAAATACTCCTAGAATAAGGATCAGCCGTCTTCCCGGAAAATAGCGTTCCATGGACATCCGAAGTTTCTGTGCGGCATCTTCATTATGTGCCCCGTCAACCAGAAAAACCGGATGCTCCATTAAAAACGTAAATCTGCCCGGCCATCTCGTTTCTTCCAGTCCTTTTCTCACCGCCGTCTCCGGTACGGAAATTCCCAGTGCATTCAGCGTACGGATCACTTCCAGTGCCGTTGCAAGATTTGCGATCTGACATTCTCCTGCCAGACTTCCTCTCAGATTCTTATATTCTTTATAAGAAAACCGGATTCCATGATAGTCTTCTTTTTCTACAAGAAACCGGCTCAGATCTGCCTCTCTGTAGCTACAGTCAGATGCCTCTGCCCGCTTCTTCAGAATCTCACTTACAGTTTCTTTCTGCTGTGCCGAAACGACTGCACAGCCATTTTTTATAATTCCGGCCTTCGTCTGTGCAATCTCTTCCAACGTATTGCCGATCACCCCCAGGTGATCTCTGCTGATCGTTGCAAATACAGCACAGACCGTATTTTTCACGATATTGGTCGCATCCAGTTCTCCACCGAGTCCTGTCTCCAATACAACAAAGTCACAGTTCATTTTCCTGAAATACAAAAAAGCTATTGCCGTCTCTGTCTCAAAAACTGTCGGGAGATTCTCCCCCGCAGCTTTCAGCCGGGCAATAGCTTCTTTCACTTTCTCTGTCAGTTCTGCAAACTCTTCTTCCGAGATCCATCTGCCGTTCATCTGAATCCGCTCCAGATAGGAGATTACCGTTGGTGAAACATACCGCCCGATCCTGTATCCTGCTTCACTTAAAATCGTTGAAGTGTATGCAAGCACAGATCCCTTGCCATTCGTTCCTGCAATATGTATGAACTTCAGACTCTCCTGAGGATTCCCCAGTTCACGCAACAGACCTCGAATTGTATCCAAGCCAAGTACACTTCCGTATTTCGACATCTCGTCCAAATATACCCTTGCTTCTTTATAGGTCACTTTCTTTTGTTCCCTTCTGTCTTCCTTTTTCACTCGGTCTTTTCTGACCGAACAGAACCATCATACCACCATTCGCTCTTTCTCACAAGATACATTTCCATATTTCAATCAGCTTTTCCAATGAAAAAGCTGCATTTGCCGGGCTGGTCGACGGAAGAACTGTCGCTTCGATACCGGTTCTGCTCTCCTGATATTTCTTATAATAATTTCCCGAGGCTTTCCCATTACAGAAGATTCTTTCCACCTCTGACTCTTCCAGAATCCGGTTCAGATCTGTCGGTACTACATTTTTAATACTGCTGTCGCTTGAACCGATGATGTCGCAACTGTAGATCGTATCCCACAGGGCAATGTGATTCCGATGCAGAAGTTCCTTCTTTTCTTCGATGGTCTCAGGAATCTTCTCTCCCAGGACCGCTGCCAACATCTTCCAGAACCTGTTCTGCGGATGTCCGTAAAAGAAGTTCTGTTCGCGGGATTTTACGGATGGAAGACTGCCAAGGATCAGAATTTTTGAATCAGCATCATAGAGTGCCGGAAACGGGTGGATCACATGGGTATAATTACTCTCTTTCAATCGTTTCTCCCTGCTCATAAATTCACTTTCGTACTCCCTCTTTATTTTGAAAAAATCGATACAAATCTCACTTTTTTATCCATTCCTTCCCCTATTTTACCAATTACTTTTCCCATTGTAAATGCCGCAAGCACTGTTCCGATTCCAAGTCCTCTGATCTGTCCCAGGCATACAAACGTCAGCAATGCTGTCACGGACAGACAGATCACATCATAACTGATCTTGATCCTTGAGTACGCTGCCTTCGTGATATCTGCCAGTTCCCTCGGGAAAAGATCCGTTGGGATGATCGGCATTTTACAACGGTTGGAAAGGGCAATTCCTGTACTGATCAGCAGGTATCCTGCAAAAAAGTATACAAACCGGAGCGGCAGTGTCACAGGCAGGGTATGAACCCAGGTTTCATGGATATCGATCTCGGTTCCGAATCCTGCCCCTACAATAAAGCTCAGCAGATACTGCGGCACAAATTTCTTTCTGAGGATCATCAGGCTCAAGACCAGAATTGTCTGAAAAATGTCTGTCCAGACTCCCAGTGAAACTTTGGAAAAAACTTCTGAAAATGCATACGGCACACTGGAAATTGCCGAAATCCCCGATCCTGAATACAACATCAGAACAACTCCAAGACTGTTGATCACCAGTACAATTAAAAGTGCCAGCTCTCCTCTGACTACCGGAAGTGCCTCTGTTGCAGTTGCCTTCACACGTTCTGCTTTTCCATCGGTCAGTTTGTTTCTTCCGGAATTTTTTTCTTTTCCTGCCATTCGATCTGTAGTGATCAGTTTATTTGTGGATATCGTCTTATCTGCTGATATCATTTTTATACGCTCCTTTTTATTCGCTTATTTTACCGTCGGTAAATCTATCACATGCTTTTTATTTTACAAATAATAATCTTCTATAATTCTATAGACATTTTCTATTTTTGGAGTTAAAATTTTAACAGCATTTATTACGAAGAATCATCTGAACGGAGAAGCTTATGAACTTATATCAGCTAAGATATTTTCTTGAACTGGCGGAAAAAAGGCAGTACACCAAAGCCGCACGCCAGTTAAACATCACCCAGCCCAGTCTGAGCTATGCCATTTCCCAGCTTGAAAATGAACTGGGAGTAAAATTATTTGAAAAGGATGGACGCACGATCAGTCTCACCGATTGTGGGAGAGATCTCGCCGGATGTGCTTCTGAATCCCTTGCGATCCTCGATAAAGGGATCGCCAACCTGAAGCGTAAAGCTGCCGGTGCGGGGAAGATCCGTCTTGGATTTCTACGGACACTGGGAACAGATTATATCCCGGATCTTGCCTCCCGTTATCTGAAGCAGAACCCGGACAAGGAAACAACGTTCCGTTTCCATACCGGCTCTACAGGTGCTTTGCTTGAAAGTCTGAATGCCGGAGAATATGATATTGTCTTTTCATCAGAACCGCCTGAAAGCAACGATTTTCATTATACACCGGTTATGAAACAGGATCTCGTCCTGATCGTACCGGACGGACATCCTCTGGCAGACCAGTACCGGATTCCATTGAGTGAAACACTTGCATACCCTTATATTTATTTTGATCAGAGTGCCGGTCTCCGCTATGTGACCGATCTTCTTTTCGAGCAGATCGGTCAAAAACCGGAAATCGTATATGAAACTGACGAGGATCAGGTGATTGCCGGACTTGTTGCACATGGATTCGGGATCGCCCTCGTTCCCTATATGGAGCTTCTGCTCAGACTGAATGTCCGTATCCTGCAGATTTCTTATCCTGAGTGCCAGAGAGATATCTATATGGTTACAAGCCGCAGACATGAACTTTCACCCGCAGCACATCATTTCCGTGAATTTGTCCTTACCGGACTGCTTGACACTCCCCACAGCTAAAGCAGGGGGGATTCTTGCTTCAACCACTACTGCATTGGCTGATACCATTCGGTATCTCAATGTCTTACACAGTGTCCACAAGCCTTTGTCCGACCGGTAATTTGTTATAAATATTTTCTATAATATCATTCAAAACTTTTATTTTCTGTTTTCAGATTTTTTCAGCAGATCTGCTTTCTATCTGTTCCTGCTCTGCACTTGTCACCCTCTACATCTGATAAAGCAGGGCATTGCAGATACATGCCGCGATATTGCTGCCACCTTTTCTTCCCCGTGCAACGATCGACGGAGTCTCTTTCAGGCTCAGGATCAGTTCTTTCGACTGAACTACATTCACAAATCCTACCGGTACTGCAATGATCAGTTCTGGCCGGATCTTCCCCTCTTTTATAAGCTCATACAGACGAACCAGTGCTGTCGGTGCATTTCCGACCGCAAAGATCACATCCCGGCCAAGTGCCGCTGCCTTGTCCATACTTGCTGCCGCCCTGGTCGTACCATTTGCCTTTGCTGCTGCCGCTACATCTTCATCCGACATAAAGCAGTACACTTCACTGCCAAACTCTGCAAGTTTTCTTTTATTGATCCCGGCCTTTCCCATCTGCGTATCTGTCACGATCGGTGTTCCTCTTCGGATTGCATCCATCGCATGCTCTACTGCCCCCTCAGAGAAAACCAGGTTCTCCGCATAATCAAAATCCGCACTGGTATGAATGCAGCGTTTTACGATCAGTTCTGTCCCGGGAACAAGTTTCTTATCTCCCAGTTCTTCCGTAATGATTTCAAAACTGCGTTTCTCAATTTCTGATGGCAGGACTTTTTCAATTTCCGTCAACATTTTCATTTTCCGAATCACCTTTTTCCTTCTTCCCACTTCTTATTGCCTGCGTTAGTAGTCTTTTTTCAGGCATATTCCTGCCTGCGTTTCTTTCTCTACCGGAGTCTTGTTCCGATCCCGCAGACTACACGGTCTACCCGCTGTGCCTGTGCCGCAAGGTCTGTCATAAGCCTTCCATGAGCCTCTCTGTATTTCCGCTCAAATGCATCCACAGGGACTAATCCATATCCGATCTCATCGCTGATCAGAACCAGCCCTTTTCTTCTGTTCATCAGCAGTCCGGTCAGTTCCTCCGTCTCACGCCCATCTTCCATCCACCGACGGACTAACTGCTCAAAATGGACAATCCCGTCAATTTCCGTCAGCTCCTTTTCAAGCTGCTCCGGCTGACATTCTGCTCCATCATACCAGCAGATCTTTGAATATAACGTTTCTGCGTACTGCAATTTCCCCTGGAATGCCCCGCCAATAATCAGATGAACGTTCTTCCTTTCCGGATCCTTTCCGGTTTTTTCATAATTTTTCATAGTATTTTCCTTATGATGATCCACAGCATATTCCACCCGTCTCCCCGGTGTACAGCCGGCATCTTTCTTCCAGATCCATGGAATCCCATAGACAACCTCTGTCACCTGATCTGCCATCCCGGCAAGATTCCGGTTAATCTCACCAAGAACTTTCTTATAGTTTTTCATTTCCACGGAATCAGGAACGGATTCTGAAAAAACCTCATTTGTGACAATGACCAGGTTTCTGCTCTGCTCCTTCAACCGCCTGATTCCTTCGGTCACAGAGCGGACAGTATCCGTTCCCGCCCCCTGCTCCATATAGAGTTCATTCGCCACCAGATTGGACATACATTCCAGCAGGATCGAACTTTCACTTAGTCTTTCTGCTCCTTCCTGTCCGGAAAATTCCTTTTCTATGCACTCTGACAGACCGGTATACCATTCCAGTGTCCTGAATCCTTTTCCGGCACGCATCCAGCGGTGTTTCTCAATCTTGCGTTCCGTTTCACTTCCATAGGGATACATGGTCGCAATATAGTAAAGCCTGCCTGTCCCCTGCTGCAATCCGCAGATCTTCTGTTCTGCATAGGCAGATTTTCCACTGCCACTGCCCCCTGTCACGACTTCCATCATAACTCTATCACATCCAGATCTTCCGGCACATACAGATTTCCATGATAAAATTTCCTGCCTTCTGCCAGATACATTTCCTGTCTTTTCAGAATATTTTTATCCTCGGTATGATAAAGGATCAAATTCTCTACATTCAGTCTTTCTCCCAGCTCGCATGCATCCTTCACCGTGGAATGATGCTTTTCGTATGGTTTAAACTGATCTGCCTCACCAAACAGACAGAATGCTTCATGCAGAAGCCACTGACTGTTCTGTGCATACACCTTTTCCGCTTCATTATACGGTTCATCACCGCAGCAGGTCAGCTTTTTCCCCGGTTCAAGTTCCATGGAAAATCCAAACTGCTTCGCTTTTGTGGAATGGATATCAAAAAATGTCACCGGTTTCCCTATGATCTCTCTTTCTTCTCCATCCTCTACCACAACCATATGAAGCCTTTTTCCTAAATTTTTCGTCTCTTTTTCAGACAAAACTTCCCCGGCGATCTTCTCAAGAATTGCGATCACCTCTTCATGTCCGTAGATTGTCGCCTCGCCATCATAAGTTCCCCGGTTCATATTCTGAAGGATCATTCGCATCATCCATATAATTCCCAACAGATGATCGATATGCTTATGGGTAACAAAAATATCCCTCATCTCTTTCCAGTCAAGCCCGGCAGACTTCAACTGATGCAGGATCATACTTCCGCCTCCACCATCAATCATAAAATGGTTTTCCTTATTACTGATGACAAAACACGTATTATAGCACTCCGTGACTGTGGCATTTCCCGTTCCAAGAATCGTTAATTTCATCCGTTCCTCCTGATTTCGTCCTGTTCTCCTGATTTCATTTTATTTTTTCAAACTGCCTGATCCATTTTAAAATGCAAAATCTGCATAATCTTCCGGCAGGAAACGATGATAGATGATATGACAGCCTTCATCTTTAAAGCAGTAAATATAGGAATCTTCCGGATCATCTGCAAAGCTGACTCTGTAGTCAAATTCTCCGTTGTCCATCTCATGGATCTCCACCTTTTCCGAATGGGAACGGAACAGATCAAAGATTTCCTCCATCGTACAGTCATGCTTCTGCAACAGTCCGATCAGCTCTTTGATAAACTCATTTTCTTTCATCTGCTCATGCACATACTCCACGCCCTCTTCCGGGATATGAAAGCAGAACCGCTCTCCCTCATTGGTCACTTCCACCTGTCCCAGTCTCTGCTTTGTATACTCCGAAAACCAGTTCAGCTTTTCCAGCATCCCGGTCACATCTCCCTCTACCTGAAAGAAATGGTTCAGGGAACTGAGCGGATAATAAAGCCGTATCTTTTCCTTTCTGTAGCCAAGCTTTGCCTGCTCCTCCTTTATCACATCCATAATACTCTTCTCAAGTCTTGAAAAATCCATCCTGTTGTCCTCTTGCTATCTTTTTCTGTCTTCTCTTTTTCTGTCTTCTCTTTTACTTCTTTTCGTCTTCTTTTTTTCGTTCTCTGTTCTTCTATATTAATTCTGCCAGCGGATCTGTTCCCCCGTGATCAGCGGATATCTGAAAAGTTTTGTTCCGTCAAGTTCCTCCCGGTACAGATCCACAGCAGTGATCTGATGATTCTCATAGGTTGTATAATAGTAGATTCCCTTCGATGCATTACAGCAGGAAGTATACAAGGTAATCTCATACTTTCCGTCTGCCACTTCACAGCAGCCTCTCTGCTGATCCACCGAACCTAAAATATGGAAAAACTGGCTGATGCTTTCCAGTTCTGAATCTCCTGATTTTGCATTCATTTTTGTAAATGCAACTTTCGCAAAACGGGATGCCGATGACAAATCTCCCGGAAGTCCCATTGCTCCCATTCCCCGGCTGTATGCTGTCAGATTCAGCTTCTCTGAAAAATGATTTTCCGGCTGTCTCGGTGACAGATGCATGTAATTATTCAACTGAAACATCTGCTGTTCAAAAGGTGGATTGTTCGTCAGCACACCCACCGGATTTTCATGCACTTTCAGCCCGTCCTTCATCGATTCTACCGTGATGGCTTCTTTCTCATCTGCGATGATCCAGTGAAGCTGTGCTGCCGGAAGCTGTTCACTGAACGGTGTCCCGACCAGATTCATCCGGCTTAACAGTTCTCTGACTTCTCTGACCGAAGCACACTGGCTCAGTATCCATGGAATCAATTCATACTGACAGACATTTTCTTTTCCGTCTTCTGCCTCATCTATCTCCTGATAGACTGCATTTCCGACAAAGTTGAGTCCCGCCATGCCGACACCCTTTTCATTGACTGCATCATAATACAGCGGATAATCTTCTGCCACATAAGCCATTCCTATCATGGCATAATGGGATTCCATTTCTCCCATATACCGGAACGGGATCTTATAATTTCTCGGAGTCACCGTCACTTCATCTCCATAAGAAAATTCATAATCTAATGTTCTTCCAAAATAAAAATCCTTCGTCTTATAAGTCGCTGCTGTACACATCTTGCTTTTCACCTCTGCTTTTTTTTATTCTGCTCCCCGCCAAGTAGCTTTTTCCCGCTTTACTGCACAAAAAATATACGACCGATCCACACAGATGGAAATGCGTCACCTGATAATCCTGGGACAGTCTCAACTGCAAAGAAGTCTGGGTTTCAAAAGGTCCTTTGAACCACCCTTTTTTACATCAGAAACCATTTTACAAAACCGGTCCGTCTTTCCGGATCTTCCCTCGATGTAGAAGCATCCGATCAGCCTTCCGTTTTTCTTTAATACGCGGGTCATTTCCGACAGGGCTTCTCTCTTATCTTCCACCGCATTCAGCCGGTCAATACTCAGTACGGCATCAAAACTTTCATTACGAAACGGCAGCTTCGCACAATTCCCCTTCTTTACGGTAACATGATCCAATCCGTCTCTTGCAAAACGCTTTTTTGCCAGGTCAAGCATTTCCTCGTCTTCGTCATAACAGATGATCCTCGCATCTCTCATCCATGAGTATTTCCGGTAAGTAAAAAGTCCTGTTCCTGCCGGTACATCCAGCAGTCTCCCCTTAAAATCCTCCGGAATATACTTCAGCATGGCTTTTACAATCTGCTTTTTACTTACTCCATTCCAGAAAAGCTTTCTATACAGCCTTGTCCATAATTTTTTCCCATGAAGCACATCCTCATAAAGTTCTGTTCTGTTTTCTGCCTCACTGTGCTGTTCTTTCATTTTTATTCTCCCCTGATCTGTCTCTGTATATATTCTCCCCTCAGATTCTGATTCTCCTTCTGCTTTTCTAGCAGGATCACTTTCTCTCAAATTTCAGTACCCTTGTCTGAAGCGGTGCAAGGACCTCACTGCCTGTTCCATAAATCTCCTGATATTCACCTGTTACCGGAACAACCACTTCTTTGCGGCTGAAATTCTGAATAAACAGATACTCTGCATTTTCCGACTGACGTACATTGACAGATACACCCTCCGGAACAGCCTCTGCCAGGCTTTTTACACCGGCTTCTTCTGCTACGCCTTTAAATAAATCGTCATAAAATGCCTGCTCCATATCTGCCCCTACATAATAGGCATGTCCCTCACCATACGCTTTATGTGTCACAAGCGGTGATCCCGCATAAAAATCGTCTGCATAACGCATCAGGACTTCTGCATCAGAAACTTCCGACAGTTCGCAGAGATTTTTACACTCATAAACTTTCTGCAATCCCAGGCGGTTTCCATGCTCCGGTATTCCATGGTTTGATTCCCAGTCAAATAAAGCATCGATCTCTGTACTGCGGACTCCCGTCACATCCTTCAGTCCATAAGGTGTACCTCCAAGGAAACATTTATCCGTCTCATCCACAAGACCTGACCAGTAGGTCAATACCAGAGTTCCTCCCTGTGCCACATACTCTCTGAGACGTTCTTCGTATTTCTCACTGAACAGATACGCCATCGGCACTGCCAGGATCTTATAATCAGAAAGTGCATGCTCCATGGAGATCACGTCCACATCCAGTCCTTCTGCCCGCAAAGCTCTGTACTGCTTCAGAACGCACTCCTGATAATGCATATCCTCATTTCTCGGTCCCTGTGCATCCTTTAATGCCCAGTCATTCTCACGGTCATATAAAACTGCTGCCCTTGCACACGTCACACTGCCTGTCACTTCCTGAAGCTTTTCAAGTGCCTCTCCCACTTCTGTCACTTCCCTGAAGACACGGGTATCATTTCCACCGTAATGATCGATCACTGCACCATGAAACTTTTCAGATGCTCCCTGGCTCTGACGCAGTTGAAAATACAGGACACTGTCTGAACCATGGGCGATTGCCTGCAGAGACGCTGCCAGAAGCATTCCCGGTTTCTTCAGCTTATTGATCGGCTTCCAGTTCGTTGCAGATGGGCAGGATTCCATCATCAGGAACGGAGCTTTTCTGATACTTCTCATCAGATCATGCTGCATTCCTGCATCTGTTGCCGTCAGCCACTCTTCTTTTTTATGCCATCCCGGATAATTATCCCAGGATATAATATCTACATCTTCCCTGAACTTTTTATAATCCAGTCCGTCATAATCATACATCAGATTCGTCGTCACCGGGATTTCTGTTCCAGTCTCCCTGAGAGCTGCTATTTCCGCCTTCATGAAATCGACTGTCTGTTCCGTCACAAACCTCTTCCAGTCCAGCTTTAATGCGTGAAGCTCATTTTCTCCCAGTGAAGAAGGACTTTCGATCTGAGAAAAGCTCTGATACCGGTGACTCCAGAATGTCGTACACCACCGGCTGTTCAGATTCTCAATCATACCATATTTCTTTTCCAGCCACTCCCGGAACTTCTCCTGACAAAGCGGACAATGACATTCTCCACCAAATTCATTGGAGATATGCCACAGGATCACACCCGGATGCTTTCCGAACTTTTCTCCCAGCCTGCGGTCGATCTCTGCCACTTTTTCTCTGTATACCGGTGAGGTATAACAGTGATTATGTCTTCCACCGAACAGATTCTTCTCCCTCTTTTCATTCACACGCAGTACTTCCGGGTACTTATCAGAAAGCCATTTCGGTCTTGCACCGGACGGTGTGGACAAAATTGTAGAAATTCCCTCTGCGTAAAGTGAATCAATCACTTTTTCGAGCCAGTCAAACTGATAATTTCCCTCTTCCGGCTCCAGCATCGCCCAGGAGAACATTCCTACAGATACCGTATTGATCTTTGCCTTTTTAAAATACTCAATGTCCTTTTCCAATATATCCGGGCGGTCCAGCCACTGCTCCGGGTTGTAGTCTCCGCCATGTAAAAGATGTCCATATTTAATCTGTCTTCCCATATCTGCAGCTCCTCCTGTTATTCCATCATTTTGTAAATTGCCTTCATATCCAGACTTTCTCTGAGTATATCGGCCAGTTGATCATATTGCTCTTCTTTATGGCTATTCCAGTCTTTTTCCCTCAATCTGCAGGGTATCGTAACCTTTCTGCTTCAGTATAGCAGAAACAATTCCTTCTGACACCGGTTTTTCATCAAAAATACCATGTACATAACAGCCATAGACATTTCCGTTCTGAGCCCCATCCTCATGATATCCCTGTGGTTCTCCGTTTCCTTCTTCCCTCATTGAAACCAGCCTGTCTGATTTTGTATCCACTTCTGATCTTCCCATATGGATTTCGTATCCATTAAACCGGATTCCTTGCAGTTCTTTCAGAATACCGCCCATATCCCGGAATTTTCCTTCTACTCTCGTTCTTCTCTTTTCCTGTCCAAATACAGTGCAGACCGGAAGTAACCCCAATCCCTGTACTGTGCCTTTTTCCTCGATTCCGTCCGGATCCTGTATTTCCCTGCCGAGCATCTGATAGCCTCCGCAAATACCGAAAACCGCCCCTCCATTTCCACTGTAGCGAAGGATTTTCGCCTCCAGACCATTCTGACGCATCCACAGCAGATCACTGATCGTATTTTTACTGCCCGGAAGGATAACCAGATCCGGCTGTCCGAAATCTGCCGGAGATGAAATATACCGGACTGAAACTTCTTTGATTGCCTCCAGCGGTGCAAGATCCGTAAAATTTGAGATCCTTGGAAACCGGATCACCGCAATATCCACAAGTCCCGGCTTTTCCTTTTTATGGAATCTTTCCGTCAGGCTGTCTTCCTCGTCGAGATCCAGATAAAAATACGGCACAACACCAAGAACCGGGATATCCGTTCTGTCTTCCAGCATTTTCAGTCCCGGCTCTAAAATGGATACATCTCCCCGGAACTTATTGATCACAGTTCCTGCGATTCTCTTCCGTTCCTTTTCTTCCAACAGCATAACGGTTCCTGCAATCTGGGCAAAGACACCTCCCCGGTCAATATCTCCCACCAGCAGTACAGGTGCATCCACCAGTTCTGCCATTCCCATATTGACGATATCATCCTTTTTCAGGTTGATCTCTGCCGGACTTCCTGCACCTTCGATCACAATCACATCATACTTTTTTTCCAGTTCCCGATATGCCTCTAAAATATAAGGAATATAATCCCGCTTATGACGGTAATATTCTACCGCAGACATCACCCCGATTGGTTTTCCGTTGATGATGACCTGCGAACCTGTATCATTGGTAGGCTTTAACAGGATCGGATTCATACTCACTTCCGGTTCAATCCCTGCTGCTTCTGCCTGCATTACCTGGGCCCGCCCCATCTCAAGACCATTCTGGGTAATAAAAGAATTTAATGCCATATTCTGCGATTTGAAGGGTGCAACTTTGTATCCATCCTGCTTTAATACTCTGCAAAGTCCTGCTGCTATGGCACTTTTTCCCACATTTGACATTGTTCCCTGGATCATAATACATTTCGCCATCTTTTCAGCTCCTCTCGTTCAACACCTGCTTCATACATTCCAGTAACCGGTCATTTTCTTCTGGCAGCCGGACAGCCATCCTGTACCAGCCATTCCCGAGTCCCCGGTAATTTGCACAGTCCCGGATCAGGATCCCCCGCTTCTTCAACTCTTCAAACCAGTTGATCTCACTGTTAAAAAGAAGAAAGTTCGCCTCCGACGGAATGTACTCTATTCTCAGATTTTCCAGTTCTTTTTCCATTCTTTCCCGCTCTGACTTTACCAGTTGCCGTGTCTGCTCTTCTCTATGGTCTTCCTTCAATGCTGAGAGTCCCGCAGCCTGTGCCGGAGTTGATACGCTCCACGGCTGACGTACCGTCTCCATCCGTTCCAGCAGTGCTTTATCAGAACTGATCCCGTACCCAAGACGGATTCCCGGAACTGCATAGATTTTTGTAAAAGCCTGCAATACGAACAGATACCTGAACCTGCCGGTCTCCAACTGCATGGATGCCTCTTCCCCTGAAGTCAGGAACTGCACAAAACATTCATCCAGTACCAGTCTGACCCGCTCTTTTTCACACTTTTCAGCTATTTTAATAAGAAACTTCTTTTCCACTGCCTGTCCCGCCGGATTCGACGGAGAGCATAAAAATAAGAAATCCAGTTCTGATGTGATTTTTTCTGTCAGATCCGTTCCCAGACGGAAATTATTTTCTTTTTTTACTTCATGATACAGGATTTCACATCCTACCGTCTTTAAAGCCTGCTCATATTCTGAAAATGCCGGTATCACGATCATTGCTTTTTGAGGTTTTTCTGCCAGTACCAGTGAAAATAAAAGATCTGCTGCTCCATTTCCGATCACAAACCGTTCTGCTGCCAGTCCCTTTTTTTCTGCCAGTGCATTTCTTAATTCCCTGCTCCGGCTGTCGGGATACTCTCCAATCCTCTGCAACGACCGGGCTGCCGCTTCAACAACTGCATCTGCAGGTCCTAATGGATTTACATTAATGGAAAAATCCAGTAAATTTTTATATGTATAAATATCTCCGCCATGTGCGTACTGCATCTCTTACTCCTGCTCTTCTCTCTGCTGCTCCAGTAACCGTTCCAGTTCTTCCCGGTATTCCCCGAACCATTTTACCGGAGGTACTTTCTGATCCGTATTGATCCTCTTTTCCATCCACACCATATTATACCATCTTCCGAACTTATAACCACAGTCATAAAATTCTCCCACAAGCCGGTAGCCTGAATGGGCATGAAATTCTACGCTGTTCCTCGTCAGGTATTCATCCAACTACAGCAAACAGATCAGTAATTTGATTCCGCCAAATACAAGCAGCATCAGAACCGTCGTCACATACATCAGCTTTCCTGCCCTTGGAATGTCTTCCGCCTCGATCTTGCGGAGTGGATCTCCGATAAATTCCTTTTTGTGGATCTTACCAAAATATACCGCATCTCCTGCCAGTTGCACATCCAATGCCCCGGCACAGACCGCTTCTGACTGTGCCGAATTAGGACTCGCATGCTTTCGGCAGTCTCTTCTGTAGATCTTCCACGCATTCTTTCCATTCAGTCCGGTCAGAAAAGACGCCAGTACCATAAACCATGCCGTCAGTCTTGCCGGAATATAATTGAAAAGATCATCCATTTTCGCAGGGATTCTTCCAAAATAAAGATACGTTTCATTTTTATACCCCAACATCGAATCCATCGTGTTCACTGCCTTATATAAAAAGCCCAGTGGTGCACCTCCCAGAAGCAGATACAGAAGCGGTGCGGTCACTCCATCGGAAGTATTTTCCGCAACGGTCTCTACAGCCGCCTTCGTCACTCCTTCAAAGCTCAGATTTTCCGTATCTCTTCCGACGATCATCGAAACTGCCTTTCTCGATCCTGGCAGATCTTTTTCTTTTAACCGCTCATAAACCTTTCCGCTTTCGCTGACAAGACATCTGGCTGCAAAAATCTGATAGCACCAGAATGTCTCCAGTATGAATCCTGCTGCCGGACTCCATTTCCGTACGATCCACAAGATCCCTGCCGTCACACTATATACCACTGCAACCGTCAGAATCCATAAGATTCCTCCTGCAGCAATCTGTCTTTTTTCTCCCGTCTTTCTTCGGAGCAGCTTCTCCAGAAACGAGAGCCACTTTCCGATCAGCCGTACCGGATGATACAGCCAGACAGGATCACCAAAAATAAAATCCAGTACAAATCCCGCTACACACGCTCCCAGCGAAACTAATCCCATAACTTTTCCACCTTCCGCAGCTTTTTATTACCGGTTTTCCACTCTTTTTCGTCAATTATCACCCGATATCCACTACCGTTGCCCACCTGCCAGTCATAAAAATTCTTCTTTTCTTCTGCAAGTTGTTCAAATACTGCCATGATCGTGCCTCCATGTACTACAAAAGCCGCCCGCTGTACCTTTTTTTCAATTAGCCATTCAATCTGATCAATCGCACCTTCCACGCTCCTTCTGCGGAAAACGCTCTGTTCTTCCCCACCCGGAAATGTAATCGTACCATTTGATTTCAGCCATGCAATATACTTCGGTACAGACTTCAGTTCTTCATACGTCTTTCCTTCAAACTGTCCGAAATCGCACTCTCTTAACCTCGGCTCGGTCTTTCGTTCCGTTCCCGGAAACATCAGTTCTGCTGTCTGAATACAGCGAAGCATCGGACTACAGATCACCCGCTCCACTTCAGAATATTCTGCAGGATTTTTCAAAAAGCCTTCTACTGTCTTCTCTGACAACGGTTCGTCCGTACTTCCTATATATTGTCGCTTTTCATTTCCCGGTGTCTGCAAATGTCTGATCCATATAAGTTCCATTTTTTCTCCTTATCTTTTATCCTGCAAGCATAATTCCCGCAAGCATCCCCAACTCACAAAGCTGCAGAAAATATCCTGCAAGATCTCCGGTCGTTCCACCAAAATATTTTCTGTTGAATAAATAATAATAGACATAGATTGCGATTCCCATCGCCAACGCTGCAGTCCCTGCTGCAGGTGAAATTTTCAGCAGAATAAAAGCCGTCAGTACTGCCCACAGCATCATAACCACTCTGACTCTCCGCTTTGCTGCTCCATCCTGAAATGTCCGCAGCAATCCGCTGTTCTTTGCAGCTTTGAAACTGACTACTGCCAGTCCGCTCATAGCTCTGGAAAATGCGAAAATACAACAGGCGACCAGTAATTTCTTCTCGCCTATTTCACTCCATATTCCGATATTTGCCAGGAAATAGCAGCAAAGTCCAATAATGGCAAATGCTCCCGTATGCGGATCTTTTAATATTTCAAGCCGTCTTTCCCGTTCTGCATAAGAACTCATGGCATCCACTGTATCTGCAAAACCGTCAAGATGGATCCCGCCCGTGATCAGCACCGGGATCAGCGTCATAGCCACCGAAAAAAGCAATGGTTTACAATGCAGCCAGTGAAGAAGTGCATACCCTGCCGCAAATTCTGCAGCTCCGATCACCACTCCCACAACCGGGAAAAAACACATCGCATATCTCATATTTTTTTCATTCCACTCTGCCTGTGGCATGGGGATTTTTGAATACATTGCAATCGCAATGATCAGTGAATTGAAGATCCACATTTTCTTAACTCCTATTTTAACTCCTGATACTGTTCTACCTGAATCTCTTCAAAGGTACTCATTTTCCGGTATACATCCAGTCCCATTTCCAGAAGCGGAACCGCTGCAACCGCACCGCTTCCCTCTCCCAGTGACAGGTCACACCCGATCATTGCAGACATTCCGAGGGCATCCAGTACCCTCTTTCCTCCCGGTTCTTTTGAGCAGTGGGATGCAAACAGATATTTCCCCACAAGCGGTGCCAGCCTGACTGCACAGAGTGCTGCAACTGAGGAAATAAATCCATCAATCAGCACCGGAATCCGATAGATCGCACCACCTAAAAAAAGTCCGCACATTCCGGCAATATCATATCCTCCGACCTTTGCCACTACATCCAGCACGTCACCGGGATCAGGGCGATTTTTTTCCAGTGCCTGCCGGATCACCCGGATTTTTCTTTGCAATCCTTCCGAACTTAATCCTGCTCCTCTGCCTGTTACTTCCTCTGCCTTTTTTCCAAGCAATACGGAAGCGACTGCACTGCTGGTAGTCGTATTTCCGATTCCCATCTCACCGGTTGCCAGCAGATCATACCCCTCTGCTTTTCTCTCGCCGGCGATCTCGATCCCGGTCAGAATGGCTCTGATCGCCTGCTCCCGCGTCATCGCCGGACCGTGAGCCATATTTTCTGTCCCGTAACTGATCTTTTTGGAGGGATCGGTCAGAGAAGCAACATCGACCGCCATTCCTATATCGACCGGCAGGACATCCACACCGGCTATTTCTGCCATAATACACACACTCGTTGCACCTTTTGTGAAGTTATCCGCAACAATCGCAGTCACTTCCTGCCCCGTCTGCGTCACACCTTCTGCCACCACTCCGTTATCCGCACAGAAGATCACCAGACCCTTTTTCTTCATTATAAAATCCGCATCTTCCCGGATACCCGCCATTCGGATCACTGCCTCTTCCAGCTTTCCCAGACTGTGCAGTGGCTTTGCAACCGTCTTCCAGCGTTCTTCCGCCTGCCTCATACTTTCCACATCCAGTGGCTTTATTTCTTCTAATTTTTGATTTAAAATTTTTTCCAGCATATTTTTCTTTTTTCAGCAAATACTATCTCTGATTTTAAGTAACTTTCTCCCGGAGAACTCTCCTTCCTGGGATTCCTCCGCTATTCTACCATAAAATAAACAATTGCGATATACTTAAAATCAAGGTTTCTTTTTCACAGGACTCCTTACTTTTTTTGAAAAATTTTAGAATTTGTTTCTACTTTTTTCATTCTCTTTGTTAAAAATTTTACAGGATTCTTGTTGATTTTATCCCTATAATATGTATAATTAGAAAAGGATATTGTAACATCTGCATTTGCAGAAAAGTTCTATATTACTATAAAGAAAGAGGTACATGTAAGATGGCAAAAATTGATTTAAGTAAGTATGGCATTACCGGAACTACAGAGGTTGTATACAATCCTTCTTATGAGATGTTATTTGAAGAAGAGACGAAACCTGAGCTGGAAGGCTACGAAAAAGGTCAGGAAAGTGAACTTGGTGCAGTGAACGTAATGACAGGTGTATACACTGGTCGTTCCCCTAAAGATAAATTTATCGTTATGGATGAGAACTCCAAAGATACAGTTTGGTGGACATCTGACGAATATAAAAATGACAATCACCCGGCTACTCAGGAAGCATGGGCTGCTGTAAAAGATCTTGCAATTAAAGAGCTCTCCAATAAGAGACTTTTCGTTGTAGATGCATTCTGCGGAGCTAATAAAGATACTCGTATGGCAATCCGTTTTATCGTTGAAGTTGCATGGCAGGCACACTTCGTAACAAATATGTTCATCAAGCCTACAGCAGAAGAGCTTGAGAACTTCGAGCCAGATTTCGTTGTTTACAATGCTTCCAAGGCAAAGGTTGAGAACTACAAGGAACTCGGACTTAACTCTGAGACAGCCGTAATGTTCAACATCACAAGCAAAGAGCAGGTTATCGTTAATACATGGTACGGCGGAGAAATGAAGAAAGGTATGTTCTCTATGATGAACTACTTCCTTCCACTTAAGGGAATCGCTTCCATGCACTGCTCAGCTAATACAGACCTGAACGGTGAAAATACAGCAATCTTCTTTGGTCTGTCAGGAACAGGTAAGACAACACTTTCCACAGATCCTAAGAGACTCCTCATCGGTGATGACGAGCACGGCTGGGATGACAACGGAGTATTCAACTTCGAGGGCGGATGCTACGCTAAGGTTATCAACCTTGACAAAGAGTCTGAGCCGGACATCTACAATGCTATCGTTCGTGACGCTCTTCTTGAGAACGTTACACTTGACGAGAACGGAAAGATTGATTTCGCTGACAAGAGCGTAACAGAGAACACTCGTGTATCTTACCCGATCAACCATATTAAGAATATCGTTCGTCCAGTATCTTCTGCACCGGCAGCAAAAGAAGTAATCTTCCTGTCTGCAGACGCATTCGGAGTACTTCCTCCGGTATCTATCCTGACAGATGATCAGACACAGTACTACTTCCTGTCTGGATTTACAGCAAAACTTGCTGGTACAGAGCGTGGAATCACAGAGCCTACACCAACATTCTCAGCTTGCTTCGGACAGGCATTCCTTGAGCTGCATCCTACAAAATATGCAGAGGAACTTGTTAAGAAGATGAATGTAAGCGGAGCTAAGGCTTACCTCGTTAACACAGGATGGAACGGAACAGGAAAGCGTATCTCCATTAAAGATACTCGTGGAATCATCGACGCAATCCTGAACGGAGCTATCAACAATGCTCCTACAAAGACAATCCCATACTTCAACTTTGAAGTACCTACAGAGCTTGAAGGTGTTGATACAGGAATCCTTGATCCTCGCGACACATACGCTGATGCTTCTGAGTGGGATGTTAAGGCAAAAGATCTTGCTGAGAGATTTATCAAGAACTTCGCTAAATACGAAGGAAATGAAGCTGGTAAAGCACTTGTTGCTGCTGGTCCTCAGTTATAAGAATCTGGCAATAGCCTGAAATGATTCTGATCTTCCGTTTTATGGATGAATAGAATATAATACGCGTAAAAGCTATGGAAATGAAAATGAGATAACCTCTCAAAATTTCATTTTCCATAGCTTTTTTAGTTTCGCTAATCAAAAGGTATTGACTTTTCCATGTAAGATGATATCATAATGATATCAAATAAATTCTTTTTATATTAAGGAGGGGTTTTTATGGAAGAAAAAATCTTAACAACCAAAAAAAATGGTATGGCAGTCCTGCTGCTTACCTCTCTGCTTTATCTTGCAGCGGTTGCAGTCTGTGTCCTGTCATCTGTCTCTATGAGCAATGACATCACACCACTCAATATAACCGGACTGGTTCTCAGCATTATCTGGTTAGCTCTTGGATGGATTCCTTTTGCCGGACTGAAAGTATTAAAGCCACAGGAAGCACTTGTCCTCACTCTTTTTGGAAAGTATATCGGCTCTCTGAAAGATTCAGGATTTTATTTTGTAAATCCATTCTCTATCGGAGTCAATCCTGCTGCAAAGACAAAATTAAGCCAGAGCGGTGATGTAGACAATCACTCTAAAAAAGATACTTCTATCGCAAGCCTCTTAGGCAGCAATAGTCTTTCCCTTTCAGATGAATCTTCTAATAAGAAAATTTCTTTGAAGATCATGACTCTGAATAATTCACGACAGAAGATCAACGACTGCCTTGGTAATCCAATCGAGATCGGAATTGCTGTTACGTGGCGTGTTGTGGATACTGCAAAAGCAGTATTCAATGTAGATAATTATAAGGAATATCTTTCTCTCCAGTGCGACGGTGCTTTACGCAATATCGTACGGATCTATCCTTATGACACAGCCCCTGATATCGATACAACCGGAGACGGGAAGGCAGACGAAGGAAGCCTTCGCGGCTCCAGCGAGATCGTAGCGGCAAGAATCCGTGATGAGATTCAGAAAAAAGTAGCCGATGCAGGACTTGAGATTATTGAAGCCCGCATCACTTACCTTGCTTATGCCCCGGAAATCGCTGCCGTAATGCTTCAGCGTCAACAGGCATCTGCGATCATTGATGCAAGAAAGATGATCGTTGACGGTGCTGTCGGAATGGTTGAAATGGCTTTAGACCAGTTAAATGAAAAGGGTGTAGTAGAACTGGATGAAGAACGAAAAGCTGCAATGGTATCCAATCTGCTCGTTGTTCTCTGCGGCAACCACGACACCCAGCCGATCATTAATTCAGGAAGTCTTTATTAATTTTTATGGCTGAAAAGGATAATAAGAAAAAGCAGATTCCGCTTCGGCTCTCTGCCCAGCTTTATAATGCCATTGCAGCCTGGGCGGAAGATGATTTTCGTTCCGTCAATGGACAGATTGAATATCTGTTGACCGAATGTGTCCGCCAGCGGAAAAAGAATGGGAAATATGTATCCGAACACTTAGATGAACCGATAGAACTGGATATCAAATAATCGGCTTAAATCCAGCCGATTATGAATCTAACTGATTATAAGCACTCCCGGATGTCTGACAACATCCGGGAGTGCTTATAATTTCTCTTATTTACAGACTTTTCTTCATCGTCTCTTTCTTCCAATTACTCTTTTTTCTTCTGTACATCCACCAAAAAAACTCTCCAGTTCCATCGGTTCTACCGGCTCAAATTTCAGTCTGGATGTATTAACCGCTTTCTCCCCTTTACTGACTGCCAGTGTAATATGAGGAATTTTTATCTGTTCTGACATTTTCTGCAGCACCGGATCTTCACATTCCAATTTTACCTTAAGTCCTTCATTTCTCCCATCATTTCCATATCCGGTAATCCATACCCTGACCACTGTTCCGAAAAGAGACTCCTCTACCTTGTCCGGCTTATAGGAAAACGTAATATGCGGGATTTCAATCTGCTGTTCCAAAGGATTTTTTCTATATTTTTTTACTTTTTTATAAAAATCTTCCGTAGCAAAAAAGCATCCGATATAATGATATTTCTCCCACATAAAAAACTCTCCTTTACCTCTCTTTTCTCTTATTCTTTCAGTTTTTCTTTTTTTGAAACGAATAAACTTTTCATAACTCCGGCCGCAGTCAGAAAAATAAGCAATATGCAGACTCCCTGGACACCATGTACTACTACCGGACCAAACTTCAATGTTCCTCCTAAAAAGGAAGCTGAAAAATCAAAGCTGTCAATCAGAGCCGAAAAGACACTCAGGATCGAAAGAAATAACAAAGATCGATTCAGCTTTGCCTCTCTGCTTTTCTGTTCTTCCTCCGTTTCTCTTTTTCTTTCCTCGGTCAATGCACGTATTGGCTCATTGACATCTTCATACATATCTTTTAATGCAAATACATCTGTCATCCTGTCATACAGTCTTTGATACTGTGCTACTTCTGTCACACACGAAAACACAAAATCTGCCTCAAATTCATAAAGCCTTCTTCTATATTCTTCCAGAGTTTCCAGGGTATTATACCTTCCCACTCCAATTTCTGTCAGAAACATATACAGTACATACTTTTGATGCAGCAGTAAAATATACATATACAGATATTGAGCATTAAAATTCCTGTAAAATGTCGTTCTGATGAATGGTCCTCTCCCCATTTCAGGACAGGTAATACAGACTGCCGCCTCCTGGGATACTCCCCAGATCATATCGTGCGAAGACTGATATATTTCTTTTTTCTCTCGCTCCTGATCTTCTGTATATAAGAACCCCTCGCTATAGCAATACCTTAGAAAAAAGAGGTCTTTCTCGATAATCTTTCTTTTTTCTCCATTTCAAGATAACTCAGAACATTTGCCCGCTCAGTGGATGGATTCGCATAATAAAAATAATCAAATGTACCGATTTCTTCTACTTCCCGCATCAGCTTTTCTGCGATTTTCAAAAATGTAATCTCATTGGGATTCTGATCAGAAAAAATCTTCTCTCTTCCGACCTTTTTCAGATAATACTCTGCCGAAGCAATATAGTTGGGATCATTTTTCTCAAACTGTACCTGAAATACCATAATACATACAGAAGTACTGAAACAATAGAGCTGGATTCCGATTAATTGAAACCTGAAGCTGATCTCTGTCCCCTGAAACGGGTGCTTTTTGGTCGAAAACCAGTCTTTCAATCCTGAAAAATCTTCTCTTTTTCTGCCATTCCATTCATAATGAAAGCACAGACACTGCTCCGGTTTGCGGCTGTCCAGCTTATCCGCAACATACTTCATCATATAAATGATCTCATCATGCACCAGATCCCATGAATCACTTTCATCCAGCATCCGGGTCAAATCTTTAAACCGTTCGTATTTTTCATACTTAAACGGAATAAAAAATAACTGGTATTTTCATATATTCCATATTTTTTCATTCCTCTGCTTTTCACTTTTGTCTACTCCTTTTTTTACTTTACCTGCACTTTAGAAAATTTTCGATCCATGCCCGGTTCGATGGATAATATAAATGAGGATATCCCGCAAAAAGACCCGGTTCTGCATGAATACAGCTCCAGCTTCTTTTCCCATCCGGTTTCACAGCCATACAGTCTTCTCCATTTTCTGTGCTGTCCCAGTAATGAAATTCATGTCCACGCAGGCTTGTTCCCTCCGGCAGCCACTCCTTTTTACAGGTTTCACTCATCGGAATCACATTAACATAACCGAATCTGACAAGCTTTCCTGTAGGATATGAAATTCCCCTGATCCGACCAACCATTGACCATTCTTTGCCTTCCCGATCTCTTATTTTTTCGTGAAGATACATAAATCCTCCACATTCTGCCAGGCAGGGAATCTGTTTCTCCAATGCCGCTCTTACTGACATCAACATACTTCTATTTTCCGATAACTGCTGTGCATACAACTCGGGATACCCACCTCCGAAGATCATTCCCTCTATTCCATCTGGAAGCTGCTTATCCCGCAACGGACTAAAATAGATCAGCTCACACCCCATCGACTCCAGGATTTCCAGATTTTCTTTATAATAAAAGCAGAACGCTTCATCTCTTGCAACTGCAATCCGCTTTTTTCTCTTCTCTCCACTTTCAGCCTGATCAGCAGAAAAGGATGATTTTAGAAAACAGGCATCCCTCTGCTGCCACTTCAGATCTTCCTGCTGCCATTTCAGTTCTTCTGCTCTTTCTGCAATCTCTCTGATTCCTTCCAGATCCAACGTCTCGTTTGCAATCTCTCCTGCCTGTTGCATCTGTAATTTCAATCCCTGTAATTCCTGCGGTGTCACCAGCCCCAAATGCCTGCTCTCAAGCACGAATGGATCTGCCTTCGGCAAATACCCCACAATTTTGATCTCACTGTGGTTCATCCTCTGTAAAGTCTGTTCCAGCATCTGCTTCAATCTTGGATAGAGCATACCGGATATCTGATTTAAAATTACTCCGCAAATCCTGCTTTCCGGTACATATTCCATCATTCCTTTCAGTACTGCTGCCAGCGTCATTGCCGCTCCACGTGCATTCACAACTAAAATAACCGGAAATTTCAGCACAGAAGCAATCTCATAAGAACTTCCCCTGACTGTGTCCAGACCCATTCCATCATAATATCCCATAACGCCTTCCGCTATCACAAGATCTGCTCCCTCTGTATGTCGGATAAAATTCTTTGTCAGTTCTTCTGCATCTGAAAAGAACAGATCTAGATTTTCAGAATCGACTCCCAGCACCTCCCTGTGGAACATCGGATCAATATAATCCGGTCCGCATTTACAGCTTCTTATATTCAGTCCCTGCTGCACATAAGCAGACATCATACCGCAGGCCGCTGCCGTCTTTCCACTGTTACTTGACACTGCTGCCAGTAAGATCCTCGGTATTTTTTTCATGTTTCTGTCGCTCTCCTTTCAGACCGGATAATATAAACCGGATTCTGACCTGTCATCATATGATAATCTCCGAGGATTCTGGAACGTGCTGCAGACAACTGAGTCACCTGAATTTCTTTTAAAAGACCATCTTTTGAAAGTTCCATCACCGCTCCAAGTGTTTCCAGTGAAATTGCATTCAATACAATCTTCACTTCCGGATTTGCAGCCGTCACCTTCTCTATGATCTGACGCAGATTTCCTGAACTTCCTCCTATAAATACATGCGTTGGCATTTCCAGGCCTTCCAGTACCTCAGGTGCATTTCCCTCAATAATCCTGATTCCATCCACACAGAATTTTTTTCTGTTCTGCCGGATCAGTTCCACTCCTTCCGGATTCTTTTCAATCGCATAAACTTTTATTTTTTCTCCTGACAATGCTATTTCCACTGAAACTGATCCGGTTCCCGCCCCTATATCATAGACAACAGCATCTTCTGTCAGTTCCATTTGTGCCACACTCACTGCCCGGATTTCTGCTTTCGTCATCGGTACTTTTCCACGTAGAAACTCTTCGTCCTTTCTATGCGGTCCTGTCGCCTTAGATGGAACTGGATTTTCAACCATCACTGCTGTTAATCCCTCAAAATCCTCCTCCTGAAAATCAGAAAGTACACCAGATCTTACGCATTCATCTGCATAAGAAAGATTTGTTCCGATATGGATCTTTACTTCATTCATCTCATACTCAAGCATTCTTTTATAAAACACTTTTCCGGCATCCGTTCCTCCAAGCAGAAGAAAGGTTTTTTCTCTTTTATCAATCGTCTGTATAAAATTTTCATTTTTTCCGTGAAGACTGATGATTGCTGCATCCTCCCATGCAATCCCGATTTTTGCACTCAGATATACAATCGAAGAAATTCCCGGAACCAGTATTACCTCATCTGCAAAACCTTCCAGTACCTTTTCCAGCTTTTTTGCTCCACTGAAAAATCCAATATCCCCTGAAAGAAGAATCCCTATTTTCCAATCCTCCTTTTCCGCTTTTATAATCTCTGCAATCTGCTCTGGACGGTATTCCACCATCATCTTTTTCTTCTCCTGCATCTCACCAGGAAGAATCCGCTTTGCACATTCCAGCATCCGCTTTGCACCGATCAGGCAGTCTGCCTGATCAATCACTTCTTTTGCCCGGGCGGTCAACATTTCCGGCATTCCCATTCCAATTCCTGTCAAAAATATCTTTCTTCTTTTTTCTCCGCTGTTCTTATCTACTCTCATGCCTCACTCTTCCCTGTGCTTTTCTCATTCCTTTTTGCTCATGATCTTTTTCTCATGCCTTTTCTTTTTTCATCTCTCTATATCCACGGGGAGTTACCATTTTTCCATTTAACTCCATCGTCTTTTCAGTTCCGATATAAACTGTAGTAAACATATCAACTGCCGTTTCCCTTAATATTTCCAACGGCAATATCTGATAAGTTTCCCCTTCTCTTCCGATATTTTTCACAAACCCACAGATTGTATCAGGGCGACGGTATTTCAGAAAAATATCACATGCTTTTTGCAGATAGTCTGCTCTTTTTTTACTGGATGGATTATAAAGACAGATCACAAATCCTGCTTTTGCCGCAGCCTCCAGACGTTCTTCAATCTGTTCCCACGGTGTCAGCAGATCGCTCAGACTGATCACCGCAAAATCATGCATCAGCGGTGCTCCCAATACTGCTGCTCCTCCGGTAGCCGCTGTAATTCCCGGAATAATCTCAATTTTTATCTCAGGATACTCTCTTCCCACTTCATAAATCAGCCCTGCCATTCCATACACTCCGGCATCTCCACTGCACACCATTGCAACATCCTGTCCTTTCACAGCTTCTTCAAATGCCATCTGACAGCGTTTCACTTCCTGCTTCATAGGTGTACTCAGGAACTTCTTTTCCGGGTACTGCTCTCTGACCAGATCAATATATACCGTATATCCAAGGATCACAGGACACGCCTCCAGTATTTTCTCCGCTCTGACCGTCATCTGTTCTCCTGCTCCCGGTCCAAGACCAACCACATAAACTGTACTCATACTTCTTTTCCTTTCCTGAATTCCGTCGTAAATGCCGGATCATACAATTTTGATCTTTCATATTCTGTGTTCAGTACATTTCCAACTACGATCAGTGCAGTCTTGGTAACCTTTTCCCTCTCTGCAGTTTCTGCCAGTGTTCCAACTGTACAGTGCATTACTTTTTCTTCCGGCCAGGTCGCTTTATACACGATCGCCGCCGGAGTTTCTTCCTGATATCCACCTGCAACCAGTTCTTCTGACAGCTTCTCTAACATACCGGTACTTAAGAATAATACCATGGTCGCCTGATGTGCCGCGAAACTTCGGATTGATTCTTTTTCCGGTACAGGTGTTCTTCCTGCCATCCTTGTAATAACCACTGACTGGGAAATACCGGGCAAAGTGTATTCTGCTTTCAATGCTGCTGCCGCCCCACAAAAAGAACTGACTCCCGGACAGTCTTCAAATGGAATCTTCCGTCTGTCCAGTTCATCCATCTGTTCTTTGATTGCACCATACAGACAGGGATCTCCCGTATGCAGACGCACGACCTTTTTCCCCGAACTCTCTCCTTTGATCATGACCTCCATTACTTCTTCCAGTGTCATCTCTGCACTGTTATAAATCTCACACTCTTCTCTGCACATCTTCAGCAATGCCGGATTCACAAGTGAACCTGCATAGATCACAACGTCCGCTTCTTTCAGTTTATTCTGCCCTCTTACAGTAATCAGATCTTCTGCTCCCGGTCCCGCTCCGACAAATGTAATCATTCTTTTTCCTCCTTCATAATCAGCAATGTATAATAGCCGGCTTCTTCAGAGATACACTCCGCCCCCTGATAAACCGCTTCATTCTCCATTCCACAATTTTCTATCATAACGACCTTTTCTGACCGTCCCTGTAATCTTCTTTTTAATTCAGGCAATTTTCTTCCTGCTTTCATTAATATCTTCGTCCCTGAAAGTTCCAGAGCTTTCCCAATCTCATAAGAAGCCGGAATAATATGAATCTGTTCCTCTTTCTCTGCCAGTGAATCATTGATTCTCGATGCAGCCGCACAAAAAGAGGGAATTCCGGGAACCATTTCCGCTTCATAACCCATTTTCAAAATCCGTTTATGAAGATACATATAAGTTGAATAAACGGAAGGATCACCAAGCGTAAGAAAAACCAGCTTCTTACCCTCTTCCAGCAATTCACAAACCTTATCTGCATCCATATCATGAATTTTTTTCAGACGGTCTTTTTCTTTTATCATCGGCACAGGTAAATACATTTTTAATTTCTTTTCTACCTGGGGAACTGCCTTTTTTTACAATCTGATAAGCGACACATCTATTTTGATAATTGTTCAGTCCGTCCTCTTCTCTTTCATTCTCTCCTGAAAATACCGGTACTTCCAGACCTCTGTCTGACACCGGAAGAACAACTACATCACTTTCCCTGATCTTCCGGACCGCTTTCAATGTCAGAAGTTCCGGATCTCCCGGACCGACCCCTACACCTGTCAGTTTCCCTTTCGTCATTTCTGCTTCCTTTCATTTTGAATCCGCTCCAGTAATTGTTCTGCATTCGGAGTTTTTCCCAGGATTCCATCCTCATTTGAGAACATGATTGCACCGATCTCAAATTCTCCCCCGGCTCTTCCCGATAAATAGAAATCAATCCGATCCATCACGCTTGCCATAACCGGTTCTAATATTCCAAGCTGCCGGATGATTTTCAGGGCTTCTGTCGTATTCAGGCATTGCATGATCCTGCATACACTTTCCCGATCTGCTCCCTGCATGGCTGCATGAACTGCCAGCACTTCCATCCGGCAGTCCGCCTGCCGTGAATGTGTATTCATTACACCTGCCGCCAGCTTGACCCATTTTCCTACATGACCAATAAGAAGGATTCCCTTCATACCAAGCAGTCTTGCATCTTCAATAGCCTCTCCCACATAATTACTGCACTTTACGGTAAGCTCTGCATCCAGTTCTAACTGCTCTGTTAGAAAATCCATTCCATAATTTCCCGGAACAATATAACACCTCTCATACCCACTGCTCCGAATCATTTTCATTTCCAGATAAATTGTATCTGTCAGTGCCTTTTCACTCATAGGCTCTACGATCCCACTTGTTCCAAGAACCGAAATCCCGCCTCTGATACCAAGTCTCGGATTGAACGTCTTTTTCGCTGCATCTACTCCCTCCGGAATAGAAATTTCAACAGAAAGTTCTCCCTGATATCCCTTTTGCAGACAAATTTCCTGAACTGCATCAAAAATCATTTTTCTCGGAATCTGGTTAATTGCTGCCTGTCCTACTTTCTGCTCCAGTCCTGGATGCGTGATCCGTCCAACGCCAACTCCTCCTTCCAGGCTCAGATTTCCTTCATAAAATGCAGTATCTGTTGTCTGCCGTTCCTTTTTTACTCTTGCAAAAACCAGTAATCCATTGGTCACATCCGGATCATCTCCGCTATATTTCCTTATGGCACACTCCACGAATTTTTCTGTCTGCCGAATTTTCTCTACATCCAGATAAAGTTCTATTCCCTTTGGAGTCATCAGCTTTACCTGCTGGATTGTCTCTCCTGAAAGCAGCATATAAGTTGCCGCCTTTGCTGCTGCAGCAGCACAACTTCCTGTTGTAAATCCCATTCTCAGTCCGGATTTTGTCCTTCCAATCTCATACACCACTTTCTCACCGCCTTTTCAATCTTTCAGTACCTTCTCAGTATTTCATAATGCTTTTTCAGTATTCAATCCCTTTCCTTGCATAGATTCCTCGGTCAAACGGATGCTTTCTTTTTTTGATCTCCGATACATAATCTGCCAGTTCAATCAGCCGCTCGTCCGGATTTCTCCCGGTTAATACAATTTCCATCCTTTCCGGTTTTTCTTTCAGAAAGGTAATCGCATCCTCATTTGGAATCAACCCATAATTGTATGCTGCCATAAATTCGTCCATAACAAGTACATCATATTCTTCTTTCCTTGCCTTAACCAAAATTTCTTTCCAAAGGCGAAAATACATCTCGGACATTTCTTTCTTTCCCTGTTCTGAAAGAGTTTTATAAAAGCCAAATGATTTCTTGAGATGAATCACTTCAATCCTGCTGATCTGATCCAGAATTTTCAATTCTCCCGAATCTTCCGTCTTTAAAAATCGCGTAAACAGAACCTTCATTCCATTCCCCGCTGCCCGCACTGCCAATCCGATCGCCGCTGAAGTTTTCCCTTTTCCATCGCCACAATAAATATGAATCAATCCCTTTTCCATCCACTTTTTACTCCTGTTCTTTCTTTCCAAAGTTACTTTCTATAAAATGGCAGACTTCCTGAACACTCCTTCCTCTCTCCTGTGGTCTCCCGATCACGATCAGTACAGCTCCTGCCTTTTTTGCTGCTTTCAGCTTTTCCTCAAATCCACCGGCTTTTCCGGATTCCTTCGTGACAAAATATCTTGCACGGGTCTGATGAAGCAATGCAAGATTCATTTCTTCCGAAAACGGTCCCTGCATAGCAATCAGATGCTTACCTTCAAACCCCAGCCTCACGCTTTCTTCCATCGCTGCTTTTGTCGATAACACCCTCGCAAAGCATCTTTCCTGATAATTTCCGATCTTTGTATATTCTTTCAATTCTTTGCTCCCGGTCGTAATCAGAATCTTTCCTTCTGTCGTACTTAAAAACTCGGCTGCCTCTCTGACAGATTCGAAAACTCTCACCTGCTCCTGACCTGCCAGATCTTCACTGGAAGTTTCCATCTCCCGCAGGCACCTGATATAGCCGGTCTGCGTCTCTTTGCAGGCATTCACGATATTTTCCGTGACAATTTTTGCAAATGGATGGGTCGCATCAACAACACAATCAATTTTTTTCTCTGTCAGGAATGTCTTTATTTCCTCCTCATTCATCCGCCCTGCAAGGATTATAATATCCGAGAGCTGCTCCTCCTGTAGAAGACTCTTTCCATATTCTGTGGCAGTACTTACATAGCATGCGATTCTTTTTTTCGATAAATATTCAGCCAGCATCCGCCCTTCTGTCGTTCCTGCAAAAAGTAATAATTTCCGTTCTTTTTCTCTCATTTTCCTTTTTCTTTCCTCCTTCAGAAACGGATTCTGACTGGTTCTTCCACCAGTGCAACTGTCATTTTTTCTTTTCTGTATTTTGGACAGATCAGTTTTCCATCTGGTACATAAGTTCTCACCGCACGTTCGCATACATTATCCACTCCCGTAACCTTTTTCACAAAATCCGATGAATCTGATACACTTCTAATTTTCATCAACTCATCTGCATTATAAGTTACAAAAGGAATTTTATATTTTTCTGACAGTTGCATAAGTCCGGCTTCTTCCTTTTTCAGATCAATACTGGCAAGTCCACAGAGCTGCTCCATCTCTAATCCATATTCCTTCAATACTTCCTTAAGCCCCTGTTCCAGCACTTCCTCGGATATGCCTTTTCTGCATCCAATCCCGGCTGCAATATTACGGGTTCTCAGCAAAAGGAACCCCTCTTTTTCTGCATCCGGATTTTTCATTTTCCCCGGCTCTTCCGCTTTCTCCGTTCTCTTCTCTCTGAAACTTTCCAGCTTCACCTTATACGGATATGGTTCCCATACTTCCCGGGATCTACAGATAATAAGCTCCTTTGGAATTTTTCCTTCTATTATAATATCCTGATCCTCGATCAGACATGCTATTTTTTCTCCTTCAAGTACTGCTGCTGAAATTTCTTTTGCTTTCTTCCGATCCTTAAACAACAGATGATATTTTCTGGCAAAAACATCTACTGCAAATTTCTGCTGCACATCAGTCGCTGTCGTATGAACGACTTCTGCCTCTATCCACATACCGATCTGCTCTGCAAGTTCAACTGCACCGCCTATATGACCGGACAAGATCGGAATTACATACTTTCCCTTTTCATCCATGACAAGTACCGGTGAATCTGTAAACTTATCCTTTACAAAAGGTGCGATCCAACGGACAGCTATGCCAGCCGCCCCGATAAAAATAAATCCGCTCTTTCCCCAATTTTCTCTGATAAACTCCTGGCTTTTCTGTGGAAGTGGCAGGATTTCATTTTCTGCATACCTTTCCACTGAATAGCTTTCCACCGGAATCTCATTTCTTTTACAAAATTGGTTCAGTTTCCTGTTTAACTGCGTGCCTTCTCCTGTAAAACTAAAAATTATCATCTTGTCCATTTTAGCTGCTTTCTCTGAACTTTCTTCTATTCGACCTTGCTACTTTAATATTTTAGCATGAGAGAAATAAGTTGTAAATTTGTATTTGTTGGGGTGATACGCTTGTAAATCAGAAAGCTTCTTTATGGCGAAGCGGACGCGGAAAGCAGAGATATTCCTTCGCGGTGCAGGCCCGCTTTACCTCAGCCCGTTGACCGTTTGTAACTCGAAAGTGGAAATCTTCGTGCAATGGCACTCGATTTACTTTCTCTAACAAACGCTGCAAAGTGTCTTCGGAACGCTCCTGCTAATGCACCTGCTCAGGAACACCCTGCTTTCCGCTGACCATCTCGATAAGAAGTTTTTAGCTCCACAGCATATTCACTCAACAATGCAAATTTAAAAATAAGAAGAAGAGCCGGAAGGTTATCGACTAAGATATCAAATCCTGCAGTTTGCAGATTGCTTATCCTGGTCAATAGCCTTCCGGCTCTTTATTTCTTATTGAAATTTCGTATTTGTTGAAAGAAAATATCCTGATGCGAGGAAAGTTTTCTGACGCAATATTTTCACCCCGACAACTACAAATTTCTTACAACTTAAACAACAACGTTGCAATATTAAAGTAGATAAGAATCGAGAACGTATCTACCAGTGTCGTGATCAGCGGAGAAGCCATGATCGCCGGGTCAAGATGAACCTTCTTTGCGAGCAGTGGAAGCATACATCCGACCATCTTAGCCATAATGACTGTTCCGATCAGAGAGAATGCAATCACCAGTGCAAGGGACGGATTCCGATACTGGATCAGGATCCGGAGTCCATTCACAATAGAAAGTGCAGCTCCTACGATCAGGGAGATACGGAACTCCTTGAATACAACCTTGAAGAGATCTTTAAAATGGATCTCATCCAGTGCAATTCCACGGATGATCAGGGTTGCACTCTGGGAACCACAGTTTCCGCCGGTATCCATCAGCATAGGGATGAAGGAAACCAGAAGTGGGATTGCAGCAAAAGCGTTCTCATATTTCGTGATGATCGTTCCGGTGATAATGGAAGTAAGCATCAGGATCAGAAGCCAGGGGATACGGTTCATGGCATGCTGGAAGACAGAAGTATCAAAATAAGTTTTTTCACTTGGATTGATAGCAGCCATTTTTGTGATATCCTCGGTTGCCTCATCGACCATGACATCCATTGCATCATCGAAAGTAACGATTCCGACCATCAGTCCATCGGCATCCAGGACAGGAAGTGCCAGCAGATCGTATTTGGTGAAAAGCTGGGCTACATATTCCTGGTCATTATGGGTCGTTACAGAAATAATCTCCGTCTCCATCAGGTCTTTGATCGGAACATCATCCTCGGTCGTCATCAGATCTTTGGCACTGACGATGCCGACCAGCTTTCTGCGTTCTGTGACGTAGCAGGTATAGATCGTTTCTTTATGGATTCCGGTACGCTTGATATGAGCCATGGCCTGTCCCACGGTCATTGTATCACGCAGATCAACATATTCGGTTGTCATAATGCTTCCGGCACTGTCATCCGGATAGTTCAGAAGCTGGTTGATCATCTTACGGTCTGTCGCACTGACGGTGTTGAGGATACGGTTGACCAGGTTAGCCGGAAGTTCTTCAAGCATATCGACCGTATCATCCATATACAGGTCATCTAAAAGTTCTTTTAACTCTTTTTCTGTGAACATTTCCACCAGATAGGACTGCATGGAAGTATCCATATTGGAAAATACTTCCGCAGCTTTATCTTTGGGAATCAGGCGAAATGCAAGAGCAAGCTCTTTGTCATCAAGTTTCGAGAGAAGTGAGGCAATGTCCACTTCGTTCATTACGTCCAGGATACTTCTGACAGCTTTGAACTGACGCTGCTGGAGAAGCTTGATAAAAATCTCTTTGTTCATGATAGATCCCTCTCATTCTGTCATTATTTACCATTAAGCTGCATATGTGGTAACCACTGGCACCAGAGTCCATGACCTCACCTCCCTTTTATCTTAGAAAAATCATTTCGTGAAATATCTTTAAAATATAAAAACTCCGTCAATGCCTGAACAATGACGGAGTCTGAACCCCAACTAAATAATAGCACCGTTCAAGCTTTAGCATCACAGGGCATATAAATTGCATTAAGTTGCGCCTTCGCGACGCAGCCTGCTAACCAGCTCATCGTGTCTCCACAATTCCGCGGTAGCAATCTTCGGATTTAACGACATAAGCCGAATCATCCAATCCCTGTGGTAACCTCACCTACCGAAATGATGTAGTTATTTAAATTCCTTAATTATTGTAGTCCACAGACCGGGGCGTGTCAAGTCAAATAGAAAAACTTCATAATAAAATTGAGTAAAAAGTGGGGTTCCCTACATATACTGTTAAGAAACAGGAAAGATTAAATTATAGAGTGCATTCTAAAATCAAATCTGTTATAATCAATGCGTGGACAAAATGGGGAAAACCTCAGAAATATTTAGAAGAAAAGAGGAAAAGTAATGGATTATAAAATTACAGGTTATGAGCCGGAAAAGTTATTTCATTTCTTTGAAGAGATCAGTGCGATCCCAAGAGGTTCGGGAAATGAAAAAGGAATCAGTGATTATCTTGTGAAATTTGCAAAGGACAGAGGTCTGGAGGTGATCCAGGACGATGCTTATAATGTAGTCATTAAAAAAGCGGGAAGCAGAGGGGCAGAGGATCATGCACCGGTTATGCTTCAGGGTCATATGGATATGGTCTGCGAGAAGCGTGCAGGGGTAGAGCATGATTTTGAAAAAGATGGACTGGATCTGATCATCCGGGATGGCAGACTGACGGCAAATGGAACGACGCTTGGCGGGGACAACGGAGTTGCCGTAGCCCTGATGTTGATGGTGCTGGATGATGATGAGATCGAACATCCTCCGGTAGAATGTGTATTCACGACAGAGGAAGAAGTAGGACTCAACGGTGCGAAAGCATTGGACAAGTCGGTGCTGAAAGCAAGAACCATGATCAATATGGATTCAGAGGATGAGGGAGTTGCAACGGTAAGCTGTGCAGGCGGTCTCCGAGTTCAGTTTACAAAAGAGATTAAGAGAACTACCGTGCAGGGCAGCCTTCTCACGCTGAAAGTCGAAGGACTCTTAGGAGGACATTCCGGTCAGGATATTGATAAAGAGCGGCAGAATGCAGATCTTCTGATGGCAAGAATGATACAGAGATTATTAAAAGAGACAAAAGGACAGCTTGTAAGCTTTAACGGAGGAACGAAAGATAATGCGATTCCGAGAGAGTGTGAGGCATCTCTGATCTATGAATCCGATGAAGAAGCTGCGAAGGCAGAAGAACTGGCATGTGAGCTGGCAGAAACTTATGCAGAGGAACTGACACCGGCTGAGCCGGATTTCTCCTGTGAGATTTCCTGTGAGACAAACCGTACTGCTGAAGCAATCCCACAGGATGCAGCAAAAGAATTTATTTGTGCGATGCGTCTTGCCCCGAACGGGATTCAGAAGCGGAATATCAAAATGGATGGATTTGTAGTTGTGTCATTGAATCTGGGTGTGGTCAGAACAGAGGAAGACCGGATCGTTATGATCTTTTCTCCACGTTCTTCTGTTGCATCACTTCAGGAAGATACAAAAGAACGTCTGAATACACTGGCAGAAACTTTTGGCTTTACAGTAAGCCATAGTTCAGAGTATCCGGGATGGAGCTTTAAAGAAGACTCTCCGGTTCGTGAGATCTGTAAGGAAAGCTATAAAGAATTATTTGGGGAGGATCTGAAGATTGAAGCAATCCATGCGGGACTGGAGTGCGGATTGTTCTCTGATGCGATCAAAGGACTGGATGCGATCGCGATCGGACCGACGATCGCCAACTGTCATACTCCGGATGAATATCTGACGTTGGATTCTTTTGAAAGATTTTATGAGTTCTTAAAAGATATTCTTTCACGGCTGGCAAAGTAGGAAAATCTGTTCCGCAATCCGGTAAAGAACAGCCAGAGAGAGCTGAGTTATATAAAGTCTGAAAAAGAAAAAGGAGGAAACCTGAACGGTATCGGTCTGAACCGACACCGCGTCAGAGTTTCCTCCTTTTTTCGGAAAGAGCAGAGTATGATCAGGATAATCCAGGATCATTCACAGACTGCTTTAATCCTTACGAATCTTATAAAAAATCTTTCCATTCTGACGTTCCTCGAGGATCATTTTCTGCTTGATCATATAAGGCAAAATGGAGTCCAGGAACTTTTTTGGATCAGTGACTCCGATGGAATCCTGCATAAAAGGCTGCTTTGCAGTAAGATCTTTTACAAAAGGTTCTAACTCTTTTCTGGTTAAAGGACCTTTCTTTTTCAGAGCTTTTTTCACTGCGGAGATTCCTTTGGCACTGAGCATATTGGCGAGGTCCTGATTCTGTCGTGAAGTACGCCAGAGTCCCCAGCCATAGACGATCATCGTTGCCACTGCAAAAAGAAGAACATAAGGAAGGTATTTCAGGATCGTTTCCATTATTTATGTTTTTCTCCTTTCCAGTAGATGAGATGATTATCGTGTAGTATTTCGAGGTATTTGATCAGACGGGGAACAGGCTTTTCCATTTTCGGAAACTGCTGTTCGAGTTCTTTGGAAATCTGATGGACATCCTTTTTCCCGTCGACCGCATTCCATACAAAGCTTCCAAGCTCATCAAGCCGGATATCACTGACTCTCGGGCGTCGGAACAGCTTTTGTGCGATTTTATGATAAAATCCTTTCCATTCGATAAGGACGGTAATAATACCGTCCTCATCTGCTTCATATTCAATTTCCGGATTCTTTTCCGGAACAAAATCCAGATAGTTTTTACTGTCTTTCTTTTTCATGAAATCCTTATTCCTTATCTGCTTTCATGCATACTCTGTAAAGTAATGCAAGTAATGCGATGAAAAGGATCAGACTGCCGATCTGCGGTAACTGGAACGGCAGAACGATCTTGCTGTCGATCTTAAAAACTGCAAATACTGCAAGGAGGATACCAACGATACCTTCTCCTGCGATCATACCGGAAGTAAAGAGCAGTCCACGGTCTGTGCGGGCTTTCTTTTCCTTCTCTGTTCCTTTTCTCTTTTCAACCAGGATGCGTACAACACCACCAGCCATGATACCTGCACTTAAGGAGAACGGCAGATACATACCAACTGCAAATGGCATAACCGGCATATGAAGAATCTCAACTACGATGGCGATAAACACACCGATAAAGATAAGGGCCCATGGAAGTTCACCGTTCATGATACCCTCAACGAGCATCTTCATCATTGTAGCCTGAGCTGCCGGAATCTTTTCTGTACCATATCCCCATGCCTCATTCAGAAGATAGAGAACAAATCCAATTGCTGCTGCGGAAGCAACCACACCGATGATTTCACCGAGCTGCTGTTTCTTCGGTGTAGCACCTACAATAAATCCGGTCTTTAAGTCCTGAGAAGCATCTCCTGCGATTGCTGCAACGATACAGATGATGCCACCGATGGAAATAGCTCCTACCATACCTGTAATACCAGTTGAACCGGTAGCCTTGAGGATAACAGTTGCAAAAAGCAGTGTTGCGATCGTCATTCCGGATACCGGGTTGTTGGAAGAACCGATCAGACCTACCATACGGGAGGATACTGTAGCAAAGAAAAATCCAAATACTACAATGATTAATGCACCGATCAGATTCACAGGGAATGTCGGAATCAGCCAGATCAGTACTGCGATCACAAGTGCGACTGCAATCAGAACCGGGATCGGAAGATCCTGCTCTGTACGGAGTCCCTTATGTGCTGCATTTTTATTCTTCATACTGTCAATAGCCTGTTTAAATGTTCTTATGATCAGAGGAAGACTCTTGATCAGACTGATGATACCACCAGTTGCAACAGCTCCTGCTCCGATGTATTTAATGTAATTGCTCCACAAAGCACTTGGGCCGCCGCCCTCCATAGTAAGAAGTTCTGTTACTGTTTTACTTGCCGGGAAGATGGTTGCATCTGCACCGAATAATGCGATCAATGGCATCAGTACAAACCAACTGAGTGTTCCACCGGCAAACATATAACTTGAGATCTTCGGTCCACAGATATAACCTACACCTGCGAGGGCAGGAAGTACCTGGATACCAACCTGAGATCCTTTGTAGCTTTCAAATGCATGACCAATCTCACTCTTAAAGAGCTGTGTTCCGTCTGCAAGGAATTTGTACACTGCTGCAATCCCCAGTCCTGCAAATACAGTGCCGGCTTTAGAACCTCCCTCTTCGCCTGCCAGAAGTACTTCTGCACATGCAGTTCCCTCAGGGAATGGAAGTGTTCCATGTTCTTCTACGATCAGAGCCTGACGGAGAGGAACCATAAAGCAAACGCCCAGGACACCTCCGAATAATGCGATCAGGAAGATCGTAAGAATACTTGGAAAATCAATTTTTCCTTCCTCTGCCCAGAGGAATAATGCAGGAAGTGTAAAAATTGCTCCTGCTGCGACAGACTCACCGGCAGAACCGATCGTCTGTACCATGTTGTTCTCAAGAATGGAATCCTTACGGAGAATCACACGTATTATACCCATAGAAATAACTGCTGCCGGGATAGAGGCGGACACAGTCATACCTACGAGGAGTCCGAGATATGCGTTCGCTGCCCCAAATACGATTGCCAGAAGGATACCAATCAAGAGTGCTGTTACCGTAAATTCAGGAACGACTTTGTCGGCTGGAATATACGGCTTGAAGTCTTTCTTGTTGTTGTCCATTTCTCTTTTCCTTTCTTTTGTATATTTCTTGCTAATGATTAGCATAGCTTCACTATTATATCATGATAAAGTGATAAAAGAAAGCGAAAAAGATTAAAATGTCAAGGAAATAATGTCCAAATATGGATGAAATCGTAGAAAACGGGTCAGAAAGACCTGGCAGCAACTTCGTAAAGACTTGATTTTGAGAATAGATATTACACGAAATATGTGATAAAATAAAAAGAAGTATGTCATTTTTACAGAGAAATGGAGGTTACATCGGATGGAAGCATATACGGGGTTTGCAGCAGTCTATGATATTTTCATGGACAATGTACCTTATGAAGAGTGGAGCAGCTATCTCCATGGTCTGCTTCTGGAGCATGGAATTGAAGAAGGGATCGTATTGGATCTGGGATGTGGGACAGGTGCGATGACAGAGCGGCTGGCAGCATTCGGATATGATATGATCGGAGTGGACAATTCAGAGGATATGCTGGAGCTTGCCATGGAAAAAAGAGTACAGTCAGGGCAGGATATTCTGTATCTGTTGCAGGATATGCGGGAATTTGAATTGTACGGTACAGTGCGTGCGGCAGTGAGTGTCTGTGATTCGGTAAATTATATTACAGAGCCTGAAGAGCTGAAAGAGGTATTCCGGCTGGTGAATAATTACTTAGATCCTGAAGGCGTCTTTATTTTTGATTTTAATACAGTATATAAATATAAGGAAGTAATGGGAGATACCGTTATAGCGGAAGACCGTGGTGAATGTAGTTTTATCTGGGATAACTATTACTATGATGAGGAAAAGATCAATGAATATGATCTGACGCTGTTTATCAGGGAAGAGGGAAAAGAGAAAAATTTGTACCGGAAGTATCAGGAGACGCATTATCAGAGGGGCTATACATTAGACGAGATGAAAGAGCTGATTCAAAGTTCGGGCCTGATCTTTGAGACTGCTTATGATGCATTTACCCATGAAGCACCGACAGAAAAAAGTGAACGGATCTATATTATTGCAAGAGAATATGGAAAGTTACAGAAATAAGCAAGAATTTTTATGATGAGAAAGGAAAAGAAGAATGAAAGATTATATTGTCAGGGCAACCGCAGGAAATACGCAGATTCGTGCTTTTGCCGCAGTAACAACGAACCTGGTAGAAGAGGCGAGAGTCCATCATCAGACAAGTCCGGTTGCAACAGCAGCTCTGGGACGGCTTCTGACCGGTGGAGTCATGATGGGAAGCATGATGAAGAATGATACCGATATGCTGACGATCCAGATCAAATGTTCCGGAGATATTGAGGGGCTGACAGTGACGGCAGACAGTCAGGGAAATGTAAAAGGATATGTATTTAATCCGGATGTCATGCTGCCACCAAAGAATGGAAAGCTGGATGTAGGCGGAGCATTGGGCCAGGGAGTTATGACGATCATCAAAGATATGGGACTGAAAGAACCATATTCCGGTCAGACAATTCTTCAGACCGGTGAGATCGCAGAAGATCTGACGTACTACTTTGCAACGTCTGAGCAGGTTCCGTCTTCCGTAGGACTGGGTGTACTGATGAACGGAGATAATACGGTCAGAGTTGCCGGAGGATTTATTGTTCAGGTTATGCCTTTTATTGAAGATGAAGTATTAAATAAACTGGAAGAAAATATTAAAAAGATCCGTTCTGTCACAGCTATGCTTGATGATGGACATACGCCGGAACAAATGCTGGAGCAGGTGCTGGAAGGACTAGATCTTGAGATCACGGATACAATGCCGACACAGTTCTACTGTAACTGTTCTAAAAAGAGAATTGAAAAAGCAATCATCAGTATTGGAAAGAAGGAAATTCAGGAGATGATTGATGAAGGAAAAGAGATTGAAGTAAAATGTCACTTCTGTAATACAGCCTATCATTATTCTGTGGATGAATTAAAAGAATTATTAAAAAAGAGCAGATAAATTTTTAAAGTTCTGCAGGAACGGACTGAGAATGAAAATGATAAAAATCCGGACTGAGGAACGGATCAGCGAAAGGAGAAGCATATGAGACATGGATTTGTAAAGGTTGCTGCGGCAACACCGGATATCCGGGTCGCAGATGTAGAGTTTAATAAAGAGAATATTTGCAGAGGGATTGAAGAAGCAGAAAAGGCGAATGCAAAAATACTGGTGTTCCCGGAACTGTGTGTGACAGGATATACGTGCAGTGACCTGTTTGACCATGCGGTTTTACTGAAAGCAGCGAAAAAGGCTCTGTTGGAGATCGCAGAGTTTACCAGAGACAGGGATCTGCTGGTGTTTGTGGGAGTTCCGCTTGAGGTGGATGGAAAGCTTTACAATGTGGCAGCAGCCCTGAATCATGGAAAGATCCTGGGACTGACGACAAAGACATTTCTTCCGAATTACGGGGAATTTTATGAGATGCGTCAGTTTACTCCCGGACCGGAGAAGGCGAGATATATTTCTTTTAACGGAGAAGAGATCCCGTTCGGACCACAGCTTCTTTTTCAGGCAGCAGAAATGGAAGATCTGATCGTTGCAGCGGAGATCTGCGAGGATGTGTGGTCACCGGTTCCGCCGAGTATCGGTGCGGCACTGGAAGGAGCGACTGTGATCGTAAACTGTTCCGCAAGTGATGAGACGATCGGAAAGGATACGTATCGCAGAGAGCTGATCGCAGGGCAGTCTGCACGACTGATCGCAGGATATATTTATGCAAATGCAGGAGAAGGAGAATCAACAACGGATCTTGTCTTTGGCGGACATAATATTATCGCAGAAAATGGAACAATCCTGAAAGAAAGCAATCGCTATAGAAATGAAATTATTTACTCGGAGTTTGACCTTGAGAGAATTACGGGAGAAAGAAGAAAGAATACGACATTTCAGACAGCACAGGAACGCAGCCTGATCCGGGTAGGATTCCAGATAGAAAAAGGAGAAACTTCTCTGACGAGAACATTTCCAAAGAAGCCGTTTGTTCCGTCAGATGAACAGACGAGAGCTGCACGCTGCGAGGAGATCCTGACGATCCAGGCAATGGGACTGAAGAAGCGTCTTGCCCATACCAATGCGAGAACCGCAGTGGTAGGAATTTCCGGTGGGCTGGATTCTACGCTTGCCCTCCTGGTTACTGCGAAAGCATTTGATATGCTTGGAAGGGATAAAAAAGATATTCTTGCGGTGACGATGCCGTGTTTTGGAACGACAGACCGTACCTATCAGAATGCCTGTGAGATGTCGAAAAAGGTCGGGGCAACTCTGATAGAGGTGCCGATCGCCGAGGCGGTGAATATCCATTTCCGGGATATCGGACACGATCCCGAGGATCACAGTGTCACTTATGAGAATGGACAGGCACGCGAGAGAACGCAGGTACTGATGGATCTTGCGAATAAGACGTGGGGCATGGTTATCGGGACAGGCGATATGTCAGAGCTTGCACTTGGCTGGGCAACCTACAATGGCGATCATATGTCCATGTACGGGGTGAATGCCTCTGTGCCTAAGACACTGGTACGTCATCTGGTCAAATATGCTGCGGATGATACGGAAGATGAGCAGCTCCGGGAAGTACTGTATGATGTACTGGACACTCCGGTAAGCCCGGAATTACTTCCGCCAAAAGACGGAGACATCGCACAGAAGACAGAAGATCTGGTGGGACCGTATGAATTGCATGACTTCTTCTTATATTTTATGCTTCGCTTTGGATATGAGCCTGCAAAGATCTATCGTCTTGCCTGCAGTACTTTTGAGGGGGAATACGACAGGGAAACGATCCTGAAGTGGCTGAAGACATTCTGCAGGAGATTTTTCTCCCAGCAGTTTAAGAGATCCTGTCTGCCGGATGGACCGAAAGTGGGAACTGTGGCACTTTCTCCGCGTGGTGACTGGAGAATGCCGAGTGATGCCTGCGTTGCTGTATGGATGAAAGAACTGGAGACTTTATAAAAAGAAAAGATACGATAAAGAGAAAATGTAAAAAAAGAAAAGATGCTTTTCCGGAAATGGCAGATACACCCGGTCGGGAGTAAAGGTCAGATCAAAGAAAAGCATCTTTTTCAGTATAGTCCTTATTGGCACTGAAGGAAGAAACTGCTGCAAAAAGCTTCACAGTAAAATTCTTATACAGCGGCGATCACTTCTACTTCGCAGAGGACTCCCTTTGGAAGATCCTTTACAGCAACGCAGGAGCGGGCCGGATTTCCGGTGAAATATTTTGCATATACGGCATTGAATGCTGCAAAATCAGCAATATCAGCAAGGAAACAAGTTGTCTTTACAACATCTGTAAATGCTGCATTCTGACTGTCAAGCAGTCCTTTGATATTCTTCATGACCTGTTCAGCCTGTTCCTCAATGGTAGTTCCGACCACTTCACCTGTCTGTGGCGAAAGAGGAACCTGTCCTGAAAAGAAAGCAAATCCATTCACAACAACTCCCTGGGAATATGGTCCGATCGCAGCCGGAGCCTCTTTGGTTTCTACATATTTTAACATGATCTCTACCTCCATTTTTCTGAGTAAAAATTACTATAAATCATTATAAACCCGGCCTCGGATTTTTGCCACCCTAAATTTAAAACCATATTGAAGACGAAAAAAGATAGTGATATCCTATATCTGAAAAAATGGTCAGTTGCGTATTGCAGCGTGAATGAAAGAGAAAGGAGTGCGGCAGTATTATGAAAGCAGTACAGCATGATATGACGGTGGGAAAGCCGATGAAAGTAATTATAAATTTTACATTGCCGATTTTTATCGGAAATGTGTTTCAGCAGTTTTATAATATGGCAGATGCTGTGATCGTGGGAAAGTTTGTCGGTACGAAAGCACTGGCAGCAGTCGGAAGCACCGGAACGATCATGTTTCTGATCTGGGGCTTTGTCGCGGGAATGACAGCCGGATTTACGGTTCTGACAGCACAGAAATTCGGAGCGGGCGATATGGATGGAATGAGGAAGACCGTTGCGGGGGCAGGCATCCTTTCTTTGGGAATCGGACTTTTTCTGACGATTGTATTTATGGCATTTATGAAACCGCTTCTGATTCTTATGAATACACCGGAGGATATTTTCCAGGATGCATATGCTTATATTATGATTGTCAGCGGAGGCATCCTTGCACAGATGCTGTATAATCTTCTGTCCAGTATCCTGCGTGCGTTGGGAAACAGTAAGTTGCCGCTTTATTTTCTGATTATCAGTGCGGTGCTTAATATTTTCCTGGATCTGCTCCTGATCATCGTCTTCGGACTGGGAACTGCAGGGGCCGCCATTGCAACCGTTGTCGCACAGGGAATATCGGGACTTCTCTGCCTGGGCTACATCATGCTGAAGCTTCCGATACTGCATCTGAAAAAGGAGGACCGGCACGTAGGAGGTCAGATCTACCTGACGCAGATCCGCATCGGTCTGCCAATGGCATTGCAGTATTCCATTACAGCGATTGGAACTATGATGGTGCAGACTTCGCTGAATATTCTCGGTTCTACACTGGTAGCGGCATTTACTGCGGCAAATAAGATCGAGCAGGTAGTGACGCAGGCATATGTGGCAATGGGGACAACTATGGCAACTTACGGGGCACAGAATATGGGAGCGGGCAATGTCCCGAGGATTCGCCAGGGATTTAAAGCATGTACGATTCTGGGAGTTATTTATTCTTTTATTGCAGCAGCATTTGTTATGACTGTAGGAAAATATATGACTTACTTATTTGTTTCAGAAAATGTTGATGTGATCATGGATTCGGTGGAGATTTATCTGTGGTGTATTGGAATCTGTTTTATTCCGCTTGCTGTAGTGAATATTTACAGAAATGGAATCCAGGGACTGGGCTATGGACTTCTTCCAATGATGGCAGGAGTGGCAGAACTGGTCGGAAGAGGTGCTGTTGCAGTGGCTGCGGCAAAGCAGAGAAGTTATACCGGAGTCTGTATGGCCAGTCCGGCAGCATGGATCCTTGCGGGATCGCTGCTGCTGGTCATGTATTACTATATCATGAAAGTTGATATGAAAAAGATTTTCGGAAAGTCATCCTCATAATGCAGGGAGAGAGAACAGGAGTCTGCCGTTATATTCAGACTTTCTTCAGAAAAAAGAAGGGAAAAGATACATACGATCCCCTCTGTTACCGGGAGTGACATCCAGATCCCGGTGAGTCCGAATAAATGAGCCAGAAGAAAAGCGGCCGGGATGCTCAGCAGAAATCCTCTTAGAAGAGAGAGGATAAATGCCTGTTTTGGGCGGTCCGTGGAACTTAAAAATACTGCGGCAACGATATTGATGCCGGAGAAAAAGAGGCTGGTAAAGTAGATCCTCATTCCGTCGGCCGCAATGGAAGTAAGGGCGGTGTTCTGATCTTTATTGAACAGATCAGCAATGGGGTCAGCCAGCAGGAAGATAACTGCGTAAGAAAGCAGAGCCAGAAGCAGAGCGGTCAGGAGTGCATAGCATCTGATCTGATGGCGGACCGGCTGTCCTTTTTCTCCTGGATGGCTGCTGACGATGGGCTGGATTCCCTGAGCAATGCCGGTGGAGATGGCAATAAGAACCAGTGCGATGTTTGCAAGGACCCCATAGGCAGCGACACCGGTATTCCCGCTTAAATCCAGGAGCAGGAAATTAAATACGAGAATCACGATCCCGGAAGAAACTTCAGTGATCAGGGAGGAGACACCTAGAGAACAGATCGAGGAAGCTGTGCTGAGGGAAGGTTTTGTCTTCATCAGCCGGAAGTGGCTGTTTCCTCTCAGAAAATGAGTGGAAAGAATCCCCATACTGATGAGCGGTGCGGTAGCTGTGGCAAGGGCGGCACCTACCATGCCAAGATTCAGAGGATAAATGAAAAGGTAATCCAGCAGGATATTGGAGAGGCTTCCGATGATCATTCCTGCCATGGATAAAGCGGGTTCACCGTCATTTCTGACAAAGCATACGAGAAGGTTATTGGCCAGAAATAAGGGGGCAAATGCCAGCAGGATACGGATATAGGGGACGGCAAAAGGGAGTGTCCGGCTGTCTGCTCCCAGGAGAAGGCATAAAGGCTCTGCCCCAAGAAGTCCTGTCAGTGCGAAAAAAATAGCTGCGATGACTGCCAGCAGGACGGACTGTGTAAAGACTGTGCGGTGCGTTTCTCTTTCCGGGTGCGTGGAGGAGAGGGAATAACGTGAACCGCCTCCCATTCCGATCATGAGACCGGTTCCGTTGAGCAGACTGTATGCAGGCAGAACCAGGTTCAGGGCGGCAAGTGCATCGGAGCCAATGCCTCTTGCAATAAAAAAGGTATCAGCAAGAATGTAGCAGGAAAAGCCGATCATTCCAAGAACATTCGCAGAGACATATTTCAGAAAAAGTGAAAAAATATGCCCGGAAGTATCGGAACTGTGGATAACTTTTGTATCTGACATAAAAAACTCCCTTCTGAGTGCGGTTAGGTGCGGTTAAATGATGAAAAAGGCATTCACTTTTCGTCCCTTCTAATAACCGGTCTGTTACCTGTCTTCAGCCTGTGTATATCACCTGAAAACTGGTCAAAGAGGTACTAGAGCCTGTCGGTCCGAAAATGAATGCCTTACGATCTTACCCGGCGGCAAGATCCACATTTTCATATAAAACTGTAGGTATGATATCATAGATATCAGGGGAAATCAAATCTTTTTTTCAGGATGAATCAGGTGTAAAATAAAAAGACCGAGTGGAAAATGAAGGAGAACGACCGATGAATAAAAAAGAAGTACTGGAGATCCGTAAGCAGTTTTCGCCGAAGAACTGTGCGATCACGAGAATTTGTGGCTGCTATGTGGATCATGAGAAAAATAAAAAGATGGAATCGAAAGAAGCCTTTCTTTCCCTGCCGGAGGAAGAGGCATTTAAATATTTTGATATTTTTAAGAAGACACTTTCGGGTTCGATCGGTAAAAATATGATTAATATGGAATTTCCAATCGATGCGGAAATGCCGGGAGGAACGCAGGAGTTCCTGCTGAAACTCCGTGACAGCAGACTGGAAGATGATATGCTGCTGGAAGAATTTTACGACAAGGTGATCGCTACTTATGAATATGCGGAGAATTATTATATTATTCTGATCCATGCCATGTATGATATTCCGGGAAAGTCTTCTGATGATATGGAAATGTTTGACGCTTCAGATGAAGTATACCAGCATATCCTCATGAGTATCTGTCCGGTGAGTCTGTCCAAGGCGGGACTTAGTTATAATGCAGAGGAGAATTGTATTCAGGATCGTATCCGTGACTGGATCGTGGACAGACCGGATAAGGGATTTTTATTTCCGGCGTTTAATGACAGAAGTACAGATCTTCACAGTGTTCTTTATTATACGAAGAAGTCGGAAGATCTTCAGCCGGAGATGATCGACCAGCTTTTGGGAGCTAAGATGCCGATGTCTGCTGATACTCAGAAAGAGACATTTCAGATGATTATCGAGGATACACTGGGAGAGGATGGAGATTATGAAACGGTCCGTAATATTCATGAGACGCTGAATGAGCTGATTGAAGAGCATAAGGAAGACCCTGATCCGCTTTCTCTGGATAAGACGGATGTGAAAAAAATATTTGAGCAGAGCGGTGTTTCCAATGAAAAGATGGAAAATTTTGATCAGAATTTTGAGGAAAATGCAGGGGAAAAGGCATCGCTTCTTGCATCCAATATCACAGAGACGAAGAAGTTCAATATTGAGACCCCGGATGTGGTGATCAAAGTCAACCCGGAGCGGATGGATCTGGTAGAGACCAGAATGATCGACGGAAGGCAATGTCTGGTGATTCCGGTGGATGATCATATTGAAGTGAATGGACTCAATGTCAGAACGATGAAAATAAAGACAGAGTGAGAAGCGAAAAGCCGAGAGACTGGTTAGGATATCCGTTCGGGAGTATTTCCTGCATGAGAAGAAATACTCCTGAACGGGATTTTTTCTTTGAAGTATTTGAAATCGTATCTGAACGGGATTTCTATGCGTTCTGAGTTTATAGGATGGTATACTGCATCAGTTCATAATGCAGCGTACATCCTTCAACGATTTCTGCAGGGAGCAATGCCCTGGCAACAAGTTTCAATTCTTCATCCGGCAGATCCGTTCGTCTTAAATGAGCATAATCTCCGTCAATCTGCTCAACAATGTAATCGCATACCAGCATTTTGAAATCTCCTTTCTTTCATTCGCTCGCTAACGCTCATTATATCATGATCGGCACCGATGGTGTCTGAAGCTGCTTCGCAGTGATCATGATCGTCATTCGCCACTCGCACTGAAAAAGCAATGCTTTCTCCTGCTCGCTAACGCTCATTATATCATACAGAAAAAAGAAATGGCAAATTACTTATTATAAGCAGATTTACGAGGAAGAAGGGCTTCAGGGATTGCTGGAGCAGTTGTGATGTGATAAAAACAGAGTGAGTATATAGTTTTGGTTTATAAGCCGGTGACCTGGAGGAAGAGGTGACCGGTTTTTCTCTTAAAAAATCCTCCTGTTTTTTCGTGAAATCTTACAAAAATCAATTCCCGTCTTTGTGTAAAATTCCAAAATTGAAAACGATACCAAAAATAGCTTTGACAAATCGAAAATCAGGGTGTATTGTGTAATCACAACAAAGAAATACAGAAGCAACAACAAGGAGATGATAAATTGGCAACGATATCAGACGTGGCAAAGCTTTCAGGATTATCAGTCTCTACCGTATCAAGAGTTATCAATAATAAGCCTCATGTATCAGAAGCAAAAAGACAGCGGGTACAGGAGGCGATGGATGCACTGGGATACAGTCCCCTGCAGGCAGCAAGACAGATGAGAGGTTCCGGTTCAGGAAATGTGGCTGTGGTTGTTCCGACGATCACGAATAACTTTTTTGCTCATCTGGTTGATTCAATCGAAAGAACATGCAGCAAATATGCATACAGGACGTTGATCATCCAGACTTACGGAGAACGGGCAGGAGAGGAAGAAGCATTGAATCTGCTTCGTATGCAGCACGCAGACGGTGCAATCCTCTGTGCGATTGAGAACCAGTGGGAACTGATCAGGAAGTTTACCCAGTATGGCAGGCTGGTTGCATGTAATGAGTACAATGAAGACCATGAGATCTCAATGATCTGTGGAAGACAATATGAGGGATTTCAAAAAGCAACCGAGTATCTTTTAGGTAAAGGACATCAGAGAATCGCTTACTGTACAGGAGCAAAAGCGTTGGTTTTACAGCCAAAGGGACTGAATATCGACAGTGACCGCTACAGAGGTTTTATTGAGACATTAAGCAAGGCGGGAAAAAGTGCTGACCCGGATCAGATGTTTACGAGAATACATACGATGGAAGATGGAAAGAGAGTGATGAAAAAGATCTTAAATCTCTCTTTGCAGGAAAGACCGGATGCAGTCATTGCAGGAAGTGATGAAGTGGCAGCCGGAATGGTGATCGAAGGACTTGCAAATGGAATCCGAATTCCGGAAGATATTGCAATTCTGGGAGTGGATGACCAGCCGCTGGCATCCTGCATACAGATTCCTCTGACGACGATCCGTCAGCCGATTGCTCAGGAAGGCGAGTATGCGGCAAAAGAAATGATCCGTCAGCTCAGGGACGGAGCGGAAGATACGATCCGCAAAGAACTGGATCTTGAATTAGTGATCCGGCAGTCAGCCTGAGGGCAGCAGTAATTTAGTAAATAACCAGTACGAAATCCAGTGCTGGTTTTTAAAAGAAACAAATTGGTAACGATACCAAAAAGCGAAAATCAAGGAGGAAAAGAAAATGGTAGTATTAGCAAGAGTTGATCAGAGACTGATTCATGGGTTGATCGTAAACCAGTGGGCACCACATCTTCAGGTAAAAAGATTTATGGTGGTAGATGATGTGCTTTGCAATAACGAAGAGATCAAGGCAAGTATGAGAATGGCAAAGCCGGCAGGAACAGGAGTGTCTGTCATCAGCACAGAGACAGCAATCACCAATTTTAAAGCCGGTAAATATGACGGACAGAGAGTGTTCGTTCTTGTAAAAGAGCCGGAGACACTGATCCGTCTGATGGAAGGCGGCGTCGAGATCCCGAAAGTAGATCTTGGAATTATTTTCAATGAGAATGGAAGAACACCGGTCACAAAATTTATTGCACTGAATGAGAAAGAAAAAGCAGATCTTGAAATCATCAGAAGCAAGGGTGTTCCGATCGTGATCCAGTATGTTCCGACTGATGCAGAAGAGGCATACTGATTCAGAAAAATATATTGATTCAGAAAAAGAAAAGATCAGTGTCAGATAAGTAAAAAATTGAGAGGTGACAGATATGCATATCATACAGGATATATTAATCGTTCTTTTGGCAGGGTACATGACGATCGACCAGAATGGTCCGGTTGTTATGTCCTGGTTCTCCGTAATCGTTGGTACAATTTCAGGTCTGATCATGGGAGACTTAAATACAGGTCTTATGATCGGAGGTACATTCCAGTTGATGTCGCTTGGTGTGGCAGCACTTGGAGGAGCTTCTGCCCCAAACTACGGACTTGCAACAATTATCGGTACATTTATCGCAGTCCGCACAGGAACGGGAATTGATGCGGCTGTAGGTGTTGGACTTCCGGTTGGACTTCTTGCGATCCAGTTAGAAGTTGTAGTGCGTATTGTAAATAACTTTGTAGCACATAAGATGCAGAGTGATAATAATGAAGGAAAATGGAAAAACATGAACCGGATCGCATGGGTCGGACCGCTGCTCTGTTCCCTTCAGACAATCATTCCAACAGTGATCGTTGTATGCTTTGGTGCAAATGTAGTGAATTTTATCCTGGATGTGATCCCACAGTGGGTGACAGACGGGCTTTCCATTGCAGCAGGAATGCTTCCTGTAGTCGGTATCGGAATGTTGATGCGTTATATGCCGGTTAAGAAATTCCTTCCATTTATTCTGATCGGATTTATACTTTCAGCTTATCTGTCCATGCCGGTACTCGGAATTGCGATTGTCGGATTTGCCGCAGCATTCTGGTATTTTACGACAGAAATGAAAAAAGCCGCAGAGGCAGAGAAAGCAGTAGCTGTTACAACAGTGGATGAGATGGGAGATGATTTTGATGAGTAAGATGGAAAATAATACGTAAATAAAGCAGGCAGCACAGGTGTTGAGCTGAACCTGAATGATGGAACGCAGCGTTATCAGGTAACAAAAAAAGATCTGAAAAGACAGCCGACAGATATAACTTTATGGCATGTAACATTTTCAATTACGAATCCCAGATGGGTCCGGCTGTAGCATGGGCAATGGCACCGGTACTTCGTAAGATCTATAAAAAAGATGAAGAATACAAAGAGGCACTGAACAACCATTTTAATTATTTCAATTCCACAACAGTCATGTCCAGTATGATCCTGGGTGCGACACTGGCGATCGAAGAGAAGGACGGCATCGAGGCGAAAGAGACAGTACAGTCGTTAAAGACCAGTCTGATGGGACCGTTTGCCGGAGTTGGTGATACGCTGGTATGGGTTCTCTGGCCGACGATCATGGGATCTATTTCAGGATATATGGCACAGCAGGGAAATCCGCTGGGTGCGATCATCTGGTTTATTGCAAACATCATTTTCTGGTTTGTAAAGAGAAAAATGTTTGAAGTGGGATATACTTCAGGAACAAAGCTGATCACAAACCTTGGAAAAAGCCTTACGACATTTACAGAAGCCGCTTCTATCATGGGACTGAGTGTTGTCGGTGCATTGATCGCTTCTTCTGTAAAAATGACAACAGCATTAAATTTTAAAGTCGGGGAAGTTTCACTGGCACTTCAGACTGATGTACTTGACAGGATCATGCCATCCCTGCTTCCGGTACTTCTGACAGCACTTGTCTACAAGCTGCTCGGAAATAAGAAGTGGACAGCAACGAAACTGATCCTTCTGATTATTGTTATTGCACTGGTATGCTCTTTCTTTGGAATCCTCACAGTATAGCGGAAAGGAAATAATATCTATGAAAAGAATTTTAGTTACAGCATCTCATCATAAGATGGCAGATGGATTAAAGGATACTCTGAATTTTGTTTCAGGCGGAGTGCAGGAGACGATTGCACTCTCTGCCTATCTGGATAACCAGCCGGTGGAAGAGGCAGTCGATGAACTGATGAAAGGATTTGCAGAGGAAGATGAAGTGATCGTTCTGACAGACCTGACTTCAGGAAGTGTGAACCAGCAGTTTTTCCGTTATCGCAACAGACCGCATACGCACATTGTGAGTGGTATGAACCTTCCACTTGCATTTCAGGTAGCCATGGAGCCGCAGGGAGAATATATCACGGTGGAACGGATGCGTGAGATGGTGGAAGAAGCAAAGAATGAAATAAAATATGTCAATGATATAGCAGACGATGGAGATGACGAGGATGAGTAATAAAACGGCATGGTGGAAAAAGAGTGTAGTATATCAGGTATATCCGAAAAGCTTTTGTGATTCAAATGGAGACGGGATCGGGGATCTGAATGGAATCCGCAAAAAAATTCCTTATCTTGCAAAGCTGGGTGTGGATGTTCTCTGGTTGAATCCGATCTACGCGTCTCCGCAGGTGGATAACGGGTATGATATTTCCAATTACAGAGAGATCGAGCCGACATTTGGTACCATGGAAGATTTTGAAAATCTGCTTGCAGAAGCACATGAGGCAGGTCTGAAGATTATTCTTGACCTGGTTGTAAATCATACCTCTGACCAGCATCCATGGTTTCAGGAATCAAGAAAAAGTAAGGACAATCCTTACAGCGACTACTATATATGGAAAGACGAAGTAATCAATAACTGGGGATCCAGTTTCGGCGGATCTACCTGGGAGTATGCAGAGGAGCGTGCCCAGTATTATCTGCACTGCTTTGCAAAAGAGCAGCCGGATCTGAACTGGGAAAATCCGAAAGTGCGGCAGGAAGTATATGATATCCTGCGGTTCTGGCTGGATAAAGGAATCGATGGATTCCGGATGGATGTAATTTCGCTTCTTTCGAAAGATCAGAGTTTTCCGGACGGGCCGGTGATTCAGAATAAAGCTTACGGAAGTTATTATGCCGGATGTGCAAATGGACCGAGAGTACATGAATTTCTCCAGGAGATGAACCGGGAAGTATTGAGTAAATACGATATTATGACCGTAGGAGAGACACCGCATACCAATGCAGATGAGGCGGCTCTTTATACAGATGAATCAAGAAAAGAACTGAACATGGTCTTTCATTTTGACCATATGCATCTGGATTATGATGAGAATGGAAAATATGCAACAAACCGTGTGCCTCTTGTGGAACTGAAAAAAGTCATGACGCAGTGGCAGGATAAGATGCATGAGTGCAATGGCTGGAACAGTCTGTACTGGTGCAATCACGATCAGGCGAGAGCTGTGACACGCTTTGGAAACGATTCAGAAGAATACAGAGAAATCTCGGCAAAAATGCTTGGAACATGTCTTCATATGATGCAGGGAACTCCTTACATTTATGAAGGGGAAGAGCTTGGAATGACCAATGCAGATTTTACGAAGCTCGAGGAGTACAAAGACGTAGAAGCACTGGATATCTTTAAAGATTTTACAGAAAGAAAAGGATTTTCAAAAGAAGATACCCTCCATTTACTTCATTTGAAGTCCAGAGACAACGCCAGAACTCCGATGCAGTGGGATGCTTCCGAAAATGCCGGATTCTCCGAAGCACAGCCATGGATTCGTGTCAATGCTAATTATAAAAAGATCAATGTAGAAAATGCTCTGGCAGACAGTGACTCTGTTTTCTATTACTATCAGAAGCTGATTGCCCTGCGTCATGAACTTCCGATTATTACGGATGGAGTTTATGAACTGCTGGATGCAGAGAATGAAAAGATTTATGCTTACCTGAGAAAAGGAGAGAAAGAAAGTCTGATTGTTCTTTGCAATTTCACGGATGAGACAGTGGAATATGAGGTGGATGAGTCTGTAAAAGCAGAGAGAAGTGAGCTTGTAATTTCCAATTATAAAGATGCTCCTGAAAAGTTTGCATCAAAGATCACAATGAAGCCTTATGGGGCTTATGTATACTATACAAAATGAGGTAAGAAAAATGGTGTAATCCCGATTATGGGGTTACATCTTTTTTTGCAAGGATTTTTTGCAGTTATACCTGATTTGCAAATACATCCGTTTCAAGGCTGAGTAAGTTGCTGATTTCCAAAGCTATGTCGTTTAAATTGCAATCAAGTTCTCCCAAAAACTATTGCTTATGTGGTGATTTTTTTATAGATTGCTTCAGCTAGAAGCCGATGCCCCAGGGCATCCAGATGCTGACGGTCGGTTTCACTGGCATTGGCAACAGAGGCAGCATCGAGAAAATCAGCGTGATACCGGGCAGCGAATTTTTTTATATTCAGTGGCAAGGTTCTGAGAGACAAGCTCAGAACCTTTATTAAATTCCGGGTCAAATCCAGGATCGCCGACACCGGGAGCAAGGAGGATCGGTGAGATCACGAGAAGACGAAAAGGGTGGGAAGAACTTTTCTGAGCTTTGGTGATGACCTGTTCCAGTCCCTTGGCAATCGTGCCGGCAGAGGCGTTGTAACGGGTCTTGCAGTCATTGGTTCCGAGCATCAGGATGAGCAGATCCACAGGGGCATGGCTTTCCAGGAGAATACCGATCGTATCCAGTCCACGGCGGCCTTCCCGCAATTCATCGGAAAAGACGGTAGTTCTTCCACAGAGACCTTCTTCAATAATACGGTCATTGGTTCCAAGCTTTTTCTGAAGCAGACCGGTCCAACGGGTATCTGCACCAAAGCGTCCTGATCCGTCAGGGCGATATCCATAAGTATTTGAATCTCCAAAACATAAAATATTCATAACGTCAACTCCTTTATAAACATACTAATCATATATGAATAGTATATTAAAGCGAAGAAAGAGAAATGTCAAGTGTCATATATGAGAACTTTCAGAGATCCAGTTGCTTCAATGCCAGTGCAATTCCATCCTGATCATTGTCTGCTGTGATAAAAAAGGACTCTTGGGTCTGAGGGATCTTTTACAATCCAGTCAGATCGGGTATAAGCCGCGTCCTTTGCTGTGAAGCCTTTTCATAAAGAACAGAACGGTTTTCGTCCAGGATCAGTCCTCCTGAGAAGGCTATGATGGAACAGGTAAGTCCATAGTTACTTATGATCGGTTCAATGGCAGCAGGACAACGTGCAGAGGCGAGGACAAAAGAAGTTCCGTTGTTGCAGGCATGGGGTATTTGCAAAAGCCGTCTGTAGTGGTAAAATAAAGATCAAGGCTGAAAATAAAGATGGAGTGTAGAGAATGATAAAAAAGATCAGAGCGGGGGTGCTGCTCCTGTTCTTTCTGCTGCTTTCTTTCGAGGCCTGTAAAGCAGGTGATGCGGAAAAAGAAGCAGGCACAAAAGGCTGGAAAGAAGCTGCGGATGCCGCAGAGAATGAAGAGCAGGTGAAAAAGTCCTCATCCGATACGACCTGTTATACTTTTGAGGATGTGGAAGGAAATTCTTATCAGGCAGAGCTGCTTGACGAAGTGGCAAAGAACCCGTATAATTTTAAGAATCTTGTGACGGACCCAGAAAGCGGATATAAGACTTATTCAGATACGAAGAAGCATATTTCTTCAAAGCTGGGGGTGGATGTTTCTGAATTTCAGGGCGAGGATACAGACTGGCAGCAGGTAAAGGAAAGTGGGATTGATTTTGTGATCGTACGGCTGGGATATCGTGCCTACGGAGAGAGTGGTGTTCTGGTACTGGATGATATGTTTGACCAGAATGTGCAGGGTGCATTGTCAGCTGGCCTGGAAGTAGGAGTTTATTTCTTTTCACAGGCAACAACTTTGTCCGAGACAGTGGAAGAGGCAGATTTTGTACTGGAGCATATCAGGCAGTATGACATCACAGCACCGGTTGTATTTGATACAGAAGAGATCAAAGGGGATGAGGCAAGAACCGATTCCAATACACGGGAAGATTTCACAAATTACTGTAAGGTATTTTGCGACAGTATCAAAGCAGAGGGGTACGATGCAATGATCTATGCCAATATGAAATGGATGGCATTTACGCTGAAGCTGGAAGAACTTGAAGGATATGATTTCTGGTATACGGATTATCACGAAGAGCCACAGTGTCCGTATGCATTTAAAATGTGGCAGTACAGTGAGACGGGAGAAGTACCCGGGATCACAGGACATGTTGATTTAGATTTATGGTTTCAGGAGGAAAATTAAATGAAATGGAATAAATTCCGGTTGAAGACAACGACAGAAGCAGAAGATATCGTCAGCAGTATGCTGGCAGATCTTGGGATCGAAGGTGTGGAGATTGAAGATAAGATCCCGCTGACAGAATCAGATAAGGAGCAGATGTTCGTTGATATCCTTCCGGAGATCGAGCCGGATGACGGAGTGGCATATCTGAGTTTTTATCTGGAAGAAGAGGCAGACACAGAAGCTGTGCTGGCGAATGTAAAAAAGGAATTAGAAGAGATGTCTGCTTATGTGAACGTCGGTGAATGCACGATTGAAGAATCCGAGACGGAGGATGTGGACTGGGTCAATAACTGGAAGAAGTATTTTCATCAGTTCTATGTGGATGATATCCTCATCATCCCGTCCTGGGAGGATGTAAAGCCGTCCGATGAGGATAAAATGGTCATCCATATTGATCCGGGTACTGCATTTGGAACAGGAATGCATGAGACAACCCAGCTTTGTATCCGGCAGATCAGAAAGTACGTGACGGAGAAGACGAAGATTCTTGATGTAGGATGCGGAAGTGGTATTCTTGGAATGCTGGCACTGAAATTCGGGGCAGAACATTCCGTGGGAACGGATCTTGATCCATGTGCGATCGATGCAACCTATGAAAATATGGAGAATAACGGGATCTCTAGAGACAAGTATGAAGTCATGATCGGAAATATCATTGATGATAAAGCAGTGCAGGACAAGGTTGGTTATGAATGTTATGATATCGTGGCTGCCAATATCCTGGCACCGGTACTGGTAGAGCTGACCCCGGTGATCGTAAACCAGCTTAAACCGGGCGGAATTTATATTACAAGCGGAATTATTGATGATAAGGAAGAAACTGTAAAAGAGGCAGTGGCAAAGGCGGGACTGGAACTCATTGATGTGACCTATCAGGGCGAGTGGGTGTGTGTAACTGCAAGAAAAAGGAATTAAAAGAAATTAGTAAAAGGAGAATGGAATGCAGCAATTTTTTTGCGGATCGGTCCTGGGTTCAGGGAGATAAGATCCGGTTAGAAGGATCCGATGTCAATCATATGAAGAATGTCCTCCGTATGAAAGAAGGCGAAGAGGTACAGGTCAGTGACGGGACTGGAAATGCTTACCTGTGTCAGATAGAGGGGTATGAAGGTGATCAGGCTGTGCTGAAGATCCGGGAGAAGACGGAGAAAGATACAGAACTTCCGTCAAAGATCTGGCTGTTCCAGGGACTTCCCAAAGGGGATAAGATGGAACTGATCGTTCAAAAGGCGGTAGAACTGGGAGTGTACGGCATTGTTCCATTTGCGGCAAAGCGTTCAGTTGTCCGGCTGGATGAGAAAAAGGCCGGGAAAAAGCAGATTCGCTGGCAGGCGATCGCAAAGGGAGCTGCGGAGCAGTCAGGCAGAGGTCTGATTCCTGAAGTGGAGACCGTGAAGACTTATGCCGAGGCACTGGAGTTCGCAAAAGGGCTGGATGTGATCCTTGTTCCATATGAACTGGAAGAAGGCATGAAGGCAACGATGAGCATAATCGAAGCGATCAGACCGGGACAGTCTGTCGGAATCTTCATTGGCCCGGAGGGCGGCTTTGAAGAGCAGGAGATCGGGCAGGCACGAAATGCAGGAGCCGTTCCGGTCACACTTGGAAGAAGGATACTGAGAACAGAAACTGCAGGAATTACGACACTTTCAATTTTGATGTATCATCTGGAGTGTGCAGAGGTTCAGTAGCATTCTCAGAGAAAAGAACATATTTTATATAGAAAGAGAAGAAAAGGAAAGGGAAAATGGAAGCTTATTTAGATAATTCTGCCACGACAATGGCATATCCTGAGGTGGGAGAGCTTGTATATAAAGTGATGTGCCGGGACTACGGCAATCCGTCATCCATGCACCGCAAGGGTGTGGATGCAGAGCATTATGTCAAAGGAGCAAAAGAATCTTTGGCAAAGCTTATGAAAGTAAATGTAAAAGAGATCTTTTTTACTTCAGGTGGAACGGAGAGCGATAATCTTGCACTGATCGGATGTGCAAGAGCAAATAGACGGGCAGGGAATCATCTGATCACTACGTCCATCGAGCATCCCGCCATTTTAAATACGATGCGGTATCTGGAAGAAGAGGAAGGCTTTCGTGTGACCTATCTGCCGGTAGACTGCTGCGGACGGGTCAAGCTGGATGCATTAAAAGAAGCGTTATGCCCGGAGACGATCCTGGTATCGATCATGTATGTGAATAATGAAGTGGGAACAGTTCAGCCGGTGGAAGAGGCAGCGTCGATCGTGAAAGATTATAATCCGTCGATCTTATTCCACTCAGATGCGGTACAGGGGTTTGGAAAATACCGGATCTATCCGAAACGTCAGAAAATTGACCTGCTCAGTGTCAGCGGACATAAGATCCATGGACCGAAGGGAACGGGATTTTTATATATTGGTGAGAAAGTGAAGATCAGGCCGATTCTGTTCGGTGGTGGCCAGCAGAGGGATATCCGTTCCGGTACAGAGAATGTACCTGGAATTGCAGGGCTTGGTCTTGCGGCTGAGCTTGCATACAAAGATTTTGATATCAAGACTGCCCTGATGAGAGAACTGAAAGAATACTTTATCAGTGAGATCGGTAAGATGGAAAATACTGTGATCCATGGAGTGGCGGATGAGGGAAGTGCTCCGCATATCATCAGCCTGGGTGTAGCCGGGGTACGGAGCGAGGTTCTGCTGCATACACTGGAGGACAAGGGAATCTATGTATCGTCCGGATCAGCATGTGCTTCAAACCATCCGGCAGTCAGCGGAGTATTAAAAGGAATTGGGGCAGCGAGGGAATACCTGGATGCAACCATCCGAATCAGTATGTCGGAGTTTACAACAAAGGAAGAGATTGATTATCTTTTGGAGACACTTTATAAGTGTGTTCCGATGCTGAGAAGATATACAAGACACTAAGTGTATAAGAAGAGAAGGAGAAGGCAGATGAAATTTCATTCATTTTTGATCAAATACGGAGAGATTGGAATCAAGGGAAAGAACCGTTATATTTTTGAAGATGCACTGGTGCGTCAGATCCGTTATGCCCTGCAGGGAGCAGACGGAGAATTTCTGGTTCATAAGTGCCATGGAAGAGTTTATGTGGACTGTGAGGGAGAATACGATTTTGAGGAAACGGTAGAAAGCCTGAAAAAGGTCTTTGGCATCGTGGGAATCTGTCCGGTTGTATGCGTTCCGGTGGCTGAACTGGAGCAGTTAAAGAAAGATGTTGTATCCTATGTGGATCAGGTCTATGAGGATAAGAACCTTACTTTCAAAGTGGAGGCAAGAAGAGCAAATAAGCGTTATCCGGTCAATTCTATGGAAATCAACTGTGCAGTGGGAGAAGCGGTACTGGAGGCATTCCCGGAGACAAAGGTAGATGTGCATGATCCGGATGTGAGACTGAATGTGGAAATCAGGGAAGAAGTTTATATCTATTCAAAGATCATTCCGGGACCAGGAGGGATGCCGATCGGTACAAATGGAAGTGCCATGCTGCTTCTGTCAGGAGGAATCGACAGTCCGGTTGCCGGCTATATGATTGCCAAGAGAGGCGTTGAGATCGAGGCAACTTATTTCCATGCACCACCGTATACGAGTGAGAGAGCGAAAGAAAAGGTAGTTGACCTTGCACGCCTGGTATCTGCCTATGCAGGACCGATCAAGTTGCATGTTGTCAATTTTACGGATATCCAGCTTGCTATTTATGAAAAATGCCCGCATGATGAGCTGACGATCATTATGCGTCGTTATATGATGAAAATTGCCGAGCATTTTGCAAAGAAAGACGGATGTCTTGGGCTGATCACCGGAGAAAGTATCGGTCAGGTGGCAAGTCAGACGATGCAGAGTCTGAATGCGACCAATGCGGTTTGTACGCTTCCGGTTTACCGTCCGCTGATCGGATTTGACAAAAAGGAGATCGTGGAGATTTCGGAGAAGATCAACACATATGAGACATCAATCCAGCCATTTGAGGATTGCTGTACGATCTTTGTGGCAAAGCATCCGGTGACGAAACCGAACCTTGAAAGAATTGAGAAGTCTGAACTGAATCTGACCGATGTGATCGATGATCTGATGAAGACGGCGATTGAGACAGCAGAAGTGATCCGGATCCGTCAGAATGAAGCATAAACCGTGAGAAACACGCTTTACAGGTTTCGCTGATTATCGCGGCAGTTGCCAGGCATGGAGTCTGGCATGTTGCCCGCATAATAAAAAGAGGAAAGTCCTCTCAGGGCTTTCCTCTTAAATCGGCAAATATTTGGTTTATCCTGAATGCTTATTTAATGATATAAGCATCAAGTGCTGTAAGAATTTCATCAACGTTTCCGTCAGCGTGGATGTTCAGATCAATCGGCTTGGAAAGATCAAGACTGAAAATTCCCATGATTGATTTGGCATCTATAACATATCTTCCGGATACTAAATCGAAATCATTGTCATACTTGGTAATAGTATTAACGAATGACTTAACCTTGTCGATTGAATTTAATGAAATCTGTACTGTCTTCATTTCAAATCCCTCCTTGAATCTGCAATATTTGAGGTCTGTTACGACCTATGTATATTCTAAGGGATGATAAAGTAAAAGTCAAGGAACATTAGAGGAAAAAAGAGGTAATAACTATGTCAAAAAAAGCTGCATTGCACAACCTTGGATGCAAGGTAAATGCATATGAAACTGAGGCTATGCAGGAAATGCTGGAAAAGGCCGGATATGAGATTGTCCCGTTTAAAGAGGGGGCAGATGTCTATGTGATCAACACCTGTACCGTGACGAATATTGCAGACCGAAAGTCCCGTCAGATGCTGCACCGGGCAAGGAAAATGAATCCGGATGCAGTGGTTGTTGCAGCGGGATGTTATGTGCAGGCACAGGAGGGAAAAGTGGATTCCTGTATTGATATCGTGCTTGGAAATAATAAAAGAAAGATCTGATCAGGATACTGGATGAATATAGGAAGTCCCGTGCAGAGAGCGGGCGGGAAAAGGAGATACTGCCGGATGTGGAACTGGAAGATATCGGGCATACAAAGGAGTATGAATCCCTCAATCTGACCAGACCGGGAGATCATACGAGAGCATACATCAAAGTACAGGATGGATGCAACCAGTTTTGCACGTACTGTATTATTCCCTATGCAAGAGGAAGAGTCCGCAGCCGTTCCATGGAAGATGTAACGGAAGAGGTCCGGACATTGGCAGAAAATGGATACAAAGAGGTTGTCCTTACGGGAATCCATTTAAGTTCCTATGGAATTGATTTTGATAAAGAAAGACATCTGCTGGATCTGATCCGGGCGGTTCATCAGATCGAGGGAATCGAGAGAATCCGGCTTGGTTCACTGGAACCGGGAATTATCACAGAAGAATTTGCAGAAGCAATTTCAAAGTTACCAAAGATGTGTCCACATTTCCATCTCTCACTGCAGAGTGGCTGCGATGCGACATTGAAGCGTATGAACCGGAGATATACAAGCGAAGAATATGCAGAACGTTGTGGTATCCTGAGAAAGTATTTTGAAAATCCGGCATTGACAACCGATGTGATCGTCGGTTTTCCAGGAGAGACGGAGGAAGAATTTGAAGCTTCCAGGAACTTTGTGGATTCGATTGATTTTTATGAAACCCATATTTTCAAGTATTCGAGAAGAGAAGGGACAAAGGCAGCAGTTATGCCGGATCAGGTAAGTGAGGGAAAAAAATCTGTGCGGAGTGCTGAAATGATCGAAATGGGTGAGCAGAAGCGGAGAGCTTATGAGGAAAGCTTTATTGGAAAAGAAGTTGAAGTTCTGGTGGAAGAGGAAATCGAAAGGAACGGAGAAATCTTTTGGACAGGACATACAAAAGAATATATAAAAATTGCACTACAAAGCAGGGAAAACCTGAGAAATTGTATCGTAAAAGTTCAAATTGAAGATGCTTTACAAATTATTCATTGAATTTCAGGGTGAATTATATTAAACTTGAGATAAGGCATCGGTTTCAGTCAGGAGACCAGTGTGATTGCAGACTTCCGGGTCAGGCAGCATCCGGGGTGTGACAGACAGATAAAAGCAAGACAGGAGGAAGAAAAATGGGCGATTTAAGTAATACGCAGTTCTTTCAGGTAGAGCCGGGACCGCAGATTTCTGCGAAGGATATTCTTGATATCGTATATAAGGCTCTGAAGGAAAAGGGATATAATCCGGTGAATCAGATCGTAGGGTATATTATGTCTGGAGATCCGACTTATATCACCAGTTATAACGGTGCGAGAAGCCTTGTGATGAAGGTAGAGCGTGATGAACTGGTAGAAGAATTACTGAAAGCGTATATCGAACATAATTCTTGGGAATAATCAGAATATGAGGATCATGGGACTGGATTACGGCACAAAGACTGTGGGCGTTGCGATCAGTGACGCACTGAAGATCACCGCACAGGGGATCGAGACGATACAGCGGAAAGAAGAGAATAAGCTGCGAAAGACTTGTGCCAGAATTGAACAATTAATTAAAGAGTACGAGGTAGAAAAGATCGTACTCGGATTTCCTAAGCATATGAATAATGATGTCGGTGAACGTGCTGAGAAATCTTTGGAATTTAAGGCGATGCTGGAGAGAAGGACGGGTCTGGAAGTAGTTATGTGGGACGAGCGTCTGACGACAGTGGCAGCAGAGCGTACGTTAATAGAGAGCAGTGTAAGAAGGGAAAACCGCAAGCAGTACGTTGATAAGATTGCGGCGGTTTTTATATTGCAGGGATATTTGGATTTATTAAGCATGAGGAACGGAGCAGATGGAGAAGATTAAATTTGCGTTTGGAGACGGAAATGGTGAGGACGAGTTTTTCGTCCTTGAGCAGACAAAGATCAACGGAGCTACATATATTCTTGTGACAGATTCGGAAGAGGATGATGCAGAATGCCTGATCTTAAAGGAGACGGGCGTGGAAGAGCAGACGGATAAGATGTATGAGATCGTTGAGGATGATACAGAGCTTCTGGCAGTATCTAAAGTATTTGAAGAACTGTTGGAAGATGTAAGTATAGAGATGTAACAGTTTTTTGAAGACCGATGGAGGGGAAACGGATACAGATGGGACAGGATAAGACGCAGGAATTACTGAAAGAGAAATTAAGAGGAAAGGGTCTGAAAGTGACTCATCAGAGGCTGCAGGTCTTATCTGTTCTTGAAGAGAATGGCGGACGTCATATGACGGCTGAGGATATTTATGAGCTGGTGTCTGTGGACAACCCGGAGATCGGCCTTGCAACGGTATACAGAACCCTGCAGCTTTTACTGGATATGCAGTTGGTGGACCGGATTGATTTCGGGGATGGATGCGTGCGGTATGAGATCGGACATCTGTTGAACGGAGATACCCGGCATAACCATCATCATCTGATCTGTAAGAGATGCAATAAGGTAGTTCCGTTTGATGATGATCTTCTGGATGATCTGGAAGAGCATATCGAAAAAGCGACCGGATTTCATGTACTGGATCATGAACTGAAGTTTTATGGTCTGTGCAGCAAATGTCAGAAAAAGGAAAATGAAGAGAAATAAAATGTAAAAAGCAATAAAGAAAAAGGTTTATGGAGGTGTTTTATTTTTGAAAAAAAAGAATAATGGAAAATTGCGTATCATACCGCATTGGCGGTCTGGAGCAGATCGGTATGAACATTACTGCGTTCGAGTACGAGGACAGTATTGTTGTCGTGGACTGCGGACTTGCATTCCCGGAGGATGATATGCTTGGAATCGACCTGGTCATCCCGGATGTCACGTATCTGAAAGATAATATTTCCAAAGTGAAAGGATTCGTGATCACCCACGGACACGAGGACCATATCGGAGCGTTGCCTTATGTGCTTAAGGAGATCAATATCCCGATCTATACCACGAAGCTTACAATGGGAATTATCGAGAACAAATTAAAAGAGCATAATCTGCTCCGCAGTACAAGAAGAAAAGTAGTCCGTCATGGACAGTCTATCAATCTCGGAAAGTTCAGAATCGAATTTATCAAGACGAACCACAGTATTCAGGATGCATCCGCACTGGCAATCTATTCCCCGGCAGGAGTGGTTGTCCATACAGGAGACTTTAAAGTGGATTATACACCGGTTTTCGGAGATGCGATCGACCTGCAGCGGTTTGCTGAGATCGGAAAGAAAGGGGTACTTGCCCTGATGTCAGACAGTACGAATGCAGAACGCAAGGGATTTACCCAGTCTGAGCGTACTGTTGGTATCACATTTGACCATATTTTTGCGGAGCATCAGAATACCCGTCTGATCATTGCTACTTTTGCGTCCAATGTAGACCGTGTACAGCAGATCATCAACTCTGCCTATAAATACGGAAGAAAAGTTGTTGTTGAAGGACGGAGCATGGTGAATATCATTTCAACGGCTTCGGAGCTGGGATATCTGAATGTCCCTGAGAATACGCTGATCGAGATCGACCAGATGAAGAATTATCCACCGGAGAAGATGGTGCTGATCACAACAGGAAGTCAGGGAGAATCCATGGCTGCTCTGTCACGTATGGCGGCAGACGTGCATCGGAAAGTGACGATCCAGCCGAATGATACGATTATTTTCAGCTCCAATCCGATTCCGGGAAATGAAAAGTCTGTATCAAGAGTCATCAATGAGCTTTCAGCAAAGGGAGCAGAGGTTATCTTCCAGGATGCCCATGTATCAGGGCATGCATGTCAGGAAGAACTGAAGCTGATTTATTCACTGGTGAAGCCTAAATATGCGATTCCGGTTCATGGTGAATACCGCCATCTGAAAGCAAATGCAGGTGTGGCAACTTCTCTGGGAATCCCGAAAGAGAATGTCTTTATCATTCAGTCCGGTGATGTACTGGAGTTATGTGATGAGTCGGCAAAAGTAGTGGACAAGGTGCATACAGGTGCTATTCTTGTAGATGGATTAGGTGTCGGAGATGTTGGAAATATCGTATTGAGAGACAGACAGCATCTTGCGGAAGATGGAATTATTATCGTTGTCCTGACACTGGAGCGAAGAACGAACCGTCTGCTTGCAGGACCGGATATTGTTTCCAGAGGATTTGTATATGTCCGTGAGTCAGAACAGTTGATGGAAGATGCAAGAAAGGCAGTGGCCGATGCACTGGATAAGTGCCTGCGAGGAAAGCATACGGACTGGAATAAGATCAAGCTGGTGATCCGGGATGCAATGAATGATTATATCTGGAAAAAGACGAAGAGAAGACCTATGGTGATTCCGATTATCATGGATGTGGATGTGTAGATATGATAGTAGATGAACGTATCATTACATTCATCAATTCTATGGATACAGAGAACAGTGAAATACTGGAGCAGATTGAAAAGGAGGCACGTGCAGATTCCGTTCCGATCATCCGGCGGGAGATGCAGAGCTTCCTCAGGACGCTCCTTATGCTGAAAAAACCTGTGCATATCCTTGAAGTGGGAACGGCCGTAGGTTTCTCTGCGTTATTGATGAGTGAATATGCACCGGAAGAGTGCAGGATTACAACAATAGAAAATTATGAAAAAAGGATTCCCATTGCCCGTGAAAATTTCAGGAGAGCAGGAAAAGCTGACCGGATCACTTTGATCGAGGGAGATGCGGCTGAAGTGCTTACAGAGCTGACCGGGGAGTATGATTTTATTTTTATGGATGCAGCGAAAGGCCAGTATATCCACTATTTTCCGGAAGTGATGCGGCTCCTGGCAAAGGGAGGCTGTCTTGTATCAGATAACGTCATGCAGGATGGAGATATTATAGAATCAAGATTTGCCGTGGAACGGAGGAACAGGACGATCCATGCAAGGATGCGAGAGTATCTTTATGAATTGAAGCATAATGAAGAGCTGATTACTTCGATCATCCCGCTGGGAGACGGTGTAACGGTAAGTATAAAGAAATAGCAGGAAGGAACAAAAACGATGAGCAGACATCCAGAATTATTGATTCCGGCGAGCAGCCTGGAAGTGCTGAAGACAGCGGTTATCTTTGGAGCAGATGCAGTTTATATCGGGGGAGAAGCATTTGGATTGCGTGCGAAAGCAAAAAAATTTCTCGGTGGAGGACATGAAAGAAGGAATCGCATTTGCACATGCACACGATGTGAAAGTTTATGTGACTGCCAATATTCTTGCACATAATGGAGATCTCGATGGAGTCCGTACATATTTTGAAGAATTAAAGGAAATCGGACCGGATGCATTGATCATTGCAGATCCGGGAGTTTTTGATATTGCGAAAGAGGTTTGTCCGGAAATTGAACGTCATATCAGTACGCAGGCAAATAATACCAACTATGGTACTTATAATTTCTGGTATCGGCAGGGGGCGAGCCGTGTGGTATCGGCAAGAGAATTGTCGCTGCAGGAACTGAAGGAATTAAGAGCAAAAATTTCCGGCAGACCTGGAGATTGAGACCTTTGTCCATGGGGCGATGTGTATTTCCTATTCGGGAAGATGTCTTCTGAGTAACTATTTTACAGGAAGAGATGCAAACCAGGGAGCATGTACCCATCCATGCCGTTGGAAATATGCGGTAGTGGAGGAGACAAGACCGGGAGAATATATGCCGGTTTATGAAAATGAGCGTGGAACTTATATTTTCAATTCAAAAGATCTGTGCATGATCGAACATATACCGGAGTTGATTGATGCGGGAATCGACAGCCTGAAGATCGAGGGACGTATGAAGACGGCTCTGTATGTTGCAACGGTTGCAAGAACTTACCGCAAGGCACTGGATGATTATCAGAAAGACCCGGAATTATACAGAAAAAATATGCCATGGTATCTGGATCAGATATCAAACTGTACTTATCGTCAGTTTACGACCGGCTTCTTTTTTGGCAAGCCGGATTCGGAATCTCAGATCTATGACAGTAATACGTACATTAAAGAATACACTTATCTGGGGATTGTAGGAGAAGTGAAAGATGGTCTGATCCGGATTGAGCAGAGAAATAAGTTTTCAGTTGGTGAGACCATCGAGATCATGAAGCCGGACGGACGGAATGTTGAAGCGAAGGTAGTGCGGATTGTCAACCAGGACGGGGAAGAACAGGAAAATGCACCACATCCGAAGCAGATCCTTTTTGTGGAACTCAGTGAGCAGGCGGATGTATATGATCTGTTGAGAAGGCAGGAAAAGGTCTGAAAAGTTAGAAACTGATTATGTAGTTGCAGGGAACCGCCGGAGGCAGTTCCTGCGGGTCAGCAGAACCAGACCCTGAGTTTTTCTACAGCACTTTTTTCAATACGGGATACATAAGAACGGGAAATGCCAAGCAGAGAGGCAATTTCCCGTTGCGTGTATTCTTCACCATTATATAAACCATATCTCATTTTTAATACAAGACGTTCACGGGGAGAGAGTTCACTCTCCACTTTTTCATATAACTTTTGAATATTTTCTTTCAGATACAGTTTTTCTGGAACATCAGTATCAGTAGTTTCAATGATATCGTAAAGACGTATTTCATTGCCGTCCCGGTCCGTGCCAATGGGTTCATAAAGAGAAATTTCTTTTCCCCCTTTTTTCCTGGCACGCAGGTACATCAGGATCTCATTTTCAACACAGCGGGATGCATAGGCAGCAAGCCGGTTCCCTTTTTCAGGATCAAAGGAAATGACCGCTTTGATGAGTCCGATCGTACCGATGGAGATCAGATCTTCCATTTCTTCACCAAGATTCTGGTATTTTCTTACGATATGTGCTCAAGCCTCAGATTACGCTCAATGAGAATGTGCTTTGCTTCCAGATCACCCTCGGTGTACTTTTGAAAGTAATACTTTCTTCGTCAGGCGTGAGGGGATTGGGAAATGTCTTCAAGGATACACCTCTTAGCACATTTGATATCATTGTATGGAAAAAGGACATTATATCGTGCTTTTCCATCTGCAAAAATGCCTGGGATTCAGTGAAAAAAATTTCTAAAATCCGGAAAAGAAAAATAAACTCCATTGACTTTTGAAAGAGAGTCCTCTATTCTGTCAGTACATTTCCAGAGCATTCCGCTCTTGGCGATCAGATCAGGCTGGTTCAGCCAGGTTTCATTGAAAGTGATTTCGTAAAAAGACGGTTTTATTATTCGGAAAGAGGTGCATATTGAGTTTCAGTACAGTAGTATCTGCTGCAACCGAAGGACTTGCAGTAGAATTTGTCCATGTGGAGGCAGATGTCAGCAATGGTCTGCCGGTATTTCACATGGTAGGATATCTTGCCTCGGAAGTAAAAGAGGCAGGAGAACGTGTCAGAACAGCAATTAAAAATTCAGGATTTGATTTTCCGGCAAAAAGGACGGTGATCAATCTGTCCCCGGCAACAATGCGGAAGAGAGGAGCATCGTTTGATCTTCCGATTGCAGTGGCAGTACTGACTGCTCTCGGAGAACTGTCAGGGTCCAGGATTCAGAACACTCTGATCATTGGAGAAATGGGACTGGACGGGAGTGTCAGAAAAGTTCCCGGAATTCTGCCGATCGTGGCAGAGGCGAAAGAAAGAGAAGTCAGAAGGTGTATTGTGCCGGAAGAAAATAAGGCAGAGGCGGCTTTAGTCAGTGGAATGCAGGTGATCGGGGTGAAGGACTTGAAAGAAACCATTGAGTTTCTGAAAAGCGGGAGCAAGCCGCAGAAAAAGAAAGTGCAGCAGACCGGGAGTATGCAGGAAAGAGAGACAGAGGAGAGTTTTCCGGATTTTGGAGATCTTTGTGGACAGAAAAATGTCAGAAGGGCAGCAGAAATTGCAGTGGCAGGAGGTCATAATCTGCTGCTGATCGGTCCTCCGGGCAGTGGAAAGACAATGACAGCCGGCTGTATCGCAGGGATCCTTCCACCTATGAGTACGGAAGAAAGTATGGAGGTAACGAAAATCTACAGTGTTATGGGGATGGTAGATGAAAAACAGCCGCTGATCCGGAAGAGACCGTTCAGAAATGTGCATCATACAGCAACAAGGGCGGCACTGATCGGAGGAGGGATGATTCCAAGACCCGGGGAGATCAGTCTGGCACATCAGGGTGTCCTCTTTTTAGATGAACTCCCTGAATTTAAAAAAGGTGTCCTTGAGGTGCTGAGACAGCCGTTGGAGCAGCATTGCATTCGTATTACAAGAAACTATGGCACATATACCTTTCCGGCAGATTTTATGCTGGTGGCGGCAATGAATCCCTGTCCGTGCGGGTGCTATCCGAATCTGGAACGATGTACCTGTACACCTGCACAGATCCAGGCTTATCTCGGAAAGATCAGCCAGCCCTTTTTAGACCGGATCGATCTGTGTGTGGAGGCAGGGAGAGTTGATTATGAGAATCTGACAGAACAGAAAAAAGGAGAAGCATCAGCGGAGATCAGGATGCGGGTCTGCAGGGTGAGAAATCTTCAGAAAGAGCGGTATGAAGGGAAGAAGATCAGAAGAAATACACAGCTTGAGGGGGAGCTGCTGAAAAAATACTGTGCATTGGGAACCAAAGAAGAAGCTATGATGCGTCAGGCATTTGAACGGTTCAGCCTGACGGCAAGATCCTATCACCGGATTCTGCGGGTGGCAAGAACAATCGCAGATCTGGATGGCAGGGAAAAAATCAGCGAGGAACATCTGAGTGAAGCTTTAGGATATCGCATGGTTGACAAAAAATACTGGGGCAGATAGAAGGCTGAGAAAAGGGAAGAGAACCTGTGTGGAAAGCGGAATGGAACGAGAAAGAAAATAGAAAGAAATCAGAAAGAACAATAAAAAGAACAATAAAAAAGAACAAAAGAAAGGAGCAGGGATATGGGACAGGAAAAATATGAGGTATGGTTTGCAGGGATACGGGGACTTGGTGCAAGAAAAAAATATTTGCTTCATGAAGCTCTGAAATCGTGCAGAAATGCATATTATATAGAAGAAACGCAGTTGAAAAAATTCCCTTTTCTGACAGAAAAGGACTGTCAGGAAATCCGGCAGGCACAAAAGAGGAAAGATCCGGAGAAAATCTGCGAGGAAATGAAGAAAAAAGGAATCCGTATAATCCCGTATTATTCAGAAAAATATCCCCCAAAATTACTTCAGCTTGCGGACTTTCCATTTGCATTATTCGTGAAAGGAAAACTTCCGGGAAAAGATACTGAGAAGGCAGCGATCATAGGAGCGAGGAACTGCACCGCTTACGGAGAAAAATATGCAGTAGAATATGGAAGAAAGCTGGCACAGGCAGGGGTCGATGTCATCAGCGGACTGGCAAGAGGAATTGATGGAATGGGCCATCGTGGTGCGTTGATGGAGAAGGGGAAAACGTTTGCAGTTCTGGGCTGTGGTGTGGATATCTGTTACCCGAGAGAACATATTGGTCTGTATATGGATATTCTGGAGCAGGGAGGTGGGATCTTGTCTGAATTTCCACCCGGTACGCCGCCGCTGGCTGTCAATTTCCCGCTCAGGAACCGGATCATCAGCGGTCTGTCTGATGTGATCCTTATCATGGAGGCAAGAGAACGGAGTGGTTCACTCATCACAGCCGACCTGGCACTGGAACAGGGGAAGGAGGTTTATGCTCTGCCCGGACCGGTAGACAGTCCGCTCAGTACCGGCTGTAACCGGCTGATCCAACAGGGGGCCGGTGTACTCCTGTCAGCCGAAAACCTGCTGAATGAATGGGGAATTATGCCGGATAATTTGTAGCAGAAAGACGGAGATAAAACCTGATAAAAATAAAAAAACGCTTGAAAGTGAAGATGAATTGGTGTATAGTTGTGTCGGTCTGTATCCAAAGAATGTGGAACATTTAGTGCTGGAGACAGGACTGGAAATCAGGAAACTGATGCGTGTTCTGGTATCTTTGGAGTTACAGGGATATATAAAAGAAGTTTCAAAGAATTATTATATCAGAAGGTAGAAGAAAGAATACTTCTGCCGGATGGAGGAAGTAGATTTATGGCACATTATCTTGTAATCGTGGAGTCTCCTGCAAAGGTAAAGACAATTAAGAAATTCCTTGGAAGTAATTATACCGTGACGGCTTCTCAGGGACATGTAAGGGATCTTCCGAAAAGTCAGCTTGGAATTGACGTAGACAATGACTACGAACCAAAATATATTACAATCCGTGGGAAAGGAGATATCCTTGCAACGCTCAGAAAAGAAGCAAAAAAGTCAGATAAAGTCTTTCTTGCAACCGACCCTGACCGTGAGGGAGAAGCCATTTCGTGGCATCTTGCCACAGCATTGAAGCTGGACGAAAAGAAGATGCGGCGTATCACATTTAACGAGATTACGAAAAATGCAGTAAAGGCATCATTGAAAAATCCAAGAGATATTGATATGAACCTGGTAGATGCCCAGCAGGCAAGAAGAGAGCTGGATCGTATGGTGGGATATAAGATCAGTCCGCTGCTCTGGGCGAAAGTGAAAAGAGGTCTGAGTGCAGGAAGAGTCCAGTCAGTGACACTTCGCATTATTGCAGACCGTGAAGCAGAGATCGATGCATTTATTCCTGAAGAATACTGGTCGCTGGAGGCAGTTCTTAAGGTAAAAGGCGAAAGACGTCCACTGACGGCAAAGTTCTACGGAACTGAGAAAGAAAAAATGACGATCCATTCTAAAAAGGAAATGGATGAGATTCTGAAAGCTCTGGAAAATGCAGAGTTTCAGATTACGGATATTAAAAAGAGTGAGCGGATCCGCAAGGCACCGTTACCGTTTACGACCAGTACCTTGCAGCAGGAGGCAGCAAAGGCTCTGAATTTTGGAACGCAGAAGACGATGCGTATTGCACAGCAATTATACGAAGGTGTGGATATCAAGGGCAGTGGAACCGTAGGTATCATTACCTATCTGCGTACGGATTCGACACGTATTTCAGATGAGGCAGATGCTGCAGCAAGAGGATATATCGGTTCGGTTTACGGAGCGGAATATGTGGCTGCAGGAAATCAGATCAAAAATGATGGAAAGAAGATCCAGGATGCCCATGAAGCAATCCGTCCGACTGATATTTCCAGGACACCGGCGGCAATAAAAGAGTCTCTTACGAGAGATCAGTTCCGTCTGTATCAACTGATATGGAAACGTTTTACGGCAAGCCGTATGCAGCCGGCACGTTATGAGACAACGGCGGTTAAGATCGGGGCAGCAGGTTATTGCTTTACCGTTGCAACTTCAAAAGTAGCTTTTGACGGATTCCGCTGCGTCTATACAGAAGCAGAGGAAGAGAAAGAGGAGAGCAATGTTCTTGTCGGAAATCTGAGTATGGATTCAGTACTGACAAGAGAAGAGTTTGAGCCAAAGCAGCATTTTACCCAGCCGCCGGCACATTATACGGAGGCAAGTCTTGTAAAGACACTGGAAGAACTGGGGATTGGACGACCTAGTACTTATGCTCCGACGATCTCTCTGATTCTGGGAAGACGCTATGTGACAAAAGAGGGAAAAAATCTCTACATGACCGAGATCGGGGAAGTTGTCAATAATATGATGAAACAGTCTTTCCCTAGTATTGTGGATGTGCATTTCACAGCAAATATGGAAGGGCTTCTGGATATGGTTGAAGAGGGAAAAGTACCGTGGAAAGAAGTCATCCGTAATTTCTACCCGGATCTGGACGAAGCTGTGCAGAAAGCAGAAAAAGAGCTGGAGAGTGTGAAGATCGAGGATGAGGTGACTGATGTAGTCTGTGAGGAATGTGGACGAAATATGGTCATCAAGTATGGACCGCATGGAAAATTCCTTGCCTGCCCGGGATTCCCGGAATGCAGAAATACGAAGCCGTATCTGGAAAAAATCGGAGTACCATGTCCGATATGCGGAAAAGATGTCGTGATCCGCAAGACGAAAAAGGGAAGAAGATATTACGGCTGTGAGAATAATCCGGAATGTGAATTTATGTCATGGCAGAAGCCGTCGAAAGAAAAGTGTCCACAGTGTGGTGGATATATGGTTGAAAAGGGAAATAAGCTTGTATGTGCAGATGAGCAGTGTGGTTATGTAACAAGTCTGAAAAAAGAGCAGGATCATGCGTAAATTACATTGATGTTTTCAGAATTGTATGATAATATAGACTTGCTTACAAAATTTTTTGCATTTGTATATACAACTTAGAATTGTGGAGGAGACAATGAGCGTACAATTATTGGATAAGACCAGAAAGATTAATAAACTTTTGCATAATAATAATTCCAGCAAAGTAGTGTTTAATGATATCTGTGCCGTCCTGACGGAGATTCTTGACTCCAATGTACTGGTTGTCAGTAAGAAAGGAAAGATTCTGGGAGTCAGCAAGTGTGATCATGTCAGAGAGATTCATGAACTGATCACCGAGGCAGTCGGATCGCATATTGACAGTATGCTCAATGAGCGTCTTTTAAGCGTCCTGTCTACCAATGGAAAAATGTAAATCTTGAGACTCTGGGATTTTCTGACTGATAGCAGTAGAGGATGTCAGGCGATCATTACACCGATTGATATTGCGGGAGAACGACTGGGAACATTATTTGTATATCGCGAGAACCGTCAATATGATATAGATGACATTATACTGAGTGAATATGGAACAACGGTGGTCGGACTTGAAATGATGCGTTCTGTAAATGAAGAAAATGCAGAAGAGACAAGAAAAGTACAGATTGTAAAATCTGCGATCAGTACATTGTCTTTTCAGAATTAGAGGCAATCACACATATTTTGATGAGATGGATGGCAAGGAAGGGATCCTTGTTGCGAGCAAGATTGCAGACCGTGTTGGGATTACAAGATCTGTAATCGTAAATGCACTACGGAAATTTGAAAGTGCAGGTGTGATCGAATCAAGATCTTCGGGAATGAAAGGAACATACATCAAAGTATTAAATGATGTTGTGTTTGATGAACTGGACAAAATAAAGAAACGCCTTGTTAAAAAGACCACCCTTGAACGGGAATTGCGCACCGATGTCCGCACCGTAAAGTCCCTGCTGCCGGAAACACTGCATTATAACCCGCTGGATTATATCGACCTGAATAAAGGCATTTTTTACCGGCATGGGCAGGGAAAATGAACCAATGTATCTCCCGTTAAAAGACTGGCAGAAACAACACGCGGATATTATCGGCACCACAGGGGGCCGGTAAAGGGGTAGCCGCCGGCATATTACTTTATCAAAGTATTCTGGCCGGTGAAGGTGTTTTTGTTATGGACCCCAAAGACGATGAATGGGCACCGCATCTTTACCGCAAAGCCTGCGAGGATGCAGGCAAGCCTTTTGCCTTAATTGACCTGCGAAAACAGCAATACCAGTTAAATCTGATTGAAGATATCACGCCCGATGAGCTGGAAGAATTGTTTGTTGCAGGTTTCAGCCTGGCAGAAAAAGGGCAGGAATCTGATTTTTATCGCATTGATGACCGAAAAGCCGCCCGTATAGCCGCACAATTTGTCAGCGATAATCCATCGACAACAATCCGGGATGTTTATAACGGTGATTACGTTCAGAGTATTGCCGAAAAGATCAAAGCCTTTTTCGGAAAAATTGAGGAACTGGCATTACTCAATGCCATTAACTCACCAGAAGGCTTTTCGCTTAAGCACATATTTGATGAGGGCGGCTGCTGTTATGTTGTCGGCTCCATGCGAAACAGCAAAATTATTACCGCCCAGCGCATGCTACTGGTTCGCCTTTACCAGCTGGCAGAAAAGCGCGATCGAGTAATAGACGTCCCCCGCCCCATTGCTGTTTATCTTTCCGAACTGAAATACCATTTATCCAGGTCAGCACTGGAGGGATTAGGGGCAGCGCGTGATAAAGGCGTGCATATTATTATGGACCACCAGTCCATTGCCGATTTAAAAGACTGCCCGGCAGATTTGAAAGGTGACGCCGTTGTCGGTGCGGTCGTTGAAAATGCCAAATTCAAACTGGTTTACCGGGTTATGGACCCGGATACAGCGGAATGGGTAGCGAGAATGTCAGGCACTATTCTGGTGGATGACGAACTCCGTAAGGCTAAAACAGATAATATGCTCACGGAGACC